>Ga0070659_100000026_pt1 | contig 143542 bp, 143 predicted proteins | sample KBSC23metaG_FD_64666 | JGI IMG/M metagenome (GOLD analysis project Ga0070659, IMG submission 64666) | Corn rhizosphere microbial communities from Kellogg Biological Station, Michigan, USA - KBS C2-3 metaG | ecosystem: Host-associated > Plants > Roots > Rhizosphere > Soil ... | reverse complement strand
CGGGCACTCCTTGCGGGCGCCGACGAGGAGCTCGGGCTCGTCGGCGGAGACGGCCACGAACGCGTAATGGCCGCGCAGGAGGCGGTACGCGCGCAGGACCGCCTCGACCAGGTCGTCGCCCTCGTCGAGGTGGCGTGAGATCAGGTGCGCGATCACCTCGGCGTCGGTCTCTGAGGAGAAGACGGCCCCGTTCGCCTGCAGCTTGCGCTGCAGCGAGATGTAGTTCTCGACAATGCCGTTGACGACGACGTGGACGCGGTCTTCGTCGTCGGTGTGCGGATGCGCGTTGCGCTCGGTCACGCGGCCGTGCGTCGCCCAGCGCGTGTGGCCGATGCCGGTGCCGGGCTCGGCGAGCGCGACAGCCGTCTGCGGCTGCTCGTCGGAGGTGCCCGCTCCGGCGGCTATCGCCGCCCTCAACGCCTGCAGGTTCCCAACTGCGCGCACGGAGTCGACGCAGTCCCCGTTCAGGACGGAGATGCCTGCGCTGTCATATCCACGGTACTCAAGCTTTTCCAACCCGGCGAGCAGTTGCTCACGAACCGGGCGGGCGCCGACGTAGCCGACGATGCCGCACATAGGGGAACCTCCGTGAAGTCCCGGAGAGCGTAGTACACGCGCCGGGCCGCGCCCATGGGCCGGATGACCTATGGAGGGGCCAAGCCCTCCTAAGAGGTCAGTTCGACGGCTGCCGCCTGCGCCCTCTCGACGAGGCGGCCGCAGACCTGCTCGGCCTCTTCGGCACTCGGCGCCTCGACCATCACACGCAGCAGCGGCTCCGTGCCGGAGGCGCGCACGAGCACGCGCCCGCGTCCGGCCAGCGCGTCCTGCTCGCGCTCGACGGCAGTCGCCATCTCTTCATCCGCCGCAGCACGCTCGACCGCCGCGCGGTCGGGCAGCCGTACGTTGACGAGCGTCTGGGGCAGCTTCTCCATCGCATGGCGCTCGGCGAGATCGCCGCCGCGCAGTGCCTCCAGCGTCAGCAGCGCGCTCGCGATCCCGTCGCCCGATGGCGCGAAGCCGAGCTCGATGATGTGGCCGGACTGCTCGCCGCCGAGCGCCCAGCCGCGCGCGCGCAGCGCCTCAAGCACGTAGCGGTCGCCGACTGACGTCGTCGCGACCTCGATGCCGGCCGCCGCCATCGCCGTGTGGAAGCCGTAGTTCGTCATCACCGTGACGGCGACGCCGTTGCCCGGCAGGCGGCCTGCGTCGCGCAGATGCAGCGCCGCGAGCGCGATCAGCTCGTCGCCGTCGACGACGGTGCCGTTGCGGTCGACGGCAAGCACGCGGTCGCCGTCGCCGTCGAACGCAAAGCCGGCGTCGTGGCCGCCTGCGCGAACCGCGTCCGCCAGCGCCTCGATGTGCGTGGAGCCGCAGCCGTCGTTGATGTTGCACCCGTCCGGCGCGTCGGCGAGCACGTCGACGTGGGCGCCGAGGCGGCGGAAGATCTCCGGCGCAGCGCGATACGTGGCACCGTTGGCGCAGTCGAGCAGGATGCGACGGCCATTCAGGTCGAGCTCCTGGAAACGCACGGCCAGCTCGCGCAGGTAGTCCTCGAGCGTGCCGTGCAGCTGCGTGACGCCGCCCGGCTCGGCGCCGCCACCGACGTTCGGGTCGTCGAGCAGCGCCTCGATCTCCTCCTCGACCGCGTCGGAGAGCTTGTCGCCGTCGGCGCCGAAGAACTTCACGCCGTTGTCGCGCCACGGGTTGTGGGAGGCACTCAGCACGACGCCGAGATCGAATCCGTAGCGACGGATCAGCAGCGGCGCGGCCGGCGTCGGCAGCACGCCACCGAGCAGCGCCACGCCGCCGGCCGCAGCGACGCCGGCGGCGACGGCCGCCTCGAGCATCTCGCCGGAGGCGCGCGTGTCGCGGATCACCAGCACGCGCGGGCGGTCGTTTCCCGCACCGGCGCGGGCGCGCGTCGTCGCCGCCCGCCCGAGCGCGAGCGTCAGCTCCGCCGTCAGGAACTCCCCCGCGACGCCGCGGACGCCGTCCGTGCCGAACAACCGCCGGGCCACGAGCAGAGCCTAGGCGCTCGCCGTCTCGCGCGCGACTAGCGCTTCGAGAACTGCGGCCGCTTGCGGGCCTTCTTGAGGCCGGCCTTCTTGCGCTCCTTCGCGCGCGCGTCGCGCGTGAGGAAGCCGCGGCGCTTGAGCTCGCCGCGCAGGTTCGGGTCGGCCTCCAACAGCGCGCGCGAGATGCCGTGGCGCAGCGCGCCGGCCTGCGCCGAGACGCCGCCGCCATGCAGCTTCGCGATCACGTCCATGCGCGCTTCGTATCCGACCGTCTCGAGCGGCTGGCGGATGTTGCGCTGGAGCGTGGGGCGCGGGAAGAAGTCGTTGAGCGGCTTGCCGTTGACGACGTACTCGCCGGTGCCGGGCTTGAGCGTGACGCGCGCGACGGCCGTCTTGCGCTTGCCCGTCGCCGTGTAGCGGGCGCCGGTCGCGAGCGAGATCGCCGCGTCGGCGATCGGCTGGACGTCCGGCTCATCGTCGCCGTCGGCGCCAGCCGTGGCAGGATCTTGGTCCTCGTCGTAGAGCGAGCCCTCGCTGAGCGCGTCGCCGCCCTCCGGGACGATGTCCGGCACGAGGTCGGCGCCCGGGATCTCCGGCTTGACGCGCGGCGTCTCCTCGATCAGCTCCTCCTCGGCCTCAGGCTCGGCGGCGACCGGCGCCTCGGCAGCCGGCTGCTCAGCTTCTGCAACAGGCTCCTCGGCGGGCGCCGGAGTCTCGGCAGCGGGCTCCGGCGTCTCAGCGGCAGGCTCCTCAGCCGGCGCCTCAGCCTGCGGGGCGGGCGTCTCCTCGGCGGCGGGCTCCTCAGCGGGCGCGTCGGTCTCCGGGGTGCGCTGCTCGTCCTCTGGCTGCTCGACGTCGGTCACGAGGCAATCTCCATGGGTTGCGGCTGCTGGGCTGCGTGCGGATGCTCCGGGCCGGCGTACACCTTCAGCTTCGTGAGCTGTCTGCGCGCGAGGCGGTTGCGCGGAAGCATCCCCTTGACCGCGAGGCGGATGACCTCTTCGGGACGGCGGTCGAGCATCTCCTCGAGCGTGCGCGAGCGCAGGCCGCCCGGGTAGCCGGAGTGGCGGTAGTAGCGCTTGTCGGCGCGCTTGTTGCCCGAGACCGAGATCTTCTCGGCGTTGACGACGACGACGAAGTCGCCGGTGTCGATGTGGGGCGTGTACGTGGGCTTGTTCTTCCCGCGGAGCGCGTCGGCGATCTGGGTCGCGAGGCGGCCGAGCGTGAGCCCGGTCGCATCGACGAGCAGCCAGTTGCGCTCGCGGTCGGCAGGAGTGGCGACGTAGGTCTTCATGGCATGAGAGAAGCCACGCCCTGTTGGCGCGGCGGTCGCCCATGATAGGGAAATCGCTCGCGGCGTGGCGCCTCACGTGCTCGGCTTGTCCGTCCGAGGGCCCTGGATATACTGCCGCGCGTTCCATAAGCCAGCGCCGAGTCCCTCACGTGCCAGAGGGAGCGGGGAACCCAATGACGGCGGTGTTGCCGCACCGGCGTCGGGGCGAATCCGAGCACTACCGCTCGGTAGCGCAGACCTTTCAAGCGCGAGCCCGTCAGCTAACCCCGTAGGCCGCAACGAAAGGGCATCTCCCCCAGATGCTGCGCGGAATGCGGGCTCATCCCGCGACGACGACGATCTGTGCCGCCGCCGTGCTGCTCGGCGCGGGCGCCGCGAGCGCGACTGCGGGCACCGGCGGTGCCGGCATGACGCAGCCGGCGCCCAAGCGCGTGGCGAGCGTGCCGGTCCAGACGGGCCCCGTCCTTGCTCCCGTCGCGTCGATCCCGCAGCTCGCGGCCGGCGTCACGTTCCGCAGAGTCTCCAAGCGGGCCGTCAGCGCCGCGACGCTGACCTACGTCTCGCACGCACGCGGGCCGCTGCAGGTGCGCGTCGACGTCGTCCGTCTCGCCGACGGCTACTCGGTCTACTCCGACGAACGCAGCGTCGAGCCCGAGACGACGCAGAAGGTCGGCTGGAACGGGCGCGCAAGCGGCGGCCTCGCACTTGACGGCCGCTACCAGCTGCGGATCGCACTCGCCGGCGCGGGCGCGTCGAGCACGACGGGCAGCGCCGCCGGCGGGGGCGGCGCCTCGCCCGAAGCGGCCGCGCCGCCGCCGGGCTCGGCGGGCGTGACGACCTTCACGTTCGTGGGCGCCGTGTTCCCCGTGCGCGGCCCGCATAACTACGGGCAGGGCGGCGCCGCCTTCGGCGCGGGCCGCACCGGTCACATCCATCAGGGTCAGGACGTGATGGCCGACTGCGGAACGCCGCTCGTGGCGGCACGCGGCGGCGTCGTGATCCAGCGGGCGTTCCAGGCGCTCGCGGGCAACTACCTCGTGATCCAGGACCCGATCACCGGCCAGAGCAACATGTACGCGCACCTGAGAGCGCCGGCCACGGTCAAGAGAGGCCAGCGCGTCGAGACGGGTCAGCCGATCGGCGTCGTCGGCGAGACGGGCGACGCGACCGCCTGCCACCTCCACTTCGAGATCTGGACCTCGCCCGGTTGGTACCGCGGCGGCGCCCCGATCGACCCGCTTCCCACGCTGAAGGCGTGGGACAAGCTCAGCTGAGCCGGCGCCGCCGGTCCTGACCGCATAGCCTGCGGACATGTCCCTGCTCGGGCTCCTCGGCCTCGTCGTGCTGGGCGCCGCGCTCGTCGTGCTGCTCGTGTCGGTGCTGCATCCGGAGGGCCGGCGCCGGCCCGGCGGCTACCTGCAGGACGACGCGCCGCAGGAGCCCCACGCAGATCGCGAAGAGCCGCCCGGCTGAGCCGCGCCTCGCCCGTCCAGGCGCTCTGGACACTTTTGCGTCGAAAAGTGTTCAGCTTTTGGCCAAGTTTTCCGATCTTAGGCCGTATGGCGACGCCAGAGATGGAATCTCGCGCCCCTGCGGCGTCCAGCCGGCCCTGGATCGACCACTGGCTCGACACGCTGCAGGACCTCACCGCGATGAAGGCGGACCACCCGATGATGGACGCCGTCATCGACGAGGTGGAGGGCCGGATGATCCGCATCGGCGACCAGTGGCTTGCCGACTTCGCGTCCTGCAACTACCTCGGCTTCGACCTCGACCCGGAGATCCAGGCCGCAGTGCCGGAGCAGCTGGCCGCGTGGGGCACGCATCCGAGCTGGTCGCGACTGCTGGGCAGCCCCGTCCTCTACGAGCAGATCGAGGAGCGGCTGACGGCGCTGCTCGGCTGCGAGGACACGCTCGTGCTGCCCACGATCACGCACATCCACATGTCGGTGATCCCGCTGCTCGCAGCGTCCGGGACGATCTTCCTCGACGCACGCGCGCACAAGACGATCTACGACGGCTGCCAGGTCGCACGCGCCCGCGGCGTCGCCGTGCGCCGCTTCCGCTTCGAGGACCCCGAGCACCTCGACGAGCTGCTGGGCGCCGAGCGCGACCGCACGCGGCTCGTCTGCATGGACGGCGTCAACAGCATGACGGGCAACGCGCCCGACCTGCCGGCGTTCGCCGAGGTCGCCCGTCGCCACGGCGCCCTGCTCTACGTCGACGACGCACACGGCTTCGGCGTGATCGGCGAGCGCGCCCCTGACGAGCTCTGCCCCTACGGACGCCGCGGCAACTCGATCGTGCGCCACTTCGGCGAGACCTACGACAACGTCGTGCTGATCGGCGGCTTCTCCAAGTCCTACTCGTCGCTGCTTGCGTTCATCGCCTGCCCCACCGAGCTGAAGGACCTGCTGAAGGTCGCCGCGCCGCCCTACCTCTACTCGGGCCCCTCCCCCGTCGCCTCGCTCGCGACCGTGCTCGCCGGCTTTGACGTCAACGAGCGGCGCGGAGACGCGCTGCGCGAAGTGCTCTACCGCCACACGAAGCGCGTGCTCGACGCCGCACGCGCGCTCGGCATTCACACGCCGAATCGCTCGGGGCTGCCGATCGTCGAGTTCCCGCTGCGCGACCACACCCGCATCGACTCGGTCGGGCGCCTGCTGTTCGAGCGCGGCGTCTATGTGACGCTCGCCGCCTACCCGCTCGTCCCGCGAGCGGAGGTCGGCTTCCGCGTCCAGCTCACCGCCGCCAACACCGACGAGCAGATCACACGCCTGATCGCCGCGCTGACCGAGCTGGCCGAGCGCGGCGAGATGCAGCCCGCCGGAAGCGTGATCGCATGAGCGCCCCGGCCGCCCCCGGCGCGCGCGTCGCGTGGAAGGCGTACCTCGCGCTCGGAGCGCTCGGCACGGCGCTGTACCTGCTCGTGCCGCCGTTCAAGGGCAGCGCGCCGTTCATGAACGCCCTGGGGCTCAGCGGCGTGCTCGCCGTCGCCGTCGGGATCCGCCGTCACCGCCCCGCCTCCTCGCTGCCGTGGTGGTGCTTCGTCGTCGGGTTGGCGCTCTTCTGGCTCGGCGACATCTACACGTACAGCTACCCGAAGCTGCTGCACCACGACGTGCCGTTCCCCTCCGCCGGCGACGCGCTCTACCTGCTCGTCTACCCGGCGCTGATGACGGGCCTGCTGCTGCTGGTGCGGCGCCGGAACCCGCACCGCAAGGCGCGCGGCGGGATCGACGCGACGATCATGACGCTCGGCCTCTCGCTCCCGTCGTGGTCGGCGCTGATCGCGCCGTACCTGCACGACGAGACGATGACGCTGCTGCCCAAGCTCGTCTCGGTCGCCTACCCGATCGGCGACGTGCTGCTGCTCGCCGCCGCCGTCGGCCTCGCGATGGACAGCGGACGGCGCCGCGGCGCCTTCTACCTGCTCAGCGCCAGCATCAGCGCGCTGCTGGTGACCGACTTCGCGTACGGCCTGATGCTGCTGCACGGCACGTACGACCACCAGCTCAGCCTCGACGTCGGCTGGATCGGCTTCTACGTGCTGTGGGGCGCCGCCGCGCTGCACCCGTCGATGCGCGAGCTCGAGGAGCCCTCGCCGGACGCCGAGGCGAAGCTCACCACCATGCGATTGATGCTGCTTGCGGGCGCTTCGCTCGTCGCGCCGGCGATCGAGCTGCTGTCGGCGGCCAACGCACACGACACCGACATGATCGTGATCATCGCCGCATCGGTCGTACTGTTCGGGCTCGTGGTCGCGCGCATGGCCGGGCTCGTGCGCCAGCAGGAGCGCTCGGTCGAGCGCGAGCGCGTGCTGAGCGCGACCGGCGCGGCGCTCGTCGCCGCGACGAGCAGCGAGGAGATCGTGCACGCGGCGCTCGATTCGGTAGGCCCGCTGCTCGCGGGACCGGGGGTCGCGCTGCTGTGCCGGCGCGATGAGCGCGGTCTGACGCTCGTGCGGCCGACCGGAGACGACGACGGTGCGCCGCTCTCGCCGGCGACCGCGCGCGAGCTGTCCGAGCTTGGCGCAGGGCCGGAGTCGTTCGCGGAGGCGCCGCTCAGCGCGCAGGCCTGCGCCGAGCTTGGGCTCCCTGCTGATCACGTGCACCCGACCGCACTGGCGCTGAACGTGCGCGGCGACGTGCGCGGGCTGCTGCTGGTCGCGTGTCCGCGCCGCGTCGCCGAGCCGGTGCGGCGTGCGCTGTGCTCGCTCGCGACCCAGCTGGCGCTCGCGCTCGAGAGCGCGGCGTTGACCGAAGAGGTCCACACGCGCCGCAGCGAGGCACGCTTCGCGTCGTTCGTGCAGCACGCCACCGACCTCATCACCGTGCTCGGCCCCGACGCGACCGTCAGCTACCAGAGCCCGTCGAGCCAGAAGGTGCTCGGCTACGCGCCGGAGGAGCTGGTCGGCACGCGCTTCGACCAGTTGCTGGTGCCGGGCGAGGAGGGCCGGATGCTGCACCTGCTCTCCGACGGCTTCCCGATGGACGAGGGCGAGGTACTGCAGTGCGCCCTGCGCCACCGCGACGGCACGGCGCGCCAGTTCGAGATCCTCTACACGAACCTGTTCGACGACGAGCACGTGCGCGGCGTCGTGCTCAACGCGCGCGACATCAGCGAGCGCAAGCGCTTCGAGGCGCAGCTCGCGCATCAGGCGTTCCATGACCCGGTGACCGGCCTGCCGAACCGCGCGCTGTTCGTCGACCGCGTGCGTCACCGCATCGCGCGCCGGCGCCGCGGCGACAGCGGCTTGGCGATCGTCTTCCTCGACCTCGACGACTTCAAGACGATCAACGACAGCCTCGGCCATGCCGCGGGGGACGAGGTGCTGATCGCCGTCGCGCAGCGGCTCGAGGCGACGATCCGCGCCAGCGACACCGCCGCCCGCTTCGGCGGCGACGAGTTCGCGCTGCTGCTCGAGGACGTCGAGAGCGTGCAGGAGGCCGCCGACACCGCGCAGCGGATCATGGACGCGGTGCGCGAGCCGCTCTCGCTCGCCGGCAAGCAGCTGACGATCCACTGCAGCATGGGGCTCGCCGTGCCGGAGGAGAACGTCGCCGACGCCGACGACTTGATCCGCGACGCCGACGCCGCGATGTACATCGCCAAGCGCGACGGCAAGGACAGCTACCGGCTGTTCGAGCCCGCGATGCACGACGGCGTGATGGCGCGCCTCGAGCTGCGCGCCGACCTCCAGCGCGCGCTGATGGCGGGAGAGTTCGAGCTCTACTACCAGCCGGTCGTGCGGCTCAGCGACCGCTCGGTCGTGGGCGTCGAGGCGCTGCTGCGCTGGCGCCACCCCGAGCGCGGGCTGATCAACCCCGAGGACTTCATCCCGTTCGCCGAGGAGACGGGCCTGATCGTCCCGATCGGCCGCTGGGCGCTGCGCGAGGCCTGCCGGCAGGCGGTCGAGCTGCAGCGCGCCGTCGCCGGCGACCCGCCGCTGACGATGAGCGTCAACCTCTCCGTCAAGCAGCTGCAGCACAGCGACGTCGTCGCCGACGTCGACGACGCGCTGTCCGAGTCCGGCCTGGAGCCGCAGCTGCTCACGCTGGAGATCACCGAGTCGGTGATGATGAGCGACTTCGATCTCGCGATCGCGCGCCTGGAGGAGCTGCGGGCGCGCGGCGTGCGGCTCGCGATGGACGACTTCGGCACCGGCTACTCGTCGCTCTCCTACCTGAGCCGACTGCCGGTCGACCTGCTCAAGATGGATCGCTCGTTCCTGTCAGCCGGCGCGACCCCCGAGACGTCCGGTCTCACCACGGCCGTGATCGCGATCGGCGAGACGCTCAACCTCGACGTCGTCGCCGAGGGGATCGAGCAGGAGGGGCAGTGGAGAACGCTGCGCGACCTCGGCTGCGATCGCGGGCAGGGCTTCCTGTTCGCGCGGCCGATGCCGGCCGCCGAGACACTCGAGCTGCTGCGCAACTGGGCCACCGGCGTGCCGGACGTGCCCGCGTCGGAGAGCAGCAAGCAGCCCGTCGGCGATGCACCATAGCTACGAGAGCCTGGACCGCGCCGGCGGCTTCGACCGCGTGCGCCTGCTGGCGCCGCTGAGGCATCGCGACTTCCGCCTCCTGTGGAGCGGGATGTTCGCCTCCTTGATCGGCGACGGCGCGTTCCTCGTCGCGATCGCCTGGCAGGTGTACGCGCTCTCGAGCGCGCCGGCGGCGCTCGCCGTTGTCGGGATCGCGATGACCGTCCCGACGATCCTGCTGCTGCTCGTCGGCGGCGTCGCGAGCGACCGCTTCGAGCGCCGCCGGGTGATGCTGCTCGCCGACCTCGCGCGCGGAGGCGCCGTCGCGGTGCTCGCGGTGCTCGCGCTCACGGGTCTCCTCGAGCTGTGGCACATCGCCGTGCTGGTGGTCGTCTACGGGGCAGGCCAGGCCTTCTTCGACCCGGCCTTCGACGCGATCGTTCCGGACGTGCTGCCGGCCGCCGAGCTGGGGCGGGCGAACGCGCTCGACCAGTTTGTGCGGCCGCTCGCGCTGCGCCTCGCAGGCCCCGCGCTCGGCGGCGTAGTGATCGATCTGGCCGGCACCGGCGGCGCCTTCGCGCTCGACGCGGCGTCGTTCGCGGTGTCCGCTGCGGCGCTGCTCGCGATGCGCGCTCCACGCCGGAGCGCGCCTGACGGCGCGTCGGTGCGGACGGTCGCGGGCGACCTGCGCGAGGGCTTCTCCTACGTGCGGCGCCACACCTGGCTGTGGGGCACGTTCGCGTGCGCGGCGGTCGCGTACCTGCTGTTCCTGGGGCCGACGGAGGTGCTGCTGCCGTTGATCGTCAAGCAGCAGATGGGCGGCAGCGGGACTGAGCTCGGGCTCGTCTTCGGCGCCGGCGGCCTCGGCTCGATCGCCTGCGCGCTCGCGATGGGCCAGCGCGAGCTGCCGCGGCGCGACATCACGTTCATGTACGCGGCCTGGACGCTCGCGACCGTCGCGGTGGCCGGCTACGGAGCCGCGACGGCGATCTGGCAGCTGATGATCGCGAGCCTGCTCTTCAACGCACTCGAGACGGCCGGCACGATCGTGTGGGCCACGACCAAGCAGCGCCATGTGCCGGCAGCGCTGCTCGGACGCGTCTCGAGCCTCGACTGGCTGATCTCGATCGGACTGCTGCCGCTCTCGTTCGCGCTCACCGGACCGGTCAGCGGCGCGCTCGGCGCTCAGGCCACGCTGATCGCCGCCGGCCTGCTGGGCGCCGCCGTGACGTTCGGTGGACTGCTGCTGCCGGGGATGCGGGCGGTCGAGGGGCGCGCGCCAGGCCGCTCGACGCCCTTCGCCGAAGCACGGAGCGCTCCAGCCAGCTGATCGGCGAGCCCGGGACGCGTAGGCTGCGCCGTATGGACCGTGACGAGCTGCGGGCGCTGCAGGCGCCGTTGAAGGAGCGCTACAAGGACGAGCCGGAGGCGGCGGTCGTGACGCTGCGCGCGACCGGCTCGCTCGGCGACGGCGTGTCGTGCTCGGTCCAGACCGGCAAAGCGCTCGCAGAGGCGGGTCTGCATCCGGCAAGCGGCGGCGACGGCACGCTGCTGTGCTCGGGCGACATGCTGCTCGAGGCACTCGTCGCCTGCGCGGGCGTGACGCTCCGCGCGGTCGCGACCTCCTTGGAGATCCCAATCCGCTCGGGCACGATCCGCGCCGAAGGCGACCTCGACTTCCGCGGCACGCTCGGCGTCGACAAGGAAGCCCCCGTCGGCTTCCGCTCGATCCGCCTCACCTTCGACCTCGACGCAGACGCGACCGACGACCAGCTCGCAACCCTGAAGAAGCTCACCGAGCGCTACTGCGTCGTCTACCAGACGCTCCAAAGCACGCCGGCGCTGACCACCACGCTGCGGACGAGCAGCGAGGACCGCGAGCGCTGATCGGGCGGGTGGCGCTGAGGACGCACGTGCGCCGGCCGGAGGCCGGTGTGCGCGCGCCCGGAGGGGCACCGCGGCGAAGCCGGTGGTCAGGACCCGCCCGCAGCCGCGTCAGGCCTGCAGGCGAAGAACCGCTACTCCCACTCGATCGTCCCAGGCGGCTTCGACGTGATGTCCAAGACCACCCGGTTGACCTCGCGGATCTCATTGATCATCCGCGAGGCGATCTGCTCGAGCAGGTCATACGGGAGCCGCGCCCAGTCGGCCGTCATCGCGTCGTCGCTCGTGACGGCGCGGATCACGACGACGTAGCCGTACGTGCGCTCGTCGCCCTGCACGCCGACGGTGCGGACGTCGGGCAGCACGCAGAACGACTGCCACAGCTCGCGGTAGAGGCCGGCTCTGCGGATCTCGTCCTGCAGGATCGCGTCGGCGTCGCGCAGCGTGTCGAGGCGCTCCTTCGTCGCCTCGCCGCCGACGACGCGGATCGCCAGGCCGGGACCCGGGAACGGCTGGCGCCACACGAGCCGCTCGGGCAGCCCCAGCTCGGCGCCGACGGCACGCACCTCGTCCTTGAACAGGGCACGCAGCGGCTCGACCAGGTCGAACTCGAGGTCATCCGGCAAGCCGCCGACGTTGTGGTGGGACTTGATCGTCGCGGCGCCCGTGCCGCCGCCCGACTCGATCACGTCCGAATACAAGGTCCCCTGCACAAGGAAGCGTGCGCCGCCGCCGTCCTCGGATGCGAGCTTGGCCGCCTCCTCCTCGAAGACGCGGATGAACTCCTCGCCGATCGCCTTGCGCTTGGCCTCCGGCTCGGTGATGCCCTTGAGCTTCGCCAGGAAGCGATCCTCGGCGTCGACCGCGACGAGCGGGACTCTGTAGTTGTCGCGGAAGGCCGCGATCACCTGCTCGCCCTCGTTCTTCCGCATCAGCCCGTGGTCGACGAAGACGCATGTGAGCTGATCGCCGATCGCGCGGTGCACGAGCAGCGCCGCGACGGAGGAGTCGACGCCGCCGGAGAGTCCGCAGATGACGCGGCCGTCGCCGACCTGGGCGCGAATGCGCGCGATCTGGTCCTCGATCACCGAGCCGGCGCTCCAGGTGCGCTCACAGCCGCAGATCTCCTGGAGGAAACGGGTGAGGATGTCCTGCCCGTACGGCGTGTGCACGACCTCCGGGTGGAACTGAATCCCGTAGATGCCGCGCTCGACCGACTCCAGCGCCGCGACCGGCGACTCACTCGACGAGGCGAGCGCCGTGAAGCCGGGCGGCGGCGCGAACACCGTGTCGCGGTGCGACATCCAGCAGGTCTGCTCGGCCGGCAGCCCGGCGAGCAGCCGACCCGGCTCCTTCACCGTCAGCTGCGAGCGACCGAACTCCCCCACCTCGGCGCCCTGGACCTCCCCGCCGAGCTCACGCGTGAGCAGCTGCATGCCGTAACAGATGCCGAGCACGGGGATGCCGAGCTCGAGCAGCGCCGGATCGAGTCTCGGCGCATCGGGTGCGTACACCGATGCGGGCCCGCCCGAGAGGATCAGCCCCTTCGGTCTGCGGCGCGCGACCTCGACCGCGCCGACGTGATGCGGCAGCAGCTCCGAGAAGACGCCGCACTCGCGCACGCGGCGCGCGATCAGCTGCGAGTACTGGCCGCCGTAGTCCAAGACGACGACCTCTTCGGCGGCTTGGATCGGCGCCGCCGGGTCGGCGGCCGCCGAGCCGGCGCGTGCGAGGTCGTCAGTCGTCGACAAGGTCAATCGTTCACGAGGGCGACGGCCCGGCCATTCGAGCCCATGCCCACCTGCTGGTCGCGCTGGAGGTGCTTGCCCTCCGTCTGCAGCGCGGGCGCGACCATCAGCTCGGCGCGGTTGAACTCGGCGATGTCGCGGTAGCCGCACGTCGCCATCGAGGTCTTGAGCGCGCCCATCAGGTTGAACATGCCGTCGTTCTCGCGGGCCGGGCCGAGGATGATCTCCTCCAGCGACGCGTTCTGCTGCGTCTTGACCCGCGTGCCGCGCGGCAGCGTCGGGTGGAACGTCGCCATGCCCCAGTTGTAGCCGCGGCCGGGCGCCTCGTAGGCGCGGGACAGCGCGGAGCCGAGCATCACCGCGTCTGCCCCGCAGGCGATCGCCTTCGCGATGTCGCCGCCGTTCTTCATGCCACCGTCGGCGATCACGCGCACGTAGTCGCCCGTCTCGAGCATGTGCTGCGAGCGCGCCGCCGCGACATCCGCGATCGCCGTCGCCTGCGGGACGCCGATGCCGAGCACGCCGCGCGTCGTGCAGATCGCGCCCGGGCCGACGCCGACGAGCACGCCCGCCGCGCCGGTCCGCATCAGGTGCAGGCCCGTGTGGTAGGAGGCACAGCCGCCGACGATCACCGGCACCGGGATCTCGCGGATGAACTCCTTCAGATTCAGCGGCTCGGCGACGGTCGAGACGTGCTCGGCCGATACGACCGTGCCCTGGATCACCATGATGTCGAGCCCGGCCTCCAGCGCGACCTCGTAGTGCTCGCGCACGCGCTGCGGCGTGAGCGAGGCGGCGACCACGACGCCCTGCTCCTTGATCTCGCGGATCCGCTGGGCGATCAGCTCCGGCTTGACCGGCTCGCGGTAGATCTCCTGCATCTCGCGCGTCGCCTCGTCGCGCTCCAGCGAGGCGATCCGCTCCAGCTGGGAGTCGACGTCCTCGTAGCGGCAGAAGATGCCCTCGAGGTTGAGCACGGCGAGCCCGCCGAGTCTGCCGATGATGCCCGCCGTCTCCGGCGAGACGACGCCGTCGAGCGCGGCGCCGAGCAGCGGCAGCTCGAAGCGGTACGGACCGACCGTCCAGGAGATGTCGACGTCTTCGGGATCACGCGTGCGCCGCGATGGCACGATCGCGACGTCGTCGAAGCCGTACGCGCGACGGGCCTTCTTACCGCGGCCGATCTCTATCTCCATTGAGGCACCGTATGGGTCGAGGGGAAGGCGGCGCCGTCGGCGGGGGCGGCGACCACCGGGCGTTCGATGCTACCAGCGTGCCCGGCGCATCGGGCTTCAGGAGACCTCGGCCGGCAGCGCCAGGGGCACAGCCTCGACCGTCGGCAGCAGCCGCTCGACGGCCTGCGGGTCGATCACGCCGGCGCCGAAGTGCTGCGTCGACTCGGCGCCGCACGCGACCCCGAAGCGCAGGCATTCCTCCGGCGTCCCGCCGTCGTAGCGCGCGGCGACGTAGCCGGCGAGGAAGGCGTCGCCCGAGCCGACCGCCGCCCGCGCCTCCTGCTCGGCGACGCGCACCCGGTAGAGCTGCGGACCGGTCTCGCCGGCGACGTGGGCGTAGCAGCCGTCCGGCACGGTCATGATCGCCTCGCGCGCGCCCAGCTCGACGACCTCGGCGATCCCGAGCGCGCGCTCGTCGTCGTCGTTGAACTCGTGGCCGACGAGCTCCTCCGCCTCGCCGACGTTCGGCGAGACCACGTCCGGCTCGGCGCGGACCGCGTGACGCAGCGGCTCGCCGTCGGTGTCGACGACGGTCGCGACGCCGAGCTTCTTGAGCTCCTTGATGAGGCCGCCGTAGACGTCGGGCTCGACGTCACGCGGGAGGCTGCCGGCGAAGACGCACAGCTTCGCGCCCTTGGCGAGGTAGAGCAGCTTGTCGCGGAACAGCTCCATCTCGCGCGCGGTGATCGCCGGGCCGCGCTCGTTGATCTCCGTCTGCACGCCGGTCGTCGGATCGAGCACCGCGGTGTTCGTGCGCGATTCCTCGCCGATGCGGACGAAGTCGGTCAGCACGGACTCGGCCGTCAGCGCGTCGACGATGCGCGTCCCGGTCGAGCCGCCGGCGAAGCCGGTCGCGATCACTGGGCGGCCGAGCAGCTTGATCGCGCGCGCCACGTTCACGCCCTTGCCGCCCGGCATCGTCGCCTGCGCGACGGAGCGGTGGCGACGGCCGATGCGGAAGTTCGGTACCTCGAGCGTCTTGTCGATCGCGGTGTTGAGGGTGACCGTGATGATCATGCGGTTTCCATGTCCGTCCGCCGGCGCTCCCGGCGACGCGCTCCGCGCGCCCGCAGGAACCAGGCACCCGCGCCTCCGAGCAGCACCGCGATGGCTATCAGGCTACCGGGGCCGTCGAGCGCCTGCCCGGCCTGTTCGAGCAGGCCGACCTCCGGCACGCGGTCGCGCGTGACGAGCGGGACGCGCGCGATCGGCCGCCCGTCGGCGCGCACGACCGCGCTGCCGACCACCGCATGCGCGGGCAGCGGGCCCTCGAGCTCTCTCGGCACGTCGATCGTCAGCCGGACGCGCACGTCCCGCCTCAGCAGCTCGCGCGCGTCGCGCACCGCGACGACGGCGACGTGCTCGTCGGGCCGGTGCTTGACCGCCGGACGCGCGTACACGGCGCCCGCTCTCACCGGGGTGGCGACGCGGAAGCTCGCAAAGGCCCACTTCAGCAGTGCGAGCGCGTCGGCGTCGCGGGCCCCCTCCGAGGGGTCGCCGAGCACCGCGGCGACGAACGTCGTGGCGTGCTGCGTGCCGGAGGCGACGAGGATGTAGCCGGCAGCGTTCGTGTGGCCGGTCTTGACGCCGTCGACCCACGGCACGCGCTGCACGAGCGTGTTGCGGTTCACGACCGTGCGCGGCCGATCTCCGCTGTGCAGCACGGCGCTGCGCAGGTCCATCGTCTGACGCAGGAACGGCTCCTCGCGTGCGGCGATCGCAAGCCGCACAAGGTCCGCAGCGGTCGAGTAGTTGCCCGGGTCGTCCAGGCCGATCGGCGTCGAGAAGTGCGTATGCGCCAGTCCCAGCCGTCTCGCCCGCGCGTTCATGCGCGCCACGAACGCGCCGCGCGACCCGGCCACGCAGACCGCGAGCGTGGCGGCCGCGTCGTTCGCGCTCGGCAGCAGGACCGCGCGCAGCAGGTCGCGCACGCGCATGCGCTCGCCGGCGCGCAGGCCGATCTGGGTCTCCAACGGTCCGGCCGCGTAGGGCGGCGCCGTGCAGACGCGATCGAGTCTCACCGTGGTGGCCGTCAGCAGCGCGGTCATCATCTTCGTCGTGCTGGCGATCAGCCGCCGCTGGCCTGCAGCGCGGCCGAACACGGGGCGGCCGGTCGAGCTCTCGAAGACGGCAGCGGACGGCGCCGATGGCGATGGCGAAGCCGGCACGTTTGCGGCCGCGCGCGATGCCGCGAGCGCGGATGCGCACAGTGCGATCAGCAGCGCCCAGGTCAGCAGGCTCGGCAGGCGGCGCGACGCACGCGCGTGAGACCCCCTGAGGGCGCTTTGCGCCATTAGCGGGACAGCTTGAGGCGCTCGCCGGTCTGCAGCGCGTTCGGATCCACGTCCGGATTGAGGCGCAGGATCTCGTCGAGCGAGACGCCGGCCTTGTCCGCGATCACGCTCAGCGTGTCGCCCGCCTTGACGGTGTACGCCCGCGGCGCGGCTCTTCTCGTCTGTCTGGCCGGCTGCGTGACCGTCGTGCGCGTCGCCGATGACGGCGTGCTGCTCGGCGAGCTCGATCGCGACGAGGCCACGACCACCACGACGGCGACGGCTGCGGCCAGCAGCGCGAGGGGCGCCGCCAGGCGTGCGGGGTTCCGGTCTGCCATGGCGCGCCGATGTTAGCTGCGGCCTCGGCGCCCCACGACAGGTCCCGTCACCGCGGACGGCGGCGACGGGACCGGCCGAAGGCATGGGCACGCAGCGCGCGCGTCCAGGACGCGCGGCGAGCAGGCGTGCTAGCCCTTGACGGCCTTCTTGAGGCCCGACCCCGGCGTGAAGCGCGGGACGCGGGAGGCGGCGATCTGGATCTTCTCGCCCGTGCTCGGGTTGCGACCCTCACGCGCGCTGCGCTCGGCGACGTGGAACTTCCCGAAGCCGGAGAACGTCACTTCGCTGCCGCGCTTCAGCGCGTCCTCGATCGTCTGGAGGACCGCGTCGACGGCATCGCCTGCATCCTTCTTGCTGAGCCCGCTGTTCGCGGAGACCTGGTCGACGAACTCGGATTTCGTCACGTCTTCCTCCTTCGAGGTGTTCGGGGGATGGCCGAAGCTAACAACCCTCGCGGACGGGAACAACGCCGAAACACCCGTCGTTACGGGGAATCTCGTGTTTCCGGCTTGTCGCAGAGCGCCTCGGCGAGGCGCGCGAGATCGTGTCTGAGCAGCGGCAGCAGCGCGAAATCCCCTGCAAGCAGCGTCAAACAGCCGCCGTCGGCGAGGCGCGCGAGAAGCAGCGGGCCGTCCGCGAGCAGAGCGCCCTGACCGGCGGCTGCCAATGCCCGAGCGCGGTCAGCCAACTGGCCGTCTCCCGCCAGGATCCCGCCATCCGGGCCGAGCACGGCCGCGGCGCGGACGTCGACCGACAGCTCCTGCACGTAGGCGAGCGCGAGCGTGGGCGTCAGCGGAGCCGTCATGCCGGCAGGCGAGAATACGCGAGTGCCGCTTCCCCGCATCGCATGGCTCGTGACCGTCGGCGCCTGCCTGATCGGCGTCGTGCTGCTGCTCGCGAGCGGCTACGTCGGCTACGCCGCCGTCGTCTTCGCGGTCGCCTGCTCGGCCGCGATCAACCTGCGGTAGAGGAGCGCGTGCCGTCGTCGGCGCGCGTCCACTCCGTTCCCGGGCGCACGCGGTCGGCCGGCTCCAAGTGGATCAGCACGTCCGCACCGTGCAGGCGCGCTGCGATCGCGTCCTGGATCGCGTGCGCGATCTCGTGTGCCTGCTCAAGCGAGGTGCCGGCCTCGAACTGCAGGTGCAGGTCGATGTAGCGCCGTGCGCCGGCGCGGCGCGTGCGCAGCTGGTGATACCCGACCACCCCGCGATCGCCGAATGCGACGACCTCGGCATGGATTGCGGCGCGTTCCTCCTCCGGCAGCGCCTCGTCGACGAGCACGCGCGAGGATCCCATCAGCAGCCGCACGCCCGCCTGCACGATCGCGCCCGCGACGATCAGCGCCACGACCGGGTCGAGCCAGTCTGCGCCCGTCAGCTCGACGAGCGCCAGACCGACGAGGACGGCGATCGACGTGTACGCGTCGGTGCGCAGATGCGCGGCGTCGCCCTCCAGCGCGGGCGAAGCGGTCGCGCGTGCGGTCCGGCCGATCAGCGCCGAGACGAGCAGGTTCGCGACCGCCGAGAAGCCGACGACCGCGATGCCGAAGCCGAGATGGTCGACCGTCCCCCCGCGGATCAGGCGCCGCAGCGACTCGAACACGATGATCCCGGAGCCGACGAGGATCAGCATCCCCTCGATCGCCGCCGCGAGGTTCTCGATCTTCTCGTGGCCGTAGCGGTGCATCTCGTCCGCCGGCTCACCGGCCTTGCGCACGGAGAAATACGCGACGATCGAGGCGATCAGATCGATGCCGGAGTGAACCGCCTCGGTGACGATCGCGACGGAGCCGGTCACCACCCCGGCGACCAGCTTGAGCAGGATCAGTGCCGTGTTCGAGGCGATCGACAGCGCCGCCGCGCGCCGCTTGCGCGGCGCGTCCTGCTCGAAGGCCGCGGCGGCGCTCATCAGCTCAGCGTGACAGCCAGGCGAGCAGCGCACGCACGGCGCGGCCGCGGTGGCTGATCGCATCTTTCTCGGCGTCGCTGAGCTCGGCCATCGTGCGGTCAGGTACCCCGTCGTCGGGTAGGAACGCGGGGTCGTAGCCGAACCCGCGCTCGCCCCGCGGAACCGCTGCGAGCGTGCCCGTGCAGCGTTCTTCGAAGACGCGTTCCTCGCCGCTCACCGGATCGACGTATGCGAGCGCGCACACGTACGCGACCGGGCTGCCGGCCGGCGCCTCGCGCAGCAGCTTGTCGAGGTTCTCCTGATCGGTCGCGTGCTCACCGGCGTAGCGCGCCGAGCGGATCCCCGGCCGGCCGCCGAGCGCGGCCGCCTCGATCCCCGAGTCGTCCGCGATCGCGACCCGGCCGGTGCCGGCCGCGGCCGCGCGCGCCTTGCCGAGTGCGTTCTCGGCAAACGTCGCGCCGTCCTCCGGGGGCAACTCGACCTCGTCGGGCAGCGGATCGATGGCGAGCGAGCGAGCGCCGACGAGCCGCGCGAACTCCCGCAGCTTGTGGGCGTTGCGTGTGGCCAGCAGCAGCCGCACTAGGCCGCCGCGTCCTGCAGCTCGCGCAGACGCTCGATTCCGTCCGCTGCGAGCGCCAGCAGCTCATCGAGGTGCGCGCGCGAGAGGGGCGTGCGCTCGGCCGTCGCCTGGACCTCGACAAGGCCGCCGTCGGCGGTCATCACGACGTTCGCGTCGACCTCGGCGGAAGAGTCCTCGGGGTAGTCGAGGTCGAGCATCGGTGTGCCGCCGACGATCCCGACCGAGACCGCGGCGACGCTGCCGGTCAGCGGCACACGCTCCAGCTTGCCCTCCGCGACCAGCCGCTCGCAGGCGAGCCGCAGCGCGACCATCCCGCCGGTGATCGAGGCGCAGCGCGTGCCGCCGTCAGCCTGCAGCACGTCGCAGTCGACGTAGATCGTGCGCTCGCCGAGCGCGTTGAAGTCGACGACGCCGCGCAGCGAGCGGCCGATCAGCCGCTGGATCTCGACTGTGCGCCCGTCGGCGCGGCCCTTGCTCACGTCGCGCGCCTTCCGCTGCCCGGTGGACGCCGGCAGCATGCCGTACTCGGCCGTGACCCAGCCTCTGCCGCTGCCGACCATCCAGCGCGGCACGCTCTCCTCGACCGAGGCCGTGCAGATCACACGCGTCTCGCCCACGGAGATGAGCGCGGAACCGGTTGCGCTGCGCACGAAGCCGGGCTCGATCTCGACCGGCCGCATCTCGCCGGGCGCGCGGCCGTAGCTGCGCTCGACGCTCGTCGCTCCACTCGTCACGCCGGTACCTCCGTCGGGGTCAGGGTCACCCGCTCGATCTCCCCGAGCGGCATCTGCAGGAAACGCGTGCCGAGCGTGCGGAACGCCTCGACGTCGCCCGTCGTGTGGAAGCGGTACGCGCCCTCCGTCGCCCGGCCACTCAGCAGCCCGCGCGGCTCCAACGTCCGCTCAACTGCGCGCACCACCCCAGCGCCCGAGCTCACGAGCCGCACGCCGCGCCCGAGCATCCGCTGCAACATCGGCGCGACGAGCGGATAGTGCGTGGAGCCGAGGATCACCGTGTCGACGTCCGCCTCGCGCAGCGGCGCGACGTAGCGGCGGACGGTCTCGACGACGCGCTCGTCGAACGGGAAGCCGCTCTGGATGATCGGCGCCAGGTCCGGACACGCGACGCTCTCGACGTGCGCGCGCGGATCCCCGGCCGCGATCGCCTCGACGAACGCCCCGCTCGCAACGGTCGCGGGTGTCGCGAGCACGCCAATGCACCCGCTGCGCGTCGCCTCGACCGCCAGCTCCGCAGCCGGCTCGATCACGCCGAGCACGTCGACATCGCTGCCCGCGAGCCGCTCGCGCAGCAGCGGCAAGGCCGCGGCAGTCGCCGAGCCGCACGCAACGACGAGCAGCTTCGCGTCGAGCGCGAGCAGGTGCTCAGCGATCTCCAGCGCGAACGTGCGCAGCTGCTCGTGTGTCTTGTCGCCGTACGGGAAGCGCGCGGTGTCGCCGAGGTAGACGAAGTCCTCAGCCGGCAGCGCAACCAGCAACTCGTGAAGCACCGTCAGTCCGCCGACGCCGGAGTCGAAGACGGCAATAGGACGCTCGCGGCTCGTCGCAGACACGCGCGACATGCTGGCAGAGCGCCCCGCGGAAGCGAGAGAGGCTGCCACGAGCGCCGATCGGGCGGGTGGCGGTGAGGATGCACGTGCGCCGCCCGGAGGGCGGCGTGCGCGCCTGGGTGGGCGGCGTGCGCGCCTGGGTGGGCGGGTCCGGACAGACAGGACCCGCCCGCAGCAGCGCCCGGGCAACCCCGAACAGACGGCTACTTCAGGTTTCTCAGCGCCCCCTTGATCTGCGTGACGATCGCCTCGGCGATGCCGCCGGTACCGAACTTCGTTCCCTTCGTGGCGGCGACGACGCCGGCGAGCAGTGCGGCGACGAGCAGAATGAGGGCGACGTACTCGACGGTGCCCTGGCCGCGGTCATCGCTCAGCGCTCGGGCAGCGCGGGTGTGGAACCAACCCATCAGTCGGTAGACCATTCGAACCTCCGTGTCGTTGTGGACATCGGCGGCGAGTCTTGGCGCGGGGGCTGCTGAAGCGCTACGCGCAATCGCGACGGAATACGCACACAAGTACGCTGGCGCAGCCGATGCGTGCGCTTGTCGTGACGAACATGTGGCCGACCGACGCGCGCCCTGCGCTCGGGCGGTTCGTCCACGACCAGGTCGAGGCGCTGCGGCGGATCGAGGGCGTCGAGGTCGAAGTGTTCGCGTTCGCACCGGGCCTGCGCTCGTATCCGCGCGCGGCTCGAGAGCTGCGCCGCCGCTACCGCGGCGAGCACTTCGACGTGATCCACGCGCACTTCGGGCTGACGGCCTGGCCCGCGCTCGCGCTGCGCGGCGCGCCGCATGTCGTCACCTTCCATGGCACCGACCTCGCGCATCCGCGCAGCGGCCGGCTGAGCCGCGCGGCACTTCCCTTCGTCGACCTTGCCGCGACCGTCTCAGCGTCGCTCGCCCGCGAGCGGCTGGCGGGTGCCGGCACGCGGCGTCGCGTCGCGGTGCTGCCGTGCGGCGTGGATCTGGAGCGCTTTCGCCCACTGCCGCGCGCGGAGGCGCGCGCGCGGCTCGGGCTCGATCCGGACGCGCCGTGCCTGTTGTTCCCGGCCGATCCGGGGCGCGCGGAGAAGCGCTTCGACCGCGCCCGCGCCGTCGCGGGCGACGTGCCGCTGCTGACGCTCGGCGACGTGCACCCCGACGAGGTCCCGCTGTGGGTCAACGCGGCGAACGCGGTGCTCGTGCCGTCCGAGCGCGAGGGCTTCGGGCTCGCCGTGCTGGAGGCGCTTGCGTGCGACGTCCCCGTTCTGGCGACGTCGGCCGGCATCGCACCGCTCGCGCTCGAAGGGATCGCGGGCGCGCATTGCAGCGCGTTCGACGAGCAGGCATGGCGCAGCGCGCTTGCACCTCACCTGGCCGTCGCCGACCCACGCGTGGCGGGCCGCGCACGGGCCGCCCTCTTCTCAGCCGAGCGGATGGCCGAGCGCGTGCTCGTCGCGTGGCGGGCTATCGCGGCGGAAAGCGGAGAGACGGGCCGGGCCCACGGGTATACTCGCCGCCGAGGCGCCGTCCGTGCAGGGAATTCGGCGTCCCCCCTTCGATGAGCGGCATGTTCGAACGCATCGCGCGCCGGCAGGCGGATCGCCCCGACGAGGACGACGCTCAGGTGACGGCCGAGGCCCAGCCGGCCGCCGAGCCGCAGGCGACGGCCGACCTGCCCACGGACGACCGTCCGACCGAGCGGATCGAGGCCGTCACACCGGCTGCGAGCGACGAGGCGACGCCGGCCCCGCCCACCTCGCCCCCGCCGCCGACGATCGATCTGACGGCGCGAATCTCGGCGGCTGAGACGACGAGCGCGCCGCAGCCTGCGTCCGCGGACACCGCTCCCGCCACGCAACCGGACGCCCCACAGGGGGATGCGACCGGCGGGACGCTCGTGGCCGAGCCGGCGCAGCGCCGCCCCGGCTTCCGCGCGCGCGGACGCATGCGGCGGCGGCTGCGCTACCTGCGCAAGCTGCGCGAGCTGCAGGTGCGCGACCTCGGCGGGCTCGTCTTCGACCTGCGCCGCTTCGAGCGCAAGCGCGACGATCTCATCGCGCAGAAGATCGACCAGATCCGCGCGTGCGACGACGAGCTGCACGCGCTCGAACGGGCGCTCGACGAGCGGCGCGACCTGCGCGACGTGCGCGAGCCCGGCATCGGCGGGACCTGCCCGCGCTGCTTCGCGATCTATGGCAGCGCCGACAAGTTCTGCGCGAACTGCGGAGCCGCGTTCGGCGGCGCGGTCCAAGGTCCGGCAGCGCAGGTTCCGCTCGCACCATCGACGCCGCCGCCCGCCGGCCCGCCCACGGCGAGCGGCCCAGGCGGGGCTGGTTCGCAGGCGTGACGGCGGTCGGTTCGCCGCCGGCCTCGCACAGCGTCCGCACGCTGCTGTGCCCCCGTTGCGGGACCGCGCTGCGCGAGAACCAGAGCTGGTGCCTCGAATGCGGTCTCGCCGCGCGGACGCGCGTCCATCCGCCGCCGAGCTGGCGGATGCCGATCGCGCTGACGGCCGTGCTGCTGGCGCTGCTGGCGGCCGGAATAGCCGTCGCGCTCGTGACCCTGCTCGACTCGCCCGAGTCGGCGCCGCCGGCAGCGACCGTCACGGTGCCCGCCTCGGCCCCGGCCACGACGCCACCGGCCATCAGCGCGCCCGCGACGACGGTTCCGACGACGACCTCCCCCGCTGCGACGGCTCCGACCGTCCCCACCGCCACCTCGCCCGCGACGAAGACGCCGACAACCACGGCGCCCAGCGGCACCGCGACGCAAGGGACCTTCACGATCCCCGGCACGAGAATCACGCTGCCGGCCACCGGCGGTGCCGGCGGCGCCCGCGGCGCCGGCGCGATCAGATAGCGGCTGCCAGCACCGGCCAATGCTCGGCGAGGCGCGCCGCGGCCGCCTGCGCCTCCGGTGCCACGGGCACGTCGGACGCCCTCGGAGGGTCTGTCGCCGTCAGCACGCGCAGCGTGGCGGCCGTCGAGGCGGCAAGCGCGCGCAAGTCGTAGCCGCCCTCGAGCACGCCGCCGAGCGGCGCCTCCAGCTCCGCGGCGAGGCGCCGCATCGTGCCCGCGAGCGACGCGAACCCCTCCGTCGTCAGCTCGATGCCGGCGAGCGGGTCGTCGCGGTGTGCGTCGAAGCCGGCCGAGATCAGGATCAGCTGCGGCTCGTACGCCCGCGCGAGCGGCGCGACGACGTGCTCCAGCAAGGACGCATAGACGGCATCCCCGGCGCCCGCCGACAGCGGCAGGTTCACGGTGTAGCCGGTGCCGAGGCCGGAGCCGACGTCGCCGGCCGGACCGGTGCCCGGATACAGCGGCCACTCGTGCAATGAGACGAACAGCACCTGCGGCGAGGCGTGGAAGGCGGCGTTCGTGCCGTTGCCGTGATGGACGTCCCAGTCGAGCACGAGCACGCGCTCCAGCCCGTGCGCGTCGAGCGCATGCTGAGCCGCGACCGCGACGTTGTCGAACAGGCAGAAGCCCATCGCGCGCGCCGGCTCCGCGTGGTGGCCGGGCGGACGCAGCGCGCTGAAGCCGCTCGGCGCCTCGCCCTCCAGCAGCAGGTCGACGAGCCGCACCGCGCCACCGGCCGCGCGCAGCGCCGCCTCGTAGGAGGCCTCGACGACGAACGTGTCGGAGTCGATCGCGCCGCCGCCGCCCAGGCACAGCTCCTCGATCCCGCGTACGTAGCGGTGCGGGTGCACGGCCGTGAGCGTCTCGGCGGCGACCTGCGGCGCCTCGAGCCGCTCCATCCCCAGCCAGTCGTGGCGCGCCAGCTCCTGCTCGATCGCGACGATGCGGGCCGCCCGCTCCGGATGCGCGCCCGTGTCGTGCTCGAGCGAGGCCGGATGCGACAGGTAGACAGGGCGACCCATGCCGGCCGAGTACGGTACTGGCTCGGATGGGATCGCTCGCAACGATCGAGGCCGACGTCGCCGTCGTCGGCGCCGGCGCGGCGGGGCTGTACGCCGCGCTGACCGCTGCGTCCGCCGGCGGCCGCGTCGCGCTCGTGAGCGCGACGCCGCTCGCACAATCGGCGAGCTACTGGGCCCAAGGCGGCCTCGCGGCCGTGCTCGCCGTCGACGACACGCGCGAGCAGCATCTGGAGGACACGCTGCGCGCCGGGCGCGGCACCGTTCGCCGCAGCGCAGCGGAGATCCTCACGAACGAGGCCCCCGCCGCGGTGCGTGCGCTGGAACAGCTCGGCGTGCACTTCGACGCCGACCGCCACGGGCGGCTGGCGCTCGGGCTGGAGGGCGGGCACTCGGTCCGCCGCATCGTGCACGCAGGCGGCGCCGCGACCGGCCGGCGCATCACGCGTCAGCTGTCGGCGCTCGTCGCCGAGCACGAGCGGATCGACGTGCTGGAGGACTGCCGCGCGGTCGCGCTGCCGACGATCGCCGGCCGCTGCGTCGGCGTACGCCTGCACGACGAGCGGCTGGTCTCCGCGCGCGCGGTCGTGCTCGCGACCGGCGGCATGGCCGCGCTGTGGTCGCGCACGACGAACCCAGCCGGGGCGGTCGGTGCCGGGATGGTGCTCGCGCACGCCGCCGGAGCGGCGCTCGCCGACCTCGAGATGATGCAGTTCCATCCGACGGCGGTCGCCGCCGCGAACGGCGCAGATGGGTTCCTCGTGACCGAGGCGGTGCGCGGCGAGGGCGCGCTGCTGCTGGATGCCGAGGGCGAGCGCTTCGTCGACGAGCTCGCGCCGCGCGACGAGGTCGCGCTCGCGGTCGCGCGGCGGATGCGCGATACCGGCGCTCCGTCGGTCGGGCTCGACATGCGAGCGGTCGAGCCGGCGCTGTTCCCGAACGTCGTCTCGGTGCTGCGGCGCAGCGGCATAGACCCCACGCGCGACCTCGTGCCGGTCGCGCCCGCCGCGCACTACACGATGGGCGGGATCGCGACCGACCTGGAGGGACGCGCAACCGTTCCCGGCCTCTACGCCGTCGGCGAGTGCGCCTGCACCGGTCTGCACGGGGCGAACCGGCTCGCCTCCAACTCCTTGAGCGAGTGCTTCGTATTCGGGCGCCGCGCCGCGCTCGCCGCGCTCGCCGAGCCCAAGCCCTCGCTCCCCCCCGGCCCCGTCCCCGCGCTGCCCCGCCCCGAGCTCTCGGAAGCTGGGCGCGACGCCCTGTGGCAGCACGCAGGCATCGAGCGCGAGGCGGACGGCCTGCGCACGCTGCTCGAGGATCCGCACCCGCTCGTGCGGCTCGTAGGCGCCTGCGGGCTGGCGCGCGAGGAGAGTCGCGGAGCGCATCTGCGCAAGGACTTCCCGCAGCGCGACTCGACGCTCGACGAGCACCACACGGTCGTCCGCGCGGCGGACGCGCCGGTGCTCGAGCACTGGGCGTAATCGCCCGCCCCACAAGCAGAAGAACGCAAGCGTTCTGTCAGCGTCCTGACAAACGAACGCAGACGTTTCAACTTAACACGGGGTTAATAGTCCAGAGGCCTGAGCTTCACACCCCGGTGAGATGCTGCGCCCCGCCACAGGGGAAGTCCGGCACGGGGAAACCGAAGGAGAGGGCAGAGCCGTCATGTATCGCTTCAGTCGCGCGATCTATCGCGAGCTCGCGAACGAGATCGTCGAAGACAGCCCGGGCAGCACCACGGGTGTCAGTAACCACGAGCGCGTGCTGCGCGCCTGCGAGGGGGCGATCGAGCGCCTCGCCACCGACAGGCACTACTTCGCCCGTCCCGCACGCACGCTCTTCAACGACATCCGGCCCTACTTCCCCATGTCCTCCCAGGCCCGGATATACCGCGTGATCGAGCACTACATCGCGCTCGCGGACGACTTCCTCGCCCGCCAGCCGATGACCGGCTACGACCTCGCCGGGAACCCGCTCCAGTGCCGTGCGACGACGCGCAAGGGCACCCCGTGCCAGCGCATGCCACTCCCCCACAACGGCTATTGCCCCTCGCACCAGCATCTCGCGGAGACCGAGGAACTGGTGGAGCAGCGCGAGCGCGAGCTGGCTGCGGCCTGATCGGCGCCCCGCGCCGCCGCGTAAGCTGGCGGCGTGCTGCTGGGAGTCGACGTCGGCGGGACGTTCACGGACGCCGTCCTGCTCGGCGACGGCGTCCTCGTCACGGCGAAGGCGCCGACGACGCCCGAGGACCAGTCGCTCGGCGTGATGGCGGCCGTCGAGGCGGCGCTCGCACGCGCCGGCCGCGAGCCGCGCGAGGTCGCGACGTTCGCGCACGGCATGACCGTCGCGACCAACGCCCTGCTGGAGGGCAGGCACGCGCGCACTGCCCTCGTCGCAACCGAGGGCTTCACCGACGTCGTCGAGCTCGGCCGCCAGGCGCGAGCGGAGCTCTACCGCCTGTGCGCCACCCGCCCCGCTCCGCTCGCGCCGCCGGAGCTGCGCTTCGGCGCGCCGGAGCGGATGACGCCCGCTGGCCCGCTGCGCGAGCTGAGCGATGACAGCGCCGCGGCGCTTGCCGCCCACATCGCCGATGCCAAGCCCGAGGCGGTCGCGGTCGTGCTGCTGCACGCCTACCGCCATCCGCAGCATGAGCGACGCATCCGCGACGCGCTCGCGGCCGCGCTGCCGGACGTGCACGTCTCGCTCTCGCACGAGGTCGTCGGCACGTTCCGCGAGTACGAGCGCGCAGCGACGACGGAGATCGACGCGGCGCTCTCCCCGCTGCTCGGCCGCTATCTGCGCCGGCTCGCCGAGCGCGCGCGGGACGCCGGGCTGCCGGAGCCGGCGATCATGCAGAGCAACGGCGGCCTGACCGACCTCGCGAGCGCCGCCGGCCACGCCGCCTGGACGGTGCTGTCCGGGCCGGCGGGCGGGGCCGCAGGGGCGGCATTCGCCGCGCGCGCGGCCGGCGTCGAGCGCGGGCTGTGCCTCGACATGGGCGGCACCTCGGCCGACGTCTGCGTCGTGCACGACGGCGCCGTCGCCGAGACCGGCGCGAGCGAGATCGCCGGTCGTCCGGTCGCGCTGCCGACGCTCGACGTCCACACCGTCGGCGCCGGCGGCGGCTCGATCGCCTGGCGCGACGCCGGCGGGGCGCTGCGCGTCGGCCCGCAGTCGGCGGGCGCCGTGCCGGGGCCCGCCTGCTACGGGCGCGGCGGCGAGCAGCCGACGGTCACGGACGCAAACCTGCTGCTCGGCCACCTGCCGGGCGACGTGCCGCTCGCGGGCGGCGTCTCGCTGGACCGCGCTGCCGCCGAGCACGCCGTCGGCGCGCTGGCCGAGCAGCTCAGGCTCGACCTGCTCGCCTGCGCCGAAGGGATCGTGCGCGTCGCGAACGCCGAGATGGTCCGCGCGCTGCGCGTCGTGACGGTCGAGCGGGGGATCGACCCGCGCGACCACGCGCTCATCGCGTTCGGCGGCGCCGGCCCGCTGCATGCGGTCGCAATCGCCGAGGAGCTCGGGATCGAGCGCGTGATCGCACCGCGCACCTCGGGCGTGCTGGCCGCCCTGGGCCTCGTCGTCGCGCCGCGCCGCCGGGACGCGCAGCGCAGCGTGCTGCGCAGCGGCGCGGACCTCACCGCCGAGGCGATCGCCGCGGACGTGGCGGGCCTGGCCGAGACGGCTCGCGCCGCGCTCGGCGAGCCGCAGGCCGAGATCTCGGCGGTCTACGAGCTGCGCTACCGCGGCCAGGCATTCGAGCTGGCGATTCCCGCACCGAGCGACGAGCCGGCGGCCGCGCCGGATGCACTGCGCGAGGCGTTCGAGACCGCGCACGAGGAGCGCTACGGCTATCGCGACCCCGAGGCGGAGGTCGAGCTGGTGACGGTGCGCGTGAGCGCGACGACGGCGGCACCTACGGTCGCCGCACCGCCGCGCGCAGCCGAGCGAACCGTCGTCGAGGGGCCCGCGGCGATCCCGCTGCCCGAGTCCACGGTCTGGATCCCCGCCGGTTGGCGGGCCGCGACGCTCGACGACGGAACGATCGAGGTGGCGCGTGGATCCGGTTGAGCTGCAGGTGATCCTCGGCGCGCTCCGCGCCACCTGCGAGGAGATGGGGGCGGTGCTGATCCGCTCGGCGCACTCGGCCAACATCAAGGAGCGCCGGGACGCATCGACGGCGCTCTTCGACGCAGCCGGCGAGATGGTGATGCAGGCCGAGCACATCCCGGTGCACCTCGGCGCGATGCCGGCCGCCGTGGCTGCGGTGCGCGACGAGGCGCACGCTCCCGAACGTGCATGGGTCCTCAACGATCCCTACCAGGGCGGCACCCACCTGCCCGACATCACCGTGGTCACGCCGATCTTCGCGGGAGACGAGCTGCTCGGCTTCGCCGCCTGCCGCGCGCATCACGCCGACGTCGGCGGCCCGACGCCCGGCTCGATGCCGGCCGACAGCCGCACGCTCGCGGAGGAGGGCGTCGTGATCGAGCCGCAGCCGCTCGACGAGGCGGCGGTCGCGCGGCTCGCCGCGCAGATGCGCCAGCCCGCGCAGCGCCGCGCCGACCTGCGCGCGCAGCTGGCGGCGAACCGCGCCGGCGCGCAGCGGCTGACGCAGCTCGCCGAGCGCGTCGGGCTCACGACGCTGCGCGCGGCGATGGCGGAGGTGCTCGACTACGCCGAGCGGCGCACGCGCGCATGCCTGGCCGCACTGCCCGATGGCGTGCGCAGCGCGCGCGACGTGCTCGAGGGCGCCGACGGCGACGTGGAGCTGGAGCTGACCGCGACCGTCGAGGGCGAGCGCCTGACGCTCGACTTCTCCGGCAGCGCAGCGCAGCACGACGGCAACCTCAACTGCCCGCTCGCCGTCACACGCTCCGCCTGCTACTTCGCGGTGCGCGTCCTCACCGACCCCGACATCCCACCGAGCGCCGGCACCTACCGCCCGATCGAGGTGATCGCGCCCGAGGGCTCGCTGCTCAACGCCCGTTCCCCTGCAGCGGTCGTGGCGGGAAACGTCGAGACCTCCTCGCGCGTGGCCGACCTCGTGCTGGCTGCGTTCGGCCACGCCCTCGGCCAGGGGACGATGAACAACCTGACGCTCGGCGACGAGACGTTCACCTACTACGAGACGCTCGGCGGCGGACAGGGCGCCTGCGCGAACGCCGACGGGCCGAGCGGCGTGCACGTCGCGATGAGCAACACGCTCAACACGCCGGTCGAGGCACTGGAGCTGGAGTTTCCGCTGCGCGTGACGGAGTACGCGCTGCGGCGCGGCTCCGGCGGCGCGGGTCGCTTCCGCGGCGGCGACGGCGTCGTGCGGGAGCTGGAGGCGCTCGCGCCGATGACCTGGTCGCTGCTGACCGAGCGGCGGCGTCACGCGCCGCCCGGCGCCGACGGCGGGGCGCCCGGGGCGCGTGGCCGCAACCTGCTCGATGGGCGCGAGCTGGCGCCGAAGGCGCGCGGGTCGCTCGCCGCCGGCCAGCGCCTGCGCATCGAAACGCCGGGAGGCGGAGGCCGCGGATAGCACAGTTGCTCCTGCGATCTGTTGCCAAATCGCTGCAAAGTGCAGGGAAATTTTGGAAATCCTAGGGCTTCCCGTAGAATGGAATCCCCGTGCGCGGTCGCCGTTCCACCGCGGTTGCACGGTTAATACGCACCTTCTCCCCTCCCGGAAACCCATGCCGATTGCTTTCAAAGAATGGGCCGTCACCGTACGTGCGCTCGCCGAAGGCGAGCAGCTGATCACGTTGCGCAAGGGCGGCATTCGCGAGCCTGACAAGCACTTCGCGCTCGAGCACGAGCGCTTCTTCCTGTACCCCACCTTCGACCACCAGCGCGAGGACCTCGTGCGCGAGTCGCATCAGCCCGAGCTGCTGCGCGCGCTCGAGGAGGGCGTCTGGCCGGAGGGCGACCCGCCGCTGCACGCGCTCACGCGCGACGGCGACATCCCGCAGCCGGACCGCGTGCGGATCCGCGCGTGGGCCGAGGTCGCCGACCACTGGACGATCACCGACCCGCGCGTCGTCGACGCGCTGTCGCCGTTCTATGTCTGGACGCCCGACTACGCCGAGAAGCGGCTGGCGTGGAAGCGTCGTCACCCGCTGCATGTCGTGCTGCTGCGCACGTACCGCATCCCGCGGCCTGTCACCGTGAAGGTCCGGGACGAGTTCGGCGGCTGCCGCTCCTGGCTGGAGATCACGCGAGACCTGCCGTTCGAGGGGACGCCAGTCCTGTCGGACGACGAGTTCGAGCGCGCCTCTGAGGAAATCGCCGGGATCGTCACCGGCGACCGTCTGCCGGTCCTCGTCTGATCGATCGCCCGCGGCGTCGCGTCGCGGGCGATCCTCCCCCTCCATGGCCTGGGTCGAGACCGTCACCGCGTCGTTCCGCGCGCGGCACGAGTCGGCCGACACCGACGACGTCGCGCGCGCGCTCGACTCGCTTGAGGCAACACGCGCCCGCCTGGAGATCGTCTTCCCCAGAACGGCCGCCGACGTCACCGTCGTCTTCCACCGCTCCGGCCGTCTGCTCGACCTCGCGCATCCGCTGGTCCCGCTCGAGCGGCTGCTGACCGCGCCCGCCGCGCGCCGCTACGTCGTCGGCTCGACCGGCGGCGCGCAGACGATCCACGTGCTCGCCCCGCACGCGCTGCGCAGCCGCGCGTCCGCCGTGCCCGGCTCGCGCGAGATGCTCGAGCGCGCGCCCGACGTGCTGTACGCGCGCCTCGTCGTCGGCCTCAACAACCGCCGCCTGCCGCCGCCGGCGACGCCGCCGCGTCTGCTCGCACGGTTGCGCTGGGCATGGGCGGTCGAAGGCACGGCGCGCTGGTTCGCCGGACAGGTCGAGCATGCGCGGCCGGCGATCGCACGCCGCCTGCGCGAAGGCGAGCGCCCGGCGTTCCCGCCGACGTTGCGCGACGCGGCGCTGCTCGGCCCGACGTTGATCGACCTCCTCGCGCGCGAGGAGGGCCCGGAGGCCGCGATGCGGCTCGCCTGCTACCTCGACCCGCGCGGGCCGCAGGCCGCCTTGCGCGACGCGTTCCGCGGCCGCTCGCTCGACCACACTGAGGGCGCTTGGCGCTCACACCTCGCGCGGATCGCCGGCGCCGCCTGAGCGGTTCGGCTCGAGCAGCTCGCGCGCGGCGTCCGCGCCGGAGCGCGGCACGAGCACGTCGCGCGGGCCGGCGGAGAGGAAGTCCGGGACGTCGAAGCCGGCGCTGCGGCGCGTCGTGCTCGGGATCCCCTCCTCCAACAGCAGGTTCTGGATCAGCTCGGCCTCGGCCTGGTGGTGCGCCCGCGCGACGTAGGTCAGCTCGCCCTCGGCGTACTGCGGCTTGACCTTGCGGACCCGCTCCTGCAGGCGGCTCGGCCGGTCCGCGCCGCCGTCCTCCTCCACCGGCACAAGCGGTACGCCGCAGCGCGCGCAGAAGCGCTCTTCGTCGCCGAAGACCTCGCCGCAGGTCGGGCAGGCCAGCAGGCGCACAGGTCTACTCGACCGTCAGCTCCACCTGCGTGACGTGCTCACCCTCGATCGCCCACGTGCGCACGTCCGGCTCGCCGTCGGCCAATCCGACGATCAGCCACAGCGCGCCGGGCCACGCCTCCGCGTGGTTGACGTCCGTCTGCGACGGCACTGGCGGCGTGCGCGTGTGCGAGTGGTAAATCGCGCCGAGCTCCAACTCCTGCTCGTCCATCTCATCGAAGATGCGGATCAGGTCCGGCCCGTCGATCTCGAAGCGCAGCGGGCTCGCGTGCTTGTTGACCCCCGGAAACACGCGCTGTACCTCCCCGTCACCGTTCGTGGCGACGACCCCGCAGCACTCATTCGGCGCCTCGGCGCGAGCGTGCGCGACGATCTGGTCGTACAGCTCGCGAGCGATGCGCATGCGCGAAGCTACGCGACCTCGCGCTCGCGCGCGGCGGTGAGGTCCTGCTGCGGCTCTTCCTCGTCCTTCGTGATGCCGGCGATCGAGTCCTTGAACTCGCGCATGCCCTTGCCGATCGAGCGGCCGGCCTCGGGGAGGCGCTTCGGGCCGAGGACCAGGAGGGCGATCACGAGGACCAGGACGATCTCCATCGGTCCGATCTGGGAGAACATCGAGAAGCTCCGTTCCTTGCGGGTGTCAGGCGATGGTAGCGGCCACCAATGATGCGCGGAAGGCGCCGGGCCGGATCACCACCACACGGTCGAGTCGAGATTCTCGACCTCATCGACCGGCAGCGTGTAAATGCCTGATGACAAGTACTTCCAACCGTCGTCGGCGACGATGAAGACGACGTTGCCCTCGTCGAGCTCGTTCGCGATCCGCACCGCCACGCGCGCAATCGCGCCCGTCGAGACGCCCGCGAACAGGCCCTCCTCGTCGAGCAGCTTGCGCGTCCACAGGATCGCGTCGCGGTTGGTGACGAAGATCTTCCGGTCGAGCAGCGAGAGGTCGATGATCGGCGGGATGAAGCCGTCGTCGAGCGAGCGCAGGCCCTGCACCGGCTCTCCCTGCATCGGCTCGGCCGCGACGATCTTGCAGGCGTCGCCGAGCTCCTCCTTGAAGCGTCTGCCGTTGCCCATCAGCGTCCCGCCGGTGCCGAGGCCGGCGACGAAGGCGGAGATCTCGTCGAGCTCCTCGAGGATCTCGAGCGCCGTGCCGTTGTAGTGCGCCAGCGGGTTCGCGACGTTCCCGTACTGGTAGGGCATGTAGTACGAGGAGTCCGCAGCGGCCATCTCGAGCGCGAGCTCGACCGCGCCGTTGGAGCCCTTCGAGCCGTCGGAGTAGACGATCTCGGCGCCGTACATCTTCAGCAGCTGCGTGCGCTCCTGCGTGACGTTGTCCGGCATCACGACCTTCAGCGGGTAGCCCTTGCGCTTGCAGATCATCGCGAGCGAGATGCCGGTGTTGCCGGAGGTCGGCTCGAGGATCGTCTGGCCAGGTCTGATCGCGCCTCTCGCCTCCGCGTCCTCGATCAGCGAGCGCGCGACGCGGTCCTTGACGGAGCCCGTCGGGTTGGCGGACTCCAGCTTCGCCCAGACGCGCACGCCGGGCTTCGGCGAGAGCCGCTTGAGCTCGACCAGCGGCGTGTTGCCGATCGCCTGGACGATGTCGCCGTAGCGACCGCCGCAGGGTCTGTTGCGCAGGCGCTCCCCGTCCATAACTTCACTAAGTGTAGCGGGGGTGGCGACTGCGGCGGAGCCTAGGCTCCGCCTGCCATCGCCGGAAGGATCACGAGCGTGTCGCCCTCGCCGACCGACGTCTGCAGGCCGTCGAGCACGCGCACGTCCTCGTCGTTGAGGTAGACGTTGACGTAGCGATTGAGCTCGCCCTCAGCGGAGAACAGCTGCGACTGCGTCTGGGGGTGCGCCGACGCGAGCGCGTTCAGCACCTCGCCGACCGACGAGCCGTCGGCGGACACTTCCTTCTCCCCGCCGACGGACGCGCGCAGGACGGGCGGAATCTTCACGGTAGCCATGTCGCGGGACCCTATCCGGCGGCGGCGCAGAACGCCTCGTAGTCGGGGAAGACGCCCATCTCCTCGTCGGAGATCGCATCCGGCGGCCGCGAGCAGATCGGGCAGTCGGGATCGCGCCGCACCTTCAGCTCGGTGAAGGTCGCGCCGAGCGCCTCGTACAGCAGCAGGCGCCCGATCAGCGGCTCGCCCTCGCCGAGGATCAGCTTCACGACCTCGGTCGCCTGCAAGAGGCCCATCGTCCCCGGCAGCACGCCGAGCACGCCGTTGGCGCCGCAGGAGGGCGCCAGCTCGGCCGGCGGCGGCGTCGGGTAGAGGCAGCGGTAGCAGGGGCCCTCGTAGGGCGCGAAGACCGACAGCTGGCCGTCGAAGCCGAGGATCGAGGCGGAGACGACCGGGATTCTCAGTCGCACGGAGGCGTCGTTGAGCAGGTAGCGCGTCGGGAAGTTGTCGAGTCCGTCGACGATCACGTCGTAGCCCTCGATGATCTCCATGATGTTCGAGGCGTCGATGCGAACCGGGTACTTGACGACTCTCACGTCCGAGTTCAGGTGCGCGATCGTCTCCTCGGCCGAGTCGACCTTCGGGACGCCGACGCGGTCCTGCGTATGGATCACCTGGCGCTGGAGGTTGGAGAGGTCGACGACGTCGTTGTCGACGATCCCGAGCGTGCCGACGCCGGCCGCCGCGAGGTAGAGGGCGGTCGGTGCGCCGAGCCCGCCGGCGCCCAGCAGCAGCACTCTCGCGTCGAGCAGCTTCAGCTGGCCCTCGACGCCGACCTCGTCCATCAGCAGGTGGCGCGAGTAGCGGTCGCGCTGCTCGGCCGTGAGCGCTCTCGGCGTCGCGACCTCGTAGCCGCGGTCCTTCCACAGCGCGATGCCGCCCGTCATCGAGGCGACTCTCGTGTAGCCGAGGTCCTGCGTCAGCGTGCGCGCACCCCAGGCGGAGCGGTTCCCGGAGGCGCAGTAGAGGACGACCCAGGCGTCCTTGTCGGGCGCGGCCGCCTCGATGCGCGTCTCCAGGTAGGACTTCGGCACGTGCTTGGCGCCGGGGATGTGCGCGACGCCGAACTCGTCCGTCTCGCGCACGTCGACGAGGACCATGCCGTTGCCGAGGTGCTCGGCGACGACGGCGGGGTCGACCTCTTCGATCTGGCTCTTGACTTGGCGGAGCAGCTCCGCGCCGGACGGGCTCATGCGAGAAAACTCCTCAAAGGGGGTCGGCTTTTGCTGACTTCAGAAAGGATAGCGTGTCCGCGCGCCGCTGCGCAGGCTCGCGAATCGCCGTCCCCGCGCCGATATGGGGCGTGGACCCGATGCGCTTGTACCCGCTGTGCGCCGATGGTGTCACGGGACCGGATTCGTCGAACGATGCGCAACCCTTCGCCCCTTGCACGCCTGCTGCTGCGCCGCGAGATCGCGGAGCTTGCGCGCGAGTACACCTCCGTCGAGCAGCTGCGCACGCGCATGGCGGCGGAGCGCCGCGCCGCCGGCGCGGCCGCGATCCGCGCGCAGGAGCAGGAGCGCCAGCGCCTCGCGCAGGACCTGCACGACGAGGTCAACCAGGCGCTCACGGCGATCCTGCTGCGGCTGGAGGCGACGATCCAGGAGGCGCCCGCCGAGCTGCAGGAGGAGCTGCGCGACACGAAGCGGCTCGCCGGCCAGGCGATGGAGGAGCTGCTGCGGCTCGCGCGCCGACTGCGCCCCGCCGTGCTCGACGACCACGGGCTGATGCCGGCGCTGCACACGCAGGTGCGCGACTTCACCGAGCAGACCGGCATCCGCGCGACCTTCCATCCGCAAGGCTCGCCCTCGCGCCTCTCGCCCGAGCAGCAGCTCGCGATCTACCGCGTCACCCAAGAGGGCCTCTCGAACATCGCCCAGCACGCGTCCGCGCAGCGCGTGAGAGTCGAGCTGTCGTTCGTCGGCAGAACCGTGCTGCGCATCTCCGACGACGGCAGCGGCTTCACGCGACGCAGAAGCGATCGGCTCGGAGTGGAGGGCATGCGCGAGCGCGCGCTGCTCGCCGGTGGACATCTGTCCATCTGGTCCGAGGAGGGCGTCGGCACGCGCGTCGAGCTGACGATCTGATCCCCATCGGAACGATCGCGCCCCCAGCCACGATGCGCACGCTGATCGCCGACGACCACGGGATCGTCCGCAGCGGCCTGCGCCTGCTGCTCGAGCGCCAGCCCGACATCGAGGTCGTCGCGGAGGCGAGCGACGGCGTCCAGGCGTTCGAGCTCGCGCTCGCGATGCGCCCCGACCTGTGCGTGCTCGACGTCGGCATGCCGCGCATGACCGGCCTGCAGGCGACGCGCGAGATCCGCGCCCACCTGCCGAGGACGCACGTGCTGATCGTCTCGATGCACGACGACGAGCGGTACCTGTTCGAGGCGCTCAAGGCGGGCGCCGCCGGCTATGTGCTCAAGCGCGAGGCCGACCAGGCGCTCGTCGCCGCGCTGCACGCGATCGCGCGCGGCGAGCCGTTCCTCACCAATGCCGCCGAGCGCACGCTGATCCGCCGCTGGATGGAGGAGGGCGCGCGCGGGCCCGACGAGCCGCTGACCGCGCGCGAGCAGCAGGTCGTCAAGCTGATCGCCGAGGCGCACACGAACACGCAGATCGCAGCGACGCTGCACGTCTCCGAGAAGACGGTCGAGTCGCATCGCGCGAACGTGCTGCGCAAGCTCGGCATGCGCGACCGCGTCGAGCTCGTGCGCTACGCGATTCGGCGCGGGCTCGTCGAGGCCTAACAGCGCACGCCGCGCACGCGGCCTACCCTTCGCCGGGTGCCCGCCCGCCTGCGCCTGACGCTCGTCGTCGCTCTCGTCTGCCTGCTCGCCGCGCTCGCCGGCGTCGTCCTGCTCGGAGGCGGCGACGGCGCTGCGGACACCGGCGGCGGCCCCACCGGCTTCCGCGGCGCGCTGCGGCCGCCCGGTGCGCGTGCGGCCGACTTCCGCCTGCGCGATCAGGACGGCGCGACCGCCACGATGCGCGCGTACCGCGGCAGAACCGTCGTCGTGACGTTCCTCTACTCGACCTGCAGAGACACCTGCCCGCTCACCGCGCAGCAGATCCGTGGGGGGCTCGACCAGCTCGGCCGCGACGTCCCGGTGCTCGCGATCAGCGTCGACCCGAAGGGCGACACATCCCTGCACGTCAAGCAGTTTCTCGTGCGCCAGCACCTGATCGGCCGCATGCGCTACCTCGTCGGCACCCGCGCGCAGCTGGCGCCGGTGTGGCGTGCGTACGGGATCCAGCCGCAAGGGAACGGCTTCGAGCACACCGCCTCGACGGTGATCGTCGACCGCGCCGGGCGGCAGCGCGTCGGCTACCTGACCGACCAGCTCACGCCCGAGGCGCTCGCGGCGGATCTGCGGGCGCTCGTCGCGCGCGGCGGCGCTCCCGCCAGGCGCTGAGCCCCAGCCCCCCGCCCAGCACCAGCGCGGGCGCGGCGTAGATCATCGACACGTACCAGTGGCCGAAGTGGGCGAGCACGAGCATGGAGCGAAGGCTACCCTTGCTCGCGCGATGCGTCCCCCCGCCGACTTCGACGTGCTCGCGCCGCCGTTCCCGCGCGAGGCCGAGTGGGTCAACGTCGCGACGCTGCGCATGGACCAGCAGCGCGGCCGTCCCGTCCTGGTGGAGTTCTGGGACTTCTGCCGCGTCAACTCGCTGCGCACGCTGCCGTACCTGAAGGCGTGGCACGAGCGCTATGCGGAGGCGGGCCTGCGCGTGGTGGGGATCCACAGCGGCGGCTTCGAGATCTCGCGCGACGCGGACGCGGTGCGCGCGGCGGTCGCGCGGCTCGGGATCGAGTACCCGGTGCTGATCGACAGCGAGCTGGAGAGCTGGGACATGTACGGCATCCAGGGCTGGCCGAGCCGCTACCTGTGGGACGCCGAGCAGCGGCTCGCCGACTTCCACCTCGGCGAGGGCGGCTACGAGCAGGCCGAGCGCGCGATCCAGGGGCTGCTCGGGGTCGAGCGCGAGCCGCTTGCGCCGGTGCGCGCCGAGGATGCGCCGGGCGCGCTGCTCGAGGCGCAGACGGAGGATCAGCCGGGTGCGTACAGCGGGCCATACGAGGCCGGTGGCGTGTGGGCCGTGCTGTCAGGCGAGGGGACGGTCAGCGCCAACGGCGTCGAGATCGCCGTCGAGCATCCGGGCGCCTACCCGCTGATCGAGCACGAGCGCCACGCCGCCGGCGTGCTGGAGCTGCAGGTCGGCGATGGCGTGGAGTGCCACGCCGTGTGCTTCACGCCGGGCGTCGCCGCCGAGCGCTGAAGCGCTCCCCCGCTTTTCACCTCTTTTCTGGTCCGGTATGCTCGACAGAGCGTCGCGACGCAGCCACCGCGACAACAAAAAGGGGGAGCGCAGATGCGCACTCATGCCAAGCTCGTGGCGACGGCGGTTGCCGTTGCGACCGTCCTCGCCGTCACCGTCGGCACCGCTCCGGCGAGGAACCTGTCCGTCAGCGAGACGACGTTCAAGGCGTTTTGGGAAGTCGTGAACTTCAACGGAGTGCAGTGTATATTGAGGATGGACGGTGAATTTCACACGAGAACCCTGGCGAAGACTCAAGGATCCCTAATCGGCAACGTCACGGTAGCGTTCGTGAACGAAGAATTCGAAGAAGAAGCGGGATGCAGGCTTGCCGTTCTAATCGGAACGCTGCCTTGGCACGTCCGCTATGCCGGTTTCACCGGCACGCTACCGAACATAACGGGGATACAAGCCGACATCATCGGCTTCGCGATCCTAAAGATCGGTCGTGAAATATTCAATGCCTTTAATTTCTGCCTATACAGATCGACGGCGACCAACCCGCTCAAGGTCAGGATTACTCGATCCGCGACTGGAAGACTGATCGAAATCAGACCGGATGAAACCGCCGGCCTCGTGCTCGACACCAATCTAGGCGGGGGTCAATGCCCGCTGTATCTGGAAGTGAGGGGCGGAACGGAAAACTTCACGATCCCGAACACCACGACTCGCATAACGCTGACACTAATATAGGCGCGCCAAGGGCCGCGCCCGGGGCGCGGCCCGCGCTTCGCATCAACCGATGCGCCGATTCAGGTCGGCAGTGGTGAAACCGTCGAGGACGTGGAGATGCCGCGGCGGCCCGTCCGCGTCGATGCGGATCGCCGTTCCCGGCCAGTACGGGCTCTCGTACGGGGCCGCCGAGAGAAACTGGCGCTCGTAGACCCAGCAGCCGCTGTTGTGCAGCCGCGCGCCGTGCGGCGTCGTCCAGTCGGCGGGCGCGTCGACCGGGCGCGGGCCGACGCGGTGCGTGTGGCCGAACAGCACGTGCGCGGCCTCGATCCCGAGCCGCTGCACCGCCTCCCCCATCGCCCTGACGCCCGCGCGCGCCAGCTCCGCCCCGGAGATGTCGGCGCGCACCGGCCCGAGGCCGGCGCGGTTGACCGCCGCGATCGTGAGCGGGAACAGCGCCACCAGCGCGCGGCGCCGCAGCGGGCGATGGCCGTTGCCGGACAGCATCCGGTACGCCCGCACCGAGACGTTGTGGGTGCCGGTCGAGTCGTCGTCGGCATGCTGGGCGAGCGCCGTCGACCACGCGTAGATCGGCGCGAGCGCGCGCTCGTAGTCGTCCGGCCGCGCGCCGTCCGGCGGCACGGGCCCGACGATCCTGCCCATCGCGCCGGCGCTCAGGCGCTCGAGCGTCGGCACCGTGATGTGGCGGTCGAGGTAGTGCCCGTGCAGCGCGTAGACGTCGTCGCGCAGCCACACCCCCGGGTAGGCGAGCGTGAGACGGGCGGGCGCGGCCGCCTCTGCGAGCACCGCGACCGGATCGCTCGACACCCAGCTGGCCGTCTCGGCCAGCCCAAGCGGCGCCGGCACCGCGTCGCGGTGGCGGCGCTCGAGCCACGGCACCACAAGCGCGTGGTCGTGATTGCCCGGCACCAGCACGATCTCCCCCTCGGGCCCGAGCGCCGCGCCCGCCTCGGCGAAGAACGGGCGGGCCGCCGCGAGCGCCTCGCGGAGCGGTCCCTGACGCAGCTCGAGCGCGTCGCCCAGCAGCACGAGCCGCTCGATCCCGTCGCGCAGCGCCGCCATCAGCGGCTCACGCATCGACGCGCTGCGCAGCAGGTCGGTCCGCGCACGCGAGCCGAGGTGGAGGTCCGATATGACGAGGGTCGACACGCCGCTACGAGGCGGCGGCCATCGCCTGGCGAATCGACTTCGGGAGCATGAACCGCACGTCCTCCTGGATCACTTCGAGCTCCTCGACGACCTCCGTGCCGCGCGCCTGGAAGAACGCGACGAGCCGCTGCACGAGCTCCTCGGGCGCGCTCGCCCCGCTCGTGATGCCGACGACGCGCTTGCCCTCGAGCCACGTCTCCTGCACCTGACCCTCGTGGTCGATCAGGTATGCGTCGGTGCCGAGCTCGCGCGTGACGTCGACGAGCCGGTTCGAGTTCGACGAGTTCTGCGAGCCGATCACGAGCACCAGGTCGCACGCCGTCGCGAGCTGCTTGACGGCCGCCTGGCGGTTCGTTGTGGCGTAGCAGATGTCATCGGTGCGGGGCCCGACGATCGCGGGAAACTTCTCGCGCAGCTTGAGGATGATCGAGCGCGTCTCGTCGACCGAGAGCGTCGTCTGCGAGATGTACGCGACGCGCTCGGGATCCTCGACCTCGAGCGCGTCGACGTCGTCCTCGGTCTCGATCAGGACGATGTGGTCGGGCGCCTCCCCCATCGTGCCCTCGACCTCCTCGTGGCCTTCGTGGCCGACCAGCACGATCGTGTAGCCCTCGGCGGCGAATCTCTTCGCCTCCACATGCACCTTGGTGACGAGCGGACAGGTGGCGTCGATCGTCTGCAGTCCGCGCGCAAGCGCGTTGGCGTGCACGCTCGGGGCGACGCCGTGCGCTGAGAAGACGACCGTCGAGCCCTCCGGCACCTCGGTCTCTTCGTCGACGAAGATCGCCCCGCGCGAGCGCAGCTGCTCGACGACGTGCTTGTTGTGGACGATCTCCTTGCGCACGTAGACCGGCGCGCCGTGCAGGTCGAGCGCGCGCTCGACCGTCTGGACGGCCCGGTCGACGCCGGCGCAATAGCCGCGCGGCTTGGCGAGCAGGAGCTTCTCGGGAGCGTGCGCCATCGGCGCTTCACAGTGTAGGCAGATGCGGAACGGGCACGCCCGCGGCGCGAACCGTCTACCGTGCGCCTGTGCCTCAAGCCGCCGACACGAAGAAGCGCAACCCGCTGGTGGAGCTCGTCACGATCGTCGTCGCGGCGCTCGTGATCGCGTTCGTCGTCCAGCTCGTGCTGGTCAAGACCTACCGCATCCCGAGCGGCTCGATGGAGCCGACGCTCGACATCGGCCAGCGCGTGCTCGTGAACCGCATCGGGATGCGCTTCGGCGATCCCGGCGTCGGCGACATCGTCGTCTTCCATCCGCCGCAGGGCGCGGACGACGCCAGCGCGCCGAGGTGCGGCGTCCCCACCGAGGGCCTCGGCAGCAGCCGCGCCTGCTCGACGCCGACGCCGGCACGCTCGGACCAGACGTTCATCAAGCGCGTCGTCGCCGTCGGCGGGGATCGCATCCAGATCCGCGACGGGCACGTGATCCGCAACGGGAGACGCCAGCCCGACGCCTTCACGAACGCGTGCGGCGACGGGGCCGGCTGCACGTTCGCCGGGACGATCACCGTCCCCGACCACAGCTTCTTCCTGATGGGCGACAACCGCGGCGCGTCCGACGACAGCCGCTTCTGGGGGCCCGTGCCGAAGAGATGGGTGATCGGCACCGCGATCGCGACGTACTGGCCGCCGAAGCGCATCGGCGTGTTCTAGTCAGGGCAGCGGGAAGCCGCTCGCCGCCCAGACGATGAACGCCCCAGCCAGCAGCACCTGAACCACCAGCGCGATGACGAGCACGCGGACGGACACGGCCGCAAGCATCGCAGGCAGGAAGCGTGAGTTGCATACCGCATATGGGGATATACGCTTGACATTGGAGCATCGGGCACTGACAACGGGAGACGCGCCATGGCGCAACAGCATCTCGACCGACTGACCGCCGTGGACGCGTCCTTCCTGCACCAGGAGGACGCCGACTCCCATATGCACATCGGCGCGGTCACCATCTTCGAGGGCCCGCCGCCGCCGTTCACCGCCGTCGCCGAGCACATCCGCTCGCGCCTGCACCTCGTCCCGCGCTACCGGCAGAAGCTCGCGTACCCGCCGTTCGAGAGCGGCCGCCCGCTGTGGATCGACGACCACAGCTTCAACATCGAGTACCACGTGCGCCACAGCGCCCTGCCCGCGCCGGGCACCGAGCAGCAGCTCTACCGGCTCGCCGCGCGCATCGCCTCCCAGCAGCTCGACCGCTCGAAGCCGCTGTGGGAGTGCTGGTTCGTCGAGGGACTCGAGGACGACCGCTTCGCGCTCATCTTCAAGACGCACCACGCGCTCGTCGACGGCGTCTCCGGCGTCGACCTCGCGACCGTGCTGTTCGACCTCAGCGCCACCCCCCAGCCCCCGGAGCCCGAGCCGTGGGAGCCGCAGCCGGAGCCGACGAACGCCGAGCTGCTCGCGGCGGGCGCCGCCGGCTTCGTCAAGACGGCGGTGAACGTGACCGAGCGGGCGATCGCCGCCGGCACGAACCCTGCGGCCGCGATCGATGCGTTTCGCGACATCGCCGAGGGCATGGGCGAGATGGTGTGGGCGATCCTCAACCCCGCTCCCGAGACGCCGCTCAACGTCGAGATCGGCCCGCACCGGCGCTACGCGGTCGTGCGCAACCGGCTCGAGGACTTCCGCTACGTCAAGGGCGTCTTCGGCGGGACCGTCAACGACGTCGTGCTGACGGTCGTCTCGGGCGCGATCGCGCGCTGGCTGCGCTCGCGCGGCGTGCGCACGGAGGGCCTCGAGCTGCGCGCGCTCGTGCCGGTCTCGATCCGTCCGAGAGACCAGCGCCACTCGCTCGGCAACCAGATCGTGCTGATGCGCGGACCGCTGCCGGTCTACATCCGCGATCCCGTCGCGCGACTGCGCTTCGTCAAGCAGCAGATGGACGGCCTGAAGGAGTCCAAGCAGGCGCTCGGCGCGAGAGTGATCGCCGACGTGCAGCAGATGGCGCCGCCGACGATCCTCGCGCAGGCGTCGCGGTTGCAGTTCTCCACGCGCCTGTTCAACCTGATCGTCACGAACGTGCCCGGGCCGCAGTTCCCGATCTACATGCTCGGCCGCCAGATGCAGACGTTCTTCCCGGTCGCGTTCCTGCCGGGCGGGCATGCGCTCGCGATCGCGATCATGTCCTACAACGGCGCGATCGACTTCGGCCTGCTGGGCGACTACGACGCGCTGCCCGACATCGACACGATCGCCGACGGGATCGAGGACGGCCTGGCGCAGCTGAAGGCCGCCGCGAGAGCGAAGGAGGCGCGCGCCGCAGCAGCGCGCGGCGACGGCTCCGGCAGCGCCTCGGGCGGCGCCGCCGCGCCCGCGAGACCGCCGCAGCGCAGACGGCCGGCCACCCGCCCCCCGAGACCGGCGCGCACGCCCGCGGCTGCGACGGCCGGCGGCAGCATCGCCGACGGCCCGCAGCTGCTGCCGAGCGGACCGGCCGCAAGGCACGAGGGGCCTGCCGCGTCGATGCGCAAGCGCGCCCGTAGACGCCCACCGTCGCGCAACGGCGACGACGCCGGCCGCTGAGCGCCACGATCGCGGCCGCGCACGCCCCCCGCGCTCAATACACCTTTTCCTGGTTATAGTGCGGCATGGCCTACCGTCCCTCTCGGGGGAAGCGGGCGGCGGCCGCCTCGGCAACGCCTGATGCGCGGCGACGCGGCGTCGGGCGCGGCACCTCGCTCGTTCGCTCCATGCGCGCCCACGAGCACCGCTCGGCGGCGCTGCTGCTCGCGCTGCTCGTGCTCGCATACCTGTGGCCCGCGCTGCTCCAGGGACGGCTGCTCTCGCCGCTTGCACTGCTCTACAACGACTACCCGTGGAGCAGCGCCGTACCGCGCGGCGTCACCAGGTGGATCAACGGCGACCTCGGCGATGTGCCGTACTCGTACTACCCCTGGGCCGTCCTCGCACGCGACGCCATCCACTCCGGCACCTTCCCCGCCTGGAACCCCTATGCGTTCGCGGGCACGCCGCTGTTCGCCAACAGCCAGATCGCGTGGCTGAGCCCGTTCAGCCTCCCGCTCTGGATCCTCCCCCTCAACTACGGCCTGGGCGTCGCAGCCGCGCTGAAGCTGTGGGCGGCCGGCTTCGGCACCTACCTGCTGGCGCGCGAGCTGCGCCTCGGCTTCCTGCCCGGACTCGTCGGCGGGGCCGCGTTCGCGCTCGGCTCGTTCAACGTCGTGTGGCTCACGTACGCGGTCTTCGTCTCGGTCGCCGCAATGCTGCCATGGGCGCTCTGGCTCGTCGAGCGGATCGTGCGCCGCGGTCGCGGCGGCGACGGACTGGCGCTCGTCGCCGTGCTGACGGTCGCGCTCCTGAGCGGGCACCCCGGCACGCAGGTCCACCTGTTCGCCGGCGTCGCCGTGTACGCGCTCCTGCGCTCGCTGACCGTCACCGGCGTCGGCGGGCGCGAACGGGGTCTTCGGCTCGCACTGCTGGGAGGCAGCGCGATCGTGGCGCTGCTGCTCGCCGCAGTGGTGCTGGTCCCAGCCGATCGCGCCGCCGCCGGCACCTGGGGCGCCTTCGCGCGCCAGGACGGCGCGGTGCGCTTCGCGAGCGCGCACATGCCGACAGGGATCCTGCGCACGGTGCTGTTCCCAGACTGGTGGGGGCGACCCGGCCACGGCGCGTTGTCCGATGGTCCGGCCGCCTACCGCGAGCGCACCTTCTATGCCGGCGCGGTCACCCTCGTGCTGGCCTGCATCGCGCTGGTCTCAGGCGGCGCCTGGCGCCGCAAGGCGCCGTTTGCGGTGCTGGGCGCGCTCGGTCTCGCCATCGCGGTTCGCACACCGAGGCTCTACGACCTCGTGATCGGCCTGCCGGGCTTCGACCGCGTCCAGAACTCGCGCATCTACCTGTGGTTCACGCTCGCTGCCGCCGTGCTCGCCGCGTTCGGCATGCAGAGGCTGCTCGAGGCGCGTGGCAGGCTCGGACGCGCATGGGTCGCGCCCGCCGCCGGCCTGCTGGGCGGCCTGATCGTCGCGGTCGCGATCGCGACCAGGGGCGTGAACCGGTCCGACGTCGTCGACGCCGTGCTGCACCGGCCGGCAAGGGGTGCCTCGAACGTCCTCGCGCTCGCCAGCGTCGTCTGGTGGATCGCGCCGGTTGCGGCGCTCGCGATCGCGCTGGTGGCCATGCGCTCGCACCGCCACCGCCGGGCCGCCGCGGTCGCGATCACGCTGCTGGTCGCGTTCGACCTGCTGCACTTTGCAAGCGGCTACCAGCCGATGGGACCGACGGATCGCGTCATCCCTGGAAGGACGCCGGCGCTCGCGTACCTCCAAGCGCACCGCCGGGAGGGCCGGATAGTCGGCGTCCACGCCCTGCTCGCGGACTGGACATCGCTCTACGGCCTGTATGACGTGCGAGGGTCCGATGCGCCCGCCCCGTCGCTGCGATACCACCAGCTGCTGAGCCTGGTCGATCCGACGACGCCGTTCACCAACGATCTCAACGGCGTGCGGGCAAGCGGGCCGCGCGTGCTCGGCCTGCTCGGCGTGCGCTACCTGATGCTCCCGTCGAAGACGCGCGGCCGCATTGGCGGCCTGAGCGTGGTCTACGCGGCGCGGGACGGCAGGATCTTCAAGAACCGCTTCGCGGCGCCCCGCACCTTCGTCGCGACGACGACGCGGATCGCGGCCAGCGAGGAAGAGGAGCTCGGCGATGTCGCCGAAGGGGGCTTCGACCCGCGCTACGCCGCGGTGGTGCGCGCCGACGAGGTGGGCGCGACCTCATTCCCGCAACCGAACAGCGGATCGGCGACCGTGATCCGCGAAGGCAACAGCTCCGTGCACGTGCAGGCGACGCTCGCGCAGCCCGGGATCGTGGTGCTCGACGACGCGTGGGCGCCGGGCTGGTCGGTGGAGGTCGACGGGCGGCCGGCTCGGGCGCTCCAGGCAAATGTGGTGCTGCGCGGCGTCGTGGTCCCGGCGGGGACGCACCGGATCGCGTGGAGGTATCGCGTGCCCGGCCTGCGCGAGGGGGCGGCGCTCAGCGGATTGGGGCTGTTGATCGTGCTCGGCTGGGCGATCGTGCTGCTGCGACTCAGAAGCCGAGCGCGAACTTTGCGTCCTCGCTCATCCGATCCGGCGACCACGGTGGCGTGAAGACCATCTTCGGGTTGACCTCGGTGACGTCGTCGAGCTCGCCGACGAACTCGATCATCTGCTCCGTCACCTGTGGCCCGATCGGACATGCAGGCGTGGTGAGGGTGAAGGTGATGTCGACCTTGCCGCCGTCGATCTGCACGTCGTAGACGAGGCCGAGCTCGACGAAGTCGAGCCCGAGCTCGGGATCGATCACGTTCGACAGGGCGTCGTTCACGTCTTCGAGCGTGGGCATGCGGTGAGTCTAGCCAAGGTCCTGCGGCCGCCCCTTGCAGACCACTCAACATCCTGAGAGTTACTTCATGTTGGCTTGCAGGGTGGATCGCCGGTTGGTTAGGTTCGCCGCCATCGTCGAGTACGCCGAACATCCCCCGACGTTGCGCTGCTGTGGCGATGAGGATCGCGCGACGCAGGCACGCCGCCGGCAGGCGCTCGTGCGCGCGATGAAGGCGCACTCCGACATCGTCGCCGACCTGTCGGAGCTGTCCTGGGCCGACGTCTCGCTGATGCTCGACTTCGTCACGCTCGCCCGGCGCCTGCGCGTCCAGGGCCTGGAGCTCGTGCTCCGTCATCCGCAGCCGCAGATCGTGGCGCTGCTCGAGCTCGTCGGGCTCGACCGCGTGCCGAGCGTTCGGATCGAGCGCGCCGAGCCGGTCTACGCGTAGCGCGCCGTCGCCGCGGCAGTCAGCCGTTGGCGACCTCCGCGCATGGGTAGCCTGTGGAGCGAATGTTCCCGCTGCTGATCCTGCTCTTCATCGTCGTCCCGCTCGCCGAGCTGTACGTGATCATCCAGGTCGGGCAGGCGATCGGCGCGCTGCCGACGATCGGCCTGCTGCTGCTCGACTCGCTGCTCGGCTCGTGGCTGCTGCGTGCTCAGGGACGAACGGTCTGGCGGCGCTTCCGCGAGGCGCTCGCGCTTGGCCGTGCTCCCGCCCGCGAGACGGTCGACGGCGCGCTCGTGATCCTCGGTGGGGCGCTGATGCTCGCGCCCGGCTTCATCACGGACGCGTTCGGCGTCCTGCTGCTGTTGCCGCCGACGCGCGCCGTCGTGCGACGGGGACTCGCGCGCAACGCGCTCAGGCGGCTGTTCGGTCCGCTCGGCAGCGTCGGCGCCGCCGCGGGCGGCGCCGCCTCACGGGCACGAACGCGCCAGGATTACGACGTGGACGCGAGCGCTCGCGAGATCGACCCGCCCATCCTGCCGCGATGATCGGCCCGCAGGACGAGGCAGCGCGGGCGGCCGAGCCCGGCTCCGCCGGCTTCGGCGACGCGGTCACGTTCGCGTTCGGCGACGCGGATCGAGGCATCTACGGCAGCGCCCGTCTCGGGCTCGTCCCCGGCGAGCCCACCCGCGCAAGCGGCCTCGGGCTCTTGTTTCGCGAGAGCGCGCTTGTCGCGGTCGACGCCGCGGGCGGGATCGAGCTCGACGGAGAGGCCGACTGGCGCAAGCTCGAGGCCGGCGACGTTCGCGCCACGATCGAGCGCCCGCTCGAAGCCTGGGAGGTTTGCTACGACGGTGATGATGGGGGCTTCGAGCTGCGCTTCGAGGCAATCAGCAATCCGGCCGAGCTGAGCGCGGGAGCGGTCGCCGCAAGCGCCGCCGGACTGCAGGGATACGAGCAGCTGTGCCGCGTGACCGGCACGGCGCGGGCAGGCGAGCAGCGCCTGAAGGTGGACTGCCTCGGCCAACGCGGTCATCAGTGGGGCACGCCCGACTGGGAGCAGATCGAGCTGGCGCGCACCGTCTCGGCGTGGTTCGAGGGCGATCGCGGCGTGACGCTCGCGAGCGTCCGCCCCGACGACGCGAACGCCCACGCGCACGAGGCGATCAGCGCCTGGCTGCTCGATCGCGACGGGGTGGTGACCGTCGGCGAGCCGCTGCTCTCGACGACGCTCGACGGCGAGGGTCGTCAGCTGCGCGCGGGCCTGGAGCTGTGGGAGGACGGCGACGAGCAGCCTCACCCGCATCGCGCCGCCGGCGAAGCCGTCTGCGGCACGACGCTCGACCTCGGCCGCCTGCGGCTCGACTGCGCGTTCTTCCAGTGGCGGATGGAGGGCCGCCGGGGCGTCGGCCGCTACGACGTCCTGCGCCGCACATGAGCCGGATCGAGGCGATCGTGTGCGACTTCGGCGGCGTGCTCACCACGCCACTGCTCGACGCGTTCGTCGGGTTGCAGGAGCGGCGCGGCATCCCACTTGAGGCGTTCGGCGCCGCGCTCGCGCGCGCGGCGGCACAGGACGGCGGCGTCAACCCGCTGTTCGAGCTGGAGACCGGCAGACTCACCGAGGCGCAGTTCGTCGCCAAGCTCGGCGCCGCACTGCGCGAGGAGCTCGGGCGCGAGGTGGACCTCGCGCGCTTCGGCGAGACGTTCTTCGAGCACCTGCATCCGAACGAGGAGCTGTTCGCCTTCATGCGCTCGCTCCACGAACGCGGCCACCGGATGGCGATCCTCACGAACAACGTGCGCGAGTGGGAGCCGCTGTGGCGCTCGATGCTGCCGATCGACGAGCTGTTCGAGCTGGTCGTCGACTCCGGCTTCGAGGGGGTCCGCAAGCCGGACCCGCGCATCTACGAGGTGACGCTCGACCGGCTGGGCGTCGCAGCGGAGGCGACGCTGTTCCTCGACGACATGGAGGTCAACTGCGACGCCGCGCGCGAGCTTGGCATGCAGGCCGTGTGGTTCCGCTCGAACGCACAGGCGATCGGCGAGATCGAGCAGGTCTTGGTTCAGTTCTCGGAGCCGAGCCGGTCCCAGCAGTAGAGCTCGACGCACTCGGCCGCAAGCTCGCGGCAGCGATCCTCGGACAGGTACGGCAGCACGAGCTCAAGCGACTGCTCTTCGGTCACGCCGGCGTCGAACGCCTCCTCGCCGCGGAAGCCGGCGGCGATCTTGAGCGCCTCGCGGCGGTTCTCGCCGAGCGACGGGAAGACGTTGACGAGGAACTCCTTGTTCGCGATCGGTTGGCCGACCTCGAGCGAGGCGTGCCAAGCGGCGAGCATCGTGAGATCGTCCTCGTCGAGATCGGCGACCGCCTTCGCGTAGTGCGAGACGAGATCCGCCTCGGGGATCTCGTCGACCCATGCGCGCACGACTTCACCCAGCAGCTGCCGCCGCGCCTCGCGACCGATCGAGTTCGCGATGACGCGGATCGCATTCTGAGGCTCGATGAAGCACAGGGACATCGCGGCTCCGCACGTCCGGGGGACTGGACGCGCAGGACTCTACGGTCAGGTGTGGACGGCAAAGCTGCGCGGCGCTCCGCAGAGGAATCTGTAGGGAGATGGACGACGTAAACGACGTTGCACAGCCAGGGGCTGCCGATGAGGGTGGCGCGGTGCCAAACACGACACGCTTCCTCCGCGCGCTCGGCGTCGCCCTGCGCGAGCGGCGAGAAGAGCTTGAGCTGACCCAAGAGGCGGTCTCCCTGCGCACGGGAGTTCCGCAACGACGCATTTGGGAGATCGAGGCCGGAGCCGGGAACCCGACCGCGCGGACGCTGCTGCGTCTCGTGTCGGGACTCGACGCGCCCGCCTCGCAGCTGATCGCGCGAGCAGAGCGGCTTGAGGCCGCCGAGCAGCAGACCGCCGAGTGCGGCGGCTGACGCGCTGATTTCCCAATCTGCGGGTTTACGACGTTTGCGTCGCACCGGAATGCCTGCAAACATGATGAACGCCGGCGTTCCCGGGTGGGGTTCGCCGGCATCTCTCGTTCGCAGGAGGAAAGAGCTTGACGGGCGACGGATCGGCCGCGAACCGCGGCACAGACGGGACAGATGGCAAGGACACGTGGACCCCGCTCGAGCAGGCGCTGCTCGAGGCGGCGCTCGACTTCTACAGTGCCGCGGGCGGTGTGATCGAGTTCACCGACGAGCGGCACCCGCACCTGCGACCCAACGCCGACGGCTTCAACGCGATCCGCCAGGCGATGGCCGCACTGCAGGAGCGCGTGGTGGCTGCACATGCGGCCGGCGCCTCGCCGGAGCGGATCGCGCAGATCGCGCGCATGGAGCAGGAGACGATCGATCTCATCCTGGCGCGGCGGGGCGCCGCGCCCAGCCTGGAGGAGAGCTGAGCACGGCGCCCGCGGCCCGGAGGTCCGATCAGGCGCTCTAGGCGACGACGACGAACACGCCCGCCGAGCGGCTGGAGGCGAACGGGAAGCGGGCCTGACGCGGGACGAGGGCACGGAAGCCGAAGCGACCGTGCGTGGAGCGGAAGCGGTAGCGCGTGCTCCAGCGGCCGTGGCGGTCGGTGCGTGTCGTGCGGAAGGTGCGCCAGCCGTAGCCGTGCTGGAACCCTTGGAGGGTCACGATCAGGCCGGCGCGCGGTATCCCGGTGCTCGCTTCGACGCGGCCCGTCAGCCGGACGACCCGGTCGCCGCTGACGCGGTGGTGGTCGGCGCGGATCGTGAGCGGCGCGAGCGCGTTCACGTGCACGACGTTCGACAGCTCGACAGCGCGGCTGTCGGAGAAGGCGAAGTACGTGAAGCGCACGTCGCGGCTCGGACCGGGCGGCAGCACGTAGACGAAGCGGCCGTCCGAGCCGGTGCGCACCCCGGGCCGTGCAACCCAGCCGCGGCCGAGAACCCGCCACGCGGCGCCGAGGCGAGCGTTGGCGATTCCGGCGCCCGAGGCGTCGGTCAGCCGCCCGACGATCGTGATCCGGCGGCCGGCGCGCACGGTGATACGACGGACGGTCCTGCCGTCGAGCCGCTGGAAGCTGACCTCCATGCGAGCGCGGGTCGTCGCGTTGCCGCCGTTGGCGACATGGCCGGGGAGTTGCGCGAGCGGATTGACGATGCCCTGGATGCCGCCGGGTGCTGTGCCGCTCCCGCTCATGCCGCCAGGGCTCTGGCCTGCCTGATCTGCCGGCGGGCTCGTACGGCCGCTCGCGTCCGCGACGAGCGCGCTCGGAGCGCTGCGGGCGCTCGCCGCACCGCTGCCGTTCTCGGCCGTCACCTCGACGCGCATGCGGTGGTAGGCGTCGGCGTCGGTGAGCGCGTAGCTGTCGCCGGTGGCGCCGGCCACCGGCTGGCAGGCCGCGCCGTCCGCGTCGCAGCGCAGCCAGCGGTGGTCAAAGCCGGTCGGTGCGCCGTCCCACTGGCCGGTGTCCGCCGTGAGCGCGCCATTGACGTTCGTCTGGCCGGAGAGTGCCGGCGCAACGGCGTTGATCGGCGCGTTGTGCGTGGTGATGCTGCCGTCGAAGACCGCCGTGCTGTTGCCGGCGGCGTCCTCGACCGTGGCGCTGACCGTGTGCTGGCCGTCGGCGAAGGCGGTCGTGTCCAGCTGGACGGCGCCGTCGACGGAGAGCGGGCACGGCTGCGCGGTGGCGAACTCGTGCGGGTCGTCGTTCGTGGGCTCCACGTCGGCGCATGCACCGCCGTTGGCGTCGACCACGTCGCGAGCGATCTCGTCGCCGTCCACCGCCAGCGCGACGCGGTACACGCCGCCGCCCGCGTCGAATGCATGGAGCGACAGGCTGCCGGTGCCGCGAACCGGATCGGGTCTCGTCAGCGTCCCACCGGTCGCGAACCCACCCGGCGCGCTCGCATCGTCGAGCCCGATCTGCGCACGTGAGATCGTGACCTGAGCCGGGAACGGGCCACAGTCGAGGCTCCCGACCAGGGCCCAGCAGCTGAGGCTGATGTGGAGGGAGTGCCAGGTGGTGTCATCGCCCGCGACCGGGGACGGAAGCGTCTGCTCGAGGGTCTGCCCCGCCTGGAGCGGCTTCTTGAAGTCGAGGAGACCAGCGTTCGCATCATCGTCGTGCCATATCTGCATCAGATAGGGCCGGTTCGCAACACCGCTCACCACCGGCCAACCGAGCTTAAAAGCACGCCTTATCTCGTACGAGCTGATCGTCGTGCCACTAGGAGCCACGAAATCCCACTCAAGCCAGCTGCCTGAGTGAAACGGCAAGCCGGACCCACCGTATTGCAGTGATGCGACCGAGCCCTGGACTGAGCACAGAGCGATAGACCCGGAGTCGTAACCGGCGAGTGGCGAACTCGCCGAGCTCGTCCAGCCCGCGTTGCCGGTGAACGTGCCCTCGGGTGTCGAGCAGGTGTGGACCGTATAGGCGCCGGCAAAGGCGATCTGGGGCCGGAGCAGGACGGTGGCCACGATCGCGAGTGGGACGAGGATGAGCGGGGCGGCGATCCTGCGGGCTCGCGTGAGAAGGCGGATGTGCATCGTGTGCGATCTCCTGGTGCGCGGTTGACGAAGGAAGCGGTTGCGGCTCAGGGCGCGCCGAACTCGGACGACGCGTCGGACTCAGAGGACGCGGCCGCGGCGGGCGGTGGCGCGGACGCGGTGCTCGGGCTCGCGCTCGCGACGAACTCGGGCTGTGGCGCAGTGCGCGGGGCGAACTCGGATGGACCCGAGGGCCGGTGTCCGAACTCGCCGTGCGTCGCGTCGGCCGTGCGCCGCTCGCGGCGTCCGACGGTGGTGTCGCCCCGCGACGGGAACGCGATCGTGGTCAACCGGGCGTTCGTCAATCCGGACGACCCGAGCGACGAGCGCGCGGCAGCCGGAGCAGCCGGACGCGCATGCGTCGCCTGCTCGATCGCCACGCCGCCGCCCGCGATCGCCGCCGTCGAAGCGGCGACGGCCGCGAGCTTCGCGCCGGGCAGCGCCTCAAGCGCGCCGTGCAGCCGCGTGGTCAGCAGCGTCACGCGATCGAGCAGCGCGTGCAGGCCGGCCTCCGCGTGCCCACTCGAACCGCCCGCCGCGGCGTGCGCCGCGACGCCGACAGCGGCCGGCGGCACGAGCAGAGCGACCTGTGCCGGGACCGCGTGCAGCTCCCGCAACGTCGCGCGACAGCTCGGACAGGAGCGCAGGTGCGGCCGCAGCTCTGCGACGTCCGTCGCCGCCGCCTCGCCGTCGGCCAGCGCGGAGAGCCGCGGCAGCCAGCGGGCGCACTCGGCGCCGGACTCGATCGCGCCCAGCCGCTCCAGCAGCGCACGGCGGCCCTCGGTGATGCAGCGGTTCGTTCTCGTCGCCGACCACCCAGTCCGGGACGAGATCTCGGCGTAGGAGAGCCCCTCCGCCCGCAACACGAGCGCAGCGACCTCCTGGGGCTTCAGCCGCCGCAGCGCCTCAGCCGTGTGGCGCAGCCGCTCGTGCCCGACAACCCGCTCGGCGGGATCGGCGAGCGCACGGTCCTCCTGACGGTCGAGGTCGAACGCAGTGCGTCCCACCAGTTGCTCACGCTCCCTCCGCACCGCCAGCGCTTCGTGGCGAATGACGGTGCGCAGCCACGGGAGCGGCTGCACCGGCGGATCCGTGCGCATCCGTCTGACCAGGATCTCGATCGACCGCTGATACGCGTCGTGCGCATCATCGCCACAGTGCGAGAAGCGGCGCGCGAAGCGCAGCAGCTCCGCGGCGTGCTCCTGCACGAGCCGCAGCGTCGCGTCCTCCCCGTCCTCCCGACGTGTCCTCCTGTGCATCCCTGCTCCTTCGTCCCGGCGACCGTGCCTGGCGAGCGCGCGGCGTCCAGGCGCTCACAGCTATCGGCCGGCCGAGGTCGGAAGCCGCAGCGATCTCGCCCCCTGCGCTGAGCGAAAAGCCCGCTAATTGCGGGATGAGACAGACATGTCTGTCAACAGATGTACTGAGCAAAATCCCCGCTACAACGGGGATTGTCGAGACGGCTCAGAGCTTGAGGGCGGCGGCCACGCGCGCGTACGCGTCGGGGTCCGGCTCGATGCCGACCGCTCCGAGCGTCGCGCGCTCGCGCTCGCCGGTTGCGGGACGCGGCGGGCGGTTCCAGTTCCACAGGCCGAGGTCGAGCGCCGCCAGCGGCAGCTCGGTCGCCGCGGCGAGCTCGCCCGCGCGCCGCTCGAGCAGCAGCGTGTCGGCGATGCCGAAGACGCGCTTGGCGGCAACCGTGGTCTCGTCGTCCCCGCCGAGCCGCAGCGCATCCGGTTGCATGTCGTGCAGCCCGAGTTGGCCGAGCGTCACGAGCAGGTCGAAGCGCGCGTCGCGGTGCAGGCCCGGCAACGCAAGCCGCTCGTAGTCGCGCGCGAAGCGCCGCTCGGGCGTCCATGCCGCCTCGCCCGCGAAGGCGGCGTCCTGCGAAGCGGCGCGCTCCGCCCACGCGCGATAGGCCGCGAGCGTCGCCGTCCCGCGCGCCGGGTCGTGCGCGGTCCGCGGTCCAAGCGGGACGTCGTCGAGCAGCGGCAGCTCGCCACTCGCCCAAGACGTCCGCGCGGCGCGCACGCCGGCGAACGGATCCTCGGCCTCCAATGGGCACAGGTAGGCGATCAGGAACGCCAGCCACAATGCCTCCTCGCGCGCGGCGGAGCCGGCCGGCTGCCGGGCGGCCGCGGCGACCTCGGCATAGAGGCCGGGCGGATCGCCCGCCAGCAGCGCCAGCCGCGCCGCGGCGAACGCGAGCTCCTCTGCGAGACGCTCAGCCGCGGTGCTCGCCTTGACGCCGGGGATCAGCTCGGAGCGAAAGCCGTCGTCCTGCTCGCGCGCGATCTGGCGCACGCGGACGGCGCTGCTCCCACGACTGCCGCGTGACGTAGAGGCGCTGCCGTTGCCAGCTCGCGACGCGCTGGGCCGCGCCGGCTTCGCGGTACTCGTGCGACGGTTGGAGACGACCTCCACTTGATCGCGCGAGCAGATCGGGCAGTTGGCGAGAAAGCGGTTGTGGCGGCAGAAGTTCGGCATCGATGCCGCCAGTGTAGGCGCGCGCGGCCGGCGACGGCGCGCGGCCCGTCAGCGCGAGGAGCGGCGCCTGAACAGCCCGCGGCGAGGCTTCTCGCGCGCCCCGTTGGATCCCCGTGTAGACGGCTCGGGAGCCGCGATCGGGCGCGGGACGATCGCACGCGGACGTGCGCCGCCGCTGGCGGCGCCACTGCCGACTGGTGCAACGGGTACGGACGCGTCGCCGCGAGCACCGGACAGGACGCTCACGCGCCTGCCGGCGCGTTCGGCCGCCTCCGCGAAGACGGCCTCCCAGGCGCCGACGTTGCCGACGACCGTTTGCGTTTGCCCCCACCTCGCCGCCTGCTCGGCGAGCGACGCACGCGCCTGCGCTTCGGTGACGAGATCGGCGAGGGCATCCTGCCATCCGTAGTCGGGCACGAGCCGCCCGCCCTGCTCCTCGCCCAGCCCGCGATAGGGACCTATCGGCGAGGCGAGCCACGGCACGCTGCCGGCGGCGTACTCCTTGACCTTGATGTTTGAGCGCACGCGGTTGAACGACACGTCGGCGATCGGCGCGAGCCCGATGTCGAAGCCCGCGAGCGTGTCCGGCAGCTCCGGGAACGGCACGTCGTCGATGTGCGTATAGCGGTCGCTCTGCACGCCGAGGTCCAGCCCGACGCTCACGAGCGAGACGTGCGGCTGTTGTCCGAGCAACGCTTCGAGCGTTCGTCTGAGGCGCAGCTCCTTCAGATCGCCCCGGTGCTCGGCCCCGGCGACCCAACCGATCGTGACGCCGTCGCCGCCGGGCCTGCGCTCGCGCACGAACCCCGTTTCGACATAGTTCTCGACGACGCGCGTCTCGCCGCCGAGTCTGCGCAGGCGGGCGGCGAGCTCGCCACCGGTGGTCGTGACGAGGTGGCAGAGCCTGAGCATCGCCGACAGCTCCTCCGTGACCACATCCTTGGCGCCCTTCATTTCCCTGTACGCGGGGCTGTGCTTGGGCACGCGCGTCATGTCGTCGTCGTTGTCGAACACGACGGCGACGCCGGCGTCCCGCAAGGCTCTTGCGAGCTGCCGCGCGGGCGCGCGGAAGAGCCGCCACATGTGGACCACGTCGGCCTGGCGCAGGCGCTCGAACGGCGGCGGCTCGTCGCGCTGGTCCCAGATGTAGAACTCGGCGCGGTGGCCCGCGTCGCCGAGCGCGCGCATCGGCAGTTCCGCGCGGTAGGCGCCACCCACGGTCGGTTCGGCGGCAATCGCGGCGATGTGCATCGGGCTACTCTGCCGGAAGCCCGAGCGCTTAATCAAGAATCAAGCGTGGCTCTGGCGTACGAGCCGGTCCATCCCCCCCAGGAACAGCTCGCTGGCGAAGCGTGCCGTGCGCTCGACGTCCGGCGCGTCCTGCTCGCTGAGGCGGATGCCGAGCTCGAACGCCACCCCGCCCATCGCCGCCGCCAGCGCGTCGAGGTCGATCTCGGCGGGCAGCACGCCCTGCGCCGCGAGATCCTCGCGCAGCTCGGCGATGCCCAGCTCGACCGCCGGCGTGTCGAACAGCTCACGCACCGTGCCCGCGTTGCGCCGCAGCATCTCGAACAGCGGCAGGTCGGCGACGATGAACGCGAAGTACGTGTGGAAGCCCTCGCGCACGATCGTCTCGGCGTCGCGGGCCTGCGCGCGCGACTCGCGCAGCCGGCGCCGCAGCTCGGTCGTGTGCTCCTCCAGCACGGCCCGGAAGACGGACTGCTTGTCCGGGAAGTAGTTGTAGAAGGTGCCGGCCGCCAGGCCGCTGCGGCGCACGACGTCGCGGATGCTCGCAGCGCCATAGCCCATCTCGGTGAAGATCTCCTGTGCCGCATCGAGGATCGCGCGGCGGTTGTTCGCCTTCGTCTGCGCGCGCTTGCCCGCCGCGACCGGCATCAGGCGGCGACCTGTGCGTCCGCCCGCGCCGGGACCGGCAGGCGGAAGCCCTGTTCGCGCACGCGACGCGCGCCGGCGCGGCGCTCGCGGCCGAGCGCGTAGAGGTAGTTGTCGAAGTCGACCTGCATCGTGTGGCGCTTGGAGGCGACATAGCGCTTGAACATCCTCGCCCGCTCGCGCTCCATGTCGGCTTGCAGCGCGTCCGTGTCGGGCAGTGCGTACTCGCCGCGCAGGTAGGCCGCGATCCACTGCCCCTGCGCCTCGGCGAGCGGCATGATCGCGCCGAGCGGCTGCAGCAGCCCGACGAAGAAGACGTTGGCGATGCTCGGATGGAAGACGCGGCGGAACAGCGGCAGGTCGTTCTCCGGCGCGCTGATGAGGTCCGCGTCGAAGAACGGGAACGTGACCTTATAGCCGGTGCACCACACGATCGCGTCGACGCGCTCCGTGGTGCCGTCCTCGAAGCGGACGCGATCGCCCTGCAGCTCGGCGATGTTCGGCTTGTAGGCGATCTCGCCGTGCGCGACGCGGTTGAGGAAGTCGGCGGATATCGTCGGATGCGCGTCGCCGAGGTCGTGGTCCGGTCTCGGCAGGCCGTAGTCCTCCATCCGCCCGACGCCCGCGCGCAGGAACGCGGTGAACAGCCGCTTGCGGAAGCCCCACGGCAGCATGCCGGTGAAGCGGTTGACGCCGATCTGGTCGAGCGGGCGGCCGAACAGGTACTTGGGGATGATGTGGGCGCCGCGGCGGGAGCTGAGGATCGTCCGCTCCGCGACGAAGCTCGACTCGACGGCGATGTCCATGGCGCTGTTGCCGATCCCCACGACGAGGACGCGTCTGCCCTTGAACGGCTCGTTGTCGACGTAGTGGTGCGCGTGCGTCTGGGTTCCGTCGAAGCTGCCGGGGAAGGGCGGCTCGGGCCAGCGCGGATCCCAGTGGTGGCCGTTGGCGACGACGAGCGCGTCGTAGCGGCGCGTCTCCCCCGTCTCGAGTTGGATGGTCCACGTGCCGTCCGCCTCGCGCGCGGCGTGCTCGACGCCGGTCTCGAACTGGATGCGGTCGCGGAAGCCAAAGCGGTCGACGTAGGCGTCGAAGTACGCGGCGATGTGCGAGTGGTGCGGAAAGTCCGGATAGGACGTCGGCATCGGGAAGTTCGTGTACTCCATCCGCTCGCGCGAGGTGTTGATGTGCAGCGAGCGGTACGCCGAGGACATGCCGTTCTTGTTGCCGAAGACCCAGTTGCCGCCGACGCGGTCGGACTTCTCGAAGCAGTCGAACGGGATCCCGCGCTCGTGCAGCGCCTTCGCGGCCGCGATGCCCGACGATCCCGCGCCGATGACGCAGACGCACGGCAGCTCGGGCATGGCAGGACCTCCTCCCAGTAGGGCTTGGCGCAACCCGCGTGAGCGGCTGACGGATGGGCGACCAAGCGGGGCGAGGACGCAGGGAGGCAGCAATAGCAGCGCTATTGCGCCGACCGAGGACGACGCATCCGCGCAGGTCGACCGCCGTCAGACGCCGCGGGGGTTGCGCCAAACCCTACTAAAAAGATGACGCCGGCGTCACCTTATCAGGGGCATCCTCCGCGCGCCGATGCTCGCGCCCGCGCCGCACGACCTCTCTGAAGCTCTTGAAGCGGAAGATCAGCACGAGCGCGCCGAAGCCCATCGCCACGGCCCCGGCCGCCAGTGCGATCTGCTGGCCGACGCTGAACGCCGCCACCTCCGAGGCGCTCGCGGCGCCGGCGAAGACGGTCAGCAGCAGCGCCTGCTGGACGCCCGCCCCGCCCGGCGTGAACGGCACGAGCATCGCGACGACCTGGACGCCGAGCACGAGCAGCACGTTGCGCACCGAGCCGCCGATGTGGAACGCGTCGAGCAGGAACCAGTAGGCGGCGAAGCGCATCGCCCACGCCGCCGACTGCCAGCTCGCCATCTCGCGCAGGTAGCGCCGGCGGTCCGTGAGGATCGTGAAGCCCTGCCGCACGCGCGCCCAGAACGCCTTCACGCGCGTGGAGAGCAGCGCGAAGCCGACGAGCACGCCGATCGCCAGCGCCGTCAGGACGAACAGCGTGAAGCGCGGGTGCGAGGCGAAGAAGGCGAGATCGAACGCCGGCAGCTTCGAGAAATCCGGCGGCTTCGGGAAGACGCCCTGCGTGAAGGCGAACGCGAGCACGAGTGCGTTGACCCCGTAGTCGAACACGAGCCCGGTCCAGATCGCGGCGATGATCGCCGGATAGCTCGATGCCGGGATCGAGATGCGCGTGAGGAAGTACTGCACGAGCGTGCCGCCGCCGAGCGGGAAGACCTGGTTGACGCCGACGCCCGAGACGTAGGCGCCCCACACGTCGCGCCAGCGCACGTGCTCGGTCGGGTACGCCGCCTGCACGGCATTGAACAGCGCGCGCGAGCGCAGCGTCAGCCAGCCGGCGAAGCACAGCAGCGCGAGCAGCAGCGGCCCCCAGGAGAGGCCCGCGAGGTTAGAGAAGAAGGTCCCGACGGAGTCGAGGAACTGGCTGACGTCGGAGCCGAGCGAGGCGGGCGGGAGGGTCATCCGGGGACAGTTTGACCCAGGAGCCGTTGCGGGGTGAAGGCGCGTGGCTGGCGGATGCCGGACCAAGCGGGGCAAGGACGCAGGGAGGAAGCAATAGCAGCGCTATTGCGACGACCGAGGACGCAGCATCCGCGCAGGTCCGGCGCCGCTAGACGCGTGCCGGCACCCCCGCAACGGCTCCTTAACGCGCGGAAGGGCCCGAATCCATCCGGGCCCTCCGCAGCCGGGAATCGTGGGGGAGACGATTCCGGCGGAGCAGGACGCTATGCGCCCTACAGCTTGAGGATACCTCGCAAATCCGAGGATCGCGGTGCGATCGGCACCAGAGCGCACAAGATTCCTTGTGCGAGATCGTGCACGATGCGGCGATTTCCTAGGGCATGCCGTCCTAGGGTGCGTCCTTGATCGGACCACCGGGGCCGCTGAAGAAGTCGTCGCCGAGGCGCACGCTGCCCGCCGCCTCCGCCTCATGCCGCAGCGTGTGATCCTCGTCACCGCTCCAGGCGCCGATCGCCAACTGCTCGCGATCGGCGTCCATCGGGCTGCCGCCGAGGTCCTTGTTGACGATGCGCGCGCACTTGCGCCCCTCCGCGATCGCGGTTACGACCAGCGACTGCCCGACGCGCGCGTCGCCGCAGGCGTAGACGCCGGGCTGGGTCGTGCGGTACGTCTGGCGGGTGCGGACGTTGCCGCGCTTGTCGAGCTCGAGCTCGAGCGGTGCGATCACGCCCTCCTGTTCGGGGCCGGTGAAGCCGATCGCGATCAGCACGAGGTCGGCCGGCTCGGTGAACTCGCTCCCGGGGATCGGCGTAAGGTCGCGCGAGGAGGTACCGGTCACGCGGCGGGCGTGAACGTGCGTGACGCGGCCGTTCTCGCCTGAGAAGCCGGTCACCTCGGTCCCCCACCAGCGTCTGCCGCCCTCCTCGAGCGCGTACGTCGTGAGCGTGCGCTTGGGCGGCAGCGGCCACGGCGTGCGCGCGTCGCGGCCGCTCGGGTCGAGCTGCTGGTAGACGTCGAGGATCATCGCCTCGACCGCGCCCTCGCGGTTCGCGTTCGAGATGCAGTCCATGCCGGTGTCGCCGCCGCCGATCACGACGACGCGCTTGCCCTTCGCGCTGATCTCCGTGCCCGGCTCAGGCTCGCGATGCGGGCGCCCTTCCTGCGCGGCGACGAAGCGGTTGCGCTGGTAGAGGTAGTCCATCGCGAAGTGCACGCCCTCCAGCTCGCGCCCTTCGACTTCGACGTCGCGATGCACGCGCGAGCCGATCGCGATCACGAGCGCGTCGTGGCGCTCGCGCAGCTCGGCGGCGGTGACGGTCACGCCGACGTCGGCGCCGTACTCGAAGCGCACGCCCTCGGCCTCCAGCAGCGCGACGCGGCGGTCGATGATCGACTTCGGCAGCTTCGCGTCCGGCACGCCGAAGCGCATCAGGCCGCCCGGGCCCTCGTCGCGCTCGTAGACGGTGACGGTGTGGCCGCTCTTGTTCAGCTCCGCCGCGACGGCGAGCCCAGCGGGACCGGAGCCGACGACGCCGACCGTCTTGCCGGTGCGGCGGTCGGGCGGCTCTGGCACGACCCAGCCCTCGCCGAACGCGCGCTCGGCGATCGCCATCTCGATCTGCTCGATCGTGACCGCGTCGTCGTTGATCGCCAGCACGCAGGCCGACTCGCACGGCGCCGGGCAGATGCGGCCGGTGAACTCGGGGAAGTTGTTCGTCGCGTGCAGCTGGACGATCGCGTCCTGCCACTTGTCGCGGTAGACGAGGTCGTTCCAGTCGGGGATCAGGTTGCCGAGCGGGCAGCCCTCGTGGCAGAACGGCACGCCGCAGTCCATGCAGCGTGCGCCCTGTCTGCGCAGCTCTTCCTCCGGCTGGAGGTCGAAGTACTGCGCGTAGTCGTTGACGCGCTGCACGGGATCGCGCTTGTCGAAGCCGACCCGATGGATCTTGAGGAAGCCGCCCAGTTGTCCCATGGCTTACGCCTCCGCAGGCTCAACGGTCTGGCGGGCGGACCCGCTGCCTGCCGCCGCGGCTTCCGCCTCGCGCGCGGCGCGCTCGGCGAGGGCGCGCTTGTAGTCGCGCGGCATCACCTTGATGAAGCGTCGCACGGACGCGTCCCAGTCGTCGAGCATCCGCTCTGCGACCGGCGAGCCGGTGCGCTCTGCGTGCTCCGCGATCAGGTCCTTCAGCTCGGCCTCGTCATGCTCGGAGAGCGTCTCCAGGTCCACCAGCTCCGTGTTGCAGCACGCGGCGAAGTGGTTGCAGTCGTCGTAGACGTAAGCGATTCCGCCGCTCATGCCGGCGGCGAAGTTGCGCCCGGTCGAGCCGAGCACGACGACGCGGCCGCCCGTCATGTACTCGCAGCCGTGATCGCCGACGCCCTCGACGACCGCGCTCGCGCCGGAGTTGCGCACGGCGAAGCGCTCGCCCGCGAGGCCGCGGAAGAACGCGCGGCCGCCCGTCGCACCGTAGAGCACGGTGTTGCCGACGATCACGTTGTCCTCCGCGCGGAAGCCGGCATCTGCCGGCGGATGCACCGTGAGGATGCCGCCCGCGAGTCCCTTGCCGGCGTAGTCGTTCGTCTCGCCCGCAAGCGTGAACGTCACGCCCGGCATCAACCATGCGCCGAAGCTCTGGCCGGCTGACCCGGTCAGCGCGACCTCGATCGTGCCCTCCCGCAGGCCGTCGGGTCCGTGGCGCCGCGCGATCTCGCTCGACAGCACGCCGCCGACGGTGCGGTTGACGTTGCGCACCTCGGTCTTCAGCCGCACCGGCTTGCCGCGCTCCAGCGCCTCCTTGGCCTGTTGGACCAGCTCCCAGTCGAGCGCGTCGTCGAGCACCGGGTCGGGCGGGCGCACGCGATGGCGCGGCACGTCGTCGGCCACCTCCGGCATCGCGAACACGCTCGTCAGATCGACGCCGCGCGCCTTCCAGTGCTCGATCGCAGCGTCCATCTCCAGCAGGTCGGTGCGGCCGATCAGCTCGTCGTAGGTGCGCACGCCGAGCTGCGCCATCAGCTCGCGCGCCTCCTCGGCGACGAAGAAGAGGTACTTGACGACGTGCTCGGGCGTGCCCTCGAAGCGCTTGCGCAGCTCCGGGTTCTGCGTCGCGATGCCGACCGGGCACGTGTTGAGGTGGCAGACGCGCATCATGATGCAGCCCATCGCGATCAAGGGCGCGGTCGAGAAGCCGACCTCGTCGGCGCCCAGCAGCGCGGCGATCACGACGTCGCGGCCGGTCTTCATCTGGCCGTCGGCCTCGACGACGATGCGCGAGCGCAGGTCGTTGAGCAGCAGCGTCTGCTGCGTCTCGGCGAGCCCGATCTCCCACGGGATGCCGGCCGCCTGGATCGAGCTCTGCGGCGAGGCGCCCGTTCCGCCGTCGTGGCCGGAGATCACGACGTGGTCGGCGTTCGCCTTCGCGACGCCGGCGGCGACCGTGCCGACGCCGACCTCGGCGACGAGCTTGACCGACACTTCGGCGCGCGGGTTCGAGCAGCGCAGGTCGTAGATCAGCTGCTTGAGATCCTCGATCGAGTAGATGTCGTGGTGCGGCGGCGGCGAGATCAGGCCCACACCCGGCGTCGAGTTGCGCAGCCAGGCGATGTAGTCGTCGACCTTGTGGCCGGGCAGCTGGCCGCCCTCGCCGGGCTTCGCGCCCTGCGCCATCTTGATCTGCAGGCGGTCGGCGTTGACGAGGTAGTGCGGCGTGACGCCGAAGCGGCCCGAGGCGATCTGCTTGATCGAGCTGCGGCGCTCGTCGTCGAAGCGCGCCGGGTCCTCCCCGCCCTCGCCCGTGTTCGACTTCGCGCCGAGCCGGTTCATCGCGACAGCGAGCGCCTCGTGCGACTCGCGAGAGATCGCGCCGAGGCTCATGGCGCCCGTCGAGAAGCGCTTGACGATCTCTTCGGCCGGCTCGACCTCATCGAGCGGGATCGGCTCCTCCAGCGTCTTCAGTCTCATCAGCCCGCGCAGCGACGCCTTGCGCGCCGCCTCGTCGTTGACCGCCCTGGAGAACTCGCGGTAGGTCTGGAGGCCCTCCCCGTTCTGCGTGCGCACCGACTGCTGCAGCAGCGCGACCGTGTCGGGGTTCCAGATGTGCAGCTCGCCGTCGCGGCGCCACTGCAGCACGCCGCCGACCGGCAGCACCTCGCGGCCCGTGCGCGGGTAGGCGCGGAAGTGGCGCTCGAGCGCCTCCTTCGCGAGCACGTCCATGCCGATGCCCCCGATGCGCGAGGCGGTGCCCGTGAAGTGCTGCTCGACCAACTCCGGCGCGAGCCCGACCGCCTCGAAGATCTGCGCGCCGCAGTAGGACTGGATCGTCGAGATGCCCATCTTCGAGAACGTCTTGAGCAGGCCCTTGCCGATCGCTCTGACGATTCTCTGCTCGGCCTCCTCGCGGTCGAGGTTCACCGGCAGCAGGCCGCGATCGGCCAGCTCGTCGAGCGACTCGAACATCAGGTACGGGTTGATCGCCGCGGCGCCGTAGCCGATCAGCGTCGCCATGTGGTGGATCTCGCGCGGCTCGCCCGTCTCGATCACGAGGCCCGCGCGCAGGCGCGTGCCGGCGCGCACGAGGTGGTGGTGAACCGCGGCGACCGCCAGCAGCGACGGGATCGCGACGCGCTCGGGACCGAGATTGCGGTCGGACAGGATCAGGATGTTCGCGCCGCGCTCGATCCACGCCGACGCCTCGGCGCAGATCGCCTCCACGCGCCACTCCATCCCCTCCGCGCCGAGCTCGATCGGCCAGGTGAGGTCGATCGTGGCGGCGTGGAAGACGTCGTGCGAGACCTGGCGCAGCTTCTCCAGCTCGTGGTTGCGCAGGATCGGCTGGCGCATGAACAGCTGGTGCGCATGCTCGGCCGACTCGGTGAGCAGGTTCACCTCGGCGCCGACCGACGTCGCGAGGCTCATCACGACGTTCTCGCGGATCGGGTCGATCGGCGGGTTCGTGACCTGCGCGAACAGCTGCTTGAAGTACGCGAACAGCGGCGGCTGACGGTCCGACAGCACCGCGAGCGCAGCGTCATTGCCCATCGAGGCGGTCGGCTCCTCGCCGTTGGCGGCCATCGGCGCGATCACCAGACGCAGGTCCTCCTGCGAGTAGCCGAACGCGAGCTGCTTGCTGCGCAGCGGCTCGACGCGCGGGGCGCGCGGCGCACGCTCCGGCAGGCTGTCGAGGTGTACGACGTGCTCTCTGTACCACTCGCCGTAGGGGCGCTGCGCGGCGATCTGCGCCTTGACCTCCTCGTCCTCGACGATGCGGCCCTGCTCAAGGTCGACGAGGAAGATCTTGCCCGGCTGCAGGCGCCCCTTGCGCACGATCTCGCTCGGCGCGGCCTTCACGACGCCCGTCTCGGACGCGAGCACGACGTAGCCGTCGGCCGTCTGCACCCAGCGACCGGGACGCAGGCCGTTGCGGTCGAGCGTCGCGCCGACCTGGCGACCGTCCGTGAAGGCGACGACGGCCGGGCCGTCCCACGGCTCCATGACGCACGAGTGGTAGTCGTAGAAGCCGCGCACAGCCGGCGGCAGATCGACCTTCTCGCGGTAGGCCTCCGGCACCATCATCATCACCGCGTGGGTGATCGGGCGGCCCGCGAGCACCAGCAGCTCGAGCACGTTGTCGAACGTTGCCGAGTCCGAGCCGCCCTGGCGCACGACCGGCATCAGCTTCTGCAGGTCGTCGCCGAACAGCTCGGAGGCCAGCTGCGACTCGCGTGCCCGCATCCAGTTGACGTTGCCGCGCAGCGTGTTGATCTCGCCGTTGTGGGCGATCAGGCGGTACGGGTGCGCGAGCTCCCAGCTCGGGAACGTGTTCGTCGAGAAGCGCGAATGGACGAGCGCGAGCCGCGTCGCGAAGCGCTCGTCCTGGAGGTCGGGGTAGTAGCCCGACATCTGCGGGGCGGTCAGCATGCCCTTGTAGACGATCGTGCGCGAGGACAGGCTCGGAATCGCGAGATCGGCGCCGGCGGCCTTCTCGATCAGGCGGCGGATCACGTACAGCTTGCGCTCAAACGCGTCCTGCTCGGCCAGCTCGTCGCTGGCGGCGATGAAGACCTGGCGGATGTGCGGGGCGGATCTGCCCGCGACGACGCCGACGTGCGCGTCGTCGACCGGCACGTCGCGCCAGCCGAGCAGGTGCTGCCCCTCGCGCGCGATGACGCCCTCGATCAGCGCGACGAGCTCCTCGCGGCGGGCATCGTCATGCGGCAAGAAGCACATGCCGACGCCGTAGCGGCCGGCCTCAGGCAGCTCCAAGCCTGCAACCGCACGCAGGAACGCGTCGGGCAGCTGCACGAGTATCCCGGCGCCGTCGCCGGTCGTCGGGTCGGCGCCGGCGGCGCCGCGGTGCTCGAGGTTCTCGAGCGCAAACAGCGCGCGGTTGACGACGCCGTGGTCGGCCCCCTCGGTCAGCTTGGCGACAAACGCGACGCCACAGGCGTCGTGCTCGTTTTCGGGGTGGTAGAGGCCAGCGGCCTGTGGGGGCTTCATCTCGTACATGGATCTGGTGTTCCCGTTGGGCGGCGCGAACACTGAGAGGAGCGCACAGGGTACCAGTGGAAGGCCGCTGCGCATTGCGCCAGCGGCTGGTCCGACGTCTTCTGCGTGCTCAGCTGCGGGTCTTCGCTCTGGCTCTGGCTCTCGCAGAGCCAGTTGGCGCCTTGGCGCGCCGCTTTCTGACCGGCGCTGGCGCGTTGGCGGGGCCGCCGTTGCCGCGCACGGCCGCGACGCTCGCCTCGAGCGCCGCCATCAGGTCCGGAACCGGAGCGGGAGCGGCTGCCGCCGGCTGCACGGCAACCTCCTCGCCGGCCGCCTTGCGGTCGATCAGGTCGAGCACGCGCTCGCGGTATTCGTCGCGGTAGGCCGTCGGGTCGAACGGCGTCGAGAGCGACTCGATCAGCTGGCCCGCCATCGCGACCTCGCGGGCGTTCGCCTCGATCTCGCCGAGGTCCTCGAGCTCGTCGAGCCGGTCGGGCGCGTTGACCTCGTCGCCGTAGAGCATCGTCGAGAGCATCAGCACGCCGTTCGCGGGCCGCAGCGCGCACAGCTGCTGGCGTGTGCGCAGCACGAAGCGGCCGATCGCGACCTTGCCCGCCTGCTCCATCGCGGACAGCAGCAGCGCGTAGGGCTTTGCACCGCCCTGCGCCGGGGCAACGTGGTACGCGCTGTCGTAGTACACGGGGTCGATGTCCGCCAGCTCGACGAACGCCTCGATGTCGATCGTCTTCGTGTGGCGCGGATCGAGCGCGTCGAGCTCGTCCTGTCTGACGATCACGTACCGCTCCGGCGCGATCTCGAAGCCCTTGACGACGTCCTCGTAGGGCACCTCCTCGCCGTCCGCCGGGCACACGCGCTTCTGCTGTATGCGCACGCCGTCTCTTGCATGCAGTTGGTGGAAGCGCACCGTCTTCGGCGAGGTGGCGCTGTAGAGCTTTATCGGGACGTTGACCAGCCCGAAGCTGATCGCGCCACTCCAGATCGCGCGAGGCATGGGCCGGTTCTACTACCCGCGACGAGTGAGGGCAACCCGCGAACGAAGGATTGCGTGCGCGGAGGGCCGAGCCCTCGGTCAGATCCCCAATGCGTTCGGGCCCAGCGAATCCGCCATCCGCTCCAGCGAGCGGCGCAGCAGGCGCGAGACGTGCATCTGCGAGATGCCGACCCGCTCTGCGATCTCGCGCTGAGTGAGCCCCGCGAAGAAGCGCAGCAGCAGGATGCGCCGCTCGCGCTCGGTCAGCGTGCGCAGCCCGCGGCCCAGTTCGACGCGCTGCTCGGCGGCCTCGAACTCGGGGTCCTCGGCGCCGATGCGGGCAACCGGCTCGCCCTCCTCGCCGAGCGGCTCGTCGAGCGGCACGGTGCTGTACGCCTGCGCGCCCTGCAGCGCTTCGAGCACCTGCTCGGGCGTCGTGCCGGTCGCCTCCGCGAGATCCTCGATCGTCGGCGAGCGCCCGAGCTTGGTCGAGAGGCGGTCGACTTCGCGCGCCACCTTGGCGCTCAGCTCCTGGAGGCCGCGCGAGACGCGAACCGACCAGGCGCGATCGCGGAAGTGGCGCTTGATCTCGCCGAGGATCGTCGGAACGGCGAAGGTCGAGAAGCGCAGCTCGCGCGTGATGTCGAAGCGGTCGACGGCCTTGATCAGACCGACGCAGCCGACCTGCTCCAGGTCATCGAGCGGCTCGCCGCGATTGGCGTAACGGCGGGCGAGGGAGCGGACCAACGGCATCATGCGCTCGATCAAGAGGCGGCGCGCATCCTCATCGCGCTCCTCATGCCAGCGACGCAGCAACTCGTGCTCGTCGATGAGGGGATCGACCGGCAGGCGAACGACCGTGGCGGACATGTCGTGCCTCCTTATGGGCGGAGCCGGTGTGTGGGCGGGGAACCGGCCGAGCGTCATCCTCTCCGGACAATGCGGGATGACAAGGTGGACAGACACGGTCACTGGTGCGTACGCGACCGCTGCGGTACAACAAACAGGTGGACAAGGCTGGTCAGACGGTCAGCGCCACCGAGTTCGCCGAGCTGACGGGCGTCTCGCGCGAGCGCTTGCGCACGTGGGAGCGGCGCTTCGGCTTCCCGCGACCCGATCGCGTCCAGCAGGGCCCGCGCCGCTATGCGCTCGCCGACGCGCCAAGAGTGGTGGCCGTGCGGCGCGCCTCGGAGGAAGGCGTGCCGCTTCCGCGTGCGATCGCCGACGCATCCGACGCTTCGGGGATCCACGATTTGTCGCAGAGCGCCCTCGCGAGCACAACGGCCGTCGCGCCGATTCCCGTCGTGCTGGTGACGGGGCCGCAGCCGCTGCAGATCGCGTATGTGAACGCGTCGCTGCAGGCGCTCGACGGCGCGATCCCACCCGGCGCGCGGCTCGACGCGCTCCCGTGGTTCATCGGCAGCGACCTCGAACGGACCCTGCACACGCTGTTCGCGGGCGACACCGCCGCCTTGGAGTGCGCCCATCCGGCCTGGTCCGGCAGCGGAGGCATCGAGCGCTCGATCGCCTACCGCGTCCCGGTCGGTCCGGGCGAGCCGCCGACCGTGGCGCTCGTCGGCATCGACCGCGACGAGGAGCGCCGGGCGCGCCGCGAGCTCGGTCAGCTGCAGCAGGAACTGACGCGCGTGCGCGTGCGGGAGCAGCGCCGTCAACGCTGGCTCGCACTCGCCGCGTCGCTGGCCGAGCGGTTCCAGCGCGACACCGGCGAAGCGCTGCTGGGCGGGACCGTCGACACGCTCGTGCGACGGCTCGGAGCGGTCGATGCCGGCGTAGCGCTCTATGTAGCGGGCCAGCTCGCTCTCGGCGCCACCAGCCGCGGCCTGCTCGGACCGCACATGGTGACCGTCACGCGCTACGACGACCTGGCGGCGCTGATGCAGCACAGCACGCCGGAGTGGCTGGCGCCGGCGACCGCCAGCGCGTTCGGGGTGCATGCCGGGCTGCACTGCCTGGCGGTGCCGATCGGCGTGGTCGGCGAGCGGCTCGGCGTGCTGTTGATCGTGTTCGACGAGCTCGCCGCCCTGGACGAGGACATCCGCAACGTGCTGACGGTGGTGGCGGCCGGCCTCGGGTTCGTCGTGCTGCGCGACCGGTTGGTGGCCGGCGCCGCCGCCCCGGCGGGCGGCTAGAAGAGCCGGCCCTCCGGCACGTCGAGCGTGGCCTCCAGCGGCCACGAGCAGAGGGAGCCGCGGCCGGGGCAGCCGTCGCAGATGCGCGGCCGCGGGTCCGGCGCGACGGGGAAGTCGCGGCGCAGGACGGCGCCGGCGCGTGCCTGCAGCTCGGCGGTGAGCTGCGGGAGGTCCTGCGGCCGGTAGGTCACACTCGCCGGCAGGTCCGGGCGTTCGAGGAAGACGTGCAGCACCTCCACCTCCCCGGCGCCGTCCCGCAGCGCCGCGAGCGCGTAGGCGGCACGCTGGAGCCCGTAGTCGGCATCGGCGAGGTCGCGGGGGTCGGCACCCGGATCGAGCCGATCGCTCTTCCAGTCGACCACGAGCGTGCGAGGCCCCTCGCGACCGACCAGGTCGAAGACGCCGACGAGCGGGACCTCGTCGAGCGCGAGCGCGAACGGCTGCTCGCGGCGGAGGTCTCTGAGGGACGCGAGGCGTCTTGGGAGGTCAGTGGCGAGGAGGGCAGCAATGAGCTTGGCGATTTCCGCGGCGCTCGCGTCGCTCAGGCGCGCGCCGGCCCGGGCGGCCTCGGCGTGGACGGCGCTCGCGTCGGGCGGTGCCGGGCGCGCGAAGTCGAGGGCCTCGAGGAGGGAGTGCACGATGCGCCCGCGCACACGCGGATCGATCTCCGTCGGCGGGCGCTGGGCGGAGCCGAGGCGAGCCTCGGCCATGGGCGGAAGTCCCAGCACCCGTTCGAGATAGAAGCGGTAGCCGCACGAAGCGTGTTGCGCCAGCGACGTGTAGCTGAGCGCGTCCACCGGCGCGGCCGATCGGGCGGGTGGCGCGGGCGAGACGATTTCCGCGACCCCGCTCGCGAAATCGTCTTCACCGGCGACAGGACCCGCCCGCAGAGCGGTCTGGCCCGCGGGCGCCGGGGCTGGCAGCTCGGCAAGCAGCTGCGGCCGCGCGACGGTGACCGCGACGGCGACGTCGTCGTGCTCGGCAACGCTGCGAGGCTCGGCGTCGGACACGCAGCAGCGGGCGATGTCGGGGACGAACGCCGGCGCCAGCCAGGAGATCGGCGGCGCGCCCGGCTTGACGTCCGGCCACGGATCGCAGGGCGCTGCGCCGCTGAGGATCAGCTGCTCGCGGGCGCGGGTGACCGCGACGTAGAAGAGCCGCGCCTCTTCCTCGGCGTCGCGGCGCTTGGCCTGCTCCACGAGCGCGCGGTAGGCGAACGCGTCGCGCGGTCTGGCGCCGCCGAGGCGCTTGAGGCGCAGGCCCATGCGTCCGTCGTCGCCCACCCGGACCGGCTCGCGCCCGGCGGCCGGCGACTCGCGCCCGAGGTCCGCCACGCAGACGACGGGAAACTCCAGGCCCTTCGCGCGGTGGATCGTCATGACGCGTACCGCGTCGAGCGCCTCGCCCTCGACCGGCGCTTCGCTCTCGCGCTCGTCGCCGGAGGCGTCGGCGCCGCCGACGAGCGAGCCGACGAGGTCGGCGAAGCCGCGCAGGTCGCGGCCGTGCTGCGCCTCGTGCTCGCGTGCGAGCCGCATCAGCTTGCGGACGTTGGCCATCCGCCGCGCGCCGCCCTCCATCCGCAGCAGCGTCTCGTCGTAGCCGGTGCGCGCGAGCGCGCGGTCGATCAGGTCCTCCAAGCCGTGCCGGGAGGCGACGCGCCGTTCCTGCGGCAGCCAGCTGCGCAGCCACTCGACGCGTGCGCGGTCGCTGGCGTCGAGGCGCTCGAGCAGCGCAGCGTCGTCGATCAGCGTCCACCACGGATCGCGCTCGCTCGCCCGGGCCGCCGCCGCGAGCTGCACGAGCCCGTCGCTGGAGAGACCGACGAGCGGCGAGGCGAGCAGCGTGTAGAGCGCGACGCCGTCGCGCGGGTTGGCGAGCACGGAGAGGTATGCGACAAGGTCGCGCACCTGCTGCTGAGACCAGTAGCCGCGACCGCCGATCACATACGTCGGCACGCCGCGCTCGACGAGCGCCCGCTCGTAGACCGCGAGATCGCCGGTGGCGCGCAGCAGGAGCACGACCTCGCCGGGTGGACGGCCGGTCTCGATCAGCTCCTTGACCCGCGACGCCAGCAGACGGGCCTCGGCGAGCCGCCACAGCGGCGCCGGGGGGACGGCGCCGGGCGGGACGAGGCCGGCGGTGTCCCAGTCGGCTGCGCGATCGACGATGATGAGCTCGGCGCGTGGGGCCTCGGCGCTGCTGCGGGCGGGTCCTGTCGCCGGTGAAGACGATTTCGCGGGCGGGGCCGCGGAAATCGTCTCACCCGCGCCACCCGCCCGATCGGCGTCGCCGGCTCTCGGTCCCGGGACCAGCGGCGTGAAGCTTGCGTCGAAGCGGGGTGAGAACGCGAAGTTGAACGCTCTGAGCAGCTCTGGGTGGCTGCGGAAGTTCGCTGCAAGCGTTGCCGTCCGGCCTTGCTCGGCGAGCCGTGTGCGGCGGGCGCGGAAGAGGCTCACGTCGGCATGGCGGAAGCCGTAGATCGACTGCAGCTCGTCCCCCACCGCGAACAGCTCGTCGCCCGCGATCCGCTCCAGCAGCTCGAGCTGCAGCGGGTTCGTGTCCTGGAACTCGTCGACCATCACGTGGCGGAAGCGCTCGGCGTAGCGCGCGCGCAGGGATTCGTGCTCGCGCAGCAGGCGGTTCGCGCGCAGCTCGAGGTCCTCGAAGTCGAGCGCGGAGGCCGCACGCTTCGCCTCCGCGTAGCGGCGGCCGAAGGCCTGCAGCAGCGCGTCGAGCAGCGCATGGGTCGGGAGGGCGGCGACGTCCGCGCAGGCGTCCGCGAAGTCCGCGAGCGCTCGTCTATAGGCCTCGCAGCCGCCGCCGTTGAGCGCGACGCCGTTGCCTCTCAGCGCGAGCGCGTCGACCTCCTCGGGTGCCGGCGGCGGGTCGAGCGGGCGCTCCAGCAGCGCTGCGCAGGCGGCAAGCCGCTCGCGCGCGCGCTCGACGGTCTTGCCGTCGTTCGCGTGCTCCAGCTCGGCCGCCGCCTGTGCGCGCGCGAGTGCGAGGGCGCTGTGCGCCGGTCCGAGCGGCCGCGGCCGCGCCGGCGGCAGCTGCGGGTGCTCGTGCCCGCGGCTGCGCAGCTCGCCGTGCAGGGCGACGATCGCATCGCGCAGGTCGGCCGGGCGGTACGCCGCGATCAGCTCCAGCGCCGCGTCGCCGTGCGCGTGGACGAGTTCCTCCAGCGCGGCGGCGAACGCGTCGGCCGCGAGCCGCCGCGCCTCGCGCTCGTCGAGCACCGCGAAGCGCGGGTCGAGCCCCGCGGCGAGCGCGTGCGCGCGCAGCAGCCGCGCGCAGAAGCTGTGGATCGTCGAAATCCAGGCCCCCTCGGTCGCGCGTGCCCGCTCGCCGTCGCCGAGCGCCTCGAAGCGTGCGCGCACGCGCGCCTTCAGCTCAGCCGCGGCCTTCTCCGTGAAGGTGATGGCGAGGATGCGGCCGACGTCCTCGCCCTCCGCCTGCGCGGTCCGTACGTAGCGCTCGGCCATCACGGACGTCTTGCCGGAGCCGGCGTTGGCGGTCAGCAGCAGCCCGCCCGCGTGCTCGATCGCGCGCCGCTGCTCCGCCGTGAACGGAACGGTCGCCGAGCCGCTCACTGGTCCGCCGCCCGACAGATGCCCGGATAGGCGCAGCCGTTCGGCGAGCATGTCTCCGGCGTCGCGCACAGCTCTCCCCCGCGCAGTCGCACCGCCAGATCGCAGGCGCGCGCGGCGGCGGCGGCGAGCTCCGCCTCCAGCTCCTCGCGCGAGCGACGGTCGGTATCGACCACGAGCTCGCCGGTGTCCGCGTCGTCCTGCACGGCCCCGCGTGCGCGCAGGTCCTCGCCCCGCAGCGGCTGGTAGACGCCGCCGACCGGCTCGCGTCTCAACAGCTCGCGGACCGCCACCATGTAGAGCGCGACCTGCAGCTGGTCCTCCGTGCGCCATCTCGCGACCGGCCAGCCCGTGCCCTTGCGCCCGCTCTTGTAGTCGCGCACCAGTGCGCGGCCGGCGCGGTCGAGGTCCACGCGGTCGATCACGCCGCGCAGGCGCAGCTCGGAGCCGCTGCCGTGGAGGACGAGCGGGCCGAGGCCGCCGTCCTGGTCGGCGAAGCCGAACGCCAGCTCCAGCTCCACCGGGGCGAAGCCGCCGCCGGCCTGCGCCTCGTGGCGCAGCAGGCGCATCACGTCGGCCGCGATCTCGTGTGCGGCGGCCGCCTGCGCAGCCGAGCCGCGGCCGAGCACGAGGCGTTCCGCCTCCTCCGCGACGACCTCGCGCACGATCGCCTCGGCGGCCGGCAGCGCGTCGAGCGTGAGCGGCCAGTCGAGCTGGCCGAGGACGCGCTCCAGCACGCGGTGGACGCAGCTCCCGCGCGCGATCGCCTCCGGGTCGGGCTCGAAGCGGTCGGGCGCAAGCTCGCGCTCGACGAGCCATTTGACCGGGCAGCGCGCGTACGCCTCCAGGCCGCCGGCCGACAGCACCTCGCGCTGGCGCAGGGCACCCTGCGCGTCGGGGCCGAGCGAGGCCAGCGGCGCGGGCGCGCTGCGCGGTGCGGCGAGCGCCGCCGCGCGGGCCTGCTCCGCTGCCGTCGGCGCCTGCTCCGGCGGCCAGGTCACCTCTGACAGCGGCCGGCGGCGGGTTGGGAGCTCGTCGAACAGCGCGCGCACATCGTCGACGAAGAAGGACGGCAGCGCCGGGTTGCCCTCCTCGTCCGCGTCACGGCAGCTGAGGATCACGCGACGGTTCGCGCGCGAGACGGCGGCATAGAACAGGTAGCGCTCGTCGGCGAGGCGGTCCTCGCGCGCCGCGAGCTGCAAGCCGGTCGCGGTGTTCAGCGCGCGCCGCTCCTCGTCGGAAAGGAACGGCTCGGGCGAAGCCGGGCGCGGGAACTCGCCTTCCTGGAGGCCGAACAGGATCACCGTGTCGAAGCGGCGCGCGCGGATCGCGAGCGGGTCGGCGATCAGCACGGCCCCCGGGTTCGCGGGCGTCTCGACCTGCAGCTCGAGCCGCTCGATCGTGTCCAGCAGCTGGTCGGCGCGCGGCGCGCGGCGCGGGTCCGCGTGGACCAGCTCGTCGAGCTCGTTCAGCGCTGTGACGAGCGCGGCGAGCGCACGCGCGTCGACCTCCTCGTCGACGTCGAGCTGGGCGGCTTGCCCTTTGTATGGAGCAGCGAAGAGGGCCCGTGCCTCGCGCGCGAGCGCAGCCAGCAGGGCGTGCGGACCGTCGGCGCCCGCGCCGCGCAGGCGATCGAGCTCGCGCAGCGGCCAGCCGCCGGGCGCGTCCTCCCAGAGCCGCCGCGCCGTTGTCACGTCGCCGACGGCCCTGCGGCGCACAGACAGCTCAAGGCGGTCGGCCAGCTCCAGCCGTTCGAGCCGGCCGGGCGTGCGCAGATAGGCGAGCAGGTCGGCCGGTCTCGCCTCGTCAGGGCGCAGCGCGCAGCGCGCGAGCGCGAGCAGCCCGCGCCCGAGCGCGGTGTGGGCGAAGCGGACGCTCCGCTGCAGCGAATGCGGCACCCCGTAGGCCGTGAGGACCTGCTCGAGCAGCGCAGCGGAGCGATCCGGCGTGCGCAGCACGATCGCGACTCTGTCCGCCGGCACGTCGTCGCCGAGCAGGGCCAGGACCTCCGCGGCGACCAGCTCGGCCTCCGCGCGCTCTCCGCCGGCGACGAGCAGCCTGACCGCGTCGCCGGCTGCACGCCGCGGCGCGTCCGCCTCGAACAGGTGGCGCTCGAGGTGATGAAGCGCGGCCCGCGCCTCCGGAGCGAAGTTGCCGTCGTCGGGAGGGAGCTCGGTGACCTCGCCGGCGAGCTGGCCGAGATCGCCGACGAGCGCCGCGGCGCGGCCGGCGAAGGCGGTCCGCCCCCGCTCGTACGTGAGCGAGACGGTGACCTCGGCGTCGGCGATGCGCGCGAGCGTCTCGACCGCGTCGCGCTCCAGCGGCGTGAGGTCGTCGAAGCCGTAGACGAAGACGGGCGTCGCACCCCAGGCGCCCGGTCTCGCACGCAGCCCGTCAAGCGCGCGCCAGGCGAACAGCTCGGGGTCGACGCGCCCGAGCCGATCCAGTGCGCGGGCGTAGCGGTCGTAGATGGAAGCTGCTTCGTGCACGGCGCGGGGCGCCTGCGGCCAGGCGCGCACCGCGGCGGTGAAGCGCTGGGGCGTGACCAGCGACCGCTCCAGCTCCGCGATCAGCGCCTGGGCGGAGTGGAGGAACCCGGGCGTCCCGGCCACCGCGGCGAGGGCATCGAGAGGAGCGTCCGTGATCGCCTGGGCGACGAGCCGCTCGCGCTGGAGTGCGCCGACGGTGCTCGCCCACCATCCGGCGCGCCGCGCGATCTCGCGGGCGAGCCCGGCGAACGTCGTAACGCGACCGGCTTGCGTGGCGCCCTCCCCGAGCAGCTCGCGCTCGAACGCGCGCACGTCGCCGCGGGTGGGAACTACGAGCCATGGCTCCTGGCGCCGACGGGCGCGGAACGCGTCGAGCACGACGCCGGCCTTAGCCGAGTTCGCGGGACCGGTGACGAGCGTGAGCGGCATGGGCCCGACATGGTGGCGCGCGGCGGGGACGCCTCAGCGCGTGAGCAGGGCGCGCAGCGTGGCGGCGACTCGTCTCGGCTGCTCGGCCACCTGCGCATGCGTGAAGCGCACCGGCGTCCAGCCCGCTTCGGCCAAGCGTGCCGAGCGTGCTCGGTCCTCCTCGAAGGCGGCGCGGTCGTGGTGCCAGGCCCAGCCGTCGAGCTCCACTGCGAGCCGCTGCTGCGGCCAGACGGCGTCGACCTTCATGCCGAGGATCGGGTGGTTGGTCAATGGGCGCGGCAGGCCGTGCTCATCGAGGAGGGCGAGGAAGCGGTCCTCCAACTCGGAGAGGGTGAGCGATGTGGCGTGGCGGTGGTGCTGCGCCAGCGCCGCTCGCAGCGCCGCGCGGCCGGCGCCGCCGCGCCCGCTCGTGCGCTCCAGCGCGGCGTGGAGCGCGGCGGCGTCAAGGCAGTTGAGGCGGTCGACCTCGCGGAGCACCTCTGCCGTCTTCGCCGGCGGCAGGATCACGGCGAGATCCACGAGCGTGCGCTCGAGCGCGGTGGTCCGGACGCCGCGGCGGGTCGTGACGTCGTTGGCGTCGAGGCGCGTGGTGCGGTGGATCACGACGCCCCGCACGGTGACGCGTCGCGTGGTCGTCACATCGATCGCGCCGCCGCTCTCGCGGATCATGTGGAGCGCCGCGGCGCTGCGGTGGCTCAGCGCGGCGCCCGGTCCCGCCGCGAGCACGGCCGCGAGCCAGCGGCCCTCGGGGCGGAGCTGGGCGTGCCCGACGGCGTAGACGCCGCGATGGATCCGCACGAGGTGGCCGCTCGCGAGTCGCCGCTCCATCGAGCCGTCGGTGATCCCAGCATCGAGGAGCTGGCCGCGGGAGACCACACCGTGCTGTCGAGCCGCCAGCCTTCCGATCACTCCATCTCGATGACTGTCAACTTCTCCCCGGCTGCCGGGGAAAAGTTGCGGGTCGCGCGGCATGGAGCCGAGCGTGGCAGGGAAACTGCCGCGGCTGGGGCGCGGAGTGTGGCAGGAGTGCGGAGCGGGTCCGCGAGGCTCAGGCGACGGCTTCGGCCGCCGGGGCGGCCGCGGCGTCCGGAGCGGTGCCGTCAGCCTCGGCCTCGGGGGGCTTCGCCCCCTCGCGGGCCCAGGGCTCGTCGAACTCGACGCGCCAGCGGCCCTCGTCCGTCTGCTCGAGCGCGAGGCGGGCGCGGAAGGATCTGCCGGCGCGGGATCTGAAGCCCGTGACCGGTCTCTCGGTCCGGCCGGTGCGGATCAGCTCGCGCACGATCGCGGCCGTCAGCGTCTTGCCCGCCTTCGACTTCCAGATCACGAAGCCGCAGCCCGGATCGGTGCGCGACCAGCACGAGTAGCCCTTGCGGTTCTCGACGATGTCGTGGCCGCAGACGGGGCACGGGCCCAGGTTGGCCCGAGGGATTCGGACGTCTCTGAGCTTCTCGTCGAGCGTCGCGACGGTGGACTCGGCGAATCTGACGATGTCGCCCATGAACGCCTTGCGCGAGTCCTCGCCAGTCTCGATCCGTGCGAGGCGGTGCTCCCAGTCGCCGGTCAGCGACGGCGACGTGAGCTGATGCCCGTCAAGCAGCCGCACGACGTTGAGGCCCTTCTCGGTGACCACCAGCGCCCGCGCGTCGCGCTCGATGTAGCCGACCGCGAGCAGCCGCTCGATGATCGCCGCGCGCGTGGCCGGCGTGCCGATGCCGGAGTCCTTCATCGCCTCGCGCAGCTCCTCGTCGTCGACGAGTCTGCCGGCCGTCTCCATCGCGGCCAGCAATGAGCCCTCCGAGTAGCGCCGCGGCGGTCTCGTCACCTTCTCCTCCGAGCGCACGTCGCGCGTCTGCACCGCCTCGCCCTGCTCGAGTCTCGGCAGCCGCTGCTCGCGCCCCTCGTCCTCCTCGCCCTCTCTCGGCTCGGCATCGACCTCCTCGCCGTAGACGCCGCGCCAGCCGGGCACGAGCATCACCTTGCCGCGCGTGCGGAAGACGTGGCCGGCGACCTCGGTCTCGACCTTCGTGTTCTCGAACACCGCCTCGGGATGGAAGACCGCGAGGAAGCGCCGCACGACGAGGTCGTAGATCTTGCGGTCGTCGTCGCTCAGCTTGTCGACGGGGTGCGGCGCGTTCGTCGGGATGATCGCGTGGTGGTCGGTGACCTTCTCGTTGTTGACCACGCGCCCGAGCGGCAGCATGTCGAGCCCGGTCACGTACTTCGATGCGGCGGCGTACTCGCGCTGCTGGCCAACGATCCCGGCGATCGGCTTGATCTCCGGGATCATGTCGCTCGGCAGGTAGCGCGAGCTCGTGCGCGGATACGTGAGCGCCTTGTGCTCCTCGTACAGGCGCTGGGCCGCGGCCAAGGTCCGGCGAGCGGAGAAGCCAAAGCGCGAGTTCGCGTCGCGCTGCAGCGAGGTCAGGTCGTACAACAGCGGCGCGCGCTCTCTGCGCGTCGATCTCTCCAGCTTCGCGATGACACCCTCGACGCCCCGACATGCCGCGACGATCGCCTCGGCCTCGGCAGCGGATGAGACGCGCGGTTGAGCGCCCGCGTGGAAGCGGCCGTCGTAGGTGCGGGAGCTGTCGGCCGCAAACGACGCATCGACGATCCAGTAGGGCTCCGGTCTGAACGCGCGGATCTCCTCCTCGCGGCGCGCCAGGATCGCCAGCGTCGGCGTCTGCACGCGACCCAACGACACCGCCCCGTCGAACGAGGAGCGCAGACGGATCGTCGCCGCGCGGGTCGCGTTCATGCCGACGATCCAGTCGGCCTCGCTGCGCGAGCGCGCGGCGTCCTCGAGCGAGCGCATCTCGGTCCCATCGCGCAGATGCGCGAACGCGTCCTCGATCGCAGACTTCGTCATCGACGAGAGCCACAGCCGCTGCACCGGCAGTCTCGAGCCGGCCTTCTCATAGAGGTAGGCGAAGATCAGCTCGCCCTCGCGGCCGGCGTCGCAGGCGTTGATGACGACATCGACGTCGTCGCGGCCGAGCGCGCGCTTGACGACGTTCATCTGTCTTCTCGAGCGCTCGTCGCGCACCACGAGCTTGAATCTCGGCGGCACGATCGGCAGATCGGCCATGCGCCATCTCTTGAACTTGTCGTCGTACTCGTCGGGCTCCGCGAGCTGCACGAGATGGCCGACCGCCCACGTGATGACGTGCTCGGGACCCTCGAGGACGCCCTCCCCTCTCTGGAACGGGCCGGGCAGCACGCGCGCCAGGTCTCTGCCGACCGACGGCTTCTCCGCGATGACAAGTGTCTTGCTCATGAGCCCGTGCAGGGTAGCGATCCCGTCAACCGACGCATGCGCCGCTCGACACCGGGCCGCTGCGGCGGGCTGCGGCGAGCGCATCCGCCACGACCGCGTTCGCGACGCCGTAGCCGCCCGGGCGCCCGCTCGTCGTGGCGGCGAACACGGTCGTCAGGACCCGCCCCTTCGCGTCGACGACCGGCCCGCCCGAGTTGCCGCTGCGCACGCGCCCGCGCAGCGGTGTGACGCTGCGCCGCACCGGCCCGCGCCCGTAGGCGTCCTCGGAGATCACCTCCCGCGTCGCAGCGATGCGGCCGGCCTCGGCATCGAAGGGCCCGTTGTGCGGATAGCCGAGGATCGCCCCGGCCATGCCCGAGACGGGATCCCTCTCCAGCGTGAGCGCCGGCGCGCCCAATCCGGCGACGCGCAGCACCGCGACGTCGTCGCGCACGTCGAAGTGGACGACCGCGGCATCGCGACTGCCGGCCGGATCCCCGGGCGCCTGCACGACCGTGTCGTGCTCGCCGGCGACGACGTGCGCGTTCGTCACCACCAGCCCCGGCCCGGCGACCCAACCGCTGCCCTCAAGCCCCAGCCCGCAGGCGTTGCCGAGGATCCGCACGACGCTCGGCGCGGCCGCGCGCACGCCCGGCTGGCGCAGCACCGCGGGCGACGGTGGCGCGACTGCCGCGTCCGGCCCGTTGATCGACGGCAACGGATCGAAGCGTGCGAGCGCGTTGAGGATCGGGCCTGACGGCGGCAGCGCCGCGTTCAGCTGACGCAGCACGAACGAGCGCTGCACGTCGCGGCGCAGATCGCGAAGGGCGGGCGTCTGCAGGACCACGGCGCCGGCAAGCCATGCGAGCGCCAGCCCGATCGCCATGCTCAGCAACGCGCCGAGCAGCCCGTCCACCGACCCGAGCCCCGGGATCCACAGGCCGCTGCGCAGCCGTGCGCCGAGCCGCTCGAGGCCGCTCGACAGCAGGCCTCCGAGCAGCAGCGCGCCGGCGAGCGCGAACAGCGGCGCGTAGGGCGAGCGCGCACCCTCCGGCAGCAGCAGCGGTCCGACGCGCGCGCCGAGCGCCGCGCCGGCGACGAACCCTGCGAGCGACAGCGCGCCGACGATGAAGCCGCGCCGGAAGCCGGCGAGCCCGAACAGCGCCACGAGCGCGACGATGATCCAGTCGAGCGTCGTCACGGAGCGACAGCATGCAGGACGCCTCGGGCGAGTCGACGAGCGGCGAACGGCGGCCGCCCCGTCCTCTACGCTCCGGCGCGTGGAGGCAGGTGCACGGACGGGCGACGCGGAGCGACGCTGGCGCCTGGTGCACCGCGGCGTACCTGCGCTCGTCGCACTCGCACTGGTCGCGTTCGTCCTCGGCCTGCTGGTCGGCGGAGCGGGCCGCGGCGAACGCGCGACCGCAAGGCAGTTCGCGACCTATTGGGCCGCCGGCGACTACGGCCGCATGTACGAGCTGCTCGACGACGGCTCGAAGGCGCGCATCGCCTTCCAGGACTTCGCCGCTGCCTACCGTGCTGCCGCGCAGACCGCCACCCTGCGCTCGCTCACGGTCGGCAAGGTCGACGACCGGATCGGCGATGCCATCCCGGTCCATCTGACAGCCGTCACGCGCGCGTTCGGCACGATCCACGCGGTGCTCGAGCTGCCGGTCAGCGGCGAGGGCGACCAGCTGCGCATCATGTGGCGCGAGCACATCGTGTTCCCCGGGCTGCGCTCAGGCGAGCAGCTCACGCGTCAGACGACGCTTGCGCCCCGCGCGGCGCTGCGCGCGCGAGACGGAAGCTTGCTCGCGGGCGGCGAGGACCGCACGTCGGAGGCGCCCGACATCGCGGCCGAGATCGCCGGCCGGCTCGACCTCGCGCCGCCCGAGGAGGCCGGCAGCCTGCGTGCGCTCGGCTACCCGCCCGACGCGAAGGTGGGCGTCTCAGGGCTCGAGCGCGTCTTCGAGCGTGAGCTCGCCGGTCAGCCGGGCGGCACGCTCTCAGCCGGCGGGCGCATGCTCGCGCGCACGCAACCGCGCCCGGGAACGGACGTGCGGACGACGATCGACCCGAAGCTCGAGCGGGCGGCGATCGCGGCGCTCGCGGGGCGCTACGGCGGCGTGGCGGCGATGGATCCGCGCACCGGGGAGCTGCTCGCGCTGGCAGGCGTCGCCTTCTCGGCCCTGCAACCGCCCGGCTCGACGTTCAAGATCGTCACGCTGACGGGCGTGCTCGAGGCGCACGTCGCCACCGCGCGCACGAGCTTCCCCGTGACCGACGCGGCGATGCTCTCGGGCGTTCGCCTTGAGAACGCGAACGGCGAGTACTGCGGCGGCACGCTCGTCGACGCGTTCGCGCATTCGTGCAACTCGGTGTTCGCGCCGCTCGGCGCACAGCTCGGCGCGAAGCGGCTCGTCGATGTGGCGCAGCGCTACGGCTTCAACAGAGCGGTGGCGATCCCAGGCGCAGCGGCGAGCACGATCCCACCGGCGGATCAGATCGGCGACGAGCTTGCGGTCGGCTCAAGCGCGATCGGGCAGGGCCTCGTGCAGGCCACGACCCTGCAGATGACGGTCGTCGCCGCGACGATCGCGATGGACGGCCGGCGGCCGGTCCCGACACTGCGCGTGGGCACGCGGCCCCGCTTCGTGCGCGTCACGCGGCCGCGCGTGGCGCGGGCGGTGGCACGGATGATGCGCGCCGTCGTCGCCTACGGCACCGGCACGGCGGCGGCGATCGCCGGCGCCGACGTGGCCGGCAAGACCGGCACCGCCGAGCTCGCCAACACGGTGCCGACCGAAGCGCAGGACGACGGCGAGGCGGTGCAGCAGCAGGATGTGCCCGAGACGGACGCCTGGTTCGTCGCGTTCGCGCCGTCGAAGCGCCCCCGCATCGCCGTCGGGGCGCTGTTCCCGGAAGCCGGCGCTGGCGGGGACGTGGCCGCGCCGGCCGTGCGAGGCGTGCTGGCAGCGGCGCTGCAGCACGGGCCCGGCGAGTAGACGGGACCGGCTTACCGGCTCCTACAGGTCGAGCACGACGCTCGAAGCCTCGCCGCCGTCCGGCGGCGTGATCTCGAGCTCGAGCGGACGGTTCGCGTAGACGTCCGTTCTCAGCTTGAACAGCAGCATCGAGCCCTGGATCGGCCCCGCAGCCGCTGCGCTCTCCGGGTCGGGCTCCACCGGTGCGAACACGTCGTCGCTTCTGACGGAGACCGGCTGGTAGGCAAACGCGTTGGTCGCCGGCAGCTCGATCGGCTCGTACTCGGTGCCGGTCGTATCGACGATCTTGAAGTCGCTCGCGCTCGTGTGCGTCTGGTCCGTGTCGTTCTGGACCCGCAACCAGACGCCGAACCACTCCTCGCCCTGCGCCGGCTCACCGGCTGCCAGGCCCTGCAGGTACTCGGCGTCCTCGACGTTCGCGGGGTTGAGCTCCCGCGACATCTGCACCTGGTAGATGAGCGAGCCAGCCTCGACGTACGAGCCCTCGCTCTCGCCGTGGGTTGCGGGCTTGTCGCCACCGCCGCAGGCGACGAGGGTCAGTGCGGCGAGCAGGGCTACGGCCGCGAGCAGGGGAGTTCGGAGCAGTCGATTCGTCATGAGGGCGCGGAAGTCTATTGGGTCAGCGGGCGGCGATCGTCGCTCGTCTGCCACGAGCGCGATCCTCCTCGAAGATCGCCTGCAGACGGCGCAGCGAGCGAGACAGCTTGCGCTTCCACCAGCCGCGCCCGGCGATCAGCTCCATCAGCCGGTCGCTCAGTCTGGCCGGCTCGGTCTCGTAGCGGTACTCGACGCGCGTCATGCCGCCGGGCGCGTCCTGGAGCGTCCACTCGCCCATCGCGCGAACGCGGTTGAACTTGCCGCTGCGACCGCGCTCGAGGATGCGGTACGGCGGATCGACCTCGACGAGCGTGTAGTCGCCCCAGCCGAAGCGGCTCAGCGGCAGCTGCTCGCGGAAGCGCGCGCCGGCGCCGCGACCGGCGCTGTCCTCGCGGGTCAGATGCCAGTCCGAGAGGTAGTGGTCCTTGAACTCGGGGTGGTTCGCGACGTCGGCCAGGTACTCGAACAGCTCCGCGCGCGGGCGGGCGATGTTGACGCTGACGACGACGGGATCCACGGCGCGGCGGATTGTAGGGAACGCCCGGCCGGGTGGGACGTGCGGTCGCGGCTCAGGCTGCGCGGCGCACGGTGATGCCGTGCTCGGCGCCGTGGACCGCCTCCGAGCGCAGCGGCGCCTCGCGGCGCTCGCGCCGGCACAGCTCGCAGAGCGTGCGACCGCCGTCGTAGACGTGCACCCGCTCGCCGACGAGCGGGGTGCGATGGCAGCCGTCGCAGCAGTCGCGGCCGGCCGCCAGCGCCATCACGCTGCGGCGCAGCAGGTGGCGTTCGAGCTCCGGCGCGTGGTGTTCGTTTCGCAGCATGACTCTCGGTTCGCTGGCCGACGCCCGGCTCCTTCTTACACCGATTCGAGTACTGAAAACCGGTTTGTCCGCGGACGCCGAGGCTGCGTTTCAGCCCGCATCCTGCTTGGGTAAGAGCAGTCCGGGCCGCCCCCGCGGCCAGGCGAGTCCGCCGCGCCTGGCGATCTCGTCACATCGTCTGCACCACCGCTTCCGCCCCGCGGTGGCTGCATCGGAGGTTGGGGACATGGAGTCACACACGTCAGGGACCCTCGTCGGCACCGGCACGTTCCGCTGTGTCGCATGCGACTACGTGGTCTCTCTCGCGGCTGCCGACATGCTGCCGCCCTGCCCAAGCTGCGGCGGCGAGTCGTTCGTGCGCGCGTCGCTGTTCACTGCTGCGCACGTTCCCGCCCCCGCCCTGCCGGAAGCGAGCGCCGACGAGGAGCTGCGACTCGCCGACATGCGCGGCGAGCTCGAGGCCCCCGGCCAGTACCTCGTCTACCACGATGGCGAAGACGTGGTGGTGCACGAGCTGACGCGCGAGTGGACGCGGATCGGGCGCAGCCTCGCCGCCGACGTGCGCTTCGACGATCCAACCGTCTCGCGCCGGCATGCGCTCGTGGTGCGCCAGCCCGACGGCGTACGGGTGCTGGACGACCGCAGCCTCAACGGCGTCTTCGTGAACGGCGACCGGATCGAGTGGCATCCGCTGCGCGACGGCGACGAGCTCGTCGTAGGACGCCATCGTCTGGCGTTCGTCGACGTCCCGGCGCTCGGCGCTGAGGGCGAGGACCTGGTCGCGCCGCGGCACGAGTCGCTCGTCGGCTGACGGCCTGCCCCAAACCGGCGGGCATCCTGCGCCGCGGCGCTATCGTCCGCGGCGCGCAATGGCGGTCACGATCGCAGTCCTCTCGCAGAAGGGCGGCACCGGCAAGACGACGACGGTGCGCACGCTCACCGACGTCTTCCGGCGCATCGGGCTGTCCACGCTCGCGGTCGACCTCGACCCGCAGGGCAACCTGTCCGACTACCTCGACGTCGATCCGGAGGCGTCGCCGACCGTCGGCGACGTGCTGAGCGGGCGCGCGAGAGCGGCCGAGGCGGTCCACGACGGGATCATTCCGGCGAATCTCGGCCTGGCCGAGTCGGAGCTCGCGATGAGCGGGAAGATGGGCCGAGAGCTGACGCTGCGGCGCGCGCTGCGTGAGGTGAGCGACGGCTTCGACGTCGTGTTGATCGACTGCCCACCCGCGCTCGGGCTGCTGACCGTCAACGCGCTGGTGGCCGCGGACTACGCACTGCTCACCGCGGAGGCGCAGTACTTCGCGATGCAGGGCGTCGAGCAGGCGCTGGAGGTGATCGACCTCGCCCGCGAGAACCTCAACCCCGATCTCGAGTGGCTGGGCGTCGTGCTCAACATCGCCGACATGCGCACGCGCCATTCGCGCGAGGCGTACGACTCGCTCAGAGAGCACTTCGGCGAGAAGCTGATCGAGCAGACGATCCGGCAGTCGATCGCGTACGCCGAGTCGGCCGAACGGGCGCAGTCGATCCTCGACTATCGGCCCGACCTGGGTGTCGACTACCTGCGCGTGGCGGACGAGCTGCTGGACAGGTTGGGGATGTCGGAGGCCCGGGGGCGTCTGCAACCCTTGCTGGATGACGTGGCGGCGTAGCTTCGCGCTCCTACTCCCCCTGCTGCTTCTCGTCGGCTGTGGCGATTCCGCTCGGGAGAGCGCGAACGTGGCTGGCGGGCGGGTCCTGTCGCCGGTGAAGACGATTTCGCGGGCGGGGCCGCGAGAATCGTCTCACCCGCGCCACCCGCCCGATCGGCCGGCCGGCTCTTCCACTTCCTCTCGGCCTCGCCCCCGCTCTCTCCCCCCTCGTGGCCGCTTGACCGTCCAGGTCACGCGGACGACGGCGCTGCGCGCTGCTCCCGATGGGCAGATCGTCGGCCGGGTTCGGCCGAAGACCGAGTTCAGATCGGACACGATCCTGCCGGTCGTCGCGCAGCGCTCCGGGTGGATCGGCGTGATCTCGAAGGAGCTGCCGAACGGGCGTGTGGGCTGGATCTCGACGAGCGCGGCGCTGGTGGCGTGGAGGACTCGCTGGTCGATCTCGGTCTCGTTGGGGCGGCGCGAAGTGACCGTGCGGCGCTCGGGGCGGGTGATGCAGCGCTTCCGCGTGGCGATCGGCGGGCCGTCGACGCCGACGCCGACCGGGCGCTTCGCCGTGACCGACAAGCTGCTGACGCACGATCCGGCGTCTGTCTACGGCTGCTGCATCCTCGCGCTCAGCGCGCATCAGCCGCACACGCCGCAGGGCTGGGGCGGCGGGAACCGCGTTGCGATCCATGCGACGAACCTGCCCGAGACGATCGGCAGCGCGGCGAGCCTCGGCTGCATGCGCGCGCCTGCCGAGGAGGCAAGACGGCTCGTGCGCACCGTGCCGCTCGGGACGATCGTGACGATCCGCGCCTGAGCGCCGCTCAGACGTCCACGACGTCGGCGCCCTGCGACTCGAACGGCACGCGCAGCACGTCCGCCCATCCGTCTGCGCGCTCGCGCAACCGCTCCGCGACCGCCGCCGTCTGCTCGTAGTGCGTCCATACGAGCACGGTCGGACCGGCGCCGGAGATCGTCGCGCCGAGCGCGCCGAGCGCGTACGCGTCGCGCACCAGCAAGGCCGAGCGCGGGTAGAGGTGCGCGCGGTGCGGCTGGTGCAGGCGGTCGGCGAGCCCGCGGCCGACGAGCTCCCAGTCTCCGCGCGCGAGCCCGAGCGTGAGGAGCGCCGTGTGGGCGACGTTGTGGACCGCGTCGGCCATCGGCACCTCGGCGGGCAGCGCAGCGCGCGCGTCGGCCGTGCGGACCGCCTCGTGCGGGACGACCAGCAGGCCCTCCAGCCCGGTCGGCGGGTCGAAGCGCGTCACCGTGCCGTCCGCGCAGATCACGACCCCACCGTGGACCGCTGCCGCCACGTTGTCGGGATGACCCTCGATCTCCGTCGCCAGCGTGAGCACGTCGCTGTCGAGCTCGAACAGGTGGTCGGCCGCGAGCACGCCGGCGACGATCGCCGCGGCGCTCGACCCCAGGCCGCCCGAGAGCGGAATCTCCGAGGAGATGCGGAAGGTGAAGTCGTCCGCCGGGTGCAGACGCTCGAACGCCCGCACGACCAGGTTGCGGCGATCCGTCGCGATCTCCAGCTCGGTCTCGACGGCGAAGCGACCGGTCTCGACCACCTCCACCTCCAGGTGCAGCGCGAGCGCGGTCGCGAGCACGTCGAAGCCGGGGCCGAGGTTGGCCGAGGAGGCGGGGACGCGAACGAGGCGGCGGCGGACCACGGAGCCGATGGTGGCGCTAGCCGAGGACGGCTTCCTCGACGGCAGCCAGCTCGGGCTCGCACGGCACGACCGCACCCGCCTGGTCGAGCGCCGTGGAGGGATCCTTCAAGCCGTGCCCCGTCAGCACGCACGCGACGCGCTCGGCGCCGCCGGCGCCGTGCACCATCAACCCGGCGACGCTCGCCGCCGAGGCCGGCTCGCAGAAGACGCCCTCGCGCGCCGCGAGGAAGCGGTAGGCCTCGAGGATCTGCGCGTCGCTGACCGCTCTCACCGCGCCGTTGGAGGACGTCATCGCGTCCATCGCCTCCTCCCAGCGCGCCGGATTGCCGATGCGGATCGCGCTCGCGACCGTCTCGGGATTCGGCACCGGTCTGCCCTGCACGAGCGGCGAGGCGCCCTCGGCCTGGAAGCCGAACATCCGCGGCGCGACGCCGAGCTCGCGGAAGCCCTTCCAGTAAGCCGTGATGTTGCCGGCGTTGCCGACCGGGATGCAGAGCGCGTCGAGCGGGCGCTCCTCGCCGAGCGCCTCGACGATCTCGAACGACGCCGTCTTCTGCCCCTCCAGGCGAAACTGATTCACGCTGTTCACGAGCGAGATCGGGTGCTTGTCCGCGAGCTCGCGCACGAGCTGCAGCGCCTCGTCGAAGTTGCCGCGCAGCACGATCACGCGCGCGCCGTGCATCAGCGCCTGCGCGAGCTTGCCCGTCGCGATCTTGCCGTCGGGGACCAGCACCGCACAGCGGATGCCGGCGCGCGCGGCGTAGGCGGCGGCTGAGGCGCTCGTGTTGCCGGTCGAGGCGCAGATGACCGCCTTCGCGCCCTCGCGCACCGCAGCCGACACCGCGCACGTCATCCCGCGATCCTTGAACGAGCCGGTCGGGTTGAGCCCCTCCAGCTTCAGCCACACCTCCGCGCCGACGCGCTCCGAGAGCGCCGGCGCGTGCACGAGCGGCGTCGAACCCTCGCCGAGCGTGACGACCGGATCGCCGTCCTCGAACGGCAGCCGTGCGCGGTAGCGCTCGATCAGGCCGGTGCCGTCTCGGTTCATGCGAACTGCTCCTCGATCACGCGGATCGCGCGCGGCGGCGTGCGCAGGAGATCGAGTCTGCCGATCTCCTCCAGCGCCGCGAAGAAACGCGACTCGAGCACGGCGTGCACGACCATCACGAGCCGCGCGTTGTCGCCAAGGCCCTTCTGCACGACCGACTTCACCGAGATGCCGTGATCGCCGAGCACGCCGGCGATGCGCGCGAGCACGCCGGGCGTGTCCGGAACCTCCAGATGCAGGTAGAAGGCCGAGACGACGTCGGTGATGACCTCCAGCCGGCCGCTCGTCGGCGGGGTCGAGGCGGGCGGGATCATCGCGCTGACGAGGTCGCCGAGCACCGCGCTCGCGGTCTGCGGTCCGCCGGCGCCGGGACCCGACATCGTGATCTCGGTGATCGCATCCGATTCCACCGTCACGGCGTTGAACGGGCCGTTGACCGAGGCCAGCGGATGCCCCGGGTACAGGAACGCCGGATGCACGCGCACCGACAGGCCGCCGTCGACGCGCTCCGCGGTCCCGATCAGCTTGAGCCCGAGGCCGAGCTCTCTCGCGTACTCGATGTCGTCCGGCTTGATCTGCTCGATCCCCTCGTAAACGACCTGGGCGAGGTGCACGGGCGTGTCGAACGCGAGCCGCGCGAGGATCGCCATCTTGGCGGCCGCATCCTTGCCGTTGACGTCGTCGCTCGGGTCGGCCTCGGCGTAGCCGAGCCGCTGGGCCTGAGCGAGCGCGTCGGCGTACGTCGCACCGGTGCGCGCCATCTCGGAGAGGACGAAGTTGGTCGTCCCGTTGACGATCCCGTGGATCCGTTCGACGTGCGCGGCCGCGAGCGACTCCTGCAGCACGCGGATCACCGGCACGACGCCGGCGACGGCCGCCTCGAAGCGCAGCTGCACGCCGTGCTCGCGCGCGCATGCCCACAGCTCCTCGCCGTGCTGGGAGAGCAGCTGCTTGTTGGCGGTGACGACGTGCTTGCCGGCCCGCATCGCGCGCAGCACGTAGTCGCGCGCCGGCTCGATCCCGCCGATCAGCTCGACGACCAGGTCGCTGTCGGCGAGGATCGCGTCGAAGTCGCCCCCGGAGCGCGTCAGCACGCCGCTGATCTCAGGCCGCAAGCCGGTCACGGCCGCGACCGCGCCGGCGCGCTGCGGCAGCAGCTCGGCGAACGCCGCGCCGACCGTCCCGTGCCCGAGCAGGCCGACGCGGAAGCGATCGGCCCTTGGGGGCCCGCCTCCAGCGGCCACGTGGCCGCTTCCGGCACCCCTAGCCGACGTCACGAGCTGCCAGGTCGTCGTAGGTCTCGCGCCGCACGACGACGCGCGCGTCGCCGTCCTTGCAGAAGATCACCGGCGGGCGCGGGATGCCGTTGTAGTTGTTCGCCATCGCGTGGCCGTAGGCGCCGGTCGCCGGCGTCACGAGCACGTCGCCCGCCTTCGGCTCCTCCAGTGGCACGCCGCGCACGATCACGTCGCCCGACTCGCAGTGCTTGCCGGCGACGTGGCATCGCTCGCCGGATCCGGCCCTGTCCGCCCGATCCGCGAAGAAGGCCTCGTAGACGGAGCCGTAGAGCATCGGGCGCAGGTTGTCCGACATGCCGCCGTCGACGCCGACCCAGGTGGAGACGTTGCGCTTGACGGTCTGGACCGTGTAGAGCGTGACGCACGCGTTCGCGACGAGCGAGCGACCCGGCTCGATCAGCAGCTTCTTGCCGGCGCCGAGCAGCTCGTTTGCGGCGTCGACCTGGACCCGCACGTAGTCCTCGATCGAGGGCGGCTGCTGCTCGGCGGTGTAGGCGACGCCGAGGCCGCCGCCGAGGTTGTAGACGGGGAACTCGCCGAGCGTCGCGATCGCCTCGACGGCCGGACGGTAGGCGTCGAGCGAGAGCAGCTGCGAGCCGATGTGCATGTGCAGGCCCTGGAGGTCGAGGTGCTCGCAGCTGTGCGTGCGCTCGATCGCGCGGCGTGCATCGTCGAGGCCGAAGCCGAACTTCGAGTCGGCCTGGCCGGTCGAGATCGACGCGTGCGTTCTGCCGGCGACGCCGGGCGTGACGCGAATCAACACCGCCTGCCTCACACCGCGCTCGCCGGCCACCCGCTCGATCCGCTCGATGTCGTCGAACGAGTCGAGCACGACGTGGCCGACGCCCGCGTCGATCGCCTCCTCCAGCTCGCTCAGCGACTTCGCGTTGCCGTGCAGGTAGATGCGCGCCGGGTCGAAGCCGCCGCGCAGTGCGAGCGCCAGCTCACCGCCGGAGGCGACGTCGCAGGCGATTCCCTCGGCCGCGAACAGGCGATAGGCGGCCGTGCAGGGAAACGCCTTGGAGGCGAACAGCACGTCGAAGTCCGCATGGCGCGCGCGCATCGCCTCGACGTAGGCGCGGGCGCGGGCGCGGAGATCGTCCTCGGCGTAGATGTACGCGGGCGTGCCGAACTCCTTTGCCAGCTCGACCGTGTCGCACCCGCCCACCTCCAGGTGGCCGCGCGCGTCGATACGGCTCCCGAGCGGGAGGACATGCGCAAGCTGCAGCTGTGCCTCGGTCGCGGCCATCGCCGCGTGATTATGCCGGCTCGCCCCGCTTCGACGGGCTCAAGCGGGCACTGTCGCGCCGATCATCTTCTGCCGCTCAACCCACCGAGCAGCCCGCCCGCGGTCGTCCCGACGCCGGTGACGACCCCGCCGACGGCGCCCGTCGTAACGGTCACGACGCCGCCCGCGGTCTGTCCGGTCTGCGTCACGACCTGACCGGCAGCCGGGCTGACCTGGCCGACGACGCCGCCGACCTGGCCGGTCGCGGCCTGGACCGCGCCGCCGAGCTGGTCGCCGGTCTGTGCGACGGCGGCACCCGCGCCGCTGGTGACCTGCGTGACGGTGCCGCCGAGCGTCGGCGAGCTGCCGCCTTCGCCGCCGCTGCCGGATCTCGAGGGCGGTGGCGTCGCAGGCGATCCGCCACCGGGGCTTGGCGTTGGCGCGGTGCCGGGAGCGATCGGGGCCGACGAGCCGGCCGCTCCGGCCGCCGGCGCGCCGGCCGGCACCATGCCGACGCCCGTTCCATGCGTCGTGCCCGAACGATCGCCCGTCGCCGGCCCGTAGGCGCTCGCGACCGGTCCTGCCGGAACGAACTGCCCAGCCGTTCCCGGCGCGCCCGCTCCGGCGGTCGCATGCCGCGCGCCGGGCGCGTCCGCGGCAGGCGCGGTCGAGAAGGCCTCGAACGACGGCAGCGCGGTCTCCGCCGCGGCGGCGGCGCCTTCGACCGTCGCGGCGCCTGGCGTGCCGAGCCTCAGCGGCCAGCCGTGCACCGCCACCACCGCCGACAAGATCGCGAACGCACACCCGATCGCGCCGACCAGCGCGCTCGTCGTGCCGACGCCGGCCACGTATCCCTTCGTCGCGCGCATGCGCACCCCCAGCTGAGATCTCCCCCGCCGCATCCCCCGGCGGCTTGACGTCCGTCACATCCATGCGACGGCCAGACGGGCGCATCCTTACCGATGCACCGGACGTCTGCCAAGCGAGTGTTCGACCCGATGTCGCAAAGTGAGCGCTTCGGCGCCCAAAGCTGCGCTCAAGCGGTCGCCGGCCGCGAGCGGCCGGCGCGTGGGGCCGGTGCGCCGTCGGCTCGCAGCGTGCCGTGCCTGCGCCACAGCACCAGCAGCCACACGGCGCCCCCGACGATCAGCGTGATGCTCTCCAGCTGCGCCGCCGTGAGCGCGCCGAGCACGTGCTCGTTGCGCCGCGCGAACTCGACGAGGAAGCGCTCGACTCCCGCGCCGAGGAGGTAGATCCCGAACAGCGCGCCGGGACGGAAGGCATCGCGCAGACGCCACAGCACGAGCGCGAACAAGCCCATGGAGAGCGTCTCGTACATCGGCGTCGGCTGGACCGTCACGCCCGGGTCGGTCGGGACGGCGCCGTGCGGATAGCCCATCGCCCACGGCAGATCCGACGCCTTCCCGTAGTCGCCGTCGCCCGACACCTGACAGCCGATCCGGCCGATCGCGTAGCCGAGCGCGAGGCCCGGTGCGGCCATGTCGAGCAGCGCGAGTCTGAGGAAGTCGCGCCACCACGCCCACAGCAGCACCGCGATCACGCCGCCGAGCAGCCCGCCGTACCAGATCAGGCCGGCGCCGCCGAAGACGTTGCCGACGAGGTCGCCCTTGACCTGGTCGTAGTTCTGCAGCAGGTAATAGCCGCGCGCCCCGATCAGACCGCCGATCAGCGCGGCGAAGAGGATCTCGTACGCCCAGTCGACCGGCTTGCCGATCTCCTTCAGCCGCTTGGCGACGACGGCGGCCCAGCAGAGGAAGTTGAGCGCGAAGAAGATCCCGAACGTCTGCAGGTGGATGCCGGCGACGTCGATCTGCTTCAGCACGAGGCGGAGGCTACCGTCAGCCGAGGTAGTTCAACGGGTTCGTGACCGCCCCGTTGATGCGCACCTCGAAGTGGAGGTGGTCGCCGAAGCAGAGGCCGGTGCAGCCGACGAGGCCGATCACCTGGCCCTGCGTGACGTGCTGGCCGACGCCCACGTGGATCGCCGACTGGTGCCCGTAGCACGTGGAGACGCCGCCGCCGTGATCGATGCACGTGTAGTTGCCGTAGCCGCTCACCCAGCCGGCGATCACGACGTTGCCGGTGCCGGCGGCGCGGATCGGCGTGCCCGCGGGAACGCCGATGTCGATGCCCGGGTGGCAGCTCTCCCACGCGCGCTGCTCGCAGAAGGGCGAGGTGATCGGGCCGTTGACCGGCCAGATGAAGCGCCCGCCGCCTCTGATCGGACCGGCGGGGATCCCGCCCTGCGCGGAGCGGATCTGCGCCTCGATCTTCGCCTGCTGGGACTGCAGCGCCTTGATGTCTTCGTGGATGTCATGCGCGTGCGCACGGACCGAGCCGAGCAGCCGCTGCTTCTGGTCGCGGATGCTGTCGACCGCGTCGCGCTTGCCCTGCACGTCGACGCGGACGCGCGCGACGGCGTTGCGGCGCGCGGTGATCTCCATCGTGATCCGCTGCTGCCTGCTTTCGAGCGCGCCGAGCCGTCTTGCGGCGGCGTCCATCTCGGCCTTCGCGTCGCGGACGGCGGTGATGATCGCGCGGTCCTGCTCGCCGATCCGCTGCAGGTAGGCGCCGTTCTCGAGCAGGTCGGCGAAGCCGTCGGCGTCGAGCACGACGCTGACGATGTCCGGCTGGTCGGACTTGTAGAGCTCGACGAGCCGGTCGGCCAGCACGGTTCTCGCGCGTCTGAGGCGCGCGCGCAGCTGCACGAGACGGGCGCGTACGCGGCGCAGCTCATCTTGCGTGCGCCGCAGCTCGGCGCGCTTGGCATCGAGGTCGGACTGGATCGCGTTCTCGCGCCGCTGCAGGGTCGTGATCGTGCCCTGCAGGCGGTCGATTCTCTGCGTCAAGCCCGAGATGTCGGTGCTCAGCACCTGGGCGCGACCATTGACGTGGTCGAGCTGGCTCTGCTTCTTGGCGATTCTGTCCTGCAGCGAGCTGACGCTGGCCTCCGGGCTCGCGCTTGAGACAAGCGGCAGCGCGGCCCACAGCGCGAGCGGGGCCAGAACGAGGAGCGCGAGGATGCTGAGACGACGCATGCGCGGCGCGCGAGTCTAGGCTCGCGCCTCCCCAAGGGTCAACCACAGGTTCACAGTTATGGATCGCATCGTGCGGGCGCCTGCGGGGTTAGCTGTCGGGCTCGCGCGATGCGCTACGCGGCCACCAGGCCGCGATTCGCCCCTGGGGAACGGATGTGGGTCCCCCGCTCTCCTGCACGCAGCAGGAGACTCGGCGAGCGGCAGCCTACCAGCTCGTGCGCGGACTCGTGGCATGAAAACCGCCAAAACGCTGGGCTTTTGCCGCATTCGCTGTCATACTCCGGCGCGAACGGCATGGGCGCCCTTCCCCCCGACAGCTCGTCCGGCCCGGCAGGAGGCCGGCTCGGCGCAGACCTCGCCGCACACGTCGAGGCGATCGTCCACGCCGCCGAGCGGGAGGCGCGCGCGGCCGAGCAGGCGATCGCCGAGCACCGCCGCAGTGCCGAGGAGGAGGTCCGCCGCTACCTCGCCGCCGCCCGCCTGCAGGTCGACGCAGAGACCGCAGCACGTACCGCCCGCATCGAGACGCTCAGCCGCGCCGCACGCCGCCTCGCCGACGAGCTCACCGACGCCGTCACCGCCTTGACGCGCGAGCTCCAAGCCGCCGACCCGGCCGCCGCGGCCCGCATGCCCCGCCCGCCGTGGCCACCCGCTGCATCGACCGAGCCAGCCCCTTCCGCACCGGAGCCGGTGAGCGCAGCGCCACCGCCGGCCGAGCCCACCCCGACCTGGTCCCGCATCGAGGGGGAGGGCGCGGCCGAGCCGCCGGCCGCACAGCCGGCGCCGGCCGCCACGGCCGACCGGGCACCGGAGCCCGAGCCGGCCGTCGCTAACGCCGAACGGACGGCGGACGCAGCGCACGCCGATCGGGCGGGTGGCGCAGGTGAGACGATTTCCGCGACTCCGCTCGTGGAATCGTCTTCACCGGCGACAGGACCCGCCCGCAGCAGCGCCGGACCCGAGCACGAAGCCTCAGAGCCAACAACAGGACAGGCACAGAACGGCGCCCCCGAGATCCCGGTCCCCAGTGCCGCCCGCCTCGTCGCCATCGAGATGGCCGTCGGCGGATCCTCCCGCGCCGAAGTCGAGCAGCACCTGCGCCAGGACCTCGGCGTGCAAGAGCCCGAGCCGCTGCTCGACGACGTCTTCGGCGCCGCCTCCACGGCGGGCAGCCGGCTCGCCTGGGGCGAGCCTTAAGAAGCGCTCATCTCGTCTGCCATGATGGGATCTGGAACCTAGATCCCAGGAGGATCACGCACCATGGCCCGCCCAACGTCGTTCGGCAAAGACACCGGCCTGCAGCTCCGGATGACGCTCACGCTGTTCCTGCTCGGCCTCGTCTACGCCCTGCTCGTCGGCGTGGTGTTCGCGTCCGGCTACACGTTCCTGCTCGTGTTCGTCGCCGGGATGTTCCTGCTCCAGGTGTTCGCCTCGGACAAGCTCGCGCTGCACGCGATGGGCGCGCGCGAGGTGACGCCGCAGGAGGCGCCGCAACTGCATGCGATGGTCGAGCGGCTGTGCGTGCAGGCGAACCTGCCGAAGCCGCGCGTCGCCGTCGCGAACACGCGCATGCCGAACGCGTTCGCGATCGGCCGCTCGCCGAAGAAGGCGACCGTTTGCGCGACGACCGGGATCATGGAGCTGCTGTCCCCTGCCGAGCTCGAGGGCGTGATGGCGCACGAGCTCACGCACGTGCAGAACCGCGACGTGATGGTGATGACGATCGCGAGCTTCTTCGCGACCGTCGCCGCCTACATCGTCCAGTTCGGCTTCTTCTTCGGCGGCGGCGGGATGAACTCGAACGACGATGACGGTCCCTCGGCCGCCGTCGTGATCCTCGTCTCGCTGATCGTCTACGTCGTCTCCTTCCTGCTGCTGCAGGCGCTCTCGCGCTACCGCGAGTTCGCCGCCGATCGTGGTTCGGCCGTGATCACTGGCCGCCCGAGCGCGCTCAGCTCGGCGCTGATGAAGATCGCCGGGACGATGGACCGCATCCCGCAGCAGGATCTGCGCTCGGCTGAGGGCATGGCGGCGTTCTACATCTTCCCGCCGCACGCGAAGCAGTCGCTGATGAACCTCTTCTCGACGCACCCACCGCTCGAGAAGCGCATCGCGGCGCTGAGCCGGCTCGAGGCCCAGCTCCAGGGCGTCGCTTAAGTGGGCCTGTTCGACATCCTCGCCGGCCGGCGCAGACTCGCAAAGCCTGCGCCGGACCGGTTGTTCGCGATGAGCACCGCCTATGTGACGTTCGAGACGGAGCTGGGGATCAGAAGCCGCGGCGTTGCGGGCATCGTCTTCCAAGCGCTTGCGACCGCCGACTTCGAGCAGATCGCCAGAGACATGGTCGAAGTCGTCGAGGGCACCTCGAGCGACAGCGGGACGACCGTCGAGACGCGTGACGACGAGTACGACTACCGCTGGATGATCCTGCGCGACCCCGACTTCGACGATCTCGTCGTCGGCGTCAACGCCGTCAGCGGCGCGCTGGAGGCCGGCGGGTACGGCGAGCGGATCCTCTGCGCGGTGTTCGCGTTCGAGGATGCGAATGGTCGCTCCCTCTACTGGATCTACAACTACAAGCGCGGGGCCTTCTATCCCTTCGTCCCGGCTGGGGACCACACGCGCGACAACGAGCGCGAGCTGCGGCTGAAGGCGCAGGTCGGCGCGGAACTGCCGGTCGAGGCCGAGCTCGAGCGCTGGTTCCCGCTCTGGGGCACCCCGATCTAGGCGCGTAGAAGCCCGCAACGGGCGCTGCGGTGCTGCCCCCGATGTCCACGGTGGCGCACGGTGGGCGTCGCCTCGCACCTCCCCGACACTCCTCGAAACGTTTCTTACCTTCGAGGAGGAGGCCCACAATGCGCACCACGATCTTCCGCTACGGCGGCGTCGCAGCCAGCATCTTCTTGATCGCCCTCGGCATCGGCGCGATCGTCATCGGATTCGCCGGCCGTTCAGATGTCGGCAACCAGCTCAGCAAGGAGGCGATCGTCGGCACGCCGGACATGACGCCGGCCGCGATCAAGCAGGAGGCACAGGACGCCGGGCTGAGGAACGTGTCGCTGCCGACGTGCTCGGTCGCGGGCCAGTCGATCGACACCGGCAGCGAGGCGCGCTGCTTCGCCTCCTACATGCGTATCCACGCGCTTGAGGCGACGGGCGGGCAGACCTACGCCCAGATGCCGCGCTACGCGACCGCTGACGGCAAGGGCACGAACGAGGCCACGCAGGCGCTCACGAGAAACGGCCAGCCGGTCAGCAACGCCGCCCGCGACATCTGGGTGACGGAGACCGCGCTCACGACCGCGCTCAACACGTCGTACTTCGCGCAGTCGGTCGCGCTGTTCGCGATCGTGATGGGGGCCGCGCTGCTGCTGACCGGGATCGGCTTCCTGCTGCTGACGACCGGCCTGCTCGCGGCGACCGGCGACGGGATCCGCGTGCGCCGCCGCGGCCACGCCGCCGCCGCGACTCCCGCGCATCCGGCCGCCAGCTAACGCATCCGGCGGATGCCGGCGCCCGCGAGGGGAGGACGCAGCCTGCGTGGCGTGCTTCGCACGCGAGCAGACGAGGACGATGCCTCGCGGGATGCCGGCGCCGCCGGGTCAGTCCGGAATCAGCCCGTCGCCCGAGAACTCGTGCCGCGCCTCCTCGAAGGAGGTGTCGGACGGCGGCACGATCACGTCGGAGCCGCGCAGATCGTCGTCCGCCAGCGGGCGCCCCTCGGTGCGGATGAGCGCGACGATCTGCCCGAAGAGATCCGCGAAGCGTGCCTCCTCGCCCGCCTCGACGGCAGCGACCGCGTCGTTGTCGAGGGCGTTCAGGCGCTCGACGACGCCATCGGCCAGCTCGAACTGGCCCTCGCCGGAGATGCGCACGATCATGCGGACTGCCCCTCGCCGCTTGTCGGCTGATCATCGCCGCTGCCCAGCTGTCCGGCGCTGCCGCCGGCCGCCAGCTCGGCCTTCATCTTCTCCAGCTCGCCGTCGACCTGGGTGCCGCCGCTGAGCTCCTTCAGCTGACGGTCGATGTCGTCCTCGCCCGCGCCGAGCTGCGTGAGATCCTCGAAGGCACCCGCCTTCTCCAGCTCGTCGACCGCCTGCGCGCGAGCGCGCATGTTCTCGGTCTTGTCGAGCGCGCGCTGCATCGCGAGGCCGACGTCGGCCATCTCCTCGCCGACGCCCGTCGCCGCCTCGGAGATGCGCACCTGCGCCTCGGCGGCCGAGTACTGCGCCTTGATGACCTCCTTCTTGCTGCGGAAGGACTCGATCTTCGACTGCAGCTTCGCCTGGTTCTCGGTCATCGACTGCTGCTGAGACTCCAGCTCGGATATCTGCCCGTCGAGGCCCTGCAGCTCGGCCTGAATCGCCGTCTTGCGCTCGAGGGCAGTGCGGGCGAGCGCCTCGTTGCCGCCGGCGAGGGCCTGGCGCGCCTGCGTGTCGAGCTTGACGACCTGCTGCTCCAGCTTCTGCGACTGCAGCTGGAGGCGCTTCTTCGCGGTGACGACGTCGGCGAGTCCCTTCTTGACGTTCTGCAGCAGCTCCATCTGCTTCTGGTAGCTGTACTCCAGCGTCTCGGAGGGATCCTCGGCGCGGTCGAGCAGCTTCGAGATCTTCGCCTTCACGACGGTGGAGAAACGCCCGGTCAACCCGGCCATCGGATCCTCCTTGGGGCAGCTTCGAGGGGCAGGTCGCTCAAGCCTATCGAGCGGACCGCGGCGGACCCGTGCGCGGCGAGCGCCTAGAAGCCGAGCGGATGACGGGCGCGGAACCCGCGGAACGAGCGGGTCTCGGTACGCCAGCGCGGACCGGATTCGCCAGGCCCGCTCGTGTCGAGACGCAGACCGGCGATCACCATCCAGGCGTGACCCGGGTTGGTGTAGACGGTGATCCACTGGCCTCTGCCGCGCTCGCCCCAGCGCATGAAGCTGCTCGAGTCGAGCGGGGAGTCGAGCAGTCTGCCGCCGTGCAACGCGAACGAGACCGTGCCGGAGCAGTCATAGCCGCGCGAGCGGAAGCTCTGATGCCCGCCGCCGTAGATGTACGGCTTGTTGCGCAGCTTGTTCGCCGCCCAGATCGCCTGCTGCACCGCCAGCGGCGCGTTCTCAGGCGCGTACGCGATGCCGTCTCTGATCACGCCGACATCGCCGGGGACGGTCGGGTGCAGCATTCTCGGGATCGCGCCGAACGCGGCGCCGCCCGCCCGGTCCTGCGGAGCCGGCGTTTCGTCGCCGGACGTCTTCGCGGGTGACGAGCTGGGCACGCCGGCGCCGCCGGTCGCCGCAGCCGAGATGGCGGGGGCGCAGGCGAGGCCGAACGTCGAAAGACCCAGCGCAACCAGGGTCCGTGCGCGCAACAGCTTCCTCTTTCGTCGGCCTCCGGGGTTAGCTGACGGGCTGGCGCGGAAAGAGCCGGCGCCTCTCGCGGATACACCGCGGGATTAGCCCCATGGGACTTTTGGGTCCCCCGGTCCACGGCTTCGGGCCATGGATTCGGCGTTGGCGCGGCATCCTAGACGATGCGGCGGCGGATATGTCAAGCGGTCTGCCGGAACGGCCCAAAGACCGCGCACGCTGCGTAGCATTCGAGCGATGCTCGACCGCCGATTCCCCCGCGGCGTGCGCGTCGCCGCGCCGTTTGCCCTGCTCCTCGCGCTGTTGTGGATCCTCGTCGGCTGCGGCGGCGAAGGCTCGTCCTCCACGACGGACGCCGGTCCGGACCCGGCCACCCTCGCGCCCGCCGGAGCGCTGGGCTACGTCGAGGCGACCGTGCGCCCGCAGGGCGAGGTGCGCGACGGCGCCGCCGCCGCGGTGCGGAAGGTGGCCCGCGTGCAGGACCCCGGCGCGGCGCTGCAAAAGCTGGTCGACCGCCTCCTGCAGGACGACGCCCGCCTCCCGGACGCGTCGTATGCGCGCGACGTCGAGCCGTGGATCGGGAACCGGATCGGCCTCTCGGTGCAGACGCCGGCGACGGGCGAGGGCAGCCCAGGCGTCGCGCTGATCGTGGCGGCCCGCGACCGCGAGGCGCTGCGGCAGGAGCTCGCGCGCAACCGCAGAGGGGGCGAGACGAGAGCGGGCAGCGTCTACCACGGCGTCGCGTACGACCTCGACAGCGACGACGGCTCCCCCAACGCCGCCGTCGGCGACTTCCTCGTCATCGCCTCGTCGCTGAGCGCCTTCAGAGCGACGGTCGACGCGTGGAGAGGCGACAGCCTTGCCGAGGACTCCCGCTTCCAGGATGCGATCGGAGGTGTCCCGGACGATGCGCTCGCGTTCGCCTACGCCGATCCGAAGGCGATCGCCGCAGCGGTCGATCGATCGCCGAACGCCCCGCCGGCGGCGCGCAGAGCCTTCGCCGGATATCGCGACGCCGACCCGGTCATCGCAAGCCTCACCGCGAACGCCGACGAGATCGCGATCGAGGCGATCGGGGAATCGAAGCTCGCGGATACCGAGGGCTCCGACGGCGCCGTCACCGTCGGCCAGCTGCCGGGCGACTCCTGGCTCGCGCTCGCCACGCCGCCGATCGGTCCGTTGCTCAGGGACGCGCTCGAGGGCGCGGGCGCGCACGATCGGGCGGCCGCGCTGGTGCGCGACAACCTCGGCCTCGACCTCGACAGAGATCTGCTCGATCCGCTCGGCGGACTCGGAGCGTTCGCGCGCGGCGAGTCGCCGCTGGACCTCGGCGGCGGTGTGCTGCTGCAGCTGACCGACGCGGCCGCCGCGCAACGACTGCTGACGCGCCTCCAGACGCTCCTCGCGACCGGCGCCCACCTGCCCGTGCAGCCGGCCTCCGGAGGCGGCGCCCGCGGCTTCCAGGTCGGCGTTCCGGGATCGCCTCAGCCGATCGTCGTGCTGGCGAAGGGCGACCAGCTGGCCGCCGGCTACGCCGCCTCCTCAGCGCAGGACCTGCTCGACCCGCAGCAGCGCTTCGACGAGAGCAGCGCGGGCAAGGCCGCGATCGCGACGCTCGGCGACGGCTACGAGCCGTCGCTCGTCGTGATCGTGCCGCCGATCGCGGCACTGCTGAGGGCGCTGAGCGACATCGGGATCACCGATCCTGCGCCGGCGATCCCATACGTCGACGCGTACCGCTCCCTCGCGGTCGGCACGAAGCGCGACGGCGACCGCACCACAGTGCGGATCGTCGCGGCGCTGCGCTGAGCCGATGCGCCGCCGCGGGCTCGCGACCCTGCTGCCGCTTGCGGCGCTGCTCGCGCTGGCCGCGAGCGGCTGCGGCAGCAAGCCGGAACGGCTCGACAGCCCGCACCTCGGTCGAGCGGGCAACGAACCGGATGCGCCGCAGCAGCTCGGCTTTCCCACGTTCGCGACGAAGAACACGACGCGCGTCGGCGGCGCAGATCCGGTTGCGGACGCGGCGGCGGTTGCGCGCGCGGTGTTCCCGGGCGGAGGCGCGTCGGGCGGGCAGCCGCGCATGGTCGTGCTCGCCGATCAGCGCGTGTGGCAGGCAGGGCTCGCGGCGGCGGTGCTGATGAGCGACCCGCTGCGCGCGCCGCTGCTGCTGTCCGACGGCAGCGAGCTGCCGGCCGCCAGCGCGGAGGCGCTCACGCAGCTCGCGCCCACCGGCGCGCGCGAACTGGGCGGCACGCAGGTCGTGCGCGTCGGCGACGCGCCGGCGCCTGGCGGCTTCCGCTCGACGTCGCTCAGCGGTCGGGATCCGAGTGAGCTGGCGGCGGCGATCGACCGCTTGCAGGCAGCGGCTGTGGGGCGTGCGAGCCGCGCAGTCGTCGTCGTCTCCGACGAGGACCCGGCGTTCGCGATGCCGGCCGCCGGCTGGGCCGCGAAGACCGGCAACCCGGTGCTGTTCGTCCACAGATCGACGATCCCCGGTCCCACGTTTGCGGCACTGCAGGCGCATCACAGACCGCGCATCTACCTGCTCGCGCCGCCCACAGTCGTGAGCCGCAGCGTCGAGCGGGCGCTCAGAAGCCTCGGCCCGGTCACGCGCATCTCCGCCCCCGATCCGGTCCGCTCGGCGATCGCCTTCGCGCGGCTGCGCGACGGGCTCGACGGGTGGGGCGTCGTCGACCCCGGGCACGGGATCGTCTTCGCGAACCAGGGCCGCACGCTCGACGCCGCCGCCGCGGCGCCGCTGTCGGCGAGCGGCACCTACGGCCCGCTGCTGCTGATCGACGACGCGGACACGCTGCCGGTGCCGGTCGGCTCCTACCTGCTCGACATCCAGCCGGGCTACACGCGGGATCCGACCCGCGCGCTTTACAATCACGGCTGGCTGATCGGGGACGAGTCGGCGATCTCGCTGCCGGTGCAAGCCCGCATCGACCACTTCCTCGAAGCCGCCCCCATCCAGTCCGACACGAGCGCGATCCGATGAGCCAAGCTGAGCACCCCGACCGCCTGCGCCCCGGCCACGACGTCACGGTGGAGGACGTCCGCCAGCTGATGGGCGCGTCCACCCCGCACTTCGCGCTGCAGCTGCGCGAGCGGATCCGCCGGCTCATCAGAGAGCTGCCGGCCGACCATCCCGCGCGTCTCGAGGGCGAGCGCGAGATCGCGCGGCTCAACGGACTGGCACGCGCCGGCGAGGTGCGCGGCGAGCACGCGGACATGGCGACGCTCGCGAGCGTCGCCGACCCTGCCTGAGCCGGTCGCACCGGCCGGCATCCCGGGCAGCGCGCTGCCCGGTCCCTTCCCCGTCGGCAGCTACGCCGAGAAGCTGCGCGAGCGGCTGCGCCAGTTCGCGCACGTGCAGGTGTTCGGCGAGCTGTGGAACCTGCGCATGGGCAGAGCGGCGGTGTGGTTCGAGCTGCGCGACGCGCGCGGCGCGCTGCCGTGCTCGATGTGGCGCAGCGACTTCGACCGCCTCGGCCTCGACCCGGCCGACGGTGCGCAGGTCGTCCTCGCCGGCGGCTGCGACTACTACCCCGGCAGCGCCACCTCCTCTCCGTCGTTCTCGTTCCGCGCGAGCGACCTGCGGATCGCCGGCGAGGGCGACCTGCTCGCGCAGGTCGAGCGGCTGCGCCGCCAGTTCGCCGCCGAGGGGCTGCTGGAGCCGCAGAAGCGCCTGACGCGCCCGCTGCTGCCGAAGGCGATCGGCGTCGTCACGGGCGAGGGCGGCAAGGCGCGCGACGACGTGCTCGCCGGCCTGCGGCGGCGCGGCTGGGGCGGGCGGCTCGTGTGGGCCTTCGCGCCGGTGCAGGACCGCCACGCCGCGCCGGCGATCGCGCAGGCGCTGCGCGACCTCGCTGCGATCGAGCAGGTCGAGGTGATCGTCGTCGCGCGCGGCGGCGGCTCGCTCGCCGACCTGTTCGCGTTCTGCGACGAGACGCTCTGCCGCACCGTCGCGCTGCTGCGCGTGCCGGTGATCGCGTCCGTCGGGCACCACACAGACCGCACGCTGATCGACGACGTCGCCGCGGTCTCCTGCTCGACGCCGACGCACGCCGCCGAGACGGCCGTGCGAATCGATGCGCGCGAGGCGCGCGCGACGCTGCTGCGCGAGGCGCGCCGGCTCGACCAGCACGGCCGCCGCGCCGTCGTCTCGCGGGCGCGCGCGCTCGCCGCGCTGGCGCGCGCACCAGCTGAGCAGGTCGCGCGCAACCGCCGCCAACTGCACCAGTCGCTGCGCGAGCTGCGCGCGAGCGCACGGCGCGGCCTCGCGCGCGAGCGCGAGCTGAGCGCCACGCGGCTGCGCGTGCTGGCGCGCAAGACCGAGGCGGCCGCCGTCGACCGCGGTCGACGTCGCGTCGAGCTGGAGCAGCTGCTGCTCGCGCTCGCGGCGCACGATCCCGAGCGCACGCTCGCGCGCGGCTATGCGCTCGTGGAGAAACCGGCGGGCGGTGGGCTCGTCACGTCCGCCGCAGAGGCGCGCACCGCGCGCGCGGTCGAGCTGCGCTTCCGCGACGGTCGCGTCCGGGCAAACGTCGAGGATGCCGGGTCGTGAGCAGCGAGCAGCCGACACCGGAGCCGACCAGCTACGAGGCCGCCAGCGCGCGCATCGAGGAGATCGTGCGGCGGCTCGACTCGGGCGAGGCCGGGCTGCGCGAGACGCTCGACCTCGTCGCCGAGGGGCGGCGGCTCGTCGAATGGTGCGCCGGCGAGCTGGAGGCGGTCGGCAGAGGGCTCGAGGAGCTGCGGCTCGAGGAACTCGTCGCGCGCCTCGAACGCGGCGGCGAGACAGATCGCTAGGCTCATCGGCCGATGGGGACGTACGACCTGCTCGCCGGCCTGCCGCTCGTCGTCGAGTCGTACGCGCTCGAGGGACTGGAGCTGAACGTCTCCAGCGGCTTCCTGCGCAAGTCGACGGTCATCCACCTCCAGGGCGGCGGCGAGGAGGGCGTCGGCGAGGACGTCGTCTACGACGCCGTCGACCACGACCGTCTCCAGGAGGCCGGCCCGTATCTCGACCTTGCGACGAACGGCGAGATCACGCTCGGCGACTTCTGCGCGCGGATCGACGCACTGGACCTGTTCCCCGTCGAGCCGGAGCGCGGCGAGGTCTCGCGCCTCTACCGCCGCTGGGCGTTCCACTCGGCCGCGCTCGACCTCGCACTGCGACAAGCCGGCACGTCGCTGCACGCGGTGCTCGGGCGCACGCCTCGCCCGATGGCCTTCGTCAACTCGCGACGCCTGCCCGAGGAGGACGGCGTCGCCGACGTCGCGCCGCTGCTCGCGCTGCTCGAGCGCTACCCGACGCTGCGCTTCAAGCTCGACCCGACGCCGGGGTGGAGCGACGAGACGATCGCCGCGCTCGCCGCCTCCGGCGCGGTCGACTCGATCGACTACAAGGGCCACTACAGAGGCACGATCGTCGACACGCCCGCCGACCCGGCCTTCTACCGGCGGGTCGCCGAGGCGTTCCCGGAGGCGTGGCTGGAGGACCCGTGGCTCGGCGACGCAGCCATCGACGAGGTCCTGCGCCCACACCGCGACCGCATCACGTGGGACGCGCCGATCCACTCGATCGCGGACATCGAGGCGCTGCCGTTCGCGCCGAAGATGGTGAACGTCAAGCCCTCGCGCTTCGGCGGCCTGGAGCGCCTCTGCGCCGGCTACGACTACTGCGCCCAGCACGGGATCGGCGCCTACGGCGGCGGCCAGTTCGAGCTGGGCCCCGGCCGCGGGCAGGCGCAGTACCTCGCGACGCTGTTCCACCCCGACACGCCGAACGACCTCGCGCCCGGCGGCTACAACGAGAACGATCCGCCCGACGGGCTGCCGGCCAGCCCGCTGGAGCCGCGCCCCACGGCGACCGGCTTCCGCTGGGAGACGTGAGCGGGGCGCTGCCGCGCCGGCTGCGGCGCCTCGCGTCGATCGAGATCTCCGAGCTGCCGGCCGTCGACGTGCGCGTCGCCGCCGACCCGCTCGCGCGGCTGCTCGGACTCGCGGGCCTGCGCGCGCTGCCGCCCGCGACGGCGCTGCTGCTGCCGCGGACGCGCTCGATCCACACCTGCGGGATGCGCTTCGCGCTGGACCTCGTATGGCTCGACGACGACCAACGCGTCGTGCGCATCGATCGCGGGGTGCGTCCCTGGCGCGTACGCGGCTGCCGCGCCGCCTCGCACATGGTGGAGCTGCCTTCGCCGGCCGATCCCTAGTGTTCGACTGACTCACGAGTCAACAGAGGAGCATCCGGTGGACGAACGGCTGGGAATCGCGGGATCGGGCGCAATCGCATGCGGCTTGGCCGCCACGGCGGCACAGCACGGTGACGTGCTGCTGTGGGCGCGCTCGGAGGCCTCGGCGGAGCGTGCCCGGGGTGCCGTCGCAAAGTGGTGCGGCAAGCTGAGCGAGGAGCCGATCGCCGAGCGCGTCCGCGTCGTCTCCGATATCGGCGAGCTGAGCGCGGCGACGTTCCTTGTCGAGGCGACGGCTGAGGAGTACGAGGTTAAGGGCGGCGTGCTCGCAGAGCTTGGCCGCGTGTCGAGCGATGACGCAGTCCTGGCGACGACGACCTCGTCGCTGTCGGTGGCGAGACTCGCACAGGCCTCGGGCCGTCCGGACCGCTTCGTCGGCCTGCACGTCTTCAACCCCGTGCCGAAGATGGCGCTCGTCGAGCTGGCGTACGCGCCGGAGGCGGTCGAGAGCGTCCGGGAGCGCGCCCGGGCACTCTGCGCAACGCTCGGCAAGACTGCTGTCGAGGTGCCCGACATCGCCGGCTTCGTCGTCAACCGCCTGCTGTTCCCCTACCTCTTCAGCGCCGTCGAGCTGATGGAGCAGACCGGCCTTCCGCCGGAGTCGATCGACACCTGCATGCGGCTCGGCGCCGGCCACCCGATGGGGCCGATGGCGCTGCTCGACTACGTCGGGCTCGACGTCTCGAAGGCGATCGGCGAGGCGATCGAGTCGCCGGTGCCGAGAACGGTGCAGGAGCTCGTCGCCGCTGGGCACCTCGGCAAGAAGACCGGAAAGGGCCTGCTCGACTATTCCTAGGGTCCTCGTGAGAGGACTCTCAGGGACTGCTTAAGGGCCCTTCATGGCGCACGGACATACTCGCCCTGCGACGTACCTCACAGCAGCACCTCCTCCCAGAAGCACGAAACCGGCCCGCGCAAGCGGGCCGGCTTCGTTGTGAGGCGGACCCACCAGTCCACACCACGTCCCTCCTCCTCCAACCGCCGGAATCACCAGCGATCGTCGGCGGAAGGTAGCGCGTCGTGAGCTTTGGTGCGCTCTGGTGAGCTTTAAGCAGCTCGCCGCTCGCTGATCCGCACCGCCTCGATGCGGTTCTCGCGCACCGATTCGACGCGGATCGAGAAGCCGTTCGCGGAGATCGTGTCGCCCCGCTTCGGCAGCCGGCCGAGCTCGGCGAAGACGAAGCCGCCGACCGAGTTATAGGCGTCGGTATCGACGGGGAGCGAGAGGCCGTAGTCCTCGAGGTCGGTGACGGCCACATGACCGCGCACGAACCAGTCGCCGTTCGGCAGCCGCCGCACGCCGCCGGCGGTCGGGTCGGTCTCGTCGGCGATCTCGCCGACGACCTCCTCGACGATGTCCTCGACCGTCACGACGCCGGCCGTGCGGCCGTACTCGTCGACGACGACGGCGAGCGAGCTGCGCTGGCGCTGGAGATCGGCCAGCAGGTCGTCGAGCGGCTTCGTCTCCGGGACGATCGGCGCGTCGCGCACGAGCCCCTCGATCGTCGCCTCGGGGCCCTGCTCCATCAGCAGGCGCGCGAGCGAGTTCGCGTGCACGAGGCCCTTGATGCGATCGGTGTTCTCGTCCTCGGTGACGACAAGGCGGGTGTGGCCCGACTGGACGCAGCGCCGCAGCGCCGCTTCCGCGCTCTCCGAGACGTCGCATGTGACGACGGCCGGGATCGGCGTCATCACCTGCCGCGCCTCCTGCTCGTGCAGGTGGAAGACCCCTGCGAGCATGCCGGCCTCGCCCGCATCGAGCTTGCCGCCGGTGTAGGACTCGGCGATCAACAGCTTGAGCTCCTCCGGCGTGCCGCCGGCCTCCTCGCCCACGTTCGGGTCGACGCGCAGCAGCCGCAGGATCCCGCTCGAAGCGCGGTTGAGCAGCACCACGAACGGGTGAAAGGTGCGGGCGAATATGTGCAGCGGCCGCGCGATCCGGCGCACCGTGCGGTCGGCGCGCTGGATCGCCCACACCTTCGGCACCTGCTCGCCGACGGTGATGTGGACGGCCGTCACGATCACGTAGGCGATCGCAATCGAGATCGCCGCCGCGACGCCGTGCGAGAGCCCGCCGAAGGCCGGCTCGATCAGCTTCGCGATCGCCGGCTCGCCGAGGAAGCCGATGCCGATCGAGGCGAGCGTGATCCCAAGCTGGCAGGCCGACAGGTACTCGGTGATCTCCTCCAGCTCGGCGAGCGCCGTCTGAGCGCCGGACGCGCCCTGCTCGGCCGCCTCCTCGATGCGCGAGCGGCGGGCGCGCACGAGCGCGAACTCGGCCGCCACGAAGAAGCCGTTGACCGCGACGAGCAGCAGCAGGCCGACGAGCAGCAGCGCGGTCATGACACCGCGGCGACGTGTGGGCCGCTACTTCGGGACAGGTCGTCGTCGTCGCTCATCGACTGGTGGCGCGAACCGTAGCAGTCGCCCCCGGCGTCCTCGACGTCAGCCGACGCCGTCCAGGCGCTGCGCCAGCGCGACATCGGCGGCGGTGATGCCGCCCTCGGAATGCGTCGAGAGCGTCAGGCGCACCTTGTTCCAGCCGTGGACCAGGATGTCGGGATGATGGTTGGAGGCCTCCGCGACCTCTGCGACGCGCTCGACGAACGCGATCGCCGCGCCGAAGTCGGCGAAGCGCCACTCGCGCACGAGCGTCTCCCCCTCGCGCCGCCACTCGCGTCCCTTCAGGCCGGTCTCGATCTGCTCATCGCTCAGCAGTGCCATATCTTCCTCCCATGCGGATCGTGAGCCTGGTCCCGTCGGCGACGGAGATCCTGTTCGCGCTCGGGCTCGGCGACGCGGTCGTCGCCGTCACGCACGAGTGTGATTATCCCCCGGCGGCCGCCGAGCTGCCCAAGGTCACGCGCGACGCGCTGCCGTCCGATCTCACCGCCGGGCAGATCGACGCGGCCGTGCGCGCCCGCACCGATCAGGGCGAGGCGATCTACGAGCTCGATGTCGCGGCCCTGCATGAGCTGCGACCCGACCTGATCGTCACGCAGGCGCTGTGCGCCGTGTGCGCCGTCTCGTTCGAGGACGTGCGCGCCGTCGCCGAGGAGCTCGAGAGCCGGCCGGAGGTGATCTCGCTCGATCCGCGCACGCTCGGCGAGGTGCTCGGGGACGTGCGCACGCTCGCCGAGGCGACCGGCCGCAGAGACGCCGGCGTCGCGCTCGTGCAGGACGCCGCCGCCCGCGTCGATCGCGTGCGGCTCGCCGTGCGCGACCGCAGACGCCCGCGCGTCGCCGCGCTCGAGTGGCTCGACCCGGTCTACGTCGCCGGTCATTGGACGCCTCAGATGATCGAGTACGCCGGAGGGCTCGACGTGCTCGGGATGCCGGGCGAGCACTCCGAGCGCCGCGGGTGGGAGGAGGTTGCGGCGGCCGAGCCGGACGTCGTGGTGGTGATGCCGTGCGGGTACGACGCGGAGCGCGCGCATGCCGAGGCACTGAGTTATGGAGAGAAGCTCGCTTCGTTGGGCGCGGGACAGGTCGTCGCGGTCGATGCGGCGGCGTACTTCTCTCGGCCCGGGCCGCGGTTGATCGACGGGCTGGAGCTGCTCGCGCATGTGCTGCAACCCGAGTCGATACCCGGAGTTGCGGTGCACGATCCGCTCATAGTCGACCTCTGACGACGAAGTCACTTCTCCCTGGACGGGTCGGTACAGGCACGTTTACCATCGAGGGATGCAATCCATTCGCGTAGGACGTATCGCGGCCGCCGCGGCAGCCGCAACCCTTATCGTCGCGGCGGTGTCGCCGGCGGCGAGCACCCCGGGCGGGCCCGTCGTGTCGGCGAAGGTGAGCGCCTCGCCGAATCATCTCGTTCCGGGCCTGACGAGCAGCCACGGCATGCCGATCTCGCTCAAGTTCCACATCGGCATCGCACATCCCTCCGGCAGCCGCTATCGGCTGGAGAGAGTGATCGTCAAGTTCCCGAACGGCGTCGGCAAGCCGAACGGCAACCTCTTCCCCTCCTGCAGCGTGAGACAGTTGGAGAAGGCGCACAATCGCCTGAGCGCGTGCCCGAAGGGCTCGAAGGTCGGCAGCGGTAGAGCAACCGGCACGGCCGTCGACATCGGGGTCACGTCGAGCGGCAAGCTGACGCTCTTCAACGGCCCGCATGGCAAGAGCATCACGTTCAACGTGAACATCACGACGCCGGCGCTCATCAACAAGACGTTCTCGGCGCCGCTGAAGAAGATCTCCGGCAAGTACGGTTACGTGCTCACGAACAACATCCCGACCGAGCTGCAGAACATCCTCGACGGGCCGATCATCGTGCACAGCATCGACGTCAAGACCGGCGCAACACGGGTTGTCCACGGCGTCAGACGCGGCTTCATCGAGGCGTTCAAGTGCCCGAAGAGCCACAAGGCTCCGGTGCACGTCGACACCTTCTTCAACACCGACACCGGTGGCTCCGCGACGTCGTCCACCGACACGAACATCGCCTGTCACTGAGCAGCGACTGGATAGATCCCATCATTCGGCGGCGGCGCGAAAGCGCCGCCGCCGCTCGTTAAGGAGGCCCTACGCGATCGCGAGCGCAGCCGCGAACGCGATGACGCCGAGCAGGACGCCGGCGGCGAGCGAGGCCTGGCGCGGAAGACGGCGGCGGTCGAACTGGTCGTAGATCACGCCGACGAGGATGCCGCCGACGAAGCCGCCGACGTGCGCGCCGACCGCGATGTTCGCGCCCAGGAATGTGAAGGCGAAGTTCAGCAGCGCGATCTGGATCAAGCCGGTCGACCACAGGTCGATGCCGCGCGAGCGCGCCTCAACGATCAGCGCTCCAAGCAGGCCGAAGGCCGCGCCGGACGCGCCAACCGCAACCGAGTTCGGCTCGAACAGCAGCACGCCGAGCGAGCCGCACAGCAGCGACGCGCCGTAGGCGACGACGAAGCGAGCGGTGCCGATCGCCGGCTCGAGCGAGCGCCCGATGAACCAGATGAAGACCATGTTCAGCGCCACGTGCCAGAGGCTGGCGTGGAGGAAGCCGGAGCTGATGACGCGCCACCAATCGCCGGCGGCGACAAGCGGCCCGAACAGCGCACCGTGCTGGTAGACGCTCCCGCCGACGCTGCCGAACCCGCTGCCGGTGAACAGCTCGGCAAGGTAGACAGCCACGTTGATCGCGATGATCGCCTGCGTCGCGACCGGCGCGGCGTTCGCCATCGCGCGCGGGCGCACGACGCGCGTGCGCTGCTTGGCGCACTCCGGGCAGCGCATGCCGACCGTCGTGGACGTCATGCAGTCGGTGCAGATCGGCCGGCCGCAGTTCGAGCAGGCGACGCCCGTCTCGCGGTTCGGATGGCGATAGCAGGTGGGCATCGCGGCGCGGACGGTAGCAGCCCGACCTTTCGCGCCGATCAGGCGGCGCGAACGGCGTCAGTCGCCGCCGGGCAGCAGCCGACGCGCCTCGTCGGCCAGATCGCGCACGGTGCGCTCGGCGAGGTCGAGCACGTTCGTCGACTGCGCCCGCCGCCGCCTGCGACCGCCGCGCACGCGCAACACGACGAGCGCCGCGCCCGCCCCCGCGCCGACGACCGCCGCCGCCGCCGGGCGCGCCCAGTTGCGCGGGTCGCGCATCGAACGCAGCTCCCAGGCCTCGAGCTCGTCGGTCGCCAGCTCGTGCAGCTCCACGAGCGTGCGCTCCAACCGCAGCGGCAGGTCTTCCGGCGGCTCGACGGGATGCAGCGCCGCGCGCAGGCGCGCCTCGAATTCGGTCGTGCTCACGCGTCCGCCTCCGGTCCGGCGCCGTTCTCGCCGACGATCCCCTCCAGCTGCTTGATCGCGCGGTGCAGCAGCACCTTCGTCGCGCCATCTGTCCGTCCCATCGCCCGCGCGATCTCGCGGTTGTCCATGCCGAGCGCGAAGCGCATGATCAGCGCCTCACGCCGGTCGTCCGGCAGCTGCTGGACGCCGGCGAGGATCTGCTCCAGCTCCTCGCGGCCCTCGACGAGCGTCTCGGTCGTGTGCGGCGCGCTGATCACGGCCGCGTCCTCGATCGCGGACTCGGGCCGGCGGGCGCGGTCGCGGTAGTAGTTGGCGGCGAGGTTGTGCGCGATGCGGATGAGCCACGGGCGCAGCGGACGACCGTCCGACTCGCGCAGCGCGCGCTCGTAGTGGCGGTAGGCCTGCAGGAACGTCTGCTCGGTGAGGTCCTCGGCGTCGTGGTGGTTACCGATGCGGTAGTACGCATACGAGTAGACGTCGCGCAGGTGCGTGCGGTACAGCTCGGAGAAGCTGCGGTCGAGGTCCGGCTTGGAGAGGGCTTGGGATTCGTCGGACACCGCATGCGCAGTATCCCCCTTCTCAGGCGGCGCGGGCCTTTCGCGGCCGGCGGGCCGGCTGCGTGACGGTGGCAGTCCAGTGGTCGGGCTCGATGCGGCCCTCGACGAGCGCCGCGAGGCCGAGCGTCGCGGGCGCAGCGAGCTGCGCCTCGCGCAGGCGCGTGGCGAGCAGCGGCACCGTGTCGACCGCCTCCACCGCGTGCCCCAGCGCGGCGCCGATCTCGCCGGCCGGCATGCCCTGACCGAGCAGCTCGCCGGCGCGGCGGTTGCGACTGCCGTCGGCGACCACGGTCGCGACGAGGTCGCCGGCACCGGCAAGCCCGGCGAAGGTGTCGGGCGCGGCGCCGAGGCGGCGCGCGAGCTCGTCGATCTCGGAGAAGACCTTGCCGGCAGCCGCGCCGGCGACGTTCGGGCCGGCCGACGCGTGCGCTGCCGCCGCTGCCAGGACGGCGGCGTTCTTCGCGCAGCCCGCGAGCTCGACGCCGGCGACGTCGCGCGTGGTCTGCACGTCGAAGCCGGCGCTCGCCAGCACCTGCGCGAGCTCGCGGCCGAACGCGTCGTCGACGGTGGCGAGCACGACCGAGGCGCCGTGCTCCAGCGCGTCGGCGGCATGGCTCGGGCCCGCCAGCGCGGCGACCGTGCGCGCCTGCACGCGCTCGGCGGCATACGCGGACGGCAGCGTGCCGAGCGGCGGCACGAGCCCCTTCGAGACGACGAGCACGCCGGCGCGCTGCGGGATCTCGCTGCCGTGTGCGGCGAGCACCGCCGGCAGGTCGCGCGCGGGGACGGCGAGGCAGACGAGGTCGTGGACCGCCAGCTCGAGCTCGGCGGCATGGCACGGACGTACGCGCTCGGGCAGCGTGACGCCGGGCAGATAGCGCGCGTTCGCGCGCTCGCGGGAAAGCGTCTCCGCCTGTTCGCGCGAGCGGCAGCCAAGCTCGACGTCGAGGCCGGCGCGCGCGAACGCGACGGCGAGCGCCGTCCCCCACGCGCCCGCGCCGACGACGGCGGCGCGGCGCAGCGGGGAGATCCCGCCGAGCCACTCCCACTGGAGCATCACGCAGGGCCAGATGCGGTCGGTGACCGCCTGCGCCAGCTCGCGCGAAGGCGCGTCTACCAGCGGGAACGTGAGCGGGCGCCCGGCGCGGATGCGGATCTTTCTCGGGCGGATGCGCCAGCCGCGGCGCACGTCGGTGGTGCCGATCACCGCGATCGGGACGACCGGCGCGCCGGTCTCGAGCGCGAGCCGGCCGACGCCGCGCTTCGCCGAGCCGGGCGGGCCCGGCCGCACGCGCGTGCCCTCGGGGAAGATCAGCACGGCGTCGCCGCGGGCGAGGATCGCCTTGGCCGTCTCGACCATGCTCTGGTCAGCGTTGCCGCGATCGACCGGGAAGGCGCCGAGCGCGTTCAGGAACCAGGCCTGAAGCCGATTCTCGAACAGCTCCTTCTTGGCGACGTAATAGATCGGCCGCCGCATCATCGTCCCGATCACGAACGGGTCGAGGAAGCTGCGGTGGTTCGCGGAGAAGATGACCGGGCCGTCGACCGGAATGTGCTCGCGTCCGATCCGCGAGAGGCGGAAGTAGAGATGGAAGAACGGCTGCAGGACCGCCCGGACGAGCCAGTAGACGATCGGATTGACGCCGCGCTCGCGTGCCCGTCGATGGAGTCGCTCCGCATCCATTCCGGGGTTACGTACCCTCGCGGCGGAGGCACGTTACAGTCGCGACGATGGCGCTCGAACCGCGACGGATGCTGCGAGGTGCGCTGGCCGGCGGGGTCGCCGCGGGCGTCTGGGCGCTGCAGCAGCCGCTTGACAAGCGCGTGTTCGGCGGTGGCTACGACGACGTCGAGCTGCTCGGCCGGGCGCTCGCGCCGCGCGCAGCCCGCAGCCGCTGGTATCCGCTCGGGCTTGCGTTGCACGTCCAGAACGGAGCGCTCTTCGGGGCGGTGTACGCGGGTGCGGTGGCGCCGGCGCTCGCGTCAGCCGGCGTGCCGGCCGCCGCGCGCGGGCCGTTGGTCGCGCAGGTGGAGAACTTCGGCCTGTGGCCGCTCGGTCGCTTGAGCGACCGCTTCCATCCCGCGCGCAAGGAGCTGCCTCAGCTGACCGGCAACCGCCGCGCGCTCGCGCAGGCGACGTGGCGGCACCTGCTGTTCGGCGTCGTGCTCGGCGAGTTGGAGCGCCACGCGAACAGATCCTCAGCGCACGCGTGAAAGGCAGGCGCGAGCGCCCCGGCCGGGGGAAGCCGGGGCGCTGGCATGCCGAGTCCGTCGGGGGGTGGCGGACTCTTCAGACGGGGCCCGCGTGGCGTGCCGAGGTTGAGCTGGGGGACGCCTCCCGGACCCCTTCGGCAGGGGAAAATACCCCCTGCGCGATACATTTTGATGCTTATAGCGGGTGGAAAGCAACCGGCAACCGCACAAGAGTTCCCGCGGTGCCTCCGACCATCGATGCCGAGCTGGGCGCGCTCGCAGCGGCGATCCGCGAGATCCGCGCCCGTCATCAGCTCTCGCAGGAGCGCGTCGCCGGCAGAGGCGGCGTCGGCCGCAAGTACGTCGGCCAGATCGAGCGCGGCGAGATCATTCCGTCGTTCGCTGCACTCGTCGCGCTCGCCAAGGGCCTCGACGTTCCGCTGTCCGAGCTGGTGCGCGTCTACGAGGAGCGGCTGAGAGGCGCCGCGAGCGCCTGAGCGGTCACGCGGTTCCCGCAGCATCCTCTACGCTGGTCCGGCCTCGCCGGAATAGCTCAGCTGGTAGAGCACCTGTCTTGTAAACAGGGGGTCCCGGGTTCGAGTCCCGGTTCCGGCTCTCGGTGTTTGTGCTGCTAGGTGGGCGGTTTCCGTCGTCTCCTCGCCGCCCGCCGCACCGCCTCGGATGCACCATTGACGTGGGCCGTGGCCAATTCGTGGCCAAAACTTGAGCGCCAGGCTTCGGCGAGCGCTGAGCCGGCGCGTTATCGCGGCCGAAGGCTGCGGAAGCCGAACGTCTCGGCGAGTACGTCGAAGTGGCGATCCACGTGCAGCACGTCGGCACCGTGCTGCTGGGCGCAGGCGCCGATCACGAGGTCCGGCAGCGAGATGCGGTGCTGTCCCACGGCGGCCAGCTCGCGTTGGGCGGCCTCAGCAGCGGCGATCGTGGCGTGGTCGATGCGCAGATCGCGATAGGCGGCGAGGTCTTCCTGGAGTGCGGCGTAGTCCTCGGCCGATCGCGCGCTGTAGAGGATCTCCATGCGCGTTATCGCGCACATGCACAGCTCGCCGTAGTCGACCAGCGCAGCTCCCCCGCGCAGCCACGCGGACTTGTCGAGAAGGATCAGCGCCACGCCTGATCGCCGAGCAGCACATCGGCGTCGACCAGCCGCGCGGCGCGTTCGAGGCTGCGCCGCTGGCGCTCGCGTCGCTGCTCGTGCTCGGCGAGCTTCCCCTCCAGCGCCTCGCCGCCGACCTCCGTCAGCCGCAGCAGCAGTTGCCGTCGGTCGCTGACGTCGGGCCAGGCGCGCTGCGCGAGATCCAGCAGCTCCGCGGTGTGGCCGGTGTCCGTGACGGTGTAGCGCGGGCGTGTCGTCGGCATCGCCCGAGTGTAGCACCATGGATTGCAGGGTGCGACACCATAGATATGGCAGCCCGGTGTCAGGACTCTGGCCTTCGACCTTCGAAGAGGCGAAAGAACCACCTAGCGTCGCCGCGCTGCGACACACCACATAGGTGGCCCCGGCGGCGTTGACGCGCCCCGGGGCCTGACACCGAAGGAGGTAAGCCTTCGATGCGTTCCGGATTCTCCCCGAGCCACGGCACGAACACCAGCCACGTCCCCGTTTGCAGACAGCCCTGCCGCACCGAGCTGCTCGCGCTCGGCGCCGCGGTGCGCGAGTTGCGCGCGCGGCGCGGCTGGTCGCAGGAGTTCCTCGGCTTCCGCGCCCACGTGCACCGCAACTACGTCGGCGCCATCGAGCGCGGGGAGATGAACATCACGTTCCGCGTCCTGCTCAAGGTCTCCGATGGCCTGCACGTCCCGCTGTCCGAGCTGATCGCCGTCTACGAGCGCCAGCGGCAGGCGCGAGCCGAAGCGATCGCACCGCGAGAAGGTGCGCAGCGGTGACGCACTTCCAGCAGCGTCCGCCCGGAGTCGCTGCGCTGCAGTTCCGTCTGCGGTTCCGCCCGTGGTTCCGTCTGCGGTTCCGGCGACCCCGGGCCTCGCAGCCCGCAATCGTCGGTGCGGCCTGCGATCTCATGCCTGGCCTCTCGACGACATCTACTCGCGAAACCGTAGGTAGCTTGCTCCTCACCGCCGGCAGGCTCCTCACCCTTCTCCTCACCGCCGGCGCGCTCCTCATCATCATCTCCGCTCGTGCGCTCGGCGCTCGTGCCCGGGCGCGCGGGTCAGGTCGCCCTCGTCGCGCTGCTCCTCGGCCGACGACGACCGGGGCGGCGACCTGATGGGCCGGCCTGCGTCCGGCTCGCTCGACGCGATCGCGCTCGCCGGCGACGTGCGCGCGTTCCAGCTCCGCTTCACCGTCGCCGGAAGACGCGAGCGCGTGATCCTGCACGAGGCGCCCGGCTGCACGTGCGGCTGCGGCGGCGGCTGGGACGAGCGCGCTGCGCGCAACGAGCTGGGCAACATCCTCGCGCGCGTGCGCGTCGGCATCTGGCAGCCGCCCGAGCCACCGCCCGCCGTCGCCTCCCCCGCCGCCGAGACGCAGACGCCGACGTTCGCGGAGTACGCGAGCTGGTGGCTGCAAGCGAAGATCGACGGCGCGCTCGGCACGCGCGGCGGGCTGCGCCCGTCGACGGCGGAGGACTACCACTGGCGTCTCGGCTACCTCCTCCGCTTCTTCGGCGCCTACCCGCTCGACGAGATCGACGGCGAGCTCTGCCTCGCCTTCAAGGCGCGCATCCTGCGCGAGGCAAGCGAGCTGCGCGCGATGCTCGAGGCGGGCGCCGACCTTCGCGGTCCGAACAACCGGCCGCTGCGCCCGCTTGGCCTGCGCTCGATCCGCCACATCCTCGACACGCTCGCGGCCGTGCTGGACGACGCGGTCGAGGACGGCCACCTCCCGCACAACCCCGCCCGCTCGAAGCGCATGCGCCTCTCCGTGCCGAAGCCGCGCCGCACATTCCTGGAGATGGACGAGCTGGCCGCGCTGCTCGACGCGGCAGCCGCGCAGGACGCAACCTACCGCCCACCGCCGCCTGCCGACCTCGGGCCGACCACCCGCCTCGTCGCCCATCTCCACGGCCAGGGCATCACGCCGACCGGGATCGCAAGACGCCTCGGCATCGCGAAGTCCACCGTGAGCTGGCACTTGCGCCGACTCGACATCAAGCCCGGCCGCCGCTACACCGGCCGCCGCGTCGTCTGCGAGATCCTCGGCCGAGCCGGCGTACGCGTCGGCGAGCTGTGCGAGCTGCGCATCGGCCAGATGCGCCTCCACGATGCCAATGGCGCTCGCTTCCACATCCCCGACGCCAAGACGGAGGCCGGCGTCCGCGAGGTCCAGATGACGCCTGACCTCGTCGAGGCGGTCGTCGAGCACATCGACCGCCTCCAACGCGCCGGCCACCCCACCGGCCCCGACGCCTACCTCGTCCAGAACTCCCGCGGCGGCAGGCTTTCAAGACACCGCGTCGGCGAGATTCTCCGCGAGGCGGCCGCCGACGCAAGCAGAAGACTCGCCGCCTACGGCATGCCGCCGCTGCCGCACGTTACGGCGCACACCCTGCGCCGGACCTACATCTCCATCGCGCTGCTCGCCAACAACTTCGACGTCAAGTGGGTCATGTCCCAGGTCGGCCATACCGACTCGAAGATGACCCTGGACGTCTACGCGCAGCTTGAGCAGCGCGTGGACCGGCGGCATGGCGAGAACTTTGACCGGGTGCTCAAGAAGGGACGCCACAGTCTCAAGGCGACCTGACGCGCGACCTAGGCCTCGACAAAGGACGCGAGCACGACTCGATCTTGGTCCAGAATTTGAAGTGCACCGTCATCCAGCATACGAACGCGAATGTCTCCGTCCACACGTGTAGAGAGGACATGCTCGCAGTACCGCTTGTACTGAGAGATACCGTCATGCTCTGGTTTAAGCTTTGCCGTACTCACGATCACGACCTCCGGCCTGATGAGATCCATCGCTTCTGCCGAAAACCCACTCTTGCGGCCGTGATGCGATGCGATCAAGACGTTGGCTCGGAGTTCGATTCCCGCGTCGATCATGTCCTCCCACGCCGGCTCCTCGATATCGCTAGCAAGGAGCACGCTGCGGCCTGCGTGGCTAAAGCGCAAGACATAAGAGGCGTTGTTATACGTATCAACCTGATCCGCCGCCGCCACAAGCTCAGGAGTAGGCGACAAGACTTCAATGCCATCGTGGCGCCAGAAATCGAGCGCAGAGCCTCGCATCGGTGAGATGACCTTCGGCCACGACACACCGTCGACAGCCAACCCGCGACGCATGGCGTCATAGAACAGCCAGTCATGCCAAGCAGCCTCGCTGCGGCAATCGCCCTCTTTGCGGTGCCGCGTGTGCGGGATATCCCAGAAGTTTGAAACGCTCAGCTCACCAGTAAGAATGCGGCGGATTCCAGCCATATGATCTGCATCTGGATGGCTCAAGATAAAGCGAAAGACCGCGCCGCCACCGCCAAAGTTCTCTCGTACCCATGAGATTGGATCCGTCAGCGGTCGTTGCGAGGGAACATCCTCGTACGACCGCTGGTCACCGCCATCATTCGTATCCACCATTGTAATGCGCGCGCTTCCGGCATGCCAGACAGCTGTGCACGATCCGGCACCAACGTTCAGCACAGCGACCTCAGTGTAATCCACTACCTTACATCCTCCGCATAAAAGACAAAGATCTCAACGGCGTAGTGGCGGTAAAACTTCAGGTAGCGAAACAGAAGCCCTCCTGCCAGGAAGCCGGCCCCCGCAGCCCACCACCCGGGATCGACAAGCGACCCAGTATGAGCTGTGCCAAGCAGCACACCGATGAGCAGCGCAAACGCCGAAAAAAGCAATGCAATCGTCATATTGCGTGCGAATCCGTACATGTTCAGGAATGTATTGAGACGCAGCAATGTAGGCTCATCAGACTTTGCGCTCGCGAAACAGTGATAGAACAAGGCTTGGCCCGGCTGCTCAATCCCCGCCTTACTCGCTCGTGCAAGTACCCGCTGCGCCTGCTCCGTCGGAAGCGGCCGGAAGTAACCGGGGAAGATCCCACGCCACCGCGATTTGTCGTCGCGGAAAAGCCTCGTCGCCGGTGCCCCCAGAACTCGGCCTACGAACTGCGCTTCCAAGACGAAGCCGGCGATGTTCGCGACCACCTGCCCGCCGGCATACGCTGCGACGACCAGAATGATGGCAACGATAGTCGTTGGCGCCGTTTGCCACTGATCGCTCCCAACGAAAGCTGCCGCGAGACCTGTCAGAACGACAAAGCCTGAAGCGAGATAGCCAAAGAAATCGTAGACCGAGAAGGGGATCTGGCTCATCCGGGCGAAAGTCTACGTAATCGACCACCGAAAGACCTTCTTGTGGTCGATGGCGCGCGCAGGCATGCGCGCGAGTTTCGGTTCAGCTCTTCACTGGCCGAAGCCCGTCACGGCCCTCGGTCAGCGCCGGCAAGCTCGATGGCCATGTCGCTCAGCGCGATCCCCTCTGCGAGCAGTTCGTCGGGATCGCGGCTCGCGTCCTGGATGAGGCGGTAGCGGCGCCACGCCTCGTTGGCTGCCGCGTCGTCGCCGCGTGCCTCCGCGGCGTGGGCGTCTCGGGCCGCCTGCTGAAGACGTTGCTCCTGGCTCGGCGTCACGGGGCCGAGCATAGCCGGCAGACCGGAATGCGGCGAGGGGCCGGCAGGTTTTGGCCACGGACTCCGATCTCGTGGCCAAAACCCGGCCGGAACCGCACGAAACGGCACGTATCCGTCCGCCCCGCTGCGGGCGGCGCACAACGGGAAAGCGCTGCAATCCGCCCACTTCGACCAGCACCCCGCACCACGCCTTGTAAACAGGGGGTCCCGGGTTCGAGTCCCGGTTCCGGCTCTCGCTCGGCTCATGACACGTAGCGCGGGCAGGGCACCGCGAGCGTCGTCGTCACGCTCGGCGTCGGCGGCGCGTAGGTCGTCTGCAATTGCGCGCTGAAGTGCCCGGAGGCAGGGCATCTCGGCACGACGAAGAGCGACGCATTCGCGCGTTGGCGGCGCACGCAGCGACCGCCGCGTCCGCGCGCCAGGCACTCGCCTCTGCGCAGCACGAGCGAGTGCACGTGCGCATCGACCTCCGCGATGCTCACCTGGAACCCGTTCACCGGACCGGTGTTGATCAAGAGCTTGAGCCCGTAGAGACCGTCCGGGGTGGGATCGGACACGATCTGCTCCGTCACCACCGCGTGGACGCCGGCGACGACCGGGTATCTGCGGACGATCGGCGCGCGCTCGTCGGCCGCGCCGATGACCGTGAACGCGGCCACCGCACCGGGGACAGAGCCGCGACTCAGGAACATCGAGAAGCCGACCGGGATGGGGTCGGTGAGCACGGCGATCGCATCGCGCGCGTCGATCACGCCGGTGCCGCCACCCAAGCGCCCCCGCGCGCACGCGCGCACGTTCGCGAGCGCCGCGCGGTCGCGCCGCGCACGGCTGCGCGTCAGCTCGCGTGCGAACGCGTCGAGATGCGCGAGCCGCCGCGGGAACGGCGTCCCAGATGGATGCGCGTCGAGCGCGTCGCGCAGCGCGCGCCCGTCGCAGAAGTACCGCGACGTGAGAAACGCGCGATCCAGCTCGGCCCCGCGCGGAAAGCGCATCCAGAACTCGGTCGGCGTCGGCGGGACGGCGCCGGTCGTATCGAAGCGACGCAGCAGCACGCGCACGCCGAGGTCGTCCGGATTCGGACTCGTCAGCTGGAAGGCGAACTGCTGCACGGGCTCGGCACGTGCGATCCCGCACACGCCGAGGATCGCCATCGCGGCGATCGTGAGCAGCATTGGGACGATGACCAGCGCCTCGATAGACCTTTTCATGGCACGCTCCTCTCTATGTGGGAGGAGTCTCGGTGCCGGCGGGCGCGACCGCCACGGGGCGGGCACCCTGAACCGCACCCCGAGATTCCGTGAGCGTCCTGCTGGAGCGCGAGCGCGAGCTGGCCGAGCTCGATGCGATGGTCGCCGAGACGTGCGGCGGCGACGGCCGCTTCATGGTCATCGAGGCGGCGGCGGGCATCGGCAAGACGCGCTTGCTGCTGGCGGCGCGCGAGCGCGGCCTTGCAAGCGACATGCATGTCCTCACCGCCCGGGCGACCGAGCTCGAGCGGAACTTCCCCTTCGCGCTCGTGCGTCAGCTGTTCGAGCCGTCGCTGCTCGCGCTCGAGCCGTCCGCTCGCGAGACGCTGTTCGAGGGGGCCGCCGGCGCCGCACGCGGCGCGCTCGGCCTGGACGGCGAGGCGCCGACGGATGCGTTCGCGGTCCTGCACGGGCTCTACTGGCTGACCGCCGCGCTCGCGGAGGAGCGGCCGTTGCTGCTCGCCCTTGACGATGCGCACTGGTCCGACGCGGCCTCGCTCGACTACGTCGGCTTCCTGCTGCCGCGGCTGGAGGAGCTTCCCGTGCTGCTGGCGCTCACGTGCCGCCCAGACGAGGCGAGCGCGGAGAGCAGCCTCGCGCGGATTGCGACCGACGGGTTCGCGCGCCGCCTTACCCCGCTCCCGCTCAGCCGCGGCGCAGCAGCGACGCTGCTTGCCGCCGAGCTCGACGAAGAGCCGGAGGGCGCGTTCGCCGCCACGTGTCACGAGATCAGCGGCGGCAACCCGTTCCTGCTGCACGAGCTGGCGCGCACCGTCGCGGCGCAGGCGATCAGCCCGAGCGCGGAGCAGGCGCCGCGCGTGCGGGAGCTGGCGCCCGAGCGTGTCGCACGCACCGTGCTCGTGCGGCTTGCGCGACTCTCCTCCGACGCTCAGGCGGTCGCGCGCGCGATCGTCGTGCTCGGCGACGACGCCGATCACGAGCTCGTCGCTGCGCTGGGCGAGCTCCCGGCCGAGCGGGCGCTGGCGGGGGCCGACGAGCTGCGCGCCGCGGCGATCCTCGACCCGGCCGCCGCCTCGCTGCGCTTCGCGCACCCGCTCGTTCGCACCGCACTGCACCACGAGCTCCCGGCCGGCGAGCGCTCCACCGCGCACGCGCAGGCGGCGAAGCTGCTGCGCGAGCGCGGCATCAGCGCGCAGCGGCTCGCCGCCCACCTCGTGGCGACTGAGGCGTGCGGCGAGCGCACCACGGCGGAGACCCTGTTGGAGGCGGGCCGGAGCGCGCTGACGAGCGGCGCGCCGCGCTCCGCGATCGCCTATCTCACACGCGCTCTGCGCGAGCCGGCGCCGATGGACCTGCGCGCCGCGATCCTGCACCCGCTGATCACCGCGTGCATTCGCGCAAGCGACCAGTCGGTCTATGAGACGATCGAGGCCGACGTGCTCACCGAGCTGGAGCGCGATCCGCGCCTGCGCAGTCGCTGGGGCACGAAGCTGTCGAGCTGGATGGCGCTCAACGGGCGCGTCGAGCAGGCGATCCCACTGCTGGAGCAGGCGATCGAGGTGGCGAACGACGAAGACGACCTCGACCGCGCATTCCAGCTCGAGGCGCAGCTCGCGACGCTCGCACAGCTGCCGCCCACGACGACGCGCAGCCGCCTCGAGCGTTATCGCGGCCGCTTCGACGAGCACAGCGCCAGCGGCCGGCTGGCGGCCGCGCTCGAGGCGCAGTGGCACGCGGTCGACGGGACGGCAGCCGAGGGCACCGCGGCAGCGCTGCGCGCGCTGGGAGACGACGGGCAGATCTTCGCGGAGCAGCTCGAGTTCCTCGCGCCGGGCGGCGCGGTGCTGGTGCTGGTGGGCGCCGACGAGCTCGACGCGGCTGAGGAGGGCGCCAAGCGAGCGCTCGCGATCGGGCGCGAGCGCAGCGGCACGCCCGAGATGGTCGGCGCCTGGTGGCTCAACGCGATCGTCGCGCTGATGCGCGGGGATCTGGCCACCGCGGAGGCCGACGTCCGGCAGGGGCTCGGGCTGGCGCGCCTCGGGCGGATCGCGGCGGCCGTGCCCGTGATGAGCGCAGCGCTGGCGCACGTGCTAATCGAGCGCGGCGAGCTCGCGGCAGCCGAGGCCGAGCTGGCCGCCAACGGACTGACCGGGGAGCTGCCCGAGCACATGTGGTTCGCGCTACCGCTGTTCATCCGCGCGCAGCTGCGCCTCGAGCAGGGCCGCTGTGCCGAGGCCGCCGCGGACTTCGACGGGATCGCGCGCCTGGCGACCCGCGGCGGCGGCATGGTGGTGCTTCCGGTGCTGCAGTCGCGCCCCTACGCGGTGCGCGCGCAGGTCGCGCTCGGCGACCTCGAGCGCGCGCGCACCCTCGCACAGGCGACGCTGACCCACGCGCGGCGGTGGGGCGCGCCATCCGGAGTCTCGCGCGCGCTGCGAGCGCTCGCCGACACGTGCGAGGGCGAGGAGCGCCTGCCTCCGCTGGCAGAGGCGGTCGCGGTCCTCGACGGGTCACCCGCGCTGCTCGCACGCATGCACGCGCTGCTCGACCTGGGCTGCGCGCTGCGCCGCGCGGGCCACCGCGGCGACGCTCGTGCGCCGCTGCGCGAGGCGCTGGAGCTGGCGCGCCGCTGCGGCGCGAAGGGCGTCGCGCGCGAGGCGTACGTCGAGCTGCAGGCGACCGGGGAGAGAGTGCGCCGCTGGACGCCGATCGGCGTCGAGTCGCTCACGCCGAGCGAGCGGCGGGTCGCCGAGATGGCGGCGAACGGGATGACGAACCGCCAGATCGCACAGGCGCTGTTCCTGACGATCAAGACGATCGAGTCGCACTTGGCGGCGACCTACGACAAGCTGGGAATCCGTTCGCGCCGGCAGCTGCCGGAAGCGCTCGACGCGCGGTCCGGTGCCGCGTCGACAGTCGTGCGTTAGCGCCGCGCCGCCAGCGCGATGCCGTCGCCGACCGGCGTGATCGTCGCGACGAGCTGCGGGTGATCGAGCAGGCGGGCGTTGAAGGCGCGGGCGGTGGCGATCTGCTCCTCGGTCCAGTGGCCGTCGCTCTCGTTCTCGGCCACGGTGCCGGACATGAGCACGTTGTCGACGGCCACCAGGCCGCCGGGCCGCAGCAGCGGCACGACGAGGTCGAGGTAGGCGTCGTACTCGGCCTTCACGCCGTCGAGGAAGGCCAGGTCGAAGGGGCCACGCAGCTCCGCCAGTCCGGCGCGCGCGTCCTGCAGGCGCAGATCGATGTGCGCGTTGAGCCCCTCCCGCTCGAGGTAGGCCTGCGCGGCGTCGTGCCGTTCCGGATCGATCTCGAACGAGACGAGCTCGCCGCCGGCCGGGAGCGCACGCGCCAGGTGCAGCGTCGAGACGCCGATCGCCGTCCCGACCTCGACGATCCGGCGTGCGCCGATCGCGCGTGCGAGCACGTGCATCAGGGCGCCGCTCTGCGCATCGAGGATCGGGATCTGCTCCCGCTCGCCGTGCGCCCGCATCTCCCCGAGCAGCGGATCGGCCGTGGGGCGGGTCGCGTCGAGGTAGTCGCGCACGGCGGGCGTGACGATCATGCGGTCGAGGCTAGCTGCCGAGGGGGCGGATGTCCGCCCACGGAACCTCAGCTGGGCATGACCGCACTCGCATACCTTCCAACTCATGACCATGCTAACCTGACCATGGTCATGAGACATGTCCCTGCCAGCCAGTTCAAGGCCCACTGCCTCTCCCTGCTCGACGACGTCGCCCTCACCGGCGAGGAGATCGTCGTCACCAAGCGGGGCCGTCCGGTTGCGCGGCTCGTCGCGATCGACGAGCCGAAGCCGCTGGCCGGCTCCGTCTCGTTCCACGTCTCCGACGATGAGCTGCTCGCGCCGCTCGACGTCGCGTGGGACGCAGCGTCGTGATCGTCATCGACACGCACGTCTGGCTGTGGTGGGTGGCCGAGCCGTCGAAGCTCTCCGACGCCGCGCGGCGTGCGATCGACGACGCCGAGACGATCGGCGTCTCCGCGATCAGCGCGTGGGAGGTGGCGATGCTGGTTCAGAAGGGCCGTATCGCTCTCGACCGCGACGTCGGCGCGTGGGTGAGACAGGCGCTCGCGCCCGCGCGCGTGTCGTCGCAACCCGCCACCGCGGACATGGCGGTCGCCGCCGGTCTGCTCGACGGTGACGGCTTCCCCGGCGACTCCGCCGATCGCTTCATCTATGCGACTGCCCGAGCGCTTCGCGCCCCGCTCGTCACGCGGGACGAGAGGCTGCGCCGGTTCGACGCGCGCAACACCGTCTGGTGATCAGGGGCAGCGCGGCTGGTCGCGCGCGACCGCCGCGCGAAAGCGCGCGAGCACGGCGGCGTGCTCGACGATGAACTGGTCCGGCTGGTCGCCGGCGATGCGGCGGCCAGCGGCGAACGCGAGGTAGGGCGGCCCACTCGTCGGGTCGCTCGGCGGGCAGGCTCGGATCGCCGCGGCTGCACGATCGACGCCCGACGGCGACAGCGTCCATGCGGGACCAGAGGCAGCGAGCGGGCGCGTGAAGAGGCGCGGATCGCCGGGCGCAGCCAGCAGCGAGCCGACCTGCAGCGCGGCTAGCACGGCGGCGCCGCCGGCGAGCAGGAGACGGCCGGTGGCGCGCGTCCGCGCGGCGGCGGTCACGCCGGCCGCCGCGAGGCACAGCAGCGGCGGCTCGATCGCCACGACGACCGTCAGGTAGCTGCCGTGCTTGAACAGCGTCAACAGCAGGAGCAAGCTGCCGAGCGCGGCTGCAGCGAGCGTGCGCAGCAGCGCCGCATCGGCGAGCATGCGCCGCGCCGGCCACACGAGCGCCGCGCACGCCAGCAGCGGCAGCAGGTTCCAGCCGGCCTGCGCCCACAGCCCGCCGACGTAGTGCAGCGCGGCCGTGCCCGTCTGGCGCTGGGCGCGCACGGCGCCGTCGAGCAGCGGCTCGCCGAACGCGAGCAGGAACGCCCCCGCCAGCACCGCGCCGGCCGCGAAGAAGCTCATCAGCGCCCGCCCCCGCCGCCCCGACGCCAGCAGCACAGCCGCCGCCGGCAGCACAAACGCAAGCTTGAAGGCGACCGCAAGCGCTGCCAGAACCCCTGCAAGGACGGCTCCGCCGCGGCCGCCGCGCGCACCGGCCAGCGCGGCGCCCAGCATCAGCGGCGCCGCGAACGTCTCCGGCACGAGCTGCGCGTGCTCGCGCAGCGCCCAGGGCGTCGCCAGGGCCGTCACGCCGGCGAGCACCGCGGCGACACGCGAGCGCGTGAGCCGCCATGCGCACGCGAGCACGAGCGACGACGTCGCCAGCGCCACAAGGCTCAGCCCCCACCGCAGCCCGCTCACCGAGTCGCCGAACAGGCCGAGCAGACCCGCGCCCGCGTAGTAGATCGGCGGCGGCTGCGCGGCCGCCACGTCGCGGTAGAGCGAGGAGCCGTGCAGCACGAGCCGGCCCGTCAGCGCGTACACGCCGTCGGAGTACTCCCAATACGCGTTGCCCTGCCAGGCATGCAGCAGCACGAGCAGACCGGGCGCCAGCAGCGCCCACGCGGCGAGCGCGGGCACTCCGAGGCCGGTCGCCGCCTTCCGGCGGCTCAACCGCCGATCGGCGCGCGCGGGTTCGCGCCCCAGAACAGCTGGGTGCCGAGCATGCCGATCAGGTGCACGTAGACGATGTTGAGCACCATCGACTTCGCCGTCGCGGTGCCGACGCCGACCGGACCGCCGCTCGCCGTGTAGCCGTAGTAGCAGCCGACGACCACGATCCCGGTCGCCATGAAGGCGCCCTTGAGCATGCTGTAGAGCAGGTCGGTCGGGTTCTGGAAGGCCCAGAAGATCAGGTCGTATCCGCCCGGCGAGACCTCGTGGATCTGGATCACGACCGCCAGGTAGGAGGCGACGAACGCCGCGCCCACGCCGCCGATGTAGACGAACGGCAGCACCATCCAGGAGGCGAGCAGGCGCGTCCCGCACAGGAACGTCATCGAGCTGATGCCCATCACCTCGAGCGCGTCGATCTCCTCCGTGATCCGCATCGAGCCGATCTCCGCCACGATCCCGGTCCCGACCTTCGCGGCCATCATGTAGCCGAACGCGTAGGGCACCAGCTCGCGCAGGTCGCACCAGGCGGTGAAGACGCCCGAGTACGCGGGCGTCCCGGCAGCCCGCGTGAAGTAAGCGCCCTCGATCCCGCACTGCAGGCCGATGATGAAGACCAGGCCCCAGATGACGATCGTCGAGGAGAGGATCAGCAGCCCGGACTGGCGCAGCGCCTCGCCGAAGAAGCGGAAGACGCGGCCGCCGTACACCTCGCGGAAGGTCTGCGCGGTGAAGCGGGCGATGTCGCCGAAGCTCTCGACCCAGCCGCGTGGAACCGCCAACCAGCTCACGCGCGGGAGTGTAGACCCGGCGCTGGCGCGCTGCGCCGGCTCAGCCGGTGACGTCGCGGCGGCGCAGCAGCGCGGCGCCGGCGACCGCCGCCAGCGCCACGTAGCCCGCCAGCACGATCCCGGCCGGAAGCTGGCCGAGCAGGTCGGGGTTGTTCGACCCGGAGGCGCCGTCGAGGCCGTCGGCGAGCCCGCCGATGCCGAAGCGCCAGATCTGGTCGCCGACGGTCGGGATCGCCGCCAGCAGCGGCTCGACGACGAACAGCCAGGCGAAGCCGCCGACGAGCGCCCCGACCTGGTTGCGGATCACCGCCCCGACGCCGACGCCGATCCCCGCGTACAGCGCCGCCGCGATCGCGGTGCCGCCGCTCCAGCGCACCGCCTCGCCCAGCGACGTGCCGCCGTCGATGCCGCGCGCCCGCAGGATCGCCTCGACCACCGCGAGGTTCAGCACGACCGTCACGAGCCCGAGCGCGAAGCCGGCCAGCAGGTGCGCCGCCACCTTCGCGGCCATCAGCCGTCCGCGGCCCGGCACCGCCAGCAGCGTCGGGGCGATCGTGCCGTGGCGCAACTCGCTGGTGACCGCCAGCAGCCCGAGCACGAGCGCGAACGCGAGCCCGAAGTAGGCCGCGCCGACGAGGTCCTCGCCCGGCGGCGTGTCGCCCGCCTTCCATCTGCCGAACAGCGCGCCCAGCACCGACACCGCGAGCGTCGCCAGCACCGCGCTCGCGACGAGCGCGTAGAAGGTGCGCGTCGTGCGCAGCTTCAGCAGCTCGCCGGCGAAGGCGCGGCTCACGACGGCCCGCCCCCGGCGCCCTCGGTCAGCTCGAAGAAGATTTCCTCCAGCGACTGCCCGACGGGTGTCAGCTCCGACACCACGATCGCATTGGCGGCGATCAGCCGTCCGACCTGCTCGCCGCTGCGGTCGGCGACGAGCAGCGCCCCGTCGCCGTCGGGCCGAACCTCGGCGCCGTCGCCGTGCAGCAGCTCGCCGAGCCGCCCGACGTCCGGCCCCGCGACGCGCACGCCGGCGGTGCGCGCCGCAACCAGCTCCGCAAGCGGCGCCTGCGCGACCGAGCGGCCCTTGTGGATCACGACGACCTCGTCGGCCGTCTGCGCCACCTCGGCCAGGACGTGGCTGGAGACGAGCACGGCGCGCCCCTCGGCCGCCAGCCCGCGCAGGAAGTCGCGCAGCCAGCGGATGCCCTGCGGGTCGAGCCCGTTCGCGGGCTCGTCGAGCACGAGCACGCGCGGGTCGCCGAGCAGCGCCGCCGCCAGCCCGAGCCGCTGGCGCATGCCGAGCGAGTAGCCCTTCGTGCGGCGGCCGGCCGCCTCGCGCAGCTCCACCAGCTGCAGCAGCTCATCGACCCGCGCGCGGCCGATTCCGGCCGCCGCCGCGAGCGTGCGCAGGTGGTTGCGGCCGCTGCGGCCCGGGTGCAGCATCCCGCCGTCGAGCATCGCCCCGACGGCCGCGGTCGGATCGCGCAGCGCCGCGTATGCCCGGCCCTCGATCGTCGCGCTCCCGCTCGTCGGGTGCACGAGGCCCAGCAGGGCCCGGAGCGTCGTCGTCTTGCCGGCGCCGTTCGGGCCGAGGAAGCCGACGACGCGGCCGGCGGCGACGGAGAACGACAGGTCCGCGACGGCGACGGTGTCGCCGAAGCGCTTGGTCAGGCCGCTCACCTCGATCGCATGCGCCATGGGGGAATCAATAGCGGGTCGGAGCGACGCTGCGGCGCATGCGATCATGCGCGGCATGGCCGATCTCGAACGCCGTCCCCCCTCCCGCCTCTCGCGCCGCCAGCGCGAGCAGCGCGCCTACCAGCTCACGCTCGCGACCGGCGGGCTCGCGGTCATAGCCGTCGTCGGCGTCGTGCTCGCGATCGCCGGCGTGATCGGCGGCACGATCCCCGTGCTCGCCGCGATCCTGGCGGTCGTCTGCGGACTGCTGCTGCGGCGCACGCTCAGCGGGCGCTGACCGCGCTGCCGCGCCGGCTCTCACGCACGTAGCCGACAACCAGCGCCACGATCCCGGCGAGCGCGAAGCACATCGCGCCCGCGCCCCAGCCGCCGGCCACATCCGAGAACCAGTGCGCGCGCAGATAGATGCGCGTGAGCCCGATGGCTACGGCGAGCGCGAGCCCGACGATCAGGAGCGTCGCCTGCACCGCCAGCCGCGGGAACGCATGGCGCAGCGCGACCGCGATCGCCACCCAGCAGACCGCGTAGGCCGCATGCGCGGAGGGATAGGCGAAGCCGCTCGCGTCGATGAGCGCGTTGGTCGGCCGTGGGCGCCCGAACGCTGCCTTCGTGATGTGGACGACCACATACGTGAGGATCAGCCCGCCGAGCAGCGCGAGCCCCTCCCGCCCGTGCCGTCTCCACAGCAGCACGAGCGCGGTGACGACGAGCGCGCCGCCCGCGACCGGCAGTGCGCCGATGTTGGTCAGCGCTTTCGCGACATCGGTCAGCCACTGGGTCTGGAGCGCCTCCGACCAGCGCATGCCGCGTCGGTCGCCGGCGGTGAGCTCCGTGACCGGGTCGATCGCGATCAGGTAGCCGAAGAAGACGAAGCTGCCGACTGCCGCCATCGCGAGCAGCGTCGTCAGCTCCAGGCCGAGTTGCCCGGGCGTGAGGCGCTCCCACGCGAAGCGCGCCGGGCCGGCGAGCCGGCGGCCCACGACGCGTCCGCCGCGGATCGCCGGTCCGAGCACCGGTGTGCGCTCGTGCGCGTCGAACCACGCGAGGAGCTTTCTGCGGTTCTCAGGCTTGCGCAGCCACTGGACAGCCCACACGACGGCGACGACGAACGCGATCGTGAGGCCGAGCGCGAGCAGGCCCTTTCTCGCGATCTCGAGGACCTTGTCGAGCGAGTGCCAGAAGATGAAGCCGAGCAGCGCGAACACCGTCACCATCCCGCCGGCGGCGAGCACGTCGTAGGGCAGGAAGCGCCGCAGCGGCATGCCGGAGGAGCCCGCGAGGAACGGCGAGACGGCGCGCACGAGCCCGACCCAGCGGCCGAGGAAGACGGCCTTGCCGCCGTGGTGGTCGTAGAAGCGCTCGACCTGCTCGATCCGCGCCTCGGTGATCTGCACCTTGCCGCCGTGCTTGACGAGGAACTCGCGGCCGAGCCGGCGCCCGAGCGCGAAGCTGACGAGGTCGCCCGCGACCGCGGCGAACCACGCGATCGCGATCAGCAGGATCACGTCGATGTGCCCCTGCCCGGCGACGAAGCCGCCGATGACGATTGCGGTCTCCCCCGGAATGATCAGCCCGACGAACGCACCGCTCTCCAGGAAGCACAGCACCCCGACGAGCAGGTATGTCCAGGTGCCGAGCGTCGAGCCGACGTCCTTGAGGACCGTGTCGAGGTTGGGGAGCTCGAACAGGCCGAGCCCGTAGGCGAATGCGGCGAGCGCGGCGAGGCCGCCGCCGACGAGCATCGTCGGCTCGAGGCGGCGCCGTCTCCAGAGCAGGTAGGCGGCCAGCAGCACGGCCGCAGCGAGCCAGACGGGTCTCACGCGCCCTGCGCCTCGTCGACGGCCAGCTGCACGTACCGTCCGAGACGGCGGGCGAACGCCTTCGGCGACTCCGCGTAGATACGACGGCCAAGCGCCACGGCCTCCGCCCGCAGCTGCTCGGAGCGGTGCCCGATCAGGGCGCGCAGCTCCGCCCGCTGGGCGTCGACGACGGGCGCCAGCGGCGCCGCCCCGTCGTCCAGGCGCTCGGCGAGCACGGCGAGGTCGTGATCGTCGCCCAGCAGCTCGGTCAACGCGTGCGCCGCCTCCACCTGCGCGCCGATCACGTCGGGCCAGGCGGGCGCGAGCAGGCGCTGGTGGTACCAGAGGTCCTTCGCGCGCTTGCGCCATGCGTGCAGCAGCTCCGGCTCCGGCGTCTTGCGCGCCGTCGCGAACGCCTCCCGCCCGCTCGCGTACGCGAGCGCGATGCCGGCGAGCACCGTCGCCCAGTCCGCGCGGGCGAGCGGCCAGCGCTCGATGCGCAGCTCAGCCGCGCGCAACTGCTCGATCGCGCCGTCGAAGGCGCCGGCGCCCCCGTCCCGGGCGCTCGCCTCCGCTGCAAGCGCCGCGTTGAGCGCCTCGAACACGTCCGCCGGCAGCTGCCCGGGGGCGTGCTCGGCGAGCGTGCGAGCGGTCGCAACGCGCACGTCGGCGTCGCGCGCTCCGGAGAGCGCCAGGCCGACGTCGCGCAGCGCGCCGTTCTCCGCTCGATATGCCTGCTTGCCGAGCGCCGGGCGCACGAGCCGCACGAGCGCTCGCGTCTTCTTGAGGTCCTTGCGCGCCTCGTGGACCGCCTCGACCGGATCCGCAGCGGCGCCCTCGAGCTGCTCGACCGCGTCGGCGAGCTGCTCGCGCGCGCACTGGCGCACGCCGCTCGAGACGTCGTCCGCGAAGCTCAGGCGATAGGCCATCGCACCGTAGATCGTGCCCGATTCCTCAGAAGACCACCGTACGGTTCTCGTGCACGAGCACGCGGTCTTCGAGGTGCCGTTGGACGGCGCGCGCGAGCACGGCGCGCTCGACGTCGCGCCCGAGGCGGACGAGCTGGTCGAGGTCGTCGCGGTGGCTGACGCGCACGACGTCCTGCTCGATGATCGGGCCGGCGTCGAGCTCCTCGGTCACGTAGTGAGCGGTCGCGCCGATGATCTTCACGCCCCGCTCGCTCGCGCGGCGATACGGGTCGGCGCCGGCGAACGCAGGCAGGAACGAGTGATGGATGTTCACGATCGGCGCGCCGACCTGCGCCAGGAAGTCGCCGCTGAGGATCTGCATGTAGCGCGCAAGCACAACGAGGTCGAAGCGACCGGCGAGCTGCTCGAGCATCGCCGCCTCCGCCTGCGGCTTCGTCTGCGGCGTGACCGGCACGTGGACGAACGGCACGCCGAAGCGCGCGGCGTCCTCCTCCACGATGCGATGGTTCGAGACCACGAGACCGATGTCGGCGTCGAGCTCGCCGCTGCGCTGGCGCCAGAGCAGCTCGAGCAGGCAGTGGTCCTCGCGGGAGACGAGGATCGCCATGCGCTTGCGGTCGGCGGCATAGGCGATCGACCACTCCATCGCGAACGGCTCGGCGACGTGCGCGGCGAACGCCCGTTCCAGCTCGGCGCGGGGAGGGGTGGCGAAGCCGGCCACGTGGCCGGCGGAGCCGGGCCCCCAGGCGCGCTCGTCGAGCCGGTCGAGCTGGAAGACCATGCGCATGAAGAACGTCCCGCCGGACGGATCGGTCGAGTGCTGGTCGGCGTCGAGGATGTTCGCCCCGTGCTCGAACAGGAAGCGCGAGACGGCTGCGACGATGCCGGGCCGGTCAGGGCAGGAGATCAGCAGCCGGGCGACGTGGGGCGGAGCCGGCATACCCGGACGCTAACGCCGGTCTTCGAGCGACGCCGCGTACCAGGCGCCGTCGCGCCGGCCGAGCGTGAGCGTGCTCTCCGCCCCGTCGGCCGCGGTGACGCGGAAGACGGCGAGGTCCTGGTCAGTGCCGGGCTCGTCGACGACCTGCACGAGCTGCAGCTCGGCGATGCGGGTGCCGGGACGGCGCTCGGCGAACGCGTCACGCGCGGTCCCTTCGAGCGCGCCGCGCTCCCAGCCGCGGTCGGCCGCGACGGCCGCGGCGAGCTCCCGGTCAACCGCCGCGAGGCTCTGCTCGAACGCGATCGCACCGAGCGCGTTGCGGCGCGAGGCCATCGCGGCGCCGAGGACGGCCAGCAGCAGCAGGACGCCGAGGACGACCAGCACGATCACGAGAATCACCGACACGCCGGGGATCCTAGTGCGCCGTGTCTCAGCAGGACCTAAAGCAGCACGTTGCGCGCGGCGAGGTGCGTCCCGACCTTGCGCTTGACGCGCTGCAGCGCGTTGTCGACCGTCTTCGTGTCGCACCCGAGCCGCTCGCCGACCGCTTCGTAGGAGTGGCCGTCGAGGTAGAGCGACAGCACGCGCGACTCGAGCTCCGACAGGACCGTCGAGAGGCATGCCACGAGCGCCTGCAGCTCTTCGGTGCTGATGACCTGGTTGACGGGATCGTGGACGCTCGGGCCGGGGATCACCTCGTCGAGCGTCGGCTCGCCGTCTCCGCCTGCGTTCGAGGGCGAGGAGGAGAACGACAGATACTGGTTCAGCGGCGTGTGCTTGTTGCGCGTGGCGGTCTTCACGGCCGTGATGATCTGGCGCGTGATGCACAGCTCCGCGAAGTTGCGGAAGCTCGACTCGCGGTCGGTGCGGTAGTCGCGAATCGCCTTGTAGAGCCCGACGAGGCCTTCCTGGATGAGGTCGTCGCTGTCGCCGCCGGCGAGGAAGTACGACGACGCCTTGAGGCGGACGAACCCGTAGTAGCGGCGGACGAGACGGTCATACGCGTCCGGGTTTCCCTGCTTGGCGAGAGCGATCAGGAACCCGTCGTCAACCTGAAGCTGAGAATGAGAGTTCTGGGAGATCCGAGCCACGAGTTGTCCTTTCGAAGGTCGCGGAGACCGCGAACCGCCGTTTCGTGACGCATTACCTCCCCAGGCGCCGCCATCGATACCTATATGAGGGGCGAACTTCGAGCCTCAAGCTCAAGTCCACCCTTATGAGGGCGGCAGAATGCCAAGTTATGGACCCCGTGTCAAGCGCGATCCGCAACGTGCGTTGCAGCGGCAGGATCAGCGGACGCGCGTGATCTCGTAGAGCAGCGCCGCAGCGGCGGCGCTCACGTTGAGCGACTCGATCCTCCCGCGCAGCGGAAGCGCGATCAGCTCGTCGCACGATCTCGCCACGCGCGGGCGCAGGCCGTCTCCCTCGGAGCCCATGACGAGCACAACCTTGCCGCGATAGTCCGGCTGCGTGTAGCTCGTGCGCGCGTCGCCGTCGGCCCCGTAGGACCACGCGCCGGCTCTGCCGGCCTCAATCAGGAAGTCCGCGAGGTTGCGCACGCGCGCGATCGCGAGGTGCTCGACCGCGCCCGCCGAGGCCTTGCAGACGGCCGGCGTCACCTCCGCGCTGCGGCGCTCAGGAATCACGACGCCGGTCGCCCCGGCGCACTCGGCGGTACGGCAGATCGCGCCGAGGTTCTGCGGGTCTTGGATCTCGTCGAGCGCGACGATCAGCGCGTCTTCGCGCGCCAGCAGCTCGGCGGCGTCGGCGTAGCGGTATTCGGAGACCTCGGCGCAGATGCCCTGATGGTCTGGCGAGCCGGCGCGCTGCTCGATCGCCTCGGCGGATGCCGTGCTCACGGCTGCCCCACGCAGCCATGGCTCGCGGCTCGCTCGCTCGGTCGCCCACACCCGCTTTACCGTGCGCGGTCCGCGCAGTGCCTCGTGGACGGCGTTGCGGCCGTAGACGATCACGCGCGCGGGACGAGCGTCGCGCCGTCCGCGCTGTCGCGGACCTCCCAGCCGCGCCCGGCCAGCTCGTCGCGCAGGCGGTCGGCCTCGGCGAAGTCCCGCGCAGCGCGCGCGGCCTGACGGCGCTTCAGCAGCTCCTGCGCGGCTGCGTCCGGTCCGCCAGCCGCCGCATCGGCGTCGAGCAGCCCATCGAGCGCGAGCACGCCGAGCATCTCGCGCAGGTCGGCGTCCCCCACCTGCTCACCGGCCTCCGCGCGGCGGTTCGCTTCGCGCACCCACTCGAACACGGTCGCCAACGCTCTCGGCGTGTTGAAGTCGTCCGCCAGCGCCTCGAAGAACGCCTCCCGCAGCGGTGCCAGCTCGGCCGGGGAGCCGCCGGCGACGAGGCGCCGGCCCGCGTCCTTGATGCGCTCGACGGAGCGCGCCGCCTCGCTGAGGCGCTCATCCGAGTACGCGATCGGCTGGCGGTAGTGGCCGGCGCAGAAGTAGGCGATCAACGCGTCGCGCCCGTGCGCGGCGAGCGCCTCGTGCAGCAGGAAGATGTTGCCGACCGACTTCGCCATCTTCTCGCCCTCGAGCCGCACCATCCCGTTGTGGACCCACAGGCGCGTGAGCGGCGCGCCGCGGGCGGCGGCGGTCTGGGCGGCCTCGTTCTCGTGGTGCGGGAAGACGAGGTCCGAGCCGCCGCCGTGAATGTCGAAGCCGACGCCGAGCAGCGTCTCGGCCATCGCCGAGCACTCGATGTGCCAGCCGGGCCGGCCGCGGCCCCAAGGGGCGTCCCAGGCGGTGTCCTCCCCCTCCTTCTGCGCTTTCCACAGCGCGAAGTCGAGCGGGTCGCGCTTGAGGGACGCGCCCTCGATTCCCTCGCCCTGGTCCATGTCGTCGACCTGGCGGTGCGACAGCTCGCCGTATGCCGGATATGAGCGCACGTCGAAGTAGACGTCGCCCTGCACCGCGTAGGCGTGGCCGCGGTCGATCAGCGCCTGGATCAGCGCGACGATCTCCTCGATCGTCTCGCTCGCGAGCGGCTCGTGGTCGGGGCGGCCGAGCCCGAGCCCGTCGGTGTCGGCCACGTAGGCGGCCGTCATCTCCCGCGCCAGCTGCTCGCTCGGCACCCCGGCCGTGCGCGCCGCGTCGTAGATCTTGTCGTTGACGTCGGTGACGTTCGCGACGAACGTGACCGCATAGCCCTCGTGCTCGAGGAAGCGCTTCAGCAGCGAGAAGACGACGTAAGGGCGCGCGTTGCCGACGTGGATGCGCCCGTAGACGGTCGGCCCGCACGCGTACATCGCGACGCGGCCCGGGTCGCGCGGCTGCAGCGGCTGCAAGCGCCCGCTTCTCGTGTCATGGAGCTGGATCTGGCGCACGAAGGCGCACCCTACCGAGCTGCGCTCAGGCCGCGACGCCGGGAAGGTCCACCGTCGCGATGGCGAGCGCGGCAGCGCCCTCGACGCGGCCGACGAAGCCCATCCCCTCGCCGCGCGTCGCCTTCAGGTTGACGCGGTCCGGCGCGAGCGCCAGCACGTCGGCGAGGTTCGTGCGCATCGCCGGCTTGTGGTCGAGCAGCTTCGGCCGCTCGAGCATGATCGTCGCATCGACGTTGACGACAGCCGCACCGCGCTCGGCGAGCAAGGCGTCGACGTGGCGCAGCAGCTCGAGCGAATCGGCGTCCTTCCAGCGCTCGTCGGTGTCAGGGAAATGCTCGCCGATGTCGCCGAGCCCTACGGCTCCGAGCAGCGCGTCGATCACCGCGTGCGTGAGCACGTCGGCGTCGGAGTGACCGTCGAGCCCGAGCTCGCTCTCGATCCGCACGCCTCCGAGGATCAACGGACGACCCGGGACGAGCCTGTGGACGTCCCAGCCGATCCCGGTGGCGATCACCGGCCGATCCTCACCCGATCGGCTCCAGCCGCCGCTGCCGGCCCTCGAACACGCACAGCTCACGCACGCCCTGCGCGGCAAGCCACTCGACGGTCGCGGCGTACTCGAAGCCGACGTGTCTCGGATAGTGCGCGTCGCTGTTGAGCGCGATCGGGCAGCCGGCCTCCAGGCACATCGCGAGGAACGGCTCGGCCGGGTAGCGCTCGACGACCGGCTTGCGCAGGCCCGCGGTCGACACCTCGACCGCGATCCCCGACTCCGCGATCCCCTCGATCGCCAGCTCGTAGAAGCGGCGCAGGTCGCCCTCGGGCCGCGGCCGGTCCTTGCCCCACACCTTCACGAGGTCGGGGTGGGCGAGGATGTCGAACAGGCCGCTGCGCGCCGCCTCGCCCAGCCACTCGAAGTAGCGCTTCCAGACCTTCTCGGGATCGACCGAGCGCGTCGACCAGATGTCCCAGTCGGGATGGTCGACCGCCTCATCGCCGACGAAGTGCACGGAGCCGATCACGTAGTCCCAGTCGCGTCCGTCGAGCAGGGACGCCATGCGGTCCTCGCGGCCCGGCACGAAGTCGGCCTCGATGCCGACCTTGAGCCCCTGCTCGCGCGCGAACTCGACGTACGCGTCGATGTCGTCGACCGCGTTCTCGCGCCAGAACGGGTGCTGCCACACGTCGAGCGCCTGGACGAACCGGTACACGTGCTCGGAGCAGCCGAGCTCGGCGATGCCCTGCTCGTCGGCTGCGGCGCGGTAGCGCTCGACGTTTGCGGCGGTGAAGTAGTCGGCGGCGAGCGTGCCGGCGCCATCCGGGCGCAGGTGGACGTGGTAGTCGGTGAGCATCAGGGACGGCGTTGGGAGAGCAGCAGCTCGGCGAGTCGCAGATCGGTGGGGGTGGTCACCTTCACGTTCGAGGCCGGGGACTCTACGACGTGGACCCGACCGCCCGCCTGCTCGACGAGGCCGGCGTCGTCGGTGGCGGCGGCGAGCACCGCGTCCGGTTGGGCGAGCGCGCGTGCGAGCGCGGCGCGGCGGAACACCTGCGGCGTCTGCACCGCCCACAGCGCGGCGCGGTCGAGCGTCTCGGCCACGCGCAGGTCCTCCCCGTCGGCGCGCTTGATCGTGTCGGTCACGCGCGCAGCCGCAACGACCGCGTCGCAGCCATGCGCCGCGAGCGCCCCGAGCGCCCGCTCGAACAGGTCGGGCGTGACGAGCGGGCGCGCCGCGTCGTGCACGATCACCGGCTCGTCATCCGGGCCGGCACCCGATGCCGCCAGCGCGGCGCGTACCGAGTGCGAACGCTCGGCGCCGCCGACCACGCCGATCGTCCCAGCCGGTGCAGCGACGCCCTCCGGCAGCGCCACGACGATCCGCTCGACCGCCGGCACGAGCCGCAGCGCCGCCAGGCTCCACTCGAGCATCGGAGCACCCGCCAGCACGACGAACGCCTTGGGCCCGTCGGCGCCAAGGCGTTCGCCACGACCGGCGGCCACGAGCAATGCGACCGCCATATCCGCTTCAGATCCTCGGCGACGGCTACTTCGCGGCGACCGCCACCTTGCCGTTGGCAGAGGTCGTGAGCAGCTCGTCGAGGTGCTCCTCGGCCTCCTCCTCGCCCATCTCCAGCGCGTACATCAGCTCCGAGGCGAGGATCTTCTTCGCCCGCGTGAACATCTGCTTCTCGCCAGTCGACAGGCCCTTCTCCGCCTCTCGGATGGCGAGGTTCCGCACGACCTCAGCGAGCTCGTAGATGTCGCCCGTCTTGATCTTGTCGCGGTTGTGCTTGAAGCGGCGGTTCCAGTTCTTCGGCATGTCCGAGCATTCGTCCTGGAGCACGGCGAGCACTCTCTTCACCGTCTCTTCGTCGATGACGCGACGAAGGCCCGCTATCGCGGCGTTCTCCGTGGGGACCATGACGGTCATGTCGTTGTGGAGGATCTTGATCGTGAGGTACTCGCGCACTTCGCCGAGCACGTCCTTCTGCTCCTTCTTGAGGACCTGCCCCGCTCCGTGATGGGGATAGACGACGTTGTCGCCGATCTCGAACTCGATGTGCTCGAGCTCGACGGTGATCTCGAGGTCCTCGATCTGCTCTTCGCTCAACTCGGTGATGGTGGCCTCCTTCTCAAAGCGGGCCCGCCCTGCAGCCCCCGATTTGCACGTCAGGTCTGCAAGTAGCGGTCCACGAGGTTGATCTCCTGCTGCCGACGAAGGCCCTCGCGGATGTCCTTCGCACGAATCTCGCCGACGCCCTCGACGGTCTCCAACTCACCGTCGCCGGCTGCGAGCAGCTCCTCCAGCCCGCCGAACTCCTCCACGATTCGCTGCGTCACGAGTCGCGGCAGGCGCGGGATGCGACCGAGGATCCGGTATCCGCGCGGCGAGATGGGAAAGTCGAGCGTGTTGACCTTGCGGTCGTAGCCGAGCAGCTCGGACAGGCGCCCGAAGTCGAGCAGGTCCTGGTGCGGCAGACGCACGAGCTGGTCGAGCGCGTCGGCAAAGCGCTCGTCGGTGTCGTCGGCCAGGTAGTCGCGTACGAGCGCGGCCTTGTCGCCGGCGACGCCGACCATCGTCTCGTCGAGCTGCATCTCGATCAGGCGCCCCTCGGTGCCCAGCTCGACGATGTAGCGCTCGATCTCGACGCCCATGCGCGTCACGAGCTCGGCGCGCTGCAGCACGGTGAGCACGTCGTGCAGCGTCGTGCCGCCCTCGAACTCGAGCGCGGTCAGGCGGGTCGACACCTGGTCGAGGCGGCTGCGGTACTTGTCGAGCGTCGCGAGCGCCTGGTTGGCCTTCGCCAGCACGACCGGGATGTCCTCGAGGATGTACTTCGCGCCGTCGACGTAGAGCGAGACGACCTCGCGCCGCTGGGAGATAGCGATGACGAGCGCTTCGGTCTGCTTGGAGATGCGCTCGGCGGTGCGATGGCGCGTGCCGGTCTCGAGCGTCAGGATCGTCGGGTCGGGCGTCAACTGGACGTTCGCCCACACGATCTTCGTCGCGTTGGCGCTCAGCACGAGCGCGCCGTCCATCTTCGCCAGCTGGTAGAGGAAGGCGGGCGTGTAGTCGATGTCGAGCTTCAGACCGCCGGAGAACAGGAACGCGAGATCATCCGCGTCGCCGACGACGATCAGGCCGCCGGTGCGGGCATGGACGATGTTGTCGATGCCCTCCCGCAGCGCGGTTCCGGGCGCAACCATCTCGAGCGCCTTCACGAGCCGGGGCTCTTGGCGAGACTCGAGCTCCTCTTTGAGCTCTTCCCCGGTACGTGGAGCCATACCAACCCGATTCTACCGGGTTTTCCTGTGTTTTTCCGCGACGGCGCAGGGAATTCTGCGCAAACCGCGACGCAGCTCGTGGAATCAGACGAACACGTGCGTTCAGAGCGCGGCGACTTCGCGCGGCGCTTCCACGGGTCTGCGACGCAACGGCCGCAGCGCAGCGCGCAGCGTGCCGGCCTCCGGCGTGACGATCGTCTGCAGCCCGAACTTGCGCGCCTCGGCGATCCGCCGCTCTGCGTGCGCGACGGTGCGCAGCTCGCCGGTCAGGCCGAGCTCGCCGAAGCACGCCAGCGGCGGCGGCTCGGCCGCATCGGCCCCCGGGGCACTCGTGAGCGCGATCCCGCGCGCGGCGCTCGCGACCGCCAGCGCGACCGCGAGGTCCGCCCCCGGCTCGTCGATGCGGACGCCACCGACGACGTTGACGAACACGTCGCTCGTCCCCACCCCCACCCCGCCGTGCCGCGCGAGCACGGCCAGCACGAGCGCGAGCCGGTTGCGGTCGATGCCGGAGACGACGCGCCGCGGGATCTCGAGGTCCGACTCCGACACGAGCGCCTGCACCTCGACCAGCAGCGGCCGCGAGCCCTCCATCGCGGCGAGCACCACCGAGCCGGGCGCACGGGTCGCCTCGCCGACGAAGCGGGCAGACGCGTCGAGCACCTCGACCAGCCCGTCGGAGCGCATCTCGAACACACCGGCCTCGCTGGTGGAGCCGAAGCGGTTCTTGAGCGCGCGCAGCGTGCGATAGGTGCGCTCGCGCTCGCCCTCGAACTGCAGCACGCAGTCGACGAGGTGCTCCAGCACGCGCGGCCCCGCAAGCGCCCCCTCCTTCGTCACGTGGCCGACGAGCAGCACGGCGATCCCATGCGTCTTCGCGACGCGCATGATCTCACCGGCGACCTCTCGCACCTGCCCGACCGAGCCAGGCGCGCCGGATAGATCAGCGCTGTGCAGCGTCTGCACCGAGTCGACGACGCACACCTCCGGCTTCTCCCGCTCCAGCGTCGCAAGCACCGCACCGAGATCGGTCTCCGCGATCGTCGGAATCCGCAACGCATGAGCCGCCGCACCCAGCCGCTCCGCACGCAGCTTGATCTGCGCCGCCGACTCCTCGGCCGAGACATAGAGCACCCGCCGCCCACCCGCGACAAGGTTCGCCAGCGCCATCGTCGTCAACGTCGACTTCCCGATCCCGGGAGAGCCGCCGATCAGCACCAAAGAGCCCGGCACGACCCCGCCGCCCAACACGCGGTCAAGCTCGCCAATGCCGGTCGACAACCGCGCCACCGCCTCCGCCCGAACGTCGCCAAGCGCGACCGGCGCGAGCGCCTGCCCACCGCCGCCACCGCCACGGCCGCCTCTCACGGCAGGCCGCGCCACCGCCTCCTCAACGAGCGTATTCCACGCACGGCAGCCCGGGCACTGCCCAGCCCACCGAGCGGTCTCATGACCGCACTCAGAGCAGACGTGGATGGAAGAAGGACGGGCCACGGCAAGCCAGGGTAAGGCCGTGAGAGGACAGCGCCGATCGGGCGGGTGGCGGTGAGGATGCACGTGCGCCGCCCGACAGGGCGGTGTGCGCGCACCCGGAGCCGACAGGACCCGCCCGCAGCAGCGTCAGGGCTCAGCCGGACCCGCAGCAGCAGAAGCGCGAACGCACGAGGAGAACCCAGTCTCCCGATGCGCCGTGTCACAGAACGGCTTCGTCCGCGAGCGCCCGCAACGACACAGCACCAACGGCCGCGAGCGATCGAACAAGATCTCGCGACCCTCAGGATCGACAAGCCGCACAGGTCCCGTGACCTTGTACGGCCCGTCATCACGCACTCTGATCTCCACCGGATCGCTCACAACCAGGAATCTACCCGGCAGAGCCGGGGCGGCTCACCACGGAGCCGCCCCGACATGCGATCACTGGTTGAGTAGCACCAGGTTCTGGACGGGTGCGATCTGGAACGTGCCTTCGACTCTGATGTTGAACGGGCACATCAGCGTGCCAAATAGCTGGAGTATCAGCGGAACGAACTGTTCCCTCTGAATTATTAGCCTGGTTATCCTGTTCGGACCGCCGCCGGTGTCGAACCCGACCGGACCCTGGAATAGGCAGCCCATTTCGTTGGTGGGTATGATCACTTCCCTGTAGAAGATTAGTATCCGCAGTGGGTTTGCGATCAATAGGATCGAGTTTATGGTGGGTAGTATGCCCCTGAACGACTGGTAGTACTTCGGGGTCACCATCCCTAGCTGCAGGATCACATTGGTTACCCGAACGATGCCGTTTTCACCGAAGCATTCTTCCGCCCTGCCTTCGGTGATGCCGGCCACAGGCGTTTCCCTCACCTTGACAATGCGCCTTTCCCACGTCTCCCTGTAGGTGACCCTGCAGGTTATGACCACGCCGTTGCTGTCGGTTATGACCATCGGCGCCCCGGGCACGGTGAACTTTTCCACTACACCGCCTGGCGCCACTTCTATCGCCCTGTTGGCGAATGCCGCGGACGAGACCGTCGCGAGACACGCGACAGCCACGAGCGCGACCAGCGCTGCGCGCTTGCCCATGCTGAACCCCCTGATGTCGAGGCCGCGAACCCCCATTCACGGCCGATGCATCAAGGAGAGTAATAGCGCTTACAGCGTCTGTAAAGCGCGCCGGGGCGACCAGTTGGCCGCCCCGGAGCAAAGCGATGCAATGTCGGCTTCGGGCGCTACTCGCTCGGCGCTTCGGCCTGACCGCCGTCGTGGTCCTCGGACGAGTCGTCCTCGTCGCCCTTCGCCCCGACGCCGACCGGCGTCTTCGGCTGGATGACCTCGATCGAGACCTCGCGGTCGTCGCCCTCGGGCGCCTTGTCGACCAGCACCGTCCCGCCCGGCGTCAGCTCGGAGCGCAGCACGAAGTCGGCGAGCGGATCCTCGATGTAGCGCTGGATCGCCCGGCGCAGCGGGCGGGCGCCCATCGACGGGTCCCAGCCCTTCTCGACGAGCAGGTCCTTGGCGTCCTCGGTCAGCTCCAGCTGCAGTTCGCGCTCCGCGAGCGACTCGCGGATCCGCAGCAGCAGCAGCTCGACGATCTGCTTGATCTCGTCCTTGGCCAGCTTGTGGAAGACGATCACGTCGTCGATGCGGTTGAGGAACTCGGGCCGGAAGACCTTCTTCAGCTCGCCCATGATCCGGTTCTTCATGTCGTCGTACGTGATCCCGGTCTCGTCGTCGGAGACCGCGAACCCGAGCGGCGTGTTGCGAGCGATCTCGCTCGCGCCGATGTTCGACGTCATGATCACGATCGCGTGGCGGAAGTCGACCGTGCGCCCTTGCGCGTCGGTGAGCCGCCCGTCCTCGAGGATCTGGAGCAGGATGTTGAAGACGTCCGGGTGCGCCTTCTCGATCTCGTCGAGCAGGAGCACGCTGTACGGCTTGCGCCGCACGGCCTCGGTCAGCTGACCGCCCTCGTCGTAGCCGATGTAGCCCGGAGGCGAGCCGACGAGCCGCGAGACGGCGTGCTTCTCCATGTACTCCGACATGTCGATGCGCACCATCGCGTCCTCGTCGCCGAACAGGAACTCCGCGAGCGTGCGCGCCAGCTCGGTCTTCCCGACGCCCGAGGGGCCGAGGAAGATGAACGAGCCGGTCGGCCGCTTCGGGTCCTTCAGGCCCGCGCGCGAGCGGCGGATCGCCTTCGAGATGACCTCGACCGCGGCGTGCTGCCCGATGACGCGCTTGTGGAGCTCCTCCTCCATGCGCATGAGCTTCGCCGTCTCGGCCTCGGTGAGCTTGAAGACCGGGATCCCCGTCCACATCGAGACGATGTCGGCGATCTCCTCCTCGCCGATCGAGGGGCGCTCGCCGCCCTCGCCGGACTCCCAGGCCTCCTCCAGCTCGCGCTTTCTCTGCGTCAGCTGGCGCTCCTGATCGCGCAGGTTCGCAGCCTTCTCGAACTCCTGCGCCTCGATCGCGGCCTCCTTGTTGCGCCGCGTCTCCTCGATCTCGTCCTCCAGCTCGCGGTAGACGGGCGGGGACGTCATCGACTTGATGCGCATGCGCGAGGCGGCCTCGTCGATCAGGTCGATCGCCTTGTCCGGCAGGAAGCGGTCGGAGATGTAGCGGTCGGCCAGATCGGCCGCCGCGGACAGCGCCTCGTCGGTGATGTTGACCTTGTGGTGCTGCTCGTAGCGGTCGCGCAGGCCGCGCAGGATCTGCACAGTCTCGTCCGTGGAGGGCTGGTCGACGCGGATCTGCTGGAAGCGGCGCTCCAGGGCGGAGTCGCGCTCGAGGTACTTGCGGTACTCGTCGAGCGTCGTCGCGCCGATCGTCTGCAGCTCGCCGCGCGCCAGCGCCGGCTTGAGGATCGAGGCCGCGTCGATCGCGCCCTCGGCCGCGCCCGCGCCGACGAGGTTGTGGAGCTCGTCGATGAACAGGATGATGTCGCCGCGCTGGGTGATCTCCTTCATCACC
>Ga0070659_100000018_pt1 | contig 156724 bp, 147 predicted proteins | sample KBSC23metaG_FD_64666 | JGI IMG/M metagenome (GOLD analysis project Ga0070659, IMG submission 64666) | Corn rhizosphere microbial communities from Kellogg Biological Station, Michigan, USA - KBS C2-3 metaG | ecosystem: Host-associated > Plants > Roots > Rhizosphere > Soil ... | reverse complement strand
CGACGTACGTCGTCTCGGGCTTCATCAACCAGCTGCGGACGCTGCCGGTGCGGCTCGCCGTGTGAGGTGCGCCCCACCGGGTAGCTGGAGAGCATGCTGAAGACCGCCAAGAAGGTCCCGCTGCTCCGGTTGATCGCGCTCGCACAGGTGGGGCTGCTGGCTCGCCGGCACCTCGGCGCGCTCAGCCCCGCCGAGCGCCGTCGCCTGCTCGAGCTCGGCCGCCGCCCCCACCGCCTCTCCGACAAGGAGCGCAAGGAGCTTCAGCGGATCGCCGCCAAGCTCGAGCCCCGCGCCTTCGCCGAGAACGCCTTCCGCACGGTCTCGCCGCTCGGTGGCGGGCGGCGGAAGCGGCGCTGACGGGCGGCGGCTCAGCGTCCGTGGCAGTTCTTGAACTTCTTGCCCGATCCGCACGGGCACGGGGCGTTGCGCGGAACGCCCACGAACATCGGGTCCTCCGCGACTGCGGTCTGGCGCTGCTCGTCGGTCAGGACCCGAGGCTCTGGCCCTGACGGCGGCACCTCGTGCAGATCGTCCAGAAGCTCGACGAACGGGAAGCTGAACGGCGCGCGCGCAACGATGTCGTCTGCCCGTCGCCGCATCTCCTCGAGCGCGATGGCGCTGTCGCTGCCGAAGAACACGTCCACCGTATCCGTGTCATACCGCCAGAGATGGCGGAAGCACTCCCGCATCGTGCTCCACTTCTCCGCAAACAGGGGGTCCGAGCCGGTGAGGTTCGTCGCTACGACGCCGCCGGGCGCGAGATGCTCGCGCGTCAGATCGTAGAACTCCTTCGTCGACAGCGAGTACGGGTGCTGTCCCGACCCGGTGAAGCAATCGACGAGGATCGCATCGTATTTCACGTCGCTCGGCTGGCGCGCAAGATAGCTGCGCCCTTCCTCGACGAACACCTGCATGCGCGGATCCTGCTCAATTCCGAACCAGCGCCGCGCGATGCGCACGACCTCCCGATCGAGCTCGGTCGACTCGATGACCACATCGGGAAAATAATGGTGAATTACCATCGGGATGCGCCCGCCGCCAAAGCCGATGTGATAAATGCGCTCCGCGTCGGGCGCCCAGAGGAGCGCGGCGATCATCGCCTGCGTGTACAGCCCAAGCAGATGAAGCGGCCGAGTGACATCGACGCGCGACATGATCCCGCTCATGTCCGGTCGAGCCCCGCCCGACGTGAAGAACAGCTGAATCTGCGGTCCATCCTTGACCGTCAGCAGCTCGTAGCCCGTCCGCGACTGGCGCTCGAGCAGCCCCTCGGGGGCGACGCTCGCGTGTTGCAACCGGAGCGCGATCTGGGCGAGGTTGGCCTCCTGCCAGGCACTGAAGGCGAAGTCCGGCGGTTGCGGATCACTCGCGGCCCTGGCAGTCAGGAGCCGTCCGTTCAAATGATCCAGCTCATGCTGCAACACGATTGCCTCAAACCCTTCCGCCGTGATACGAACCTCTTCGCCGCGATCATTCAGGGCGCCGACCTCGATTCCAGTGTACCGGAGCGTTGTCACTCGGACGTCCGGGATGCTCTTGCAGCCCTCGACGCCTGGCACCTGGTCGCCCCAGTGGCGAAGCGCCACGGGATTGATGAGCGTGGTGGCGTTGAGCTCCGTGCCCTGGCGGTGCGCGTCGTAGACGCAGATCTGGAGATTGACCCCCAGTTGCGGCGCGGCAAGCCCGACTCCGGTCGTCGCACCAAGCGTGTCATGAAGGTCCGTTATGACCTGGCGTACGCTGTCGTCGATTGCTCCAACGGGTGCGCATCTGCCCACGAGTCGCGGGTCGGACGGCCCGATGATCGGTCGGACGCTCATTGGGTTCGCGCGATCTCGAGCGTGATCTCACTGACGTGGTCGTCGTACGCGCACTTGCGTGCGTTCGCGAGCGCCGTCCCCAACAGCTCACGCGCCTCGGGGATGTCGCCGAGCCCGCGCTTCGCGCGCGCAAGCATCGTGAGGGCGTTGACCTCGGCCTCGGGCATCTTCATGTCCCGCGCCAGCGCGAGCGTCGTCCGGGCGGCTGCGGCGGCCTCGTCATACTGCTTGAGCTCGAGGTGGATCCGGGCGATCTCCGCCGCGCCGGTGCGGGCCTCGACCTGCCATCCGGCGCGAGTGGCGGCGAGGTAGGCGGGGTGCGTGCGTGCGAGGGCCTCGTGCGCGTCGCCGCGGACGAGCGCGCAGCGGCCGCGTGCGAGGTCGACCTGCGCCTTCAGATGCGGGCTGCCGGACCGCGCCGAGTACTCGGCGGCGAGCTCGAGAAACTCCCCCGATCGGGGCAGTTGTCGCTTCGCGGCGTAGAGCTCGCCGAGCCCCGCGTAGATGCGGGCACGGAAGAAATCCTCCTCTTGCACCGCTCCGCTCAATGGGACGAGCGCCTGCTGAAACCATCCCAAGGACCGCTCGGTGAGCCCCATCTTGTATGCGCAGGCGCCGAGCGTCTCGAGGTTCTGGACGACCCAGTAGTCGAGCTGCAGCCGGCGCGCGAGCACGACGGAGTTGTTGACCTGGGGCTGGAGCTCGCTCCATTGCCCCCGCACGTCGCGCTGGAGAACGGCCATCGCCAGACGACCGATCGCGCGGACCTCATAGACGCGGAGGTGCTTCTCGCGAGCGCGACGCAGCAGTTGGACGGCTGCACGCTCCGCATCTTCGAGTCGACCCGCGATGGTGTATGCCTCGGCGAGGTTGGACAGTGCGAGCATCTCGCCTTCGACGTCGCCGGAGCGCTTGGCCGCCACGGCGCTGGCGAGCAACAGGCGTGCGGACTCGCGCAGGTCGCCTCCGTGGTACAGGTTGATGCCGCGTTGAAGGAGATCGTTCGCCGACATCTCGTCCTGCTACTCCACGTGCAAGCCGGCAACCTCCGCCACCTTCTCCCGCAGTTGGGGGATGAGCTCCTCCGGGAGGGTGTCGCCCACGGACTTGCGCACCGTCTCCGGCGACGCCGCCAGGAAATCCTCGATCGTCGGGAACGCGTCCGCTATCGCTTGCTTCGTTCCGGTCGCGAGCCACGACAACCCATCCAGCGCGACCGTTGACAGGAAGCGCTTGCGACCGGCGAATCGGCGCAGCTCAGGGATCTTCTCGATCTCAGCCCGGAGGGCTTGCTCGATGTCCTCCGGGCGCGTGCCCGGCTCGGACGGGTATCTGATCAGGATCATGCCCTGGAGATCCGCGATCGCCTCCTGGGTTTCGTTGCACAGAAGCAGCAGCGGCCGGTCGCGGTAGTTCCAGTAGATGAGGCCCAGCTCCATCATGACGTTGGGGTTGGCCCCGCTGATGTCCACGGCAAAGCACTCGGCTCGCTTGATCCAGTCCTCGACGTTGTTCTCGACGGTTCGCTTGAAGTACTTGCGATCGGCGCGCGAGACCTCGAAGAAGTAGGGCGGTCCGGAGAGGATCCGCGCGAGCGCGTCCTGTACGTCGTCGTACTTCTTCTCGAACGGCATCGCCAGGAAGCACGTCACGTGGCGATCGTCGTCGACTGCCGCCGCCGGTCGCGCCGCCGGATCCTCTGACGCGTCCATCAGGGCACGTGCGATCAGCGCTGCGATGACGCGCGTCTGTCCGTCGAAGACCTGCTGGAGGATCTCGACCGTCAGGTCGTCGCCGTGGTAGCTGAGCAGGAACGCGTTGTTGTAGAGCGCGTCGAGTACGTCTGGAAGGTCGGTGTCCGCGAGCTCGACCTCCAGGAGGCTCTTCACGATCGGGCTGCGGGCGTTCACGTTCAGCTCCCTGCCCGACGTGTTCCGCCGCTCGCGCTCGAAGTTCATGCGATCGCGCGTCGCCCGCAGAACACGCTTGATCGTCTGGTCGAGATCCGGCGTCTCCAGCAGCTCGTCCAGGCTTTCGAGATCCAGCTCCTCGTTCACTTCCCGCGTCAGGATCGCGGGGATCCGCGCCGGCTCGAAGTAGCACAGTCGAGCGACGACGTCGCGCTGCGCGAAGTACCGCTCGATCGGCTTCCAGCCCTCGGGAGGCTCGACGACGGGATCGAACAGACCCATCCCGCTCTGATCGAGATCGACGGCCACCACGTCGGGCTCGATCCGGGCGTACTTCTCCAGGAAGTGCCGGTCGGGGAAGCTGGAGGCGTCGATGACGGACGTACCCCGCGCACGAGCGAGGACGACGAACTGGCTCGACGCGCCCGGCCGCGACGTGTAGTAGATGTGCCGCGGCGAGCCCGCTCCGGCCAAGTATTCGTCGAGGTTCTGCAAGCCTCCGTCGACTTTGAACATCGCACGGTTGCGGATGCAGGCGAAGAGCTCCTCGGAGGTGAGCGCCCACGCCTTGATCGTGATGTTCTGCCGGCGGACGATGTCGTCCAGCACGTCCGGTCGGCGCTGTGCGATGTCATCGAGATACGCGAGGATGCGCTTGCCCAGCAGCTCGCGCACGCGCTCGAAGGCGTCGTCCTCGACGACGTGCTCGCGATCCGTCATCTCCTTCAGATTCGGAGAGTCGACGACTCCGCGCACGAAGCGCGCCCACTTCGGCAGCAGCGTGCGATTGTCGTCGCACACGAAGTACCGGTGGCAGTAGATCGTGACGTCCCCGTACTCCTCGACGAGCAACGACGGCGAGTCCGGGATGAACAGCGCGCCGCGCACCTCGACGCCCGACGCCTCGTCCTCGACATCGACCGGAATGACCGCCAAGATCTCGTCGTACGGGTAGCGGCGCTGGAGGAACGCTCGGTAGTCGGCCTCGCTCGCAGCTTCGGCCCAAGGCGGGGTGCCGGCGTTGACCGGCGTCGAGGCCGAGCCGACGAAGACGGGCACCTCGAGGAACTCCGTGTAGCGGCGGACTGTTGAAACGAGATAGTCGGAATTCAACAGGCCGATGTGCTGCGGATCGACGTGTATGGTCACCGACGTGCCGGGCGGCGCGTCGTCGGACGGCGTCGAGATCATCTTCCACTCGATCCCGCCGTCGCACCACCAGCGGATGAGCTCGGCCTCGGGGGCGTGCGACCTCGTCAAGAACTCGACGCGGTGGCCGATCGTGAACGCGGACAGGAGACCGAGGCCGAATCGACCGATGAGACGATCGGCCTCCGACTTTCGCCCAAGCTTCTCCAGCTCCTCGCGAACTTTATGAGTCTGACTGCTGCCGATCACGGTGAGGAACTCGTTCACCTGATCGCGCGTGAGGCCCGTGCCGTTGTCCGTGACCGTCAGCACCAGCTCGTCGGCGTCGGGATGTATCGAGATCCGAGGCGCCTCCTTCATCGACCCCATGGCCCGCTGGATCTCGCAGGCGTCATGCGCGTTCTGGAGCAGCTCCCGGATCGCGACATTTGGATCTGAGTACAGATGCTCGCCCAACGTCTTGACGAGGTTGGGCAGGTTGATCTGCATGGTGCCGGATTCCTGCACCCCGCTGGCTTCGCCTGGGCGATTGCTCATCTTGAATAGAAGTATTCAGGTTCGATGTAGGCAATCTATACTCACCGCCCCGCGTTGCGCAATGTCCGACCGGCAGTTACCAACGCGTCAGGATCCGGCACTCGGACGGCGTCACGGCGACGGTGAACTCGGAGTGCGCAGTGAGCGCGCCGTCCTGCGCGAAGACAGCCCATCCGTCGTCGGACATGCGCGTCTCGGAGCTTCCCGCGCTCACCATCGGCTCGATTGCCAGGACCATCCCGGGCTCGAGCAGGGGTCCCGTGCCGGGCTTGCCGAAGTTGGGGATGAGCGGCTCTTCGTGCAGCCTGCGGCCGACCCCATGCCCGCGAAGCGCCTTCAGGACCGAGAAGCCCGCGCCCTCGGTCACCTGCTGGATGGCATGCGAGACGTCGCCCATCCGGTTTCCAGCGCGACAACGCTCGACTCCGGCATGCAGGGCAGACTCGCTGACCTTCACCAGATCCCGGGCGACCGCGCTGATCGAACCGACGGCGAACGTACGTGCCGCATCGGCGATCCAGCCTTCATAGGTCACGGCGAGGTCGATCGTGACGATGTCGCCATCGCGCAGCTGGTACGGCCCGGGAATGCCGTGCACCACCAGCGCGTTCGGCGAAGCGCAGATCGAGGCGGGATATCCGTGATAGCCCTTGCACGAAGGCGTCGCGCCGCGGGAGCGGATGAAACGCTCGGCGATCGCATCGAGCTCGACTGTTTGCACGCCCGGCTGGATGCTGCCCGCCAAGAGCCCGAGCGTGTCCACCACGATCTTTCCAGCCGCTTCGATCTTCTCGATCTCGCTCGGTGTCCGCTTGGGGATCATTCCGGGGCGCTTCCGCTCATGGAGAGGAGATCAGTGGAGGCGGGGGGAATCGAACCCCCAACTCCGCCTTGCAAAGGCGGCGTGTTCCCGTTAGCACCACGCCCCCGGGTTGGTTCGAGTCTAACCGTGGCGGACTGACCTCGCGGCGCGCTTTGGCTTGGCGGACTTCGGCGGGATCTGCTGTGATCCCGCGCGATGCTCGCGACGGTCGTGGACGTGCTGCTCGGGTTGGTGCTGCTCGGCTCGGCGGGCGCGAAGCTTGCCGCGCCGATGCGCACGCGGGCGGCGCTGGCGACGTTCGGGTTGCGCGCGCCGGGCGCTCGGGCGGCGGCGTGGGTCGCCGCCGTGGTGGCCGAGCTGGCGCTGGGCGCGGCGGTCGCCCTGGGCGTCGAGGCGGCGGCGTGGGCCGCCGCCGGACTGATGCTCGCGTTCGCCGCGCTGCTCGCACGCGCCCTGCTCAGCGGCAAGAGCGGCCAGCCATGCGGCTGTCTCGGCGCGCGCTCGCGGGTCACCTCGGCAGCGCTCGCGCGCACGCTGGCCCTCGCCGCTGCGTTCGCGCTCGTCCCGCTCGTCCCCGACGGCGACCCGTCCGCCGAGGCATGGCTCGCGATCGGGCTCGGGATCTCGCTCGCGGCGACCGCCGCGCTCGGCATCCTGCTGCTCGCGCTCGCGCGCGAGGTCGGCGAGCTGCGCCTCGCGATCCCGCCGCAGCTGCCGCTGGAGCTCGACGGCGAGGGGCCTCCGCGCGGCAGCCGCGCGCCGGTCATCGACCGCTTCCTCCCCGCTCCGAGCAATCGCTTCGCGCTCGCCGTCTTCTCCTCGCAGGGCTGTCCGATGTGCCAGGCGCTCGAGCCGGCGGTGACCGCCCTGCGGCGCGACCCGCTGCTCGCCGTCGAGACGTTCGACGAGCTTGAGGACCAGGACATCTGGCGCGCGCACGCGATCCCCGGCAGCCCGTACGCGCTCGTCCTCGCCCTCGACGGGACCGTCCTCGCGCAGGGCACCTTCAACAGCGCCCGCCAGCTTGAGGCGCTCGTCGCCGCCGGCGAGGCGCGCGCACCCGAATTCGCCCATGCCTGACCGCGACAAGCGCCGCCTCTCCGACGCGCTCGCCGGGGGCACCTCACGCCGTGGCTTCCTCGCGCGCACGAGCGGCTGGCTGCTCGCGACCGCGACCGGCGCCGCCGCCCTTCAGGCCGGCACCGACGACGCCGAGGCCTACCACTTCTGCGGGCACACCTACACGACCGCCTCATGTCCGCACCCGACCGGGATCCCGCGCGTCGACATCCACGGCTATCCGCTGCGTCAAAGAGACGGCAAGCCGATCGACGACCTCGGGCGCCCGATCGACCACAGCGGCCACCCGCTCGACGAGCGCGGCCGGCGCCTCACCGACCCCGACGGGCGGCCGCTTCCGCGAGCGCCGCGCACGCGCATCTGCCAGGACCAGATCCCGGACAGATACGGTTTCGCCACGCAGATCGACGGCTCGTGGTACCGCTGCTGCGGCGGTACGGTGCGGCGCTTGATGGACTGCTGCGGCTACCACCAGACCCGCATCAACGGCGACACCGCGCTCACCGGCTACTGCTACAGCGGCCGCAGAGTCTTCTGCGTCATGTACTTCCAGACCAAGGTCCCGTGCTGAGCGCATGAGCGCGACCGCCGCGATCCTCCTGCTCACCGCCTTCGTCGCCGGCGTCACCGGCGCCTGGTCGCCGTGCGGCTTCTCGGTCGTGGAGACGATCGGGAGCCGGCGGGCGCACCTCGGCGGTCGCGCGATCGCAGTGAGCTGCGCGACGTTCGCGCTCGGCGCGCTCGTCGGCGGGGCGGTGACCTTCACGGTGCTCGCCGCGCTGGGGGCGCTGCTCGGCGGCGACGGCGACGGCGCGCTCGTCGTCGCCGCGACCGTGGCGCTCTCGTGTGCGTTCGGCGAGCTGTTCGGTGTCCGGATCGTCCCGCAGATCCGTCGCCAGGTGCCGGAGGCGTGGCGCCGCACGATGCCGCTGTCGCTCGCCGTCGGTCTCTACGGCCTGTTGCTCGGGCTTGGCTTCACGACGTTCGTGCTGACGCTCGCGGTGTGGGCGCTCGCGGGGATTGCGGTCGCGGTCGGCGACCCGCTGGTCGGCCTGTCGATCGGGCTCGCGTTCGGCGCTGGCCGCGCGCTGCCGGTCGTGCTGATGGCGCCGCGCTACGCAACGCTCGGGCAGCGCTTGGAGCAGGCGATGGCGGAGCGCCCGGCGCTGCTGCGCCGCCTGCGGCTCGCCGACGGCGCGCTGCTCGCCGTGGTTGCGGTCGCGTTCCTTGCGAGCGGCAGCGCCAGTGCCGCGCAGCGCCCGCAGCTCGTCACAGCCGACGGGACCGACCCCTCGCGCGCCGGCTCGCTGCTCGCCTACGAACGCACGGACCACGGCGCTGCCGTGCTCGTCGACGGCGACGCGATCGCCCAACGCCCGGCCGACAACATCGCGATCGGCGGCCGCTACATCGCAACCCGCCTCGGCACGGCGCTCACGGTGCAGGACCGCCGAAGCGGCGCGACCATCGCCCAGTTCGACGCGCCCGGCGCGACGCAGCTCGCCGTCTCGGACCGCTGGCTCGTGTGGCGCGCCGACCGCCGCGGCGGCGGCGATCGGCTGATGGCGCTGCCGCTGCCGGTCGCGCAGGCGGTGCCGGCTGCCGGCGTCGCGCGGGTCGTCGCGGGCGCGGGTCGCCGCGAGACGATCGACCGCCCCGCGCTGTCGGGCGACCACCTCGCCTACGCCGCCACGACGCGCGGGCTCAGCGCGATCGTGATCGCGAACCTCGCGACGCAGCGCCGCCGCCGGGTGCTCGCCACGCGCGGCGGCCAGCTCTCGCAGCCGGCGCTCGACGGCGGTCGCCTGCTGTACGTGCAGTCGTCCTACTGCAGCCAGCGGCTGCAGGTGGTGCGCACCCGCACGCTGCGCAGTCCCCGCACGCTGCTGCGGATCGGCGCGAACGCGCACCGCGACGAAGGCCACGATCACGGCTACACGACGCAGGGGAGCGAGCCGAGCCGCTGTCCGCATGGCACGCCGCACCGGACCAGCGCGTTGTTGTGGACGAGCGCACTCGCCGGACGCACTGCCTACGTGACGCTGCTGCGGCCGGGCGCGGGTGATGCCGCGCCGCACGCGCGGATCGTGCGCATCCGCTTCTAGCGCCGAGCGTGCAAGTGCCGGCTTCACCGCGCCGACTTGCGCGCGGCCCCGCGTCCGCCTATTGTTAACCATATGGCTAACAGTTCCACCGCGACGCTCGATCGCTCGTTCGTCGCCGTCGCGCACCCGCTGCGACGCGCGATCCTCGAGCGGCTGGCGAGCGGCGAGATGACCGTCGGCGAGGCGACCCACGACTTCCCCGTCTCCAAGCCGGCGATCAGCAAGCACCTCAAGGTGCTGGAGGAAGCCGGCGCGATCGTGCGCGTGATCGATGGGCGCACGCACCGGCTGCGGCTGCAGCAGCGCTCGCTCGAAGAGGCGTACGCGTGGCTGGCCAGACAGCGCGCGCTGTGGGAGCGCAAGCTCGACGTGGTCGAGGAGTTCTTGAACGAGCAGGAGGAGGACAGAGCATGAGCGAGATCGACGTCGACACCGGCACGGTGCGCGTGGAGCGGACGTTCGAGGCATCCGTCGAGGCGGTCTTCGACGCCTGGACGAACCCCGAGGTGCTGAAGCGCTGGTGGAAGGCCGACCCGAGTCACGAAGTCACGATCCCCGTGCTCGACGTGCGCGCCGGCGGCGGCTACCGCCTCGTGATGCAGAGACCGGACGGCGAGCAGATGGTCGTCCACGGCACCTACCGCGAGGTCTCGCGGCCCGACCGGCTCGTCTACAGCTGGGCGTGGGAGGGGACCGGTCCCTATGCCAACCACGAGAGCGAGGTCGCGGTGACGTTCGCCGAGGACGAGCCGGGTCGGACGACCGTCACGATCGAGCACGCCGGCCTGCTCGACGACGAGTCGCGCACCGCTCACGCCCACGGCTGGAACGGCGTGCTTGACAGCTTCGCGCGCAGCGGAGTTCCCGCCGCGCGCTGATCCCCACGAAAGGAGCAGGACATGGCGAAGTACGTGCTGGCATACACAGGTGGTCGCATGGCGGCCACGGACGAGGAGCGCGCGGCGAGCATGGAGGCCTGGAGAGCGTTCCTCGGCGGCCTCGGCGACGCGCTCGTCGACATGGGCAACCCCTTTGGCGCCTCCGCGACAGTGACCGCCGGCGGCGGCAACGGCAGCGCCCCGAACCACCTCAGCGGCTACTCGATCATCACCGCCGCCAGCCTCGAGGAGGCGACCGCGCAGGCCAAGGGCGCGCCGGTGCTCGACGGCGGCGGGACGGTCGAGGTGTACGAGGCGTTGGAGATCGGGTAGCCGCTCGGGCGCTGCTGCGGGCGGTCGGCGTGCCGGTGACCTGTGCGCTACTTCGGCAGCGCGCTCGTGTTCCGGCCTGCAACGGCGCGCCCAGGGTGGGCAGACGACGGGGCCTAGAGTGGCCGGCTTGCGGTCCCGTCGCCGCCGTCCACCGTTCTGATGAGCGCCGTTCGTCTTCGCATCCTGCTTTCGCTCGCGCTTGTGTGCGCCGTCGGCGCGTTGCTTGCGCCTGCCGCTGAGGCCTCGGCGCCGCGCAACGGCCACCCGCGGATCGTCTTCATCCGCTGCTCGTCGGATCCCTATCCGTGCGTCTCGCACAGAGTGATGATGCGCAAGGGGAAGATGCTCGTCGGGGCCGGGGGGATGAGCCGGCGCGCCAAGGTCGTCTTCCCCGTGCGCTCCAGAGCTGGCGGCCGCATCGGCACGCGTGCGGTCGGCGGCCGCTTTCGCACGGCGACGCGGATCATCGTGCGCGTGCCGGGCAACGCGATCAGCGGCGCGATCCGCGTCGTCAACCCCGTCCGCAGGTTCTCCAACGCCGTCCGCATCAGCGTGCGCAACCCGCCGAAGCCTCGAGCCGGCGGCGGCTCGCCGCCGACCGGCCCGAGCGCATTCGACGGCAGCGGGATGTGGATCTGGTACCTGTCGAGATCCGAAGGCGGCGACCCCGCGGCGATCGCCGCGCAGGCGGCCGCGCACGGCGTCAGCACGGTGTTCGTCAAGAGCGCCGACGGCACGAACGTCTGGTCGCAGTTCAACGCGACCGCGGTCGCGGCGCTGAAGGCGACCGGCCTGCGCGTGTGCGGCTGGCAGTTCGTCTACGGCAGAGCGCCCGTGAACGAGGCGATCGCCGCCGCCGCCGCGAAGGACGCCGGCGCCGACTGCTTCGTGATCGACGCCGAGACCTCCTACGAGGGCCGCTACGCGCAGGCGCAGACGTACATGACGAAGCTGCGCGAGCTCGTCGGCTCCGATTACCCGGTCGGGCTCACGTCGTTCCCGTACGTCGACTACCACCCTGGCCTGCCCTACAGCGTCTTCATGGCGCCCGGCGGCGGTGCGACGTTCAACCTGCCGCAGGTCTACTGGAAGACGATCGGCGACTCGGTCGATGCGTCGCTCGCGCACACGTACGAGTGGAACCTGCCGTACGAGACCGCGATCTACCCGCTCGGGCAGACCTACGACGGGCCGAGAGCGGCCGACGTGCGGCGCTTTCGCCAGCTGTCGACCGCCTACGGCGCGCGCGGGCTGAGCTGGTGGGTGTGGCAGTTCGCGAGCGACTCGGACTGGGCCGCGCTCGGGGACCCGGTCGACGCCGTCGACAGACCGCAGACGCTGTGGCCGACGCTGCACGCCGGCAGCGGCGGCAAGGTCGGCTCGAAGGGCGACCTCGTCGTGTGGGCGCAGCAGCACCTGCTCGGGGCCGGCGAGGTCGTGACCGTCGACGGCGCGTTCGGCGCCGGGACGGCGAGCGCCGTCTCCGACTTCCAGGCGGCCAACAGCCTCCCGGTCACCGGCGAGGTCGACGCGTTGACCTGGCCGGCGCTGCTGACGGTGGCGCCGGCACCGGTGGACTGGGTTGCGAAGGCGAGAGCCTCCGCCAGCGGCGCGCGCGCGGCCGGCGCGCGCGCCGCAATGGCGGGCTCGCTCCCGTCCGGCCCCAACGGCCCCGCCTCCGCCGCAGTGCCGGCGAAGCGCTACGAGATCCCCGGCGGCCCGCGGCGCTGAAGCCCGCTACGTCGCTACGCCGCTGCGCGCTTCGCGGCGAGCTTCGCCGGATCGACGCGTACGACGTCCCACGCGAGGCCGAGGCGTTCGAGCGCGGCGATGATGCCGGCGGAGATGTCGAGCTGCCAGCGGCCCAACCCATGCCGTGCTGAGGTGGGGAAGGCGTGATGGCCGTTGTGCCACGCCTCGCCGAGCGTCAGCGGAGCGAGCCAGGCGAGGTTGCGCGACTCGTCGCCCGTCTCGAACGGCCTGCGGCCGAAGAAGTGGCACAGCGAGTTGATCGAGTAGGTCGCGTGGTGCAGGACGAGCACCCGCACGAGGCCGCCCCACAGCATCCCGGTGAAGCCGGCCTTCCAGTTGAGGCCGCCGAACAGGAAGCCGAGCGCGAAGGCGAGCAGGAAGCCGCCGATCGCCCACCAGATGAACGTGCGGTCGACCCAGGCGATGTCGCGGTCTCTCATCAGGTCGGGCGCATAGCGCGACTTGCGACCGCGGTGGGTGTGGATGAACAGCCAGCCGACGTGCGCGTGGGCGAGCCCCTTCAGCGCGCCCTTCAACCCGTGCCCGTGCTCGACGTGCGGGCTGTGCGGGTCGCCTTCGCGGTCGGAGAAGGCGTGGTGCTTGCGGTGGTCGGCGACCCAGCTGATGATCGGGCCCTCGATCGCCATCGAGCCGAGCGCCGCGAGCGCGAAGCGGATCGGGCGCTTGGTCTTGAAGGAGCGGTGCGTGAAGTGGCGGTGGAAGCCGACCGTGATGCCGGCGCCGGTCGCGACGTACATCACCAGGAACACGAAGATGTCGTTCCAGCCGAGCGCGACCGCCCACAGCTGCCAGCCGACGAGCCCGAGCGCGAGCACCGGCACGATCGTCACGAGGCCCGTGATGATGCGGTCGCGCGTCTCGTGCGCGACCGGCTCGACGTCGTCCTGCAGGGGGTGCACAGTCATCTGGTCGATGTCGTGCAGCCTACTGGGCCGACCCAACGTACTGCTAAGGTGCGCAGCGCGTACGGCGCCGCCGTGCGCGGAGGTTCTTGCTCCTGAAGGCGTTCGCGCGGTTGGGGACAGTCGAATCTCTCCCCACCACATAGCGCCCGTGCGCGTCCGCGCCGGGTGCGAGGAGCACCATATGCAGCAGTCCACCTTCGCCGAGCTCGGCGTGTCCAAGCCCGTGGCCGGCGCCTTGCGCGCCCGCGGGATCGAGCGGCCGTTCGCCGTCCAGGAGCTCGTGATCGGCGACGTCCTCGAGGGCCACGACGTGCTCGTCGAGTCCCCCACCGGCTCGGGCAAGACGCTCGCGTTCGGGATCCCGCTCGTCGACTGCGTCGAGCCCGGCCGTCACGCGAGACGCCGCCCGGGCGAGCCGGGCGCGCTCGTGCTCGCGCCGACGCGCGAGCTGGCGAGCCAGATCGTCGACGAGCTCGGCGCGATCGCCAGAGCGCGCGGCCTCCTGATCGCCGCCGTCTACGGCGGCGCTGGCATCAACCCGCAGATCAAGGCCGCGCGCAGAGCCGACATCCTCGTCGCGACGCCCGGCCGCCTCGTCGACCTGCTCGACCGCAGAGCGGTCTCGCTCGGCGAGATCGACGTGCTCGTGCTCGACGAGGCCGACCGCATGCTCGACATGGGCTTTCGCCCGGTCGTCGACCGGCTCGTCGCGCTCACGCCCGACGACCGCCAGACGATGCTGTTCTCCGCCACGCTCGCGGGCGAGGTCGACCGCATCGCGCGCGCCTACACCCACCAGGCCAGACGCCATGCCCACCGCGGGCAGGAGGGGACGGCTTCGCGCGGCAGAGTCGAGCACCGCTTCGTGAAGGTCACGCGCGAGCGCCGCACCGACCAGCTCGTCGCCGAGCTGACCGAGCAGGAGCGCGGGCGCACACTCGTGTTCGTGCGCACCAAGCGCGGCGCCGACCGGCTCGCGAAGCAGCTCAGCCGGGTCGCGACGGTCAAGGTCGCCGCGATGCACGGCGACAAGTCGCAGAACCAGCGCGAGCGCGCGCTCGCCCAGTTCGAGTCGGGCCGCATCGACACGCTCGTCGCGACCGACGTCGCCGCGCGCGGCATCGACGTGCGCGACGTGACGCACGTGATCAACTTCGACGCGCCCGGCGCGACCGAGGACTACGTCCACCGCGTCGGCCGCACCGCGCGCGCCGGCGCCGACGGCGTCGGCATCACGTTCGTGCTCGAGGACCAGGTGCGCGAGGTCGTCTCGATGGTCGCCGGCCTCGGCCTGCACCGCGAGCTGGAAGCGGGTGGGCTGCCCGTCAACCCGCGCGTGACGCGCACGGACGCGATCAGCGGCGGCAGCACGCGACGGCGGCGCGGTCGCAGCGGGCGGCGGCGCCCGGTGGGCGGGACCAGGTCGTCCGGGTCGTCCGGGCGTCAGCCGGCCCAGTCGCGGTAGGAGCGCAGCGCGACGTCCTCCTCGCGCAGGACGTCGCGCACGCGCGGGTCGCACAGCGTCGCTGTCTCGACCGTGCGCTCCGCTGAGTAGGAGGAGCCCGACTCGTCGTCGATCGCCGGGTGGCAGCCGAGCTCGGTTGCGCCCGGCGGCAGCTCACGGAGCAGCGCGCACAGCGCCTCGACCGTGATCCCCTCGGGCCACGGCTCGCCCTTGCCCGACTGCCCGTAGAAGCCGCCCTCGTAGCGCAGCCCGGGTGTGAAGCTGCGCACGGGGATGCCGAAGCGCCGGCCGAACGCGAGCACGATCGACTTGGCCGGCTCCTCCCGGTGGGCGTGCTGGTGGGCGTCGAGGTGGGTCGGCTCGACGCCCATCAGCGCGCAGAAGCGCTCGCACTGCGCCGCCACCTCGGCGCCGACCTCGGCCTCGTGCTGCGGGTCGACGTGCTCGTAGGCCGCGACCCAGTGCTCGCCCGTGTACTGCCACTCGTACAGGTCGACGTGCAGACCGACGCTCAGCGCGGGATGCCCCTGCGCGTATGCGGCGGCTTCGGCGGCGTGCTCCGCACGCACCATCAGCGAGGCGCTCGTGAGGATCCCGTGCTCGTGCGCCTGGGCGATCCCGCGGTTGACGCCGGCGCTGAGGCCGAAGTCGTCGGCGTTGACGATCAGGCGGCGGGCGGCGCTCATGCCGGGATTCTGCCCGCGATCGCCTCCGCATCGCGCAGCCAGTCGCGCGCCTGCTCGGCCGGCGGGCGCCAAGCGGCGGGAGCGGCGAGCCAGCGCGCCGCAGTGAGCAGTCGGGCGGCCGCGAGGTCGGCGTGGAAGGGCCGGTGCGGCGGCGGGTCGGGCAGCGCCCGGCGATACGCCTCGGCAAGCGGCTCGTCGGGCTCTTCCCACGCGCCGGCGGTGAGCGCGGCGAGGTCGAGCAGCGCCGGCCCGCGCGCCGTCGTCTCCCAGTCGAGCACGCAGACGCGCTCGCCGTCGATCAACACGTTCGCGGGAAACAGCTCGCCGTGGATCACGGTCGGCGGCGCGGCGGCGAGGCGATCGCGCGCGGCCGTGAACGCCGGCGCGAGCGCGGCGATCCGGCGGCGGCGCTGCGGATCGGCGGCGCCGGCGGCGAGCGCGTCGGCGGCCGGTGCCTCCCAGGGCGGCGGCCAGGCGGGCGCGGCCCGATCGGCGTCGTCGAGCGCGCCGGCCCGCGCGGTCAGCACCGTGTGGGCGCGCGCGAGCCAGCGCGCGGTCGCCTGCCACGCCTCGGGCTCGCCGACATGCTCCAGCCGCGCGCCGTGCACCAGTTTGAGGAAGAGCCACGTGCGCGCCGGCTCGTCCACGGCAGCGATCAGGCGCGGCGTGCCGAGCCCGGCGCCGTCGAGCAGCGTGTAGGCGCGCAGCTCGCTCGTCGGATCGGACTTCGCACCTTGCGCCCGCGCTGCACGCGCGCCCGGCAGCAGCGCGCCTGGCGTGAGGTCCTTCCACACCACCGTCAGACGCGCGCCGTCGCCGGCCTCCACGTCGAGCTCGGCGAGCGGGAAGCTCGACGCGTACGGCGAGTCGCGCCGCGCGAGGATCCGCACCGGCCCGGGAAGGCCCTGCGCGAGCGCGGCGGCGAGCGCCGCGTCGTCAGCCAAGCCCCACCTCGAGCAGGGCAGGCAGCACCTTTCGCGCATCCAGCCATTCCTCCGCGACCGCGCGTGCCGCCGCCGCGTGCCGCGCCGGGTCTGCGCGCACGGTGGCGACCGCGTCCGCGGCCTCGGCCACGTCGTCGAAGCCGAGCAGGCCGACACCCTCCGGCAGCACGTGCTGCCAGCCGGTGCGCTGCGCGATCACCGGCCGCCCGCTCGCGAGATAGCAGGCGGAGCGATCGCTGAACCAGCCGCAGCGGCTCACGACGTAGCCCTCCTTCGCGATCCCCAGCTCCGCCTCCGAGGCGCGCACGAAGCGGGCGTAGGACTCCGGCGTCGCCGTCTCATGCGCGGCGTCGATCAGCACCCAGCCGTGGCGGTGCAGCGCCGCGATGTCCGCCGTCTCGGACGGGTCGATCAGCAGCGCGAAGCGCGGCGGCTCGTCGAGCCGGTGCGGCAGGTCGATCAGCCCGCGCACGCTGTGCGCCTTCTGCCCGTAGCGCACGCCGTCGTGCTCGATCGTCCCGTACGAGCGCCAGTTCGCGATCGCCGTCAATCCCTCGGTCGGCTCCGCCGTCGCGACCGGCCAGTGCTCCATGACGACGGGTGGGAGCGTCGGCTCCCAGCGCACGCCGCCGTCGGGCACCTCGCACTCGGGCTCCCCCAGACGAAGACCCACGGACGCGAAGCGGTCGTGCGCCGAGATCCCCACGTCGACCCCCTGCGCGTGCCACAGCTGCGTGAACGCAGGGTCGAGGTCGACGAGCAGCCGGCGCGGCACCGCCTCCAGCACGGCCGGGTCGTGCACCGTGCCGGCGAGGTTCACGATCAGGTCGGCGCTGACCGCGAACGTCAGCACCTCCTCGTACGAGCAGCCGATCGCGCTGCCGCCGCCGCTCAGCAGCGCAGCACGCTGGTCGAATCCGAACGTATCGGTCACGTGGGCGAGGCAGGCCGCGCGCGCCGCCGGATCGCCCGGTCCCCGCACCTCGTCGAGCACGAGCACGTCATGGCCGAGCGCGCGCAGCCCGAGCGCGTACTGCAGTGCCGCCCAGGTCGCGCCGCCGTGCCCCGGCACGGCGGCAACCATCCCGCCGAGGATCAGCCGCATCGCCAGGCCCTCCCAGCGAGAGACGTGTGAATTCCTAGGGCCACGACCGGATCCAAGAGCTCAAAACCTCACCATCGCTCATCAACGCGCTCGGACGCGCGTCCAGGGGCTTGCTCACGTGACCTACCTTCGCCTGCCCGACCCGTTCCCCGCAATTGATGAGCACGGAGCAGACAGCGACGGCTCGTCCGGCGGGCCACCCTATCGGCCTTCCGGCAGCCCGCCGACCGGCGCACCTCGTGCCGGTCGGCGATCCGATTCGACCCGCCCACCCGCGGCCGCAGCCCAGCGGGCCGCGGCCGCGCGTCGACGGCAAGTTCCTCGCCGTGGGCGACGAGCGGCTGTGGCTTGCGGGCGTCACGTACGGAACGTTCGCGCCCGGCGAGGACGGAGCGCCCTACGGCGACCGCGATCGCGTCGAAGCCGACCTCCGCACGATGGCCGTGAACGGCGTCAACGCGCTGCGCACCTACACGGTTCCGCCGCGCTGGCTGCTCGACGCGGCGCAGCGCCACGGGCTGTGGGTGACGGTCGGCCTTCCATGGGAGCAGCACGTCACGTTCCTCGACTCGCGCCGCTGCGCCGCCGCGATCGAGACGCGCGTCCGCGAGGGCGTCGCCGCATGCGCCGGCCACCCGTCCGTGCTCGGCTATCTCGTCGGCAACGAGATCCCCGCTTCGATCGTGCGCTGGCACGGCCGCGGCAAGGTCGAGCGCTTCGTCGAGCGGCTGCGCCGCGCGGCCAAGCAGGAGGATCCCGGAGGGCTCGTCAGCTACGCGAGCTTCCCGAGCACCGAGTACCTCGAGCTGCCCCAGCTCGACCTCGTCTCCTACAACGTCTACCTCGAGGATCCCGAGCGGCTGGCGGCATACCTCGCCCGCCTGCAGAACCTCGCCGGCGAGCGGCCGCTCGTGATGACCGAGCTCGGGCTCGACAGCCGCCGGCACGGGCGCGAGCAGCAGGCGCACGCGCTGCGCGAGCAGCTCCGGACGAGCTTCGCCGCCGGTTGCGCGGGCACGTACCTGTTCGCCTGGACCGACGAGTGGCACACGGGCGGCGCCGAGGTGGCCGACTGGGACTTCGGCCTCGTCGACCGCCAGCGCCGGCCGAAGCCGGCGCTGGCGGCGGCGCGCAAGGCCTACGCAGAGCTGCCGCTCGGCGGCGACGAGACACAGAGACCGCCGCGCATCTCGGTGATCGTCTGCACGCTCGACGGCGCCGCGACGATTGGCGAGTCGCTCGACGCGATCCAGCGACTCGCATATCCGAACGTCGAGGCGATCGTCGTGGACGACGGCTCGACCGACGCGACCGCCGAGATCGTCGCCGCCCATCCACGGATCCGCCTGATCCGCACGCCGAATCGCGGCCTGTCGGCGGCGCGCAACAGCGGGCTGCGCGCCGCGACCGGCGAGCTCGTCGCCTACCTCGACGACGACGCCTACCCCGATCCGCACTGGCTCGACTACGCGGAGCGTGCGCTGCGCGACGGCGTCCACGTCGGCGTCGGCGGTCCGAACCTGCCGGTGCCGGACGACGGGCTCGTCGCCGAGTCCGTCGCGAACGCGCCCGGCGGGCCGGTGCACGTGCTGCTGAGCGACACCGTGGCGGAGCACATACCGGGGTGCAACATGGTCTTCCGCAGAGACCGCCTGCTGGCGATCGGTGGCTTCGACGAGCAGTTCCGCGTCGCCGGCGACGACGTCGACGTCTGCTGGCGGCTGCAGGAGCGCGGCTGGACGCTCGGCTTCCACTCGGCTGCCGTCGTGTGGCATCACCGGCGTGGGAGCGTGCGGGGCTTCTGGCGTCAACAGCGCGGCTACGGGCGGGCCGAGGCGCTGCTGGAGCGCGCGTGGCCGCAGAAGTACAACACGCCCGGCCACCTCGCCTGGGGCGGGCGCATCTACGGGCGCGGTACGGCGCCGCTGCGGCGCCAGCGCGTCTACTACGGCCAGTTCGGATCCGGTGCGTTCCAGCAGGGGCACGAGCAGCCGCAGCCGCTGCTGCTCGCGCTGTCCGGCACGCCCGAGTGGTGGCTCGTGGTCGCGGCGCTCGCGCTGACGAGTGCACTTGGCCTGATCGCCGCACCGCTTCTGGCCGCACTCCCGCTGCTGGCCGGCGCGCTCGCGCTGCCGTGCTGGCAGGCGCTCGCGACGGCCTGCCGCTGCGACGTGCGCGACCGTCCGCGGCATGTCCGCCTCGCGGCCGGCGCACTGACGGCGCTCCTCGTGGTGATCGGACCGGTCGCCCGCCTCGCCGGCCGCACGGAAGGCGGCCTCACGCCGTGGCGGCGCGGCTGCCGGCGCGGCTTCCGGGTCCCGCGTGCGCGCGTCGTGTCGAGCTGGCATGAGCGCTGGAGCCCGTTGACCGAGCGCGTCGCCGCCCTGGAAGCGGCACTGCGCGCCGGCGGCCTGCGCGTGCGCCGGGCCGACGGTTGCGAGCGCTGGGAGCTGCATACGGCGGCCGGCGCGTTCGGCGGCGTGCGGTTGCGCGCGGCCGTCGAGGAGCACGGGCGCGGACGCCAGCTCGTGCGCGTGCGCGTCCACCCGCACCTGCCGCGGCTCGGCCGCGTCGCGCTCGGCGGGCTGGCGCTGTGCGCGCTCGTCGCCGCCGCCTTCGCCGAGTGGGCGACGGCGGCGGTCGCGAGCGCGCCGCTCGTCGTGCTGCTCGCGTGCGCGACGTTCGAGTGCGGCGCCGCGACCGCCGTCGCGCTGCGCGCCGTGCACCACCTGGAGGAGCGCGCATGAGCCGCCTCACGCAGCTGCCGGGCCGCGCGCTCGCCGCGATCGGCCGCATCGTCGCGATGCGGCGCAAGGACGAGACCGAGAGCCCGTTCGCGTTCCTCAAGGACTTCCGTCGCATCGGACCGTACCTGCGCCCGCACAAGCGCCTGGCGATGATCTCTCTGGTGCTGATGGCGGCGGCTGCCGGCATGTCGCTGCTGAGCCCGTGGCCGCTGGCGATCCTGCTCGACACGGTGCTCGGCAACAAGCCGCTGCCGTCGCTGATCGGCTGGCTCGACGGCCTCTCGACGTACGAGCTGCTGGCGATCGCGGTCGGCGCCGGACTCGTCTTCACCGCGCTCGAGCACGGCCTCGCGGTGATCGACAACTACGTCAACACGAAGCTCGACCAGAGCATGGTGCTGGACCTGCGCAGCGAGATGTTCGCGCACGCCCAGCAGCTGTCGATGGCCTACCACGACAGCAAGCAGATGGGCAAGCTGATGTTCCAGATCAACACGCAGGCGGCGGCCGTCGGCGCCGTCACCGTGTCGATCCCGCCGCTCTTGCAGAGCGTGCTGACGCTCGTCGGCATGTTCGTCGTGATCGAGCAGATCGAGCCGGTGCTGGCGCTGCTGTCGCTGACGGTCGTGCCGTTCGTCTACCTGTCGGCCGGCTACTACACCCGCCATATCGAGCCGCGCGTCTACCACGTGCGAAAGCTCGAGGGCGACTCGCTGACGATCGTGCACGAGGCGATGTCGATGCTGCGCGTGGTCGTCGCGTTCGGCCGCGAGCGGCACGAGTACCGCAGATTCCGCACGCAGGGCGAGGAGGCGGTCGAGGCGCGCGTGCACCTGACGGTGCGCCAGACGATCTTCACGCTCGCGGTCACGATGATCACCGCGATCGGCACTGCCCTCGTGCTCGCGTTCGGCGCCCACCACGTGCTGCAGAAGGACATGACGGCCGGCGAGCTGGTCGTCGTCATGGGCTACATCGCGTCGATGTACAAGCCGCTGGAGCAGATCTCGACGACGTTCAGCTCACTCCAGCAGGCGTTCATCTCGCTGCGCTCGGCGTTCGACCTGCTCGAGACCGAGCCGGACATCGTCGAGCGGGCGGACGCGCTCGCGCTCAGACGCGCCCGCGGCGCGGTCGCCTTCGAGCAGGTGGACTTCGCGTACCGCGGCCGCAAGGGCACGCTCAAGGACGTCACGTTCCACGTCGAGCCCGGCCAGTGCGTCGCGATCGTCGGGCCGACCGGTGCAGGCAAGTCGACGCTGCTGAGCCTGCTCACGCGCTTCTACGACCCCGCGGGCGGCCGCGTCCTGCTCGACGGCCACGACGTGCGCGACCTCAAGCTCGAGTCGCTGCGCGCGCAGATCAGCGTCGTGCTGCAGGAGCCGCTGCTGTTCGGCTCCACGATCCGCGAGAACATCCGCTACGGGCGGCTGGAGGCGAGCGACGAGGAGGTCGAGGCGGCCGCGCGCGCGGCCAACGCGCACGACTTCGTCAGCCGCCTGCCGCGCGGCTACGACACGAAGCTCGGCGAGCGCGGCGCGCTGCTGTCCGGCGGCGAGCGCCAGCGCATCTCGGTGGCGCGAGCGTTCTTGAAGGACGCGCCGATCCTGATCCTCGACGAGCCGACCTCCGCGATCGACTCGAAGACCGAGGCGGTGATCCTGGAGGCGCTCTCGCGGCTGATCGAGGGCCGCACGACGTTCGTCGTCGCGCACCGCCTCTCGACGGTCCGCGACGCCGACCTGATCCTCGCGGTCGAGGACGGGCGCGTCGTCGAGCAGGGCACGCACGCGGAGCTGCTCGCGCGCGGCGGCCTCTACGCGGAGCTGCACGCGGCGCAGCAGGGCGCGCCGCTGCCGGAGCGGCCGATCGAGCTGGAGCCCGAGGCGCTGCGCGAGCTGCAGGCGCTGGCGACCCGGCGGATCCGCAAGGACGACCCACTTGAGCCGGCGATCCGCGCCGCGCGCAAGCTGCTGGACGACCTCGGCCTGTGGGAGCCGGTCGAGCGCCCGTCGCTGTCGGTGGTGGGTCGATGAGCAGAAGAATCGTGCTGCTCGGGATGATGGCCAAGATGCCGGTCCCCGGCGTCATGTGGCAGACGGTCCACTACCTGCTCGGGTTCAAGGCGCTCGGCTTCGAGCCCTGGTACGTCGAGGCGCACGGCCGCCACACCTCGATGCTGATGCGGCACCCGGGCGACGACGCCGGGCTGCGCGCGGCCGAGTACATCGACGCGACGCTGCGCCGCTTCGACCTCGGCGGCCAGTGGGCCTACCACGCGCTCCACGACTCGGGCGCGCCCGTGCACGGACCGCTCGACGCCGACGGGCTGGCACAGCTCTACCGCGACGCCGCGCTGGTCGTGAACCTGCACGGCGGTACGCCGCCGCTGCCGGAGCATTCCGCGAGCGACCGACTCGTCTACCTGCAGACCGACCCGGTGCAGCTGCAGGTCGAGCTGGCGGAAGGCAGGCAGGCCAGCATCGACTTCCTGGAGCCCCACTGCGCCTTCTTCACGTTCGCGGAGAACCTGGGCGCGGCCGACTGCGGGCTGCCGGTCTCCGAGCGCTTCCGCTTCCGCCCGACGCGCCAGCCGGTCGTGTGCGACCTGTGGGACCGCGTCGAGGCACCGGTGCGCGACGTCTACACGACGGTCGGCAACTGGCACCAACCGTGGCGGCAGGTGACGATCAACGGGCGCGACTACGCGTGGAGCAAGGACCGCGAGTGGACGACGTTCCTCGACCTGCCGTGGCGGACCGGCAAGCAGTTCGAGCTCGCGCTCTCCAGCTACAAGCCCGAGCACAAGGCGCAGCTGGAGGCCCGCGGATGGGCGGTGCGGGACGCGCTCGCGTTCGGCCCCGACGGCGAGGACTACCGCGCCTACATCGCGGGATCGCGCGGCGAGTTCACCGTCGCCAAGGAGCAGAACGTGGCGCTGCGCAGCGGCTGGTTCAGCGACCGCAGCGCCTCCTACCTCGCCGCCGGGCGGCCCGTCGTCACGCAGGACACCGCGTTCGGCGCGGTGCTGCCGACGGGCGCCGGCCTCTTTCCCGTCACGACGCTCGACGAGGCGGTTGCGGCGGTGGAGCAGATCGAGGCGAGCTACGCACGGCATCGCCGCGCCGCACGCGAGATCGCACGCGACTGCTTTGAGGCGACCCGGGTGCTGGGGGAGCTGCTGGATGCGGTGGGGATCACGACAACGACGAAGGACGCGAGGGACCGCACGATGACCGCCAAGAAGGCTGCAGAGAGAGAACGACACCGGCTGGGGCGGGAGTCACGCGTGCTCGCGCTGATCCCGCACTACCAGTGCGAGGAGTGGCTCGACGACGCGCTCGCCTCGCTCGAGGAGCAGACGCGTCCGCTCGACGCGATCGTCGTGATCGACGACGCCTCCGAGCACCCGCCCCTGGACATCGTGAAGCGGCACCCGCACGTGACCTTGCTGCACGCCGACCGCAACGTCGGCCCCTACCGGCTCGTGCAGCAGGTGATCGAGGAGACCGACTACGACGCCTACCTGTTCCAGGACGCCGACGACTGGTCCGCGCCCGACCGGCTGGAGAAGCTGCTGGCCGCAGGCGAGAAGACGGGCGCCGAGCTGATCGGCACGCAGGAGATCCGCGTCTTCTGCGAGGAGCCGGAGGTCACGCCGATCGCCTGGCCGCTCGACGTGCACAAGCAGTTCGCGAGCAAGCCGACCGCGTTCCCGCTGCTGCACCCGACCTCGATCGTCACGCGCGACCTCGTGCAGACGCTCGGCGGCTTCGCCTCCGGGCTGCGCTTCAGCGGCGACGCCGAGCTGCTGCGCCGCGCCCAGCACGTCGCGCGCGTCGTCAACATCGAGGACCACTGCTACTACCGCCGCATCCGCGAGAACTCGCTGACGACGGCGAGAGCGACCGGCCTCAGATCGCCGATCCGCCAGCAGGTGATGGAGCTGCTGTGGGACCAGGCGAGACGCAACGCCGCCGCGGTCGCGTCCGGGCAGACGCCCGACCTCTCGCCGATCAAGACCGCGCCGCCGGTGAGACTCCGTCAGCTCGCGGGTCCGGCGTTGAGCGGCCGGCCGGCCGATGGGTTCGCGGTCGCCAAGCGGCCGCCGGCGCCGCCGAGGCCCGAGCGCAAGGGCGGGCCGCCGCGTCCCGTCTTCGTGATCGGCGCGCCGCGCTCCGGCGTCAGCGCGCTGTCGTGGGCGCTCGGCCAGCACCCCGGCATCCCGGCTGCGATCGACACCGCCTGGATGGCCGAGCTGGCGAAGGAGCTGCCGGAGATCCACGCGCGCACGCAGCCTGACGGCTTCGGGCCGGAGCGCTTCTCGCGCGTGTTCGGCCGCGCGGCCGCGTCGCTGATCGGCGACAAGCTGGAGCGCTGGGTCGACGGCGCGCCCGAGCTGACGGAGAACGTGGCGATGCTCGCGCGGCTGTTCCCGGACGCGCGCTTCGTGCACGTCGTGCGCGACGCGGACGCCGTGGTGCGCTCGCTCGCCGACCCGCCGCTCGGGTCGGCCGGCGCGACGGGCGGCACCCAGATCCCGGCGCATCTGCGCACGCGCTTGAGCGAGGGCGAGGCGGCCGACCGCTGGCTCGCCGGCGCGCGCGCCGGGCTCGACGCCGAGCGCACGCTGCGCGACCGCGTGCTGCGCGTGACGTACGACGAGCTGATCGACGAGCCGGAGGCCCTGGTGCGCCGCGTGCTGGAGTTCGTCAGAGAGGACTGGGACGAGCGCTGCATGCGCCCGCTGCGCGGGCTGGCGACGACGGTCTCGCACGCACCGGCCAGCGATGGCAGAGCAGAGGACCCGCTGCGCGCCGCCGCGCGCGCGCTGAGCGACGAGCTGCTCGGGCGCAGGCGCGTCGCGCTCGCGGCGCCGCCGCGGGCCGGGAGCGCGACGTCCGGCGCCCCGCGCCTCGGCGTCGCACCGAGAGCGGGCGACGGCAGACGCATCGTGCTCGTGACCGACCACTTCCCGAAGTTCAGCGAGACGTTCTTCGCGCACGAGTTCATCGGGCTGCTGGAGCGCGGCTGGGACATCCACGTCCTCTGCAACCGCTCCAACAGCGACCAGCACCTCTACTTCCCGCAGCTCAGACGGCACCTGGAGACGCGCGAGCGGATCCACGTCGTGCAGGACTTCGAGGCGCAGCTGGCCGAGCTGGGACCCGACCTCGTGCACTTCGGCTACGGGACGCTCGCGCTCGGGCGCATGCACATGCGCGACATCCTCGGCTGCAAGGTCGTCGTCAGCTTCCGCGGCTACGACATCAACTACCACGGGCTTGACGATCCCCGCATCTACGACGACCTGTGGGCGCACGCGGACATGATCAACTGCGTCTCGCAGGACGTCTGGACGCGGGCGCAGAGACGCGGCTGCCCGGCCGACAAGCCGCACATGGTCATCACCGACGCGGCAGATCTCAGCCGATTCGCCGCGCCGGAACGTACCCATGGGGATGTCGGGACCGCCGAACGCCCGCTGCGCGTGCTGAGCGTCGGGCGCCTGCACTGGAAGAAGGGCCACGAGTTCGGCCTGCAGGCGGTGCGCGCGCTCATCGACGCCGGCGTCGAGGTCGAGTACCGGATCCTCGGCGACGGCCCGCACCGCGAGTCGATCCTGTTCGCGATCCACGACCTCGGCCTGGAGCAGCACGTCGAGCTGCCGGGCGCGCGCCGCGCCGACGACGTGCGCGACGCGATGCGCTGGGCCGACGTGTGCCTGCACCCGGCGATCTCCGAGGGCTTCTGCGTCTCCGTGATCGAGGCGCAGTCGATGGGGCTGCCGGTCGTCTGCACGGACGCCGACGGCCTCGGCGAGAACGTGGCCCACGGCGAGACCGGGTTCGTCGTCGGCCGTCGCGACGCCGGCGCGCTGGCGGAGCGGCTGCAGGAGCTTGCCGGCGATCCCGCGCTGCGCGAGCGGATGGGCGCGGCGGCGGTCACACGCGCACATGAGCGCTTCGGCTTCGAGCGCCAGCTCGACGAGCTGGAGACGCTCTACCACGCCGCGCTGGCGCTGCCGGCGGTGGTCCCGGCGGGCGAGCGGCATGACGCCCCGGCGCTGATCGAGACGCTCGAGCGCCAGCTCAACGCGCTGGAGGTGCAGCGCGGCGCGCTGGAGAAGCAGCTGCGCCGGCGGCGCGTGGCGCACGGCGTGCAGGAGCTCGTCGGGGAGGCGTTGCCGTCCGGTGCCACGGTGTTGGTCGTCTCGCGCGGCGACGAGGACCTGGTGGCGTTCGACGGGCGCGTCGGCTGGCACTTCCCGCAGGTGGAGGACGGCCGCTATGCCGGCTACCACCCAGAGGACTCCGAGATGGCGGTCCGCCACCTGGAGGAGCTGCGGGTGCGGGGCGCGACGCACCTCGTGATCCCCGCCACCTCGGCATGGTGGCTCGACCACTACGTCGACTTCCGCCGCCATTTGGAGGAGCGCTTCGCTGCGGTCGAGGCGGACCCGGAGACGGGCGTGGTGTTCGACCTGACGCAGGCGCCGGCTCCGGCCCGCAGACGTCGCTCCCGTCCGAAGGCGAAGGCGGCGGCGTGAGCGATCCGCTCGTCAGCGTGGTGGTGCCGGCGCGCGATGCGGAGCGCTTCCTTGCGGAGGCGCTTGCGTCGGCGCTGGCGCAGCCGGTGGCGCTGGAGGTGCTGGTGTGCGATGACGGGTCGTCGGACGGGACAGCGCGGATCGCTGCCTCGTTCGCTGCGTCTGACCCGCGCGTCCGACTCGTGCGCCGCGGCCGCGGGTCCGGCGTCGTGGCGGCGCGCAACGCTTTGGTCGCCGCTGCGCGCGGGTGCTACGTGGCGTTCCTCGATGCCGACGACGTGCTGCTGCCGGGCGCGCTGGCTGCCCAGGTCGACGTGCTGGAGCGCCGTGCGGACGTCGCGCTGGTCCATGCGGACGCCGAGATCATCGAGGAGGGTGGGCGGGAGCTGCCGCCCTGGCGTCGGCCGTTTGCCTCGGACGTCGTGGAGGACGGCCGTGCCGCGTTCGGCGAGCTGCTGCTGTGCAACGAGATGTTCACGTCGACGGTGGTGGTGCGCCGCTCGGCGCTCGCTGCCGCCGGCCCGTTCGTCTCCGTCGGGCCGAGCAGCTCCGACTGGGACATGTGGCTCCGCCTGGCGCTCCACGGCGCCGTCGCCTACCGAGCCGCCCCCGTCGCGCGCTACCGCCAGCACGCCGCCTCGATCTCCCGCGCCGCCGTGGCGTCCGGCGCTCGCCTGCGCTGTGACGCGCGCGTCGTGCGCCGAGCACTGCGCCTTTTGCCTCGGATAGCGAGGCAAGACCCGCAGTGGTCCCGGAGAGCGCGGTCGGCGCTGGCGGCGAAGGCGCTCCTCGCGGCCGGCGACTTCCAGACGCGCGGCGAGCGGCGGCCGGCGCTGCGGGCGCTCGCTCTCGCCGCGCGGATGCGGCCGGACCTGCTGCAGGCCGGGCTTGCTGTGCTCGCCCGTGCGATCGTCGCCGGTGACGACTACGACGCCTATGTCGTCGGCAACGCCCTGCTCGACCGTCTCGCCGGCGCGCTCGTCGGCACCCGCTACGGCGGGTTGCTGGCCGACCGTGCGTCAAAGGATCCTGACTGGGAGGCGACCTTGCGGCGGATTGCGCGGACTGTTCAAGCCGTTACACCGGAAGACGCTGTGCTGGGCACGGTGACGAAGTGGGATCCGACGCTGCTGCGGCTCTCGCACCGCCGCGGGCGCAACTTCCCCGCCGAGGTCTACCCGCCCGACAGCGCCGCGGCCGTGGCCCACCTGGAGCAGCAGCGGGCGGGCGGCCTCTCGCACCTCGTCGTCCCGAGCGCCTCGATGTGGTGGCTCGACCACTACGACGGCCTCGCCGAGCGGCTCGCCGCCCCGCTGCACGCCGACGCCGACTGCCTGATCTTCGACCTCGACGCCGCCGCATGAGTCCGCACGGCCGCATCGCGATCGCCGGCTGCGTCGCACAGAAGGCGCATAACGCCGGTCACACCTGGCAGTTCCTGCAGTATCTGCTCGGCTTCAAGCGGCTCGGCTTCGATGTGCTGCTGCTCGACAGCCTCGAGCACGCCGACGGCGACGGCGCCGTCGAGCTCCAGCGCGTCACCTACGTGAAGCGCGTGATGGCCGAGCACGGCCTCGCCGACGCCTGGACGATCGCGCTGCCGGGCGGTCGCACCGCAGGCGTGCCGCGCGGGCAGGTGCTGCGGTTCGTCGCGGACGCCGACCTGCTGCTGAACGTGATGGGCTTCTGCAGCGACGACGAGCTCCTCGGCATCGCCCGCCGCCGCGTGTTCCTCGATACGGATCCGGGCTTCGCGCAGATGTGGTGCGAGCTCGGGCTCGCCGACGTGTTCGCCGGCCACGACGCGCACGTCACGATCGGCGAGCGGATCGGTCAGGCGGAGTGCGAGATTCCGACGTGCGGGCTCGACTGGATCACGACGCCGCAGCCGGTCGTGCTGGACCACTGGCCCCGCGCAAGCGATCCGCCGCGCCGCCCCTTCACGAGCGTCGCGAGCTGGCGCGGTGCGTACGACCCGGTCGACTACGCCGGGAAGCGCTACGGCCTGCGCGTGCACGAGTTCCGCCGCTTCGCGCGGCTGCCCGAGCTGACCGGCCGCGCGTTCGAGCTGGCGCTCGCGATCCACGCGGCCGAGGCGCCGGATCTCGCGCTGTTGCGCGACACCGGCTGGTCGCTCGTCGACCCCTCCGAGGTCGCCACGACGCCGGCGTCCTACCGCCACTTCATCGCCTCCTCGACGGCAGAGCTGATGATCGCGAAGGGCATGTACGTGCAGGCGCGCAGCGGCTGGTTCAGCGAGCGCTCGATCTGCTATCTCGCCTCCGGCCGGCCGGTCGTCGCGCAGGACACCGGGCTGCGCGGCCTGCATCCGCTCGGCTCCGGCCTGCTCGCGTTCGACACGCTCGACCAGGCGGCCGCGTGCGTGGAGTCGATCGCGAGCGACTACGCGCGGCACTCCGCCGACGCGCGCGCGATCGCGGAGGAGGTCTTCGACTCCGACCGCGTGCTCGGGCGGCTGCTCGTGCACCTCGGCCGCGTCGCCCGCGCCGCGCCGCGCCGCCGGCCGCCTGTGGAGGCCGCCGCATGAGTGCGCCGAGCGTCGCGATCTTCGGCAGCTGCGTCTCGCGCGACCTGTTCGAGGACGTGCGTCTGCGGCCCTCGCTCGGCCACTACGGCGCGCGCTCGTCGATCATCAGCGCGGTTGCGGCGCCGCTGCCGATCGCGCCGGAGCGCGTCGCGATCTCGTCCGAGTGGCAGCGCCGGCAGGTGCTCGCCGACTTCGGCAAGACGTTCTTCGCGGCACTTGAGGAGACGCGCCCGGACTGGCTCGTGATCGACCTAATCGACGAGCGCTTCGACGTGCTGTGCGGGAACGGCTCGTTCGTCACGCGCTCCTCGGCCTTCCAGGCGGCCGGCCTCGACGACGCGACCGATCTCGGGCTGCAGCCGATCCGCCGCATGTCCCCCGACGGTCGCGCGCTGTTCGCCGAGGCCGCGCCGGTCTTCGCGCGGCGCGTGCTGGAGCTGGTCCCGCGCGAGCGGATCGTGCTGCACCGCGCGCTGTGGTGCACGCGCTTCCTGCGCGAGGGCGAGGTGCACGAGTTCCCCGAGGAGCGCCGCCAGCTCAGCGAGCTGCAGAACGCGATGCTGCGCGACGGCTACGACGTGCTGGAGGAGGCGTTCGACGGCGTCGGCGCGACGCTCGCGGTCGATCCGCAACGGCATCTCGCGGACGCACACCACAGATGGGAGCTCGAGCCCTACCACTACGACCGGGCCTACAACGCGGAGGCAGCCGAGGCGCTGCTGCGGCTCACGCGCGTGGCGACGGCGAGGGTGGCATGACGGCGCTCGCGGTTGCCGGCGCGCTGGCGAACAAGCACCGCCACGGCGGCAGCGTGTGGGTCCGCCTCAGCTGGGCGGAGGCGCTGCGCGAGCTCGGCTTCGACGTGTTGTTCGTCGAGCAGATCGCGGCCGCCGACTGCGTCGACGCGCAGGGCCGCCACGCCGACTTCGCCGCCAGCGAGAACGCCGCGACGTTCCGCGCGGCGGCCGCCGCGTTCGGCTTCGCGGGCGACGCCGCGCTCGTGTGCCCGGACGACGGCCGTGTGCTGGGCATGTCGCAGGAGGAGCTGTTCGAGCGCCTCGGCGATGCGGCCCTGCTCGTCAACCTCAGCGGCCACCTGCGCTGGCAGCCCGCGCTGGAGCGCCTGCCGCGGCGCGTGTTCGTCGACCTCGACCCCGGCTACACGCAGATCTGGCACGCGTCCGGCGGCGACGCGGCGGGGCTGGAGGGCCACGAGCTGCACTTCACCGTCGGCGCGAACGTCGGCACGGCCGATTGCGACCTGCCGACCGGCGGCATCCGCTGGCGCCCGATACGCCAGCCGGTGGTGCTCGACCGCTGGCCCACACCGAGCGAGACGTGCCGCGAATTCAGCAGCTTCACCACCGTGGCGAGCTGGCGCGGCGCGTACGGGCGGCCGGTGTGGGAGGGGCGCTCGTACGGCCTGAAGGTCCACGAGTTCCGCCGCTACGCGTCGCTGCCGGAGACGACCGGGCTGCCGTTCGCCGCCGCGCTCGACATCCATCCCGCCGATGCGCACGACGCCGAGCGCCTGCGGGCCGGCGGTTGGCAGCTGCTCGATCCTGCGCTGGTCGGCGACGTTGAGGGCTTTCGCACGTTCGTGCGTTGCTCCGGCGCCGAGTTCTCGACCGCACAAGGGGTCTACGTCGAGACGCACAGCGGCTGGTTCAGCGATCGCACCGTCCGCTATCTCGCGAGCGGCCGTCCCGCGCTCGTGCAGGACACCGGCTTCTCGGATCACCTGCCGGTCGGCGAGGGCCTGCTCGCCTTCTCGACGCCGGAGGAGGCGCGCGACGGCGCCCACGCGATCGTCGCCGACTACGCGCGCCACAGCCGCGCCGCCCGCACCGTCGCCGAGCGCTGCTTCGCTCCTGATCCCGCGCTCGCCCCGTTGCTCGATGCCGCCGGCGTGGCGCCGTAGGCGCTCAGCCCCGCGGCCGCGCGCGCAGCAGCACTGGCACCCGACAGCCGCGCGCGATCCACTCCGGCAGGCCGGCGTCGAGGTAGCCGGCGACGAGCAGCACGTCTGTGTAACGCGCCGGGAGGTCGCTGCTCCAGATGCGCTCGTGGTGCGCGATGCGGTTGCGCAGCTCGTGCAGTCGCGCGACCGGCTCCTCCACTGTCTCCCGCCGCCGGTCTGGCGCGCCGGGAAACGCACTCGCGAGGTCGGGCCACAGCGCGGTGTGCCGCCTCGTGATCAGGTAGCGCCAGAAGCCGAAGCCCAGCTCGCTGATCGTCTGTGCGTCGCTGGGCTGCTTCCGCTTGCGCCGCACGCGTCGCCGCGCTGTGGCGATGTCGGCGCGCGCACGCCCGTCCAGCACGCGGTCGGGATCGTCGAGCCATGAGCCGCGGACCCCGCCGCGGCCTGGGCGCTTCGAGAGCGCATCGCTCATCGCGTTGCGCAACGCAACCTCCACGTGGCCGAGCGGCTGCCAGAACGCTGCGCTCACGGCCGCGTTCCAGGCGTACAGGCGGAGCACCGCGTCGAGATTCCCACCGCATGCATCGACGTACGTGCTGAGCCGCGGCTCGCTGAGTAGCTGGAGCAGACGTGCAGGAGTGGGCGCGGTGGTTGGCAGCGACGACATCGATTGCTAGCCTTCGAGGCCAAGACCCCGGAACGGTCCCTGTGTAGCCCCGCCTCTGGCAGGGCAGGCCAAACCGCCGGGGTTTCGTCTTGCTTGGGGCGGATCTCGATGTTCGCGGTCGGGCTGCGGCATGTCTCGCGCGCTTCGCTGAGCAAGTGCGCAAGAGCGGCGAGGGATTGCGCCTGGGCGCGCTCCCCGACAGCGGGTACGCTCGGCCCATGCTCGTGCGCGACGCCGGCGACGCTTGGCAGATCGTCCTGCAGCCCGACCACGCGGACCTGTCGGGGCAGCTGGCGCAGGCGTGGGGCGGGGCCGGCTTCGCGCGGCCCGAGCCGTACGCGCCGCTCGTGCGCGCCGCGCGCTGTCACGACGACGGGTGGGCGACCTGGGAGCAGCGGCCGCGGCTCGACGGCGACGGTGCGCCGCAGTCGTTCACGAGCGTCCCGGCACCCGTCCACCTCGCCTTCTACCGCGCCGGCGTCGAGTGCGTCACCGCCGAGGACGCGGCGGCGGGACTGCTCGTCTCGATGCACATGAGCGGGCTCTACCGGCAGCGCTACGACGTGATGCCCTCGCCGCCGCGCACGCTGCCCGAGGACGAGCGCGACCTGATCGACGCGTTCGTCGCCCAGGAGGAGGACCGTCAGGTCGCGCTGCGGCGCGCGCTCGACGTTGACGAGGCGTGGCGCTGGACGAGCTACGCGCTGCTGCAGGTCTTCGACGTCGTCTCGCTGTACTTCGGGCTCGCCGACGTCGAGGTCGGCGTGCCGGGCGCGTGCGAGGGCGTGCCGACGACCGTCGGCGCCGACGCGGTGCGGATCGCGATCGAGCCGCTCGGGCCGTGGCGCGTGCGCTTCGACCCCTACCCGTTCAGCGAGGACCAGGTCGCGCTCACGCTGCGCCGCCGGCTCGTGCGCAAGCGCGACTGGCCCGACGACGACGCCTTCCGCGCGGACCTCGCCGCGACGCCGTTCGAGACGGTGCGGATCTTCGCGCAGCGATAGACGCTGCGCGCGACGTCACACCGGCGGCGCGTACACCCGCCGCACGCGGCAGGCCGTGCCGTACGCGGCGACCTCGCTCATGATGTCGCCGATCTCGTTGCAATCGAAGCGCATCGCGATCACCGCGTTCGCACCCCGCTCGGCGGCCGCCTCCTTGAGCCGGTCGACCGCATGCTCGCGGCTGTCGGCGAGCAGCTTCGTGTAGCCCTTCGCCTCGCCGCCGACGATCGTGCGAAAGGAGGCGCCGATGTTCGAGAACGCATTGCGCGCGCGCACGATCAGCCCGAACACCTCGCCGTACACCTCCTCGATCTCGTAGCCGGGGAGGTCGTTCATGGTCGTGATGATGATCTCGTCGCTCATGCGCCGGACTGTTGCAGGCGCGTCGGCGTCATCCCCGCGAGGCTCGGCCCGGCGGCGCGTGGAGCGGCAACGGGTCCGGCGGCAGCGGCCGCTGCCCGAAGTCGAAGTCGCGCCGCAGGTCGCCGAGCTGCGGCGCCGCCTCCCGCACGTCCGGGCGCGGATCGGGCCGGCCGTCGGTGCGCGGGTCGATGCGCGCGCCGCCGAGGAAGTCGTCCTCGATGAACTTGTTGATCGCGTCGAACGACAGCGTCTGGTGGTCGATGAAGCCGCGCCGCGCCCACGGCGAGATCACGATCCCCGGCACGCGCAACCCGTAGCCGGCGAGGTCGACGCGCGGGGGCGGCACGTGGTCGTAGAAGCCGCCCCAGTCGTCCCACGCGACGATCACCGCGGTCGAGCGCCAGTCGGGCGAGCGCATGACCGCGTCGACGACGCGCGTGACCCACGCCTGTCCGGCGGCGATGCTCGCCGGCGGGTGCTCGGAGTGCCGTTGATCAGGCACGACCCAGGCGACCGACGGCAACGTCCCGGCGCGCGCCGCCGCGAAGAAGCGGGAGACGTCCTGCACGTCGCCGACCTGTCTGTCGGCCTTCACCGTCGTGAACGACGGCAGCGGATTCCAGATCTCCGGCGTGCGTGCGTTCTGTCGAACCGGTCCGCAGTTCGCGTCGCCGTCGGCGCAGTCCGGCTGCAGCCCGCCGTGCACGTAGTAGCGCCAGCTGACGCCGGCTCTGTGCAAGAGGTACGTCAGATCGGTCCAGGCGTAGTTCGCGTCGGGCGCCAACCGGCGCGCCACCCGCGCCGGCGCGAGCGGGCGGCAGGCGGTGAGCGCCCGCGGCATCGCCGGGTCGTGCAGGTCGAGCCCCCAGCCGCGCCTCGGCACACCGTGCGCGCCAAGGCAGCGCGTCAGGCGCCGCAGCCCCGGCCGCGGCCGTCGCGCCCGCGCGGTGCCGACGCCCGCGATCTGGCTCGTGTGAAAGCCGTTCAGCTGGATGTTGCTGCGGCAGCTCATCGGGTCCCCGCGGCGGGTGCAGCTCGCCGACCAGCCCGAGACGAGGAACAGATGCGCCGGCAGGCTCCACGACGCGTTCGACGCGAACAGGTGGTCCTGCAGCGTGAAGTCGTGCGCCCAGCGCCAGTAGTTGGGGATCTCGCGCGCGGTGTGGAAGCCCATCACGTCGGGTCTGGAGGACGGCGAGCAGACGCCGGTCCGCGCGCCGCAGCCGCGCCCACCCGGGGACTCGGCCATCCGCACGAAGCCGTCCATCCGCCCGCCGTCCGCGTCCTCGCGCGCGGGCCCCGCGTCGTGCGGACCGCCGCCGTTGACGAGCGAGCGGTCGTGGTAGGGGCGCTGGCAATGACCGGCGCGCGGATCGGGCAGGCACACCATGAAGCGGCCGTCGTGGCGGGGGATCCCGTCGGCGCCTGGGAACGTCCCGAAGTAGGAGTCGAACGAGCGGTTCTCCTGCATCACGACGATCACATGCTTGATCGCGTGGATGTCACGCGGGCGCCTGCGCGCAGATCGCACGCCGAGACCGGCACGCCCCGCGCTCGCGACGACGTGGCGCTGCGCACCCGTGCCGCAGCCGGCGATCGCCACGGCAGTGGCGATCGCGGCTGCGGTGAGCGGGCGCAGAGCGGGCACCTCCCGATCGTGCGCTCGCTTCCTAAGCGATGGCTTCAGGAACGACCAAGAATCGGCAAAGAAACGTCAGCGCTTGCCGACGTCGTGCCACTTGTCCATCCAGTCCGGCAGCAACCACCATACGCGGACGGCCAGTAGCGCCCATGGGAATAGACCAAGGTCGATGGGTAGCGCGAGCGCGAGCGTGGTAAACCCGAGCAGAGCTGCTGTCACCAGCGGTTGGCTGAACATGCGCGTTTAGATATCGATTAACAGCTTTGTGCGCAAATCACTAGTTACTTAAGTCGACCATTTGACACCTCGCTCGGTCTGGCCCTGGCCCTTTTGGCGCGAGGGCACTCCTGTCCGCGAATGCCTTCCACCTCTCCTTCGTCCAGAGCGTTCGGAACAGTGCTCCGAAGAGAGCGCCGTGCTCGAGACCTCGGCCTAAGAGAACTGGCGGCTAAGGCGGGCTTGAGCTTCGGGCACCTCGGCCAGATCGAACGCGGCAGACGCTTTCCGCGTTTGGGAACCATCGAGGCCCTTGAGCGTGCGCTGGGTGTGTCGCCGGGCTACCTGATGTGGAGAGCCGGCGAGGAGGACGGCGATTGACGATGCGTGGTGGACGCCGGACCCGGCGTCCACCACGAACGGCCGTCAGGCCGCCGCCGCGCTGCCCGTCAACAGCTCGCCCGCCAGCCGGTCGACCGCGTCGCCGGTCCCGCCGAGCAGGCGGCGCGAGAGCTGGGCGCGGCGGAAGAACAGCGGCGCGTCGTGCTCCCACGTCGCGCCGATCCCGCCGTGCACCGCGATCACCTCGCGCGCGGCGAAGTCGAGCGCGGCGCCGCCGGACGCGCGCGCCGCGCTCGCCGCGGCGGCGAACTCGTCGGGCTTGTCGGCGTACGCCCAGCCGGCGTAGTAGAGCAGCGAGCGCGTGTTCTCCTGGCGGCGCAGCACCTCCGTCAACGCGTGCTTGATCGCCTGGTAGGAGCCGATCGGACGCCCGAACGTGTAGCGCTCCTTGGCGTAGGCGACCGAGCGCTCGAGGCACTCCTCGACCGCGCCGAGCGACTCCGCCGCAATCAGCGCGTGCGCGAGGAACCATGCGCGGCGCAGGTCATCCTCGCCGGCCGCGAGGAGTCTCCCGCAGGCGTCGTCGAGCGTCACGTGACCGAGCGGACGGGTCGCGTCGTAGATGCCGCTCGCCGGCTCGACGCTCACGCCGTCGGCGCTCGCGCCGATCGCGACCGCGACGGGTCTGCCAGCCTCGACGCCGACGACCACCAGGACATCGGCACCCACTGCGTCGGGCACCCATGCGACCGATCCGTTCACCGTCGCGAGCCCCTCATCGCCGCGGACGACCGCGGGCGCCGGCGCGCGGCGGCGGCCGCTGCGCGGCTCGACCGTCCACTCCGGATCCACGTCGTCGCCGGGCCGCGCGGCGACGTACGCCGCGCGCAGCTCTCCGCTCGCGAGCTTGCCGAGCGTGCCCTCGTCGAGGCCGCCCCCAGGAGTGCCGGAGCCGGCCACCCCGGCAGAATTCGCGATCGCGGTCGCCGGCAGGTGCCCCAGCAGCGGCACGCTCGCGAGCACGCGACCGGCCTCCGCCAGCACGAGCATCGCGTCGATCGCGCCGAGTCCGGCGCCGCCGTGCTGCTCGTCGATCAGCAGCCCGGTCCAGCCGGCCTGCTGCGCGGTGCTCCAGAGGTCGGGCAGCGGCGCCCCCTCCAGCGCCTCGCGCGCCGCCTCGACCGTTCTCACGCGGCTGAACGCGTCTCTCGCCGCCTCGCGCAGGAGGACCTGCTCGTCGGACAGGTCGAAGTTCACGACGCCACCTCCTGGCGCTCCTTCGCGCGCAGCTCGCTGAACGGGATGCCCTTGTCCAAGCGCGGCTCCGGAGGAAGACCGAGTACGCGCTCCCCGACGGTGTTGCGCAGGATCTCCTCCGTGCCGCCGGCCGACTTCAGCCCCGGCAGGAACGAGATCAGGTACGACCACTCGCTCTCGGGATCGAGCGCCTCGGGCCCGAGCACGTCGGCGATCAGGTCGCCCGCGGCGATCGCGCCGTTGACGGCCGTGATCTTGCCCATGCCCGCCTCGGGGCCGGGGATCTGGCCGCGCGAGATCGCCGTCAGCAGCCGGTAGCCGGTGAAGCGCAGCGCGAGCAGCTCGGTCGCGAGCTCGCCGAAGCGCGCCCGCACCTCCGGGTCCTTCGCGGCGACCGGGTCGCTCGCGATCGCTCGCGCGAAGCGGTCGGCGCGGTAGCCCATGCCCTCTGAGCCGGCGCCGATCGTCAGGCGCTCGAACATCAGCGTCGTCAGCGCGACGCCCCAGCCGCCGTTCACCGCACCCACCTCGGACCCCGGCTCCAGCTTCACGTCGTCGAAGAAGACCTCGTTGAACTCGGGCTCGCCGGAGATCTGGCGCAGCGGGCGGATCGTCACGCCCTCGGCGTCCATCGGCACGATGAACATCGTGAGGCCCTTGTGCTTGTGCGCGTCGGCGTCGGTGCGCGCGAGCAGCAGGCCGTACGACGCGAACTGCGCGTTCGTCGTCCACACCTTCTGGCCGGAGATGCGCCACGACCCGTCGTCGTCCTTGCGGGCGCGCGTCTGGATGCCGGCGAGGTCGGAGCCGGCGGCCGGCTCGGAGAACAGCTGGCACCAGACCTCGTCGCCGTGCAGCATCGGCGCGAGGTAGCGCTGCTTCTGCTCGTCGCTGCCGTGCGCGATGATCGTCGGGCCGAGCATGCCGACGCCGATCGCGTCGAGGATGCCCGGCACGCCGGCGCGCGCGATCTCCTGGTTGATGACGACCTGATGGAGCGGGCCCTTGCCCTGGCCGCCGTGCTCGGCCGGCCACGTCACGCCGACGTAGCCCGCCTCGGCCAGCCGCCGCTGCCAGGCGCGGTGCGCCGCGACGGCCTGCTCCTCGTCGCCGCGCCCGCGCGTCGCGGGAGCGTGCGGGGCGTTCTGCTCGAGCCAGGCGCGCACCTCGGTGCGATACGCGGCCTGCTCGGGCGTGTCGTTCAGATCCACGTCCGCTCCTTCCTGGCTGACTGACCAATCAATCGGGGTGCGAGCACCATACCGCGGCCGGGAAGGCGTCGTGCCGCCCGCCCGCAAGCGAACCGGCGCATCTTGTCCCGCCGCGCCGCTACCGTCGTTCAGGAGGGAGGCGCCGTCTCGTCGCGGAGGAGAGAGGAGAGGGCGATGTCGGACCATGGTCGCTTGACGCCCGAGAGCGTCAGCTGGCGCGTGAAGCGCGAGTCGGTCGTGCTGCTCGGCGCTGGACGCGAGTTGCTGTTGCAAGTGGCGCACCCGAGCGTCGGCGCGGGGGAGGCGCCGTTCGACGACGCGGAGCTGCGCTGGCTGTGGGCGACGCGCCTCGAGACCTCGCTGCTGATGTACACGCGCTATGTGCGCCCCCTCAAGGTGTGCGACGTCGAGGCTTACTACGGGGAGCAGCGCGACTTCCTGCTCGCATGCGACATCCCCGAGGCGACGGTGCCGGAGACGTTCGCCGACTTCATGCACTGGTACGACGGGGTCGTCGAGCACCTGCTCGAGGTGACGCCGGTCGCCCGCGAGGTCGCCCAGACCGTGCTGCGGCCACGCCGGCCGCTCGCGCTGCGACCGGCCTACGACGCGCTCAACCTCGCGACGATCGGCCTGCTGCCGTCGTCGCTGCGCGATGCCTACGGCCTGAGCTGGAGCCCGCAGCGCGAGCGGCTGCTCGGCGCGCAGACGACGCTCGTGCGGCGCCTGATGCCGCTGATGCCGTCGCTCGTGCGCGAGCGCCAGCTGCTGGGCGAAGCGGCGTAGGCCGGGTCGCTACTCGTCGGGATCGCCCGACGACAGCGCGCCGAGGATCCCGATGGCGAACAGCGCGATCAAGCCGAGCGAGGCGAGCGTCAGCACGTCGATGCCGTCCTTGACGATCGTCGCGACGGTCAGGAACGCGAAGCCGCCGATGAACACGATCACGACGGCGGTGACGACGGTGCGGGGGCTCACGAGTAGACGGGGATCCTGCCGGTTGGCGGCATCCGCTTGCGCCGCTGGGCGAACACGCGGATCGCGAGCAGCCCGAAGACGAAGCCCCCGACGTGCGCCGCGTACGCGACGCCGCCGCCCCCGCTGCCCGTCGGCTGCACGAGCTGTCCGGCCGTGAACAGCGCCTGCTCGACGAACCAGAAGCCGAGCAGCAGCCACGCGGGCAGCTCGATCAGCGTGAACAGGAAGACGATGAACACGACCGTCACGATCCGAGCGCGCGGGTAGAGCACGATGTAGCCGCCGAGCACGCCGGCGATCGCGCCCGAGGCCCCGACCGTCGGCACCGTCGAGCCCGGGTCCATCGCGATCTGCAGGCCGATCGCGCACAGGCCGCCGAGCAGGTAGAAGGCGACGTAGCGCACGCGCGACATCGCGTCCTCGACGTTCGTGCCGAAGATCCACAGGAACAGCATGTTGCCCGCGAGGTGCAGGATCCCGCCGTGCAGGAACATCGCCGTCACGAGCGTGAGGTAGGACGCGATCGGGCCCTGGTCGGACTGCTCGTGCGTCACCTCGCCCGGGATCGTGCCGTAGTCGATCACGCTCGCGTTCGAGGGACCGTGCCCGAGGCCCCCGTGCTGCAACGCGAAGTAGACGAGCACGTTCGCCGCGATCAGCAGGATCGTGACGATCGGCAGCCGATCCGTGGGGATGTTGTCCTTGAGCGGGAACAAGGCCCGCGGAAGCTACCCGTTCAGTCCAGGTATGTGACGACGTCGGTCGCCGCGGTGCGCTCGGGCGGCGCCTTCTCCTGGCGCAGCGGGCCGAGGTGCACGAGCGCGATCGCCCGCTCGCCGTCGGGGATGCCGAGCGCGGTGCGACCCTCCGGCGTGCGCAGCACGGCGGGCGTGCGCCAGTAGGCGGCGAGTCCGCGTGCGTGCGCGGCCAGCAGCAGCGTGTACGTGGCGCAGCCGGCGGCGAGCAGGTCCTCCTCGTCGGCGACTGGATCCTCGCCGGCCTGGATCGCGGAGACGCACACGAGCGTCGGCGCGCGGTCGAGCTTCGACGCCGCCTCCGGCCCGGCGGCCTCTTTCAGCGCAGTGAGTGCCTGCGGGCCGAGGACGCGAAAGCGCCACGGGTTCGTGAGATGGTGGTTGGGCGCCCAGGTGGCGAGCTCGAGCAGTTGATCCAAGGTCGCACGGTCGACCGGCTCCGCGCCGTAGACCTTGTGCGTCCGCCGCGTGCGGATCGCCGTCTCGAGGTCCACGGGCGCCTACGCCGCGAGCGGCCCGTGGCCCGGCTGCTGCTGCGGCACGTGCTGATCGGCGTGGTAGCTGCTGCGCACGAGCGGCCCGGCGGCGATGTGGTCGAAGCCGAGCGCGTAGGCGGCGTCCTCGAGCGCCTTGAACTCGTCCGGGTGCCAGTAGCGCACGATCGGGAGGTGACGCTCCGTCGGGCGCAGGTACTGGCCGACGGTGAGGACCTGGACGTGGTGCTCGCGCAGGATCCCGAACGTCTCGACCATCTCCTCGTGCGTCTCGCCGAGGCCGACCATCAGGCCCGACTTCGTGACGACCTCGTCGCCGCCCATCTCCTTCGCGTTCTTGAGCACGCGCGCGGAGCGCAGGAACTCCGAGCCGCGCCGCGCGACCGGGTACAGGCGCGGCACGACCTCGACGTTGTGGTTGAAGACGTCGGGGCGCTCCGCGATGACCTTTGCCAACGGCATCTCCTGGCCGCGGAAGTCGGGCGTCAGCACCTCGACCTTGCACTGCGGCGCCTGCATGCGGATCGAGCGGATCACGCCGACGAAGGCGGAGGCGCCGTAGTCGGGCAGGTCGTCGCGGTCGACGCTCGTGATGACCGCGTGCCGCAGCCCCATCTTCGCCACCGAGCGGGCGACGCGCGCCGGCTCGAGCGGGTCGTTCCAGGTCGGCTTGCCGGTCTGCACGTTGCAGAAGCCGCAGCGGCGCGTGCAGGTGTCGCCGAGGATCATGAAGGTCGCGGTGCCGCGCTCCCAGCACTCGCCGACGTTCGGGCAGGCAGCCTCCTGGCAGACCGTGTGCAGGTTCTCCTGCTTGATCATCGCCGTCAGGTCGCGGTACTTCGGCCCACCCGGGGCGGGGACCTTGAACCACGGCGGCTTGCGCTCGCGGAAGGGGCGCACCTCGGGGCCAAGCACCTTCAGGACGTCCATCCCGCCCGGGTTCGCCCGCGAGCGCGTGACGTGTCTGCGTTCCTCGGTCGCGCTCATGCCCCCTGAAAGGTAGCGGTCGCGCCGCGATCGAGCCGGCTCGCCGCGTTCCCCACTTTTCCCACTAGTCCCACTATCTCGACATGTCCTGTGGAGATGCTGTATAACTCCAAACCAGCTAATCCCGACTGCCTTGGAGGAGTTTTGATTTCGCAGCACGTACGCAAGACCGTCCTCGCACTGCTCGCGCTTGCGGCGCTGGTGGCGGCCGTTGCCGGATGCGGCGGCTCCTCCGACGAATCGGGCGGCGCCGACGTCAGCGGCGGCGGCGACGCGAAGACGACGCTCTCGCTTGTCGCCTACTCCACGCCCGAGGTCGTCTACGACGAGATCATCCCCGACTTCCAGAAGACGGCGGATGGTGCAGACGTCGGCTTCAAGACCTCGTTCGGCGCCTCCGGCGACCAGAGTCGCGCGGTCGACGCCGGCCTCAGAGCCGACGTCGTGTCGTTCTCGACCGAGCCGGACATGACGCGGCTCGTCGACAGCGGCATCGTCGACCCGAGCTGGAACAGAACGCCGACGAGAGGCCTCGTCACGACCTCGGTCGTCGCCTTCGTCGTGCGCAAGGGCAACCCCAAGCACATCAAGACGTGGAATGACTTGCTGAGACCAGGCGTCAAGGTGCTCACGCCGAATCCGTTCTCCTCAGGCGCCGCGAAGTGGAACCTGCTGGCCGCCTACGGCCAGGCCTCCGACGGCGGCAAGAACGAGCAGGCCGGCCTCGACTACGTCAGAAAGCTGATCTCGCACGTGCCGGTGCAGGACAAGTCGGGCCGCGACGCGCTCTCCGACTTCACCGGCGGCAACGGCGACGTGCTGCTCTCCTACGAGTACGAGGCGACGACCGCGCAGAAGAAGGGCGAGGACGTCGACTACGTCGTCCCCGATGACACGATCAAGATCAACATCGACATCGCGACGACGAGAACTGCGCCGGCTGCGGCCAGAACGTTCCTCGACTACGTGCTGTCGAGACCGGCCCAGCAGCGCTTCGCCGACTGGGGCTACCGCCCGGTGAACCAGGACGTGCTGGACGCGAACGCGAGCAGATTCCCGAACCCGCCCGGACTGTTCACGATCGACGACCTCGGCGGCTGGAGCGTCGTCGACGACAAGTTCTTCGACGTCGACAACGGGTCGATCGCGAAGATCGAGGAGGACGCGGGGGTGTCGACCGCCAAGTGAGCGCGACGTCTGCACCGCTCGCCCCGGCACCGCCCGCAAGGGCGGCTGCCGGGAGCCGTTCCGCCTGGCGCTCCCATTCGGGGGCGCTGGGCCTCGGCCTCTCCACGCTGTGGCTCAGCATCATCGTGCTGCTGCCGCTGTCGGCCGTCGTCGCGCACTCGCTCGACGGCGGCATCGGCGCATTCTGGGACGCGGTCACGACCAGACAGGCGCTCGCGGCGCTGAGATTCACCGTGCTCATCTCGCTCGCGACCGCGCTCGTCAACGTCGCCGGCGGGACGCTGATCGCGTGGGTGCTGGTGCGCGACCGCTTCCCCGGCAAGCGCATCGTCAACGCGCTGATCGACCTGCCGTTCGCGCTGCCGACGATCGTCGCGGGCCTCACGCTGCTGACGCTCTACGGCAACAGAAGCCCGGTCGGGATCGACATCGCCTTCACGCAGCTGGCGGTGCTCGTGGCGCTGCTGTTCGTGACGCTGCCGTTCGTGATCCGCAGCGTCCAGCCCGTCCTGATCGAGCTCGACCGCGAGATGGAGGAGGCGGCGCTGTCGCTCGGCGCGCGCAACGCGACGATCTTCCGCCGCATCGTCGCGCCGAACCTCGTGCCGGCGGTCCTGTCGGGCGCCGCGCTCGCGTTCGCCCGCGCGGTCGGCGAGTTCGGCTCGATCGTGCTGATCTCCGGCAACATCCCGTTCCACACGCAGGTCAGCTCGGTCTACGTCTTCAAGCTGATCGAGAGCGATGCGCCGACGAGCGCCGCGGCCGTCTCGACGGTGCTGCTGATCGTCTCGCTGGTCGTGCTGCTCGCGATCCGCGGCCTCGGCCGCTGGGGGGCGCGCCATGACCGTTAGCCGCCCGTGGCAGCTCGGCCTGCGCGTCGTCGGGCTCGCCTACCTCGCGCTGCTGCTGTTCGTGCCCGTCGCGCTGATCTTCTACCGCACGTTCGAGCACGGGCTCGGCGCCGTGTGGGAGTCGATCACGACGCCGGCGGCGATCCACGCGTTTCAGCTGACGCTCGAGGTGACGCTGATCGCCGTGCCGCTCAACACGCTGTTCGGGATCGTCATGGCGATCGCGCTCGCGCGCGGCAGATGGCGCGGCAAGGGCCTCGTGAACGCGCTGATCGACCTGCCGTTCGCGGTCTCGCCGATCGTGATCGGGCTCTCGCTGGTGCTCGTCTACGGCGTGCACGGCTGGCTCGGCGGCGCGCTCACCGACGCGGGCATCCAGGTGATCTTCTCCGTCCCCGGGATCGTGCTGGCGACGATCTTCGTCTCGCTGCCGTTCGTCGTGCGCGAGGTGACGCCGGTGCTGAAGGAGATCGGCGACGATCAGGAGCAGGCCGCCGCGACGCTCGGCGCGGGCGCGTGGACGACGTTCCGTCGCATCACGCTGCCGTCGATCCGCTGGGGCGTCGCGTACGGCGTCGTGCTGAGCGTCGCGCGCTGCATCGGCGAGTTCGGGGCGGTCAGCGTCGTGTCGGGGAAGATCTCCGGCCAGACGGAGACGCTCACGCTGCTGGTCGAGAAGCGCTTCTCGAACTTCGACATCGCGGGCGCGTACGCCGCCTCCGCGCTGCTGGCGCTGATCGCGCTGGCGACCCTGCTTGCCATGACGGCCATCAAGCCACGACGAGAGGAGGGGGACGCATGATCTCCGTCACCGGTGTCACGAAGCGGTTCGGCGACTACGTCGCCCTCGACGACGTCTCGCTGGAGGTGCCCGACGGCTCGCTGACGGCGCTGCTCGGGCCGAGCGGCTCGGGCAAGTCGACGCTGCTGCGGATCATCGGCGGGCTGGAGTCGCCCGACCACGGCAGCGTCGTGATCCACGGCGAGGACCAGACGTCGGTCGCGCCGCAGCGGCGCGGGATCGGCTTCGTCTTCCAGCACTACGCCGCGTTCAAGCACATGACGGTGCGCGACAACGTCGCGTTCGGGCTGACCGTGCGCAAGCGGCCGAAGGCGGAGATCGCCTCGCGCGTCGACGAGCTGCTGGAGATCGTCGGGCTCGCCGGCTACCAGAAGCGCTACCCGTCGCAGCTCTCGGGCGGCCAGCGGCAGCGGATGGCTTTGGCGCGCGCGCTCGCGGTCGAGCCGAAGGTGCTGCTGCTCGACGAGCCGTTCGGCGCTTTGGACGCGAAGGTCCGTGCCGACCTGCGCGAATGGCTGCGCAAGCTGCACGACGAGGTCAACGTGACGACGCTGCTCGTCACGCACGACCAGGAGGAGGCGATGTCGATCGCCGACCAGATCGCCGTGATGGACCACTCGCGGATCGAGCAGGTCGGCTCGCCGCGCGAGCTCTACGACGAGCCGGCGACGCCGTTCGTGATGCGCTTCCTCGGGCCGGTCACGCGGCTCGGCCAGCAGCTCGTGCGCCCGCACGACATCGCGCTCTCGCACGACGCGCTGCCCGGCTCCTCAGAGGCGCAGGTCGCGCGCGTCGTACACCTCGGCTTCGAGGTGCGCGCGGAGCTGGAGCTCGGCGACGGCGAGGAAGTGGCGGTGCAGCTGCCGCGCAACGAGGCCGACGAGCTGGAGCTTGCCCCCGGCGACATCGTGCATGTGCGATCGACGGCGCTCCCGCGCGCCGGCGCGCCCGGCGGCGGGACGGACGAGGAGCCGGCGCTCAGCGCCTGAGCGATCCCGCACGGGGGCCCGCCTCGTCCGGCCACGTGGCCGGCCTCGGCACCCCTAGCGGGTCAGCCAGGCATCGTCGGCGCGCGTGAGCGCCTCGACGGTTCTCGGCAGTCTGCCGCTCGCGAGGTCGGCGAGCGTGACGTGCTCGTTGACCTCCCGCAGCGCCTGGCGCACGGCGATCCACACTCTGCGCAGCGGCTCCGCCGTGCCGGCGTACTCGACGTCCTCCGGGCGCCCGCCGCGCACCGAGGCCATCGGACCCTCGACGACGCGGATCACGTCGGCGACGGTGATCTCACTCGCCGGCCGCGCAAGGCGGTAGCCGCCCTCAGCGCCGCGCTGGCTGCGCACGAGGCCGCCCTGGCGCAGGTCGCCGAGGATGTTCTCGAGGAACTTCGGCGGGATGTCCTGCGCCTGCGCGATCGCGTCCGCCTTCGTCAGGTGGTCCTCGCCGGCGACTGCCAGCTCGATCGCCGCGCGCACGGCGTAGTCGACCTTCGCTGAGATGCGCATGGCCGTGCATGATGACCGGCGCGCCGAACGGATGCGGAGCAGTGGCGCCGGAGCGGTCGGATCAGCTGACGGCTGCGCCGATCCCAAGCGCCGCTGCTGGGACCTCGACGGGCGTCCGCTCGAACGCCTCGGCGAAGCGGCCGACGACGCGGTCGGAGAACGCGGCCAGCGCAGGCGACGGCTCGCGCTGGAGCGCGAGCGGCGCGCTCGCGGCCGGGCGCGTCTGCGCAGTGATGCCGCGCTCGTCGGCGAGCGAGGTCATGCGCACGCCGTGCAGGCCGCAGGCGACCGCCCACTCGAACGGACGCATGTCGTTGTCGACGTTGACGGCGAAGCCGTGCGTCGTGACGCCGTGCGAGACGTGCACGCCGATCGAGGCGATCTTGCGCTCGTCGATCCACACGCCCGTGTACTCGATCCCGTCCTCGGGGCGGTTGCGCGCCGCGATCCCCTCGTCGCCGAGCGCGTCAATCAGCGCCTCCTCCATCGTGCGCAGGTAGGCAATCACGTCCTCGACGCGCATGATCGGATAGCCGACGAGCTGCCCGGGGCCGTGGTAGGTCAGCTGGCCGCCGCGCCGCACCGGCACGACGTCGATCCCCTGCTCGGCGTACCACTCGGGTCTGAACGGCAGGTCCTCCGGTCTGGAGCGGCGCCCCTGCGTGTAGACGGGCGGGTGCTCGACGAGCAGCAGTACGTCCGGCAGCTCGTCCGCTTGGCGGCGCGCGCGCACCGCCTCCTGCAGCTCCAGCGCGGCGCGGTACTCGACCACGCCGAGGTGTACGACGAGCAGCTCGGGGGGCTCAGTCACCCCAGCGCTCCAGTCGCCGTCGCAGCGCGCCGAGGAACTGCGCCGCCTGCGCGCCGTCGAGGGCCCGGTGGTCCCAGGAGAGGCCGAGGATCGTCTGCGGGCGGATCTCGATCACGTCGTTGCCATCGTCGTCCTCGATCACGATAGCCCGCTTGACGACCGCCTCCAGGTCGAGGATCGCGACCTGCGGCTGATTGATCACCGGCGTCGCCATCAGCGAACCAAACTGACCCGGGTTCGTGACGGTGAAGGTGCCGCCGCCGACCTCGTCGGGCGTGAGCTGCTGCTTGCGGGCGCGCCGCGCCAGCTCGCGGATGGCGATCCCGATCTGCTCGACTGAGAGCAGGTGCGCATCGCGGATCACCGGCACGATCAGCCCATCCTCGCCGAGCGAGACGGCGACCCCGAGATGGACCGCCTCGTGACGCGTGTAGCGCTCGCCGTCGAGCGTCGCGTTGAGCGATGGGTGGTCTCTGAGCGCGTCCATCGCCGCGCGCGCGACGATCGGCAGCGGCGTCACGCCGAGCAGCGAGCTCGCCTTCGCGCCTCTGCGCACTGCCTCCACGCGGCTCATGTCGCACTCCATCCACGTCGTGCACGTCGCGGCCGTCTCCAGCGAGCGCTTCATGTGCGCGCCGATCGCTCTGCGCATGCGCGAGAGTTGGCCGGCGGGTTCCTCGGCGCGATACGGGCTCTCCGTATGCAATGGGCGCTCAACCGCCGCCAGCACGTCCTGCTTGCGCACCCGTCCGTCGCGCCCCGTCCCGATCACAGACGCCAGATCGACACCGTGCTCGGCAGCCAGCCGCGACACGACGGGGGAGAAGTACAGCGACGCCGATCGGGCGGGTGGCGCGGGTGAGACGATTTCCGCGACCCCGCTCGCGAAATCGTCTTCACCGGCGACAGGACCCGCCCGCAGCCCGGCCGAGCCCGCCGCAGAAAGCCGCGCCAGCACCACACCGACCTCGACGGTCTCTCCCTCGTTGACCAGGATCTCCGCCAACGTGCCGGCTGCCGGCGACGGGATGTCCGTGACGATCTTGTCGGTGTCGACTTCGCACAGCGGCTCGTCGGCGTCGACACGGTCGCCCGGCTGCTTGAGCCATCTGATCACCGTGCCTTCGACGACCGAGACCCCGAGCTGGGGCATCACGACGTCAGTAGTCGAGGAGGTCTCGGCAGGCATCGCGGATGCGGTCGACGCTCGGCAGGACTGCCTGTTCGAGCGGGGGGCTGAAGGGGATCGGCACGTCGGGGCTTGCCACACGGCGGATCGGGCCGTCGAGCTGCTCGAAGGCGTGCTCGGCGATCAGGGCTGCGACCTGGGCGCCGGCGGCGCACGTCTCGTTCGCCTCGTCGACGATGAGGACCTTGGACGTCTTGGCAACGCTGGCGAGGATCGCCTCCGTGTCGAGCGGCACGAGTGAGCGCAGATCGAGGACCTCCACGCCGGCGTCGAGGTCGTCGGTCGCTTCGAGCGCTGCATGCACCATTGCGCCGTAGGCGATCACCGTGAGGTCGGTGCCCTCGCGCGCCACGCGCGCGGTCATCGGCGTCTCGTAAGTGCCCTCAGGCACCTCGCCCTTCACACGGCGGTAGAGGTGCTTGTGCTCCAAAAAGACCACCGGGTTCGGGTCGCGGATCGCGGCGGTCAGCAGGCCCTTGGCATCCTCGGGCGTCGACGGCGCGAGCACCTTGATCCCGGGCGCGTGCATGAACCACGCCTCGGGGTTCTGCGAGTGGAAGGGGCCACCGGAGAAGCCGCCGCCGCTCGGCAGGCGCACGACGATCGGGACCGCGAGGCCGAAGCGGTAGTGAGTCTTGCCGGCGACGTTGATGAGCTGGTCGAAGCCGCATGCGACGAAGTCGGCGAACTGCATCTCGCAGACCGGTCGCATCCCGACGACCGCGGCGCCGACGGCAGTCCCGACGATTGCCGCCTCCGCCAGCGGCGTGTCGATCACGCGCTCCTCGCCGAACTCTTCGACGAAGCCGTCCGTCACCTTGAAGGCGCCGCCGAAGGCGCCGACGTCCTCGCCCATCACGAGCACGCGCTCATCCGTTCGCATCTCCTCGCGCAGCGCGTCGGAGATCGCCTCCAGGTAGGTCATCGCCGGCATCAGGCGGATGCCTCCGCAGGCTCGGCCGCGAACCCGCTCCACGGCGCGCGCCCGTCGCCGAGCGGTTCCGCCTCCTCCTCTGCGAACACGCCGTGCGCAGCGTCGGTCGCGTCGGGCATCGGCGCGGCGAGCGCCTCCGCCGTCGCCGCCTCGACCTCCGCCTCCACCTCCGCGCGCAGCTCCGCGACCTCGACGCCGAGTTGCGCCACGCGCCGCTCCTGCCGCTCGATCGGATCGCGCTGCGCCCACTCAGCCAGCAACTCCGGCGGCACGTAGCGCATGTCGTCGTGTGCGGCGTGGCCGTGCATGCGCATCGTCACCGCCTCGACCAGCGTCGGCCCCTTGCCGGCGAGCGCGCGCTCGCGTGCGACCCGCACCGCATCGAAGACCGCCTCGACGTCGTTGCCGTCGACCGTCACGCCGGGGAACCCGTATACGCGCGCGCGCTCCACCGGGTCGACCACGAACTGCTTGGCGAGCGGCGTCGAGTACGCGAACTGGTTGTTCTCCAGCACGAACACGACCGGCAGCCGCTGCACGCCGGCCCAGTTCATCGCCTCGTGGAAGTCGCCGCGCGAGGTCGCGCCGTCGCCGAACCAGGTGAGCGCGACGCGCTGCTCGCGGCGCAGCTTGAACGCCATCGCCATGCCGGTCGCGACGCACATCATGTCGGGCAGCATCGAGACCATCCCCATCACGCCGCTCGCGGGGTCGCCGAAGTGGACGTTGCCGTCGCGCCCGCCCGTGACGCCGCTCGCGCGGCCCATGTACTGCGCGAGGATTCGCGCCGGCTCGACGCCGCGCACGAGGTGCGCGCCGAGGTCTCGGTGCAGCGGGCAGAGGCGGTCGCGCGGGCCCATCGCGAACGCCGCGCCGACCGACACGGCCTCCTGGCCGAAGCCGTCGTAGAAGGAGCCCGGCACGCGGCCCTGGCGGTAGAGCGTCAGCGCGCGCGCCTCGATCGCACGCATCAGCAGCATCGCGCGCAGCAACTCGACGCGATCCGCGCGCGAAAGGGCTCCCATTTCGGGCTGAACGGTACTTCGACCCGATCCCCCCGATCGGGTGGGTGAACGGTCACGTATTCGCCTGGCGGCTGGCGCCCGCACCCATCTCGCGCGCTAGCGTGCGGCGCATGACCATCCTCGCGCTCGCGCCGCTGCTCGCCTCCGCTGGCGGGGGATCGGGTGGCTTCGGCGGCGGTGGTGGCGGATTCGGCGGTGGTGGAGGATATGGCGGCGCTGGCGGCGGCAGCTGGATCCTCTTCGTCGTGCTGCTCACCGGCTTCCTGCTGGTCGTGCTGATCGCCGGGCTCCAGGCCCGCAAGGTGCGCCGGCGCCGCGAGGCCCGGCGGCGCCAGGTCGAGCTGGCATCGGCCGTGGCGGCGGACGACGATCCGCAGCTGGCGGCCGACGCGATCCGAGCCACGGCCGAGCGGCTGTTCCGCGAGGCGCAGGCGGCATGGGACGCGCGCGACGACGTGCGCCTCCAGGCACTGCTCAGCCCCGACCTGCTCGTCGAGTGGCGACGGCGCCTCGCCGACTTCGCCGACAGAGGCTGGCACAACCGCGTCCAGGTTCTTGAGTTGAAGTCGATCGAGTACCTCGGGCTGGTCAACCGCGAGGGCGCCGACGATGACCGCGTGACGTGTCGCATCACTGCGCAGCTGGGCGACTACGTCGAGACCGAGTCGGGCACGCGCATCATGCGCACCGGCGCGAGCAGCGCAGTGGTGACGGTGACCGAGTACTGGACGCTCGCGCGCCGCGACGGCGAGTGGATCGTCGCCTCGATCGAGTCCGACGCCGAGGGCGCGCACGTGATCGACGACGAGATCGTCGCGACCCCATGGCAGGACGAGCAGCGCATGCGCGACGCCTCGCTCGTCGAGGTCGCGGCCGCGGACAAGCTGCCGGCGGGGGTGGCGACCGCCGAGGTCGCCGACCTCGACTACGCCGGCGACGCGCGCGCCGCCGCACTCGACCTCTCGCTCGTGGACGGGCGCTGGGCGCCGGACGTGCTGGAGGCAGCGGCGCGGCGGGCGGTCGCCGCATGGGCCGAGGCGGTCGACGGCGCCGATCGCGACCTGCTCGACGTCGCGACGCCGGAGGCCGCGGACGCGCTGCTGCATCCGGACGACCCCTCGAAGAAGACCCGGCTCGTGATCCGCGGCCCGCGCGTGCGGCAGCTGCGGATCGCCGCGCTCGACCCGGCCGCGACGCCGCCGACGATGACGGTCGAGGTCGAGGTGCGCGGCCGGCGCTATGTCGAGGACCGCGACGACGCGTCGGTGCGCTCGGGCTCGAAGGAGCGCGAGACGACGGTGCGCGAGCGCTGGACGCTCGCGTTGTCCGGGCCGGACGACCGGCCCTGGCAGATCGTCCGCGTCGACTGAGCGTCCCGTACCCTCGACATGTGGAACGCGTGTGGGCCTCTCGGCTGCGCTGGCGCCTGCGGGGCGCGTGGCTGGCGCCGCTGGCGCTCGTGCTCACCGTCGCCGACGCGCTGCTGATCCACTGGCGTCCGCTCGCCGGCGACGGGCGCACGAACCTGCTCGCGGCGCTGCTGCTGGCCGCCTTCCTCAACCTCGTCGCGGTCGCGGCGCTCGCGCCGATCGCGGGGATGGCGTGGAGGCGCGCGCAGCCGCAGCTGCCTGCGATCGTCGCGCGCGACCGCGCCGGCGTCGTGTTCGTGCTGCTTGTGACCGCGGGCGTGCTCGTCGGCGGGACGCTCCACCACGGCACGCTGACCCGCAACGCCGACACGCTTGCGGACGCGCACGCGCGCGGCGTGGCGTGGATCGGCACGTATGCGCCGGCGCCGTTCCGCCGCCACCTCGAGCTCGCCGACACGATCGCGGTCGTGCCCGGCAGCGTGTACCGCACCTGCGCGCCTGACCCGGCGCGCGGCCGCGCGTGGTGCGTCGTCGTCCACATCCACGGCGCGGTGCGCCGCGACGGCGGTACGCCGAACGGCGTGTTCGAAGCAGGGCGCGGATAGCTGGACATCAAGGCATCAATCTGGCTATGCTTTGATGCATGCGGACCACGCTGACGCTCGAGCCCGATGTCGCCGCCGAGCTGGAGCGGCGGCGCAGAGCCGGCCGCGACTCGTTCAAGAGCGAAGTCAACCGGCTGCTGCGCCTCGGTCTGGAGGCGGAGCGCTCCGCCGAGCGCACAGCGCCGACGGAGCGCTTCAGAGTCGATCCGTGGCCGGGCGGCGAGCTGCTGATCGACATCGACGACGTGACGGCGGCGCTCGACCTGATCGACCCGCCGCGACTGTGATCCTGCTTGACGCGAACCTCGTCGTCTACGCGAACCAGGAGGACGCGCCGCACCACACCGCGGCGCGCACCTGGTTTGAGGAGGTCATGGGGGCGTCGGACCGCGTCGCGTTCCCATGGCCCACGCTGCTCGCGTTCGTCCGCCTGATGGGCAACCGCGTCGTGATGCCCAACCCGATGCCGCTCGCGGAGGCGTGGGCGCGCGTCGAAGCGTGGCTCGCCCGACCACAGTCCTGGATCCCGGTCCCGACCGAGCGCCATCAGCAGATCCTCGCGGACCTGCTCGACGGGGAGACCCGGCCCGACATCGCGAACGACGCGCACCTCGCCGCGCTCGCGATCGAACATGGCTTGACCGTGTGCAGCACGGATCGCGACTTCTCGCGGTTCCCCGGCGTCCGCTGGGTGAATCCGCTCAGTCGCTGATCGGCACGGGGTTGCCGGCCTCGCCCAGCACCGCGCCGACGCCCGCGGCCACCGTCAGCGCGAAGCCGATCCCGACGAGCCACGAGACGAGCGCGATCGCGATGCCGATCAGGCCGTAGTGCGTCGCCGCGCGGCCGATCGCCTCGGGCATGTAGATGACCGAGCCGACGCTGATCGCCGTCATCGCGACGGACGTCAGCAGCGCGGTCGGGACGAGCGCCCGCCAGTCGACGCGTCTTGCCAGCAGGATCCACGGTGACCACAGCCACAGCACCGCGTTGCCGGCGAGCAGGACCGTCAGCGATCCGACCGGCCCGGTCAGCCCCAGCAGCCAGTCACGCATGGCGGCGAACAGCGTCGACCACACGACGACGCCGCCGATCCAGATCAGGCCTGCGCGCGTGCCGGCGAGGCCGCGCACCTCCAGCTGCCACGCGTGCTCGTAGACGCGCTGCAGCGCGCGCGTGAAGCTGAGCGTCGCGAAGATCAGCAGCAGCACGCCGAGCCACGAGACCGACTGGCGCACCGCGTCGGGCTGCGCGAACACCTCGCGCACGAGGTCCGCGGTGTCGCCTCGCAGGTGGAAGCGGTCGATCAGCTCGCTCGAGAGCCCCTCCGTCCCCGGCAGGAACGCCGAGGCGATCACGAGCAGCGGCACGAGCGCCGTGAACGCGAGCGAGCCGAGCGCGACCGAGCGGTCGACGAACTGGATCTCGACGAGCCGGTCGAGGCAGGCGCGCGCGAGCGATCCGATGCTCGACGCCATCGCGGCTACGCGTCGCCGCGGCGACGCAAGTTGCCGACCAGCAGCGAGATGACGGTCACAAGGTAGATCTGCCCGGTCAGCATCTCCAGCACCGCGACGGCGCGTCCGCCACGCGTGGCAGGGGAGAGATCGCCGTAGCCGGTCGTCGTCATCGACGTGAAGCTGAAGTAGACGCGCTGGCTCTCGCTGCCGTCGAAGCCCTGCGCGAAATACGGACCGTGGCCGAGTCTCGCCATCGTGCTGATGACGAACGAGAAGACGATCCCGACGAGCAGGTAGACGGCGAGCGCGCCGGCGACCGCCTGCAAGGTCACGCCGCGCACCCGCAGCAGCACCGCGAGCCCGCGCACGAGCTGCACGAGCGTGGCGAGCACGAGCGCGGCACTGATCGCCGACCCCACGCCCTCCTCGACCCACTCGAAGCCGACCGCCGCCACGATCGCGAGCGTCACGACGATCAGCGCGACGCCGGCGCGCTCGCGCAGCCGCACGTCGCCGCGGCTGGTCGCGATCACGACGAGCAGCGCGCCGCCGGACAGCAGCAGCCCGACCGCGCGGCTCCACGGCGACTCCGGCGCGACGATCAGGAAGACGACCGTGACGAGCGCGATTGCCAGCACGATCCCGTACCGGTGGCTGCCCTCCAGCTCCAGCGTGCTCTCGCGAGAAGCGTGCATGCCTGTCGCACAGGATTCCCGCTATGGCGGCGGAGCCAGACTAGGAGGGACGGCCGGCAGGCGCCGCGAGCGCGCGTGCGGTCGTGCTGCGCGTCACCGCGATCGCGAGCTTCGCGGCGATGCCGCCGTAGACGGCCGCGTCGAGCAGGGGATTCCGGCCGGCGTGGAACTTGCGGTAGAAGCGCGCCATCCCGCGGTGGAACGCGACGTTCTGGCGTAGCCGCCGGTGGCGCCCGCTCGTCCCACCCTTGACGTGCACGATCGTCACATCTCCCTCGTACCGCACGCGCCAGCCCGCCTGGTGAAAGCGGTAGCACCAGTCGAGGTCCTCCATGTACAGCCAGTAGCCCTCGTCGAGCAGGCCGACCTCCTGGAGCGCAGTGCGCCGCACGAGCATGAACGCGCCGTTGACCGCGTCGACGTCGCCGCACTCGTGCTCGCCCAGCTCGGTCGCGCGGTACTGGCCGAGCCGCGTGCCGGCGCCCGCACGGCGACCGACGCCGGTGAAGTGCGCAAGTGCGCTCAGCGGCGTCGGGAACGAGCGCTTGGCGGCATGGTCGAACGTGCCGTCGTCTTGCACGAGGCGGCAGCCGAGCATGCCGATGCCGGGGTCCGCGTCGAGCCGCGCGGACAGTGCGTCGAGCGCGCCGGGCGTGACCTCGGTGTCGGGGTTGAGCAGCAGCACCTGGTCGCCGTCCGCGTCGCGCAGCACGACGTTGTTGGCGGCGGAGAAGCCGGCGTTCTCCGACAGCACGTGCAGCCGCACGTGCGGGAAGCGCTCCGCGACCAGCGCGGCCGTTCCGTCGGTCGAGGCGTTCTCGACAAGGTGCACGCGCTGCTCTCCGCGTGTGAACGGATGGCGTTCGAGCGACGCCAGGCAGCGCTCGACGAGCGCCCGGCACTGGTAGGAGACGATCACGACGTCGAGCGACGGCATCAGAAGGCCCCACGTCCGCGCACGACCGCGCCGGCCGTCCGCAGCAGCAGCGAGACGTCCTTGCGGAAGGCGTAGTTCTCGACGTACTCGCGCTCGACTGCGAGCCGCTCGGCGAACGTCAGCTCGCCGCGCCCGTGCACCTGCATCGGCCCGGTCATGCCGGGGCGGAGGTGCAGGCGGAAGCGCTCCGTCTCGCCGTAGCGCTCCACCAGCCGAAGCTCCTCCGGGCGCGGCCCGACGAGGCTCATGTCGCCGGCCAGCACGTTGAGCAGCTGCGGCAGCTCGTCGAGGCTCGCGCGCCGCAGCAGCCGGCCGACGCGCGTCACGCGCGGGTCGGCGCGCAGCTTGAACATCGGGTCCGCGAGCGCGCTGAGGTCCACCAGGTCGGGCAGCAGCCGCTCGGCGTCGCGCACCATCGTGCGGAACTTGAGCATCGTGAACGGCTGGCCGTCGCGGCCCGCGCGCCGCTGCGCGAACAGCGCCGGGCCCGGCGAGTCGAGCTTGATCGCGAGCGCGATCAGCAGCATCAAAGGCGCAAGCAGGACGAGCGCCGCAAGGCTTCCGGCGAGGTCGACGATGCGCTTGAGCAGCAGCGTCGAGCGCGATGGATCCCACGTCTTCAGCTCGATCAGCGGCAGCTCGGCGAGGCGCGTGAGGCCGACCGCCGTGCCGTGCATCGCCGGCAGCGGCGGCATCACGCTCAGCTTCGCGCCGGTGCGGCGGCACGTCCGCACGACGTGCTCGAGCCGCTCCTCGTCGAGGTCCTCGCGCGCGACGACGACGCGCTCGATGCCGCGCGCTCGGATCGCCGACCCGAGCCCGTCTTCCAGGTCGAACGGCGAGTCCTCGCCGGCGACCGCCGGCGGCTCGGCGCCGGCCGGCAGGTCGGCGTCACGCAATGCCGCCGCGGCGCCGGGGCTCAGCAGCGCGACGTGATGGCCCGGCTCGAGCGCGAGCTTGCGCACGAGCATCTGCGCGAGCTGCCCGTCGCCGAGCACGAGCGTCACCTCGCGCGGCACGACGCGCCGCCACAGCGCGCGCACGATCCCGCGCAGCGCGACGGCGGTGGTGAAGGCCGTCAGCCACATCAGCGCGGCGGCGCGGCCGTCGATCGCCGACATGCCCGCGAGCGACAGCAGCAGCGCCGTCGCTGCGATCCACAGCGAGATCCACATGAACAGCGAAGGGATCTCGTCCGTCGTCAGGTGGCGCAGCCGGCGGTGGTCGGCGTCGTACAGGCCCTGCACCTTCGCGAGCACGAGCGCGAGCGGGAGCGAGACGACCGCGACACGCGCCGTGGCGGCTTCGGGGACGGCCTGTGCGAGCACGACGAGCGCCGCTACCGCCGCGCACATGTCGGCGAGCGCCAGCATGCGCCGGCGTAGCGCGTCTTTCCACGGGCCGCGGCGGTGACGGTACGACAGCGGTGCAGCGGCGACCCGGCCGCCGTTGACGGTCTCAAGCGCCCCCGTCGCGCTGCTTGCCTCCATCTCTGCACTCCAGTCGCACGGCGATCGACGCGCGAGAAGCTAGCGTTTCGACCGGAGGGAATCCGGAGCCCGGATCGAGGCAGCGCAGGCGTGCCAGCGCCCGCTGCGCCCCGGTGGCGTCGCCGGCCTTCGCGCGCAAGCGTGTCAGCACGAGCCAGATGCGCCAGTCCAGCGGAGCCCGCTCGCGCGCCGCCTCCGCCGCACGCAGCGCCCCGGGAACGTTGCCGCGCAGCTCCTCGACGAGCGCGAGCTGGAGCCGCGGCGCAGCAGCCCACGGCTCGATCGCGACGGCACCGGCCGCGCTGCGGGCTGCGGCCGAAAGGTCGCCACTGCGCGCCGCGTCGCGGCTCCGGCGCAGCTCGGCGTCGCCGGCCAGCACAAGCGCCGACAGCAGCAACGCGCCGATCGCGGCCGCCGCCGCCGGCAGCGCCCACGCGCGCCGCGTCGTCACCGGCCGCGTCGGCAAGCCGGCTGCGATCACGGCGCCGGCGAGCCCCGGCAGCAGCGCCGCCGGAACCTGCCAGGCCCAGTCGATCGCCGCGCCGAGCGCGCCGCAGCCCGCCAGGGCAACAGCGGGGGCGAGCGGCGCGGGCGTCCCAGCCTCGCGGCGCCGCACGATCGCTACGCCCGCCGTGGCGAGCGCGAGCGCGAGCAGCAGTGCGCCCCCGACCAACCCGAGCTCGGCGAGCGTCTCCAGCGGCAGCGAGTGCGCGTTGCGCACAAACGCCGGCAGCGTGCCGTGCTGCGCCCACCAGGCCTCGTAGCCGCCGGCGCCGATACCGCCGATAGGGTGCTGCGCGAAGGCATGCCATGCCGCGGTCCAGAACTGGTAGCGCCCGCTGCCGCCGCCGCTGAGCAGGTGGTCGGCGACGAGGCCCGTGCCCGCGGGCGCGACCGGCGGCTGGCGGAACGCCTCCCAGCGTGCGGACGGGTCGGCGGCGAGCGTCGCCGTGATGGCGAGCAGGACACCGGCCCCGAGCGCGGCGCGCGCAAGGCGGCGATCGACGCGCCAAGCGGCCGCGCGCTCCAGTCGCCCGTCGGCGAGCCAGCGCACGCCGCCGAGCAGCGCGCACGCGAGCAGCAGCAGCGCGACGGCGACGTGTGCCTGCTCGCGCGCGAGCGGATCGTCGAGCCCGTCGGTGAACGCCGTGCGCGAGGCGAGCAACGCGAGCAGCGCGAGCGACGGGACGGTGGCGAGCGCGAGCTGCAGCGTGAGCGCGAGCCGCCGCCGCTCGAAGCTCAGCAACAGGGTGAGCCCGAGCGCCAGCGCGGCGATCGCGCCCCGCGAGGAAGTCAGGTACAGCACGAGCGTGGGCAGCGGGATCGCGGCAAGCGGCGCGGTTCGACCGGCGCGCGTCGCGCCGGCGAGCGCGTGCCAGGCGAGCAGCACGATCGCGCTGGCCATCGCGAGCCCGAGCGCGTTCCAGTAGCCGAGCGGGAAGCCGAGGCGGGCACGTGCGGAGGGCAGCGCGGCCGGGACCGGGTCGTGCAGGAGCCCCGGCAGGGCGCGGCTGGCGAGCGCGAGCGCCGCGAGCGCGGTCAGCCCGAGCGCGACGCCGCGCAGCCAGGCGCCCGCCGCTTGCTCGGTCAGCGTCAGCAGCACCAGCGTCGCGACGCCGGCGTAGAGCGCGGCGAGTGCGGCGCTCTGCACGGCGGCGCCGGCGTCGTGCCCCCACGCGGCCGAGCAGCCGCTGAGCAGCGCGAACGCCGCGAGCAGGCCGCACAGCCAGCGCGCCGGACGGGCCGGCGCCGCGACCGGAAGCAGGCCCGCTGCGAGCCCGAGCAGCACGGTCCACCACACGAGCACAGCTGCGACTGCCTGCGCCTGCGTGCCGTAGCCGCCGCCCGCGGCGGCCAGGCCGAGCAGCGCGGTGGCGACGGCGAGCGCGAGTGCGCGCTCGCCCGTCGAAGAGCTCGTCCGGCCCGGCACGCGCGGAAGCATAGGCGCGCCTCCGAACGGCTCCGTTCGCTTGCGCTGATGCTCGTACTGGTCGCGGGAGGCCTGGCCGCAATCGCGGTTCCCGGCGCCGCCGCCCGCCCGCCCGCGCTCGACCAGTACGTCCCCAGCCTGCCCGGCGCAAGCGGCAGCGGCGCGCCGCGGCTCACCGCGCCGGCGCGCCCCGCAGCGCTGCCGGCAGCGCTGCGGGCGCGGCTCGCGCGTCAGCCAGACGGGCCGCTGCTGCTGCGGATCGCGACCGCTCCCGGGCTCGGTGCGCCGCGCGCTGCGCGCACACGCCGCGCGCCCGGCGGCGGCCGTGTCGCAGCAGCCGCGCCGCCGAACGGATCGGCGGCCGGGGCCGCACGCGACGCGCTGCACGAGCCCGCCGTGCTCGCGCTGCTGGCCGGCATGCTGCTGAGCGCGGGCGTGCTGCTCGTCCTCGCCCGCATGCAGCGGCGCCGCGTCTGATCCGCCGCCCGGCGCATTAACCTGCGCGATTCCGGATCGTCGCCCGGTCGCCTGGTCGCTTTCGGCTGGCGCCGCAGCGCGACCGGCGCGCGAGATGCGGAACTGGCGTCATCACAAGCAGTGGGCCGGGACGATCGCGCTCCTGCTGACGGCGCTCGTCCTCACGGCTCCCTCCGCCGCGGCCCGCGACTTCCCGCGCGGCTTCTTCGGCATGCAGGGCTGGCAGGACCCGTCCGCCTCCGAGCTCGACGCGATGGGGCGCGCGCGCGTCGACGTGTGGCGCTTCAACCTCGACTGGTCGAACGTCGAGCCATTGCCCGGCCACCGCGCCTGGAGACAGTACGACGAGCTGATCGAAGGGCTTGCGAGCAACGGCATCACGCCGCTGCCGGTGCTCTACGGCAGCCCCAGCTTCGCCGCTCCGATGCGCAACGACCCGCCGACCTCCGCTGCCGCGGCGCGCGCGTTCGCGCGCTTCGTGACTGACGCGGTGCGCCGCTACGGCCGCGGCGGCAGCTTCTGGAAGGCGCATCCCGAGGTGCCCGCTACGCCGATCGTCACCTGGCAGGTGTGGAACGAGCCGAACTTCGCCGCCTACTGGAACGGCAAGCCGAACCCGCGCCAGTACGTCGCGATGGTGCGCAGCGTGCACACGGCGATTCGCGCCGTCGACCGCCGTGCGCGCATCATGCTCGCCGGCCTGCCGGAGAGCCGCGGCGGGATGCCGATCGTGCGCTTCCTCAGAGGGATCTACGCGCTGCGCGGCGCCCGCGCGCTGTTCGACGTCGTTGCGCTCAACCCCTACGCGCGCGACGCGCGCGGCGTGACGGCGGCGATCAAGCGGGTGCGCGCAGTCATGAGCGCGGGCGGCGACGCCCGCAAGCCGATCTGGCTCACCGAGCTGGGCTGGGCGACGGGCGGCCCGCCGAGCCCCTTCCGCACGAGCACGAGTGGCCAAACGGCACGGCTCGTGCAGAGCTATCGGACCGTGCTCGCGCTCCGCCCGCGCTACCACGTCGACGCGGTCGTCTGGTTCGCCTGGCGCGACCGTCCGCTGGCGGCCGGCGAGCACGACTGGTGGGCGCCGCACGCCGGCCTCTTCTCGCTCGCCGGGAAGCCGAAGCCGGCGTGGCGCGCGTTCACGAGCCTGACGGGCGGGCTGGCGCGCTGAGGCGATGAGCGCGACGCTCGCACCGCCATCGTCCCTCGCCGCCGCATGCGTCGCCTGCGGCGGCGCGACGACGCCGTGGCGCAGCGCAAGCGCCTCGGACGCGCGCCTCGCCGCGCTGCCCCGCTATGCGCTGGAGCGCTGCGGGACGTGCGGCAGCGCCGCGATCGTTGCCGGCCAGCGCGCACTGGAGCGGCCCGCGCTCTACCGCGAGGGCACGTACGGCGCCACGCGCCGCCTCGACGGCGCAATCGAGCCGCTGCGCCGGCTGATCGACCGCGACCGCGTGCGCGCAATCGGGACGCTGCCACGCACGGCGCCGGTGCTGGAGATCGGCGCCGGCGACGGGCGGCTGCTGGCGGCGCTCGCGCGGCGCGGCCACACGGTCGCGGGGATCGAGCCGTCCGCGCCGTTCGCGGCCGCCGCACGGTCGCGCGGGCTCGACGTGGAGGCGGTGCGCGTCGAGCAGGCCGAGCGACCGTCCGCCAGCTACGGCGCCATCGTGCTCTGGCATGTGCTGGAGCACCTCGAGGACCCGGCAGCGACGCTCCAGCGCGCGCACGACTGGCTTGCGCCGGGCGGCCGGCTCGTCGTCGCGGTGCCGAACCTCGCGAGCTGGCAGGCGCGGACCGGCGGTGACCGCTGGTTTCACCAGGACGTCCCGCGCCACCTCACGCACTTCACCCCGGCCGGACTGACTGCCCTGCTGGAGCGCTGCGGGCTGCGCGTCGCGCGGGTCCGCCAGCTCGTGCTGGAGCACAACGCGCTCGGCATGTGGCAGACGCTGCTGAATCGCTTCACCGGCGAGCGCGACGTGGCGTTCCGGCTGCTGAAGGGGGCGCGACCGAGCCTGTCCGACACGCTCGCGACGGCGACCATCGGGGCGCTGCTCGTGCCCGTCGCGCTGGTTGCGGAGACGCTCGCCGGGCTCGCCGGCCGCGGCGGCACGATGGTCGTGCAGGCGGTGCGATGACGGCGATCTCGGTGATCGTCCCGACCTGCGACCCGCGCGACCGGCTCGCCGCGCTGGTCGACTCGCTTACGCAGCAGACGGTCCCGTTCGAGCTGGTGCTGGTCGACAACGGCACGCAGCCGGGCGCGCTCGACGGCGTGACGCGCGCGCTCGACCACGTCACGACCGTGCGCTTCGACCACAACAGCGGCTACTCGCGCGCGGTCAACGCCGGGGCGGCGCGCGCGCAGGGCGACGTGCTCGTCCTGCTCAACGACGACTGCACGTGCGACCCGCGCTTCGTCGAGCGCCTCGCCGCCGCGCTCGACCCGGCCGCCGCCGTCGTGATGGCCGCCGGCGTCCTGCGCGACCGTGAGCGGCCGCAGCTGATCGACACCGCCGGCATGGAGCTGGACAAGACGCTGCTGGTGTTCGACTACCTCAACGGTCGCCCGCTCGACGTCCTTGACGGCGGCGACGTGCCCGACCCAGTCGGCCCGTCGGCGGCCGCCGCCGCCTTCGACCGCGATGCCTTCCTGGCCGTGGGCGGCTTCGACGAGCGGATCTTCGCCTACTGGGAGGACGTCGACCTCGTGCTGCGGCTGCGGCGCGCCGGCGGCCGCTGCGCGCTGGCCACCGACGCGCGCGGCACCCACCACCACTCGGCCACGCTCGGCTCCGGCTCGGCGCGCAAGAACCACTTGATGGGCTGGGGGCGCGGCTACGTGCTGCGCAGCTGGGGCGTCACGACGCCGCGGCGGCTGCCGGCGATCGCCGCGCGCGACCTCGTCCTGTGCGCCGGCCAGGCCGCGATCGACCGCAACCTCAGCGGCCTGCGCGGGCGGGTCGCGGGCTGGCGCGCGGCCGAGCGCCGCCATCCGTATCCGGGCGACCTGCTGGAGCCGCGCGCCGACGTGCCGGTGCTCGCACAGCTCTCGCGCCGGCTCGCCCGCCGTGCGCGACTGCGGCGCCGCCGGCTCGCGCCGGCTGGGGAAGGCGGCGCATGAGCGCGCGGCCGGCGCACGTGCTGCTCGTCTCCTATCTGTTCCCGCCGGCGGACGTCTCGGCCGTGCGGCGCGTCGTCGCGCTGCGCCGCGGGCTGGGCGAGCTGGGCGTGCGCACGACGGTGCTCACCAGTGCGGCCGCCGGTGCCGCGCCGGACGACGCCGCGCAGGGAGTGATCCGCGCAGCCGACCTGCGCGCGCGGGCCGGCGGCCAGCACCAGGTGCTTGCCGGCTTGGCGCACGGTGCCGTCACGCGCACGCGGCGCCGCTGGTGGACGCGCGCGATCGTTCCCGACGTGACCGCCGCGACGTGGGCGCCGGCGGCGATCCGTGCCGCACTCGCGGTGGCGCGCGAGGACCGCCCCGACCTCGTGCTGACCAGCTCGCCGCCCGAGTCCGTGCACCTCGTCGGGCTCGCGCTGCGACGCCGCGGCGTGCCGTGGTTCGCCGACCTGCGCGACGGCTGGACGTTCGAGCCGCCGACGCTGCGCCCGTACGCGACCGCGCTCGACCGCGCGCTCGAACGCCATGTCGTGCGCCGCGCGACGTGCACGACGGCGGTCACCGCGCCGATCGCCGACGACCTCGCGCTGCGCAATCCGGGCGCGCGCGTCGTGCACCTGACGAACGGCTACGACCCTGCGGCGCTCGCGCAGTCGAGCGACGAGCGTGCGACGCTCGACGCACGCCGCTTCTCGCTCGTCTACACGGGCAGCGGCGGGATCGACGGCAAGGATCCGCGTCCGTTCCTGCGCGCGCTCGACCGCGTGCTGAGCGCCGACCCGGCGCTGCGCGAGCGGGTCGAGCTGGTCGTCGCCGGCAGCTTCACCGAGGACGAGCTGACGGCGCTGCGCGCGCCCGCGCTCGACGGCGTCGTGCGCGTGCTGGGCCGGCTCGACCACGCGCGCGCGCTGGGACTCCAGCAGGCGGCGGACGGCCTGCTGCTGATCACCTCCGTCGGCGTCACGCAGGTCGCGACCGCGAAGGTCTACGAGTACCTCGCCGCCGCCAAGCCGATCCTCGCGCTCGCCGACCGCAACGCGGCAGCCGAGCTGCTCACGCGCTGCGGCGGGCACGCGCTCGCGCCGCCCGAGGACGAAGACGCGATCGCCGCCGCACTGCGCGCGTACCTCGAACGCCACGCGGTGCGCGGCGAGCCGTACGCGCCCGCCGCCGGCTTCGACGTCGAGCAGTACGGCTTCCCGCGCATCGTCGAGCGGCTGTTGGCGCTGTACGCGGGCGAGCGCGCCCCAACCCCACAGGAGGTCGCATGCTGAGCACCACCGCCACCGCGCTGCGCACGCGCGTCCGCGGCCGTTGGGGCCTGCTCGCGGGCGTGCTGGTCGCGCTCGGAGCCGTCGTCCTGCTCGTCTATCCGTACGGCTCCGGCGACGACCCTGCCGACGGCGTCGCAGCGCTGCGCGTGCAGACGCTGCGTGCCGGCTACCTGACCGCCGACGCGAGCTTCAGCGCCGACCCGCTGCTGCGCGGCAGCACGACGCCGCTCGTCGTGGTCACGCCCGCGGCCGGGGGTCGCGCCGCGCAGGCGCGCGTGCTTGCGGGGGCGCGCGTCGCCGCGGCGCAGCGCGTCGCGCTGCCAGGTGTCGCCGGCGCGCCGGCGCTCGCGCCGTGGAGCGGCGGTCGCCTGGCCGTCGCCTCGCTCCAAGCGCACGGAGCGCTGCTGCACGTGCGCGCGGTCGCGCTCGCCGGCGGAGGGCAGCTTGCCGACGAGCAGCTGCGCGTCCCGAGCGCCGGCGGCGCGGTCGGCGTGCGCCTCGCGCCGTGGCGCGGCAGCGCGAGCGACTTGTTCGTGCTCGCGTGGCCGCGCCCGGGCGTCGTCGGCGTCGCCGACCGCGCGACCGGCACGCGGCCGCTGCCGCAGCTGACGGTGCTCGACGGCGACGCCGGGTTCGCACGCGCGGAGCTGCGCACGCGCGTGCCGCTGCCCGCGGCGGCGCCCTCGCAGTGGACCGTGCTCGTGGCGCGCGTCAGCGGTCCCCTGCCCGACCTCGTGCTGCTGCGCCGCGCGCCGCAGGCGCCGCCCGAGGTGCACGTGCTCAGCGGCGAGTCGAAGTTCCAGCAGTTCATCCTGCACGAGCGGCTGCGGCTGCCGAGCGCGGCGGCGCGCGACGCGCAGTTCGTGCCGGCGCTCGAACGCGGGCGTCCGGTGCTGCGCGCGATCGAGCCGGGGGCCGGGCGCGCGACCGTGCGCACCTTCCCGCTCGGCGCGGTGGTCCCCGGCGCGTGACGGGCGCCGCGTTCAGCCCGGCGGGCGGCCTCGCGCTGATCGCAGCCGGCCTGCTCGCGGCGGCGCTCGGCGCGCGACGCCTCGGTCCGCTGGCGGCGCTGCTGCCGCTGCCCGTCCTGTGGCTGCTCGGCGCGGGCTTCGCGCAGTTTCCGCTGTTCGCGATCCAGCGGCCGTGGCCGGCGCGCATGTGGCTGCTCGTCGTGCTCGTGCCGATCGCCTACGCGCTCGGCGCGATCGCCGGGCGGCGGCTGGGCCTGCGCCGGCGCGTCGACGCGGCGCGCGTGCTGGCGGTGCCGGCGGCGAGTCGCCTGCGGCGCCTGCTCGCGGTGCTGCTGGCGCTCGGGCTCGCCGAGCTCGCGCACCAGTTCGCCGGTGCCGGGGGGATCCCGCTGTTGTCCGGCGACATCGATGCGACCCGCTTCGCGCAACCGCGCGGGCCGTCGGTCGTGCTCGTCGACCTGCTCGACGTCGTCGCGGTCGTGGCGTTGACGCTGCCGCCGCGGCTGCGCGATCGCGCCTGGCGCCCCGAGGTCGCGCTCGGCGCGGTCGCCGTCGCCGGCCTCGCGCTTCAGGCGAGCCGCGGCTCGCTGTTGCTGCCGCTCGCCACGGTGGCGGTCGCGCGCGCGATGGTGTGGGGGCTGCCGCGGCCGCGGCAGCTGGTCGCCGGCGCGCTGGTCGTCGCGATCGCCTTCTGCGGCCTCTTCTACCTGCGCGTCTCGCAGCATCCGGACGGACCGTTCGAGCATGACCTGCTGCACCACGTCGCGCCGAGTCGTCCTGCGTGGGAGCGCCCGCTGCTGCCGCTGTACATCGCGCTCGCTCCGAACTTCGAGGTCGTGCGCGGGCTGGTCGGCTGGTTCCCCGCGGTCGAGCCGTTCGCGCATGGCCGCTTCAGCACCGTCGCGTTCAACCGCGTCGTGCCCGGCACGCGGCTGACGGGCGCGGTGTCGGCGCGCATCACGCCGCCGTTCACCGCGCCGACGTTCGCCGGCTCGCTGTGGGCCGACGGCGGCTTCGCCCTGGTATGGCTCGGCGCGGCGGCGCTGGGCGCGCTCGGCGCGTTGCTGCTGACGTTCGCGAGCGAGAGCGGCCTGCTCGCCTGGCGTCTCCCGGCCGCGTATGTCGTCGTGCTGACGACGTTCTCGATCTACGACAACTTCTTCACGCAGTACCTCGACTGGCTGATCGTCGGGCCGGCGCTGCTGATCGTCGGGGCGGCGGTGCGCCAAGCGCTCGCCGCGTACGACGCACCCGCCGACGAGGCGGCGCCGCCGCCGGCGCAGCTGGAGGCCTCGCGTGCCTGACGCGCCGGCTCGGCGGCTCGGCGGCGAGGCCGCGCTCGTCGTCGCCTCGCGTCTGGTTCCGGCGCTCGCGCTCGTCGTGCTGACGCCGCTGCTAGTCGACAGCCTCGGCAAGCCAGCCTATGGCGTGTGGGTGATCGCGAGCGCGGCGACCGGCCTCGTTGGACTCGTGGACGTCGGGATCGCGCCGGCCGTCTCCCGCGTCGTCGCCGCCTGCGCGGCGCGCGGCGACGCGGCCGGGATCCGCACGGCGGTCGGGACGGCGGCGCTCGCGAGCCTCGCGCTCGACGTGCCGCTGCTCGCCGCCGGCTGGCTGCTGGCGCCGCCGGCTGCGTCGGCGCTCGCGGTGCCGGACGCGCTGCGCGACGCGACGACACAGGCGCTGCGGCTCGCCTGCCTCGCGTTCGCGGTCACGACGCTCGCCGCCGCGCTGGAGGGCGTGCTGATCGGCCGTCGCCGCTTCCGTGCGCTGCTCGCGATGCGGCTGGTGGCGCTCGGCACGTTCGTCGCCGGTGCCGTCGTGACCGTGCGCTTCGGCGGCGGCGTCGTCGCGCTCGCCGCCTGGCAGGTCGGCGGGATGGCCCTCTCGCTGCTGGTCGGGATCGCGTTGTGCCGCAGACTGCTCGCTCCGCGCCGCGGCCCGCTCGTGCGGCGCGAGAGCCTGCGCGAGCTGCTGCGCTTCGGTCTGCCGCAGCAGGCCTCGCGGATCGCCTACGCGAGCGCGATGCACTACGAGCGGATCATGATCGGCGTGCTGATCGGCGCCGCCGCGGCGGCCGACTACGGCGTCGCGAGCGCCGTCGTCGCGGCGCTCTGCTCGCTGCTGGCGCAGGGCGCGATCGTGCTCGTGCCGGCGCTCACGCGCGTGAGCGTGCACGACCCGGCGGCGCTGCCGGCGGCTTGGCGGCGCGCGTCGGCCGGCTTCGACGCGGTCGCCGCCGGTGCGTTCGCGCTGCTGGCAGCGACCGCGGCGCCGCTCGTGGTCGCGTGGCTCGGGCACGGCTTCGGCGCGACCGCACGCGCGATCCAGCTGCTCGCCGTCGGCTACGCGTTGTGGGCGATCGTCCAGCCCGGCTTCGCGCTCGCACAGTCGCTCGGCCGCCCGGCGCTGGAGGCGCGCGCGGCAGCGGTCGCGATCGTCGCCGACCTCGCCGGCGTGACGGTGCTGCTCGCGCTCGTCGGCGCGCCGGCGGTCGGCGTCGGCACCAGCCTCGCGCTGGCGCTCGGCGCGCTCGCCTTCTGGCGCGTCGCGTCCGGGCGCATCGCGTTCCTGCCCGGCCGCGCGCTCGCGTGGGCGCCGACGGTCGCATGGGCGGCGCTGCCGGCGGCGCTCGTCGCGCTCGCGAACGGCGCGCTCGTGCCGCTCGACCGGCTCGGCCGTCCGGCGGCGTTCGCGCTGGCGTGCGCAGAGGCGGCGCTGCTGGGGCTCGTCTACCTCGGCGGGCTGACGCGCCTCGGCGTGGTGCCGCGGGGGCTGTCACGCCGCGCCCGGCCGCGCCTCGCGCGCACGGGCGCGGCGTGACGGCGGTCGACGTCGTCGTCCCCACGCGCGACACGTGCGCGCTCGTGCTCGCGTGCCTCGACTCGCTGGGCACGCGCGACGGCGACGTGGAGCTCCGCTGCGTCGTGGTCGACAACGCCTCGCGCGACGGGACGGTGGACGCGCTCGCCGCGCGCCATCCGGCCGCGACGGCGATCCGCAACGAGCGCGATCCCGGCTACGGCGCCGCCTGCAACCAGGGTGCACGACGGGGGAGCGCGCCGTACGTGTTGGTCCTCAACAGCGACGTGACCGCGCGGCCGGGTGCGGTCGCGCGTCTGGTCGCGTTCCTCGAAGCGCATCCAGATCACGTCGCCGCCGGCGGCCGCCTCCTCGACGCCGGCAGCGACCGCACGCAGGTCGGCTTCACGGTGCGCGCGCTGCCGACGCTGCGCGCGCAGGTCGCGCTGCTGTGCGGACTCGAGCGGCTGTGGGCGCGCAACCCGATCTCGCGCCGCCAGCTGATGCTCGACTTCGACTACGAGCGCACGCAGGACGCCGAGCAGCCGGCCGGCGCATGCCTGCTGTGCCGGCGCGAAGCGTTCGAGCGGATCGGCGGCTTCGACGAGCGCTTCCACTACTGGTTCGAGGACGTCGACCTGTGTCGCCGCCTGTGGGATGAGGGCCGCGTCGCCTACGTGCACGACGCGCGCTTCGAGCACGTCGGCGGGGCGAGCTTCGCGCGCTGGCCCCGCCCGCGCGCGATCGTCACGCGCCACGCGAGCCTGCTGCGCTACTTCGCCAAGCACCACCCGCGCCGCGAGCAGCGCGCGCTGCGCTTCGTCGTCGCGCTGCTGGCGCTCGCGCGCGCGCTGGCCTGGCTGCCGCTCGACCGCGCCCGCGCCCGCGCGTACGGGGCGGTGCTGTGGATGGCGGTGCGCTGACGCCTAGAGCGCCAGCGCCAGCGGCGACTCGAGCAGCGCGCAGATGCGGGCGAGCAGTTGGGCCGCGTCGGCGCCGTAGAGGATGCGGTGGTCGGCCACGAGCGTGAGCGTCATGCGCTTGCCGGGGACCACCGCGCCCTCCACCACCACGGGCACGGCGCGCAGCGCGCCGACCGCGAGGATGCCGGCCTGCCCGCCGTTGACGATCGCCGTGAAGTCGGTCACGCCGAACATGCCGAGGTTCGAGACGGTGAACGTGCCGCCGGAGAGCTCGGGCGGCGTGATTGCGCCCGACCGCACGCGCGCGGCGAGCGCACGCGTCTCCAGCGCGATCTCGCCGAGCGACTTCTGGTCGGCGTCGAAGATCGTCGGCACGATCAGCGCGTTCTCGGCGGCGACCGCGACGCCGACGTTCACGCGCTCATAGAGCTCGAAGCGGCCGTCCTTGTAGGCGCCGTTCGCGCGCGGGAATTCGCGCAGCGCGAGCGCCGTCGCCTTCACGACGAAGTCGTTGAACGACGGCGCCGGATGCTCGTCGGTCGCAAGCGTCTTCAGCTGCTCGCGCACCGCAACCGCCGCCGCCATGTCGACCTCGGTCGAGACCTGGAAGTCCGGCACGGTCGCCTTCGCCTCCGCCATCCGCCGCGCGATCGTCTGCTGCGTGCGCGACAGCTCCTCGACCGTCGTCTCGCCCTTGCCGCCCCCGCGTTCGCCAGGCGTGACCGGGGTTGGCACGACTTGTGGCTCCTGCGCCGGCGTGGGGGCCGGAGCCGGCGCTTCGCCAGCGGCCTCCACATCCGCCTTCACGATCCGCCCACCGGGACCCGTGCCGGTCAGCGAGGCCAGGTCGACGCCACGCTCTCTCGCCAGTCGACGTGCAATCGGCGACGCCTTCACGCGCCCGTTCGCACCGGTTGGTACCGGCTCCGCGGAGCGCTCGCCCACGGCGGGCATCGAGGGGGAGGGAGCGGATCCGGGCTCGGGTGCGGCGGGCGCGTCGGCAGGGAGAGCGGGCTCCTCGGCCGGCGCAGCAGACGCCGATCGGGCGGGTGGCGCGGGTGAGACGCTTTCCGCGGCCCTGCCCGCGGAAGCGTCTTCACCGGCGACAGGACCCGCCCGCCGCGCGGCCTGACCCTCGGCAGAAGCGGCGCCGGAATCCGAACCGCCGATCCGCGCGATCAGCTCACCGATCGCCAGCGTCGAGCCCTCGTCAGCCACGATCTCCAGCACGCCCGACGAGTCCGCCTCATACGTCATGTTCGCCTTGTCCGTCTCGATCTCGACGATCTCGTCCCCGCGCGAGACCTCGGTGCCGTTGGCGACGAGCCATCTGAGGATCGTGCCCTCCTCCATCGAGTCGGACAGGCGGGGCATGACGACGTCGGGCACGGCTGGGTCCTCTCAAACATCCCGCAGCGTCGCCAACGCGGCGTCGACGACCTGCGGCTCGTGGGGGAACGCGATCTGCTCGAGCGGCTTCGAGTACGGCATCGGCACGTCGGCGCCGGTGACGCGTCCGATCGGCGCGTCGAGCCAATCGAACGCCTGCTCTTGGATCAAGGCGGCCAAGTTCGCGCCGACGCCGCCGTGCGGCCAGCCCTCCTCGACGATCACACAGCGGTTCGTCTTGCGCACCGACGCGAGGATCGTGTCGAGGTCCAGCGGCCGCAGCGTGCGCGGGTCGATCACCTCGGCGGAGACGTCGTGCTGCTCGGCGAGCGCATCGGCGGCGCGCGCAGCGGTCAGTGCCATCCGCGAGATGCCGACGATCGTGACGTCGTCGCCCTCGCGCCGCACCGCGGCCTTGCCGAACGGCACGAGGTGGTCGCCGTCGTCGGGCACGTCGCCGCGCTGGCCGTAGAGGTACTCGTGCTCGATGAAGATCACCGGGTTGTCGTCGCGGATCGCACTCTTCAACAGGCCCTTTGCGTCGGCCGGAGTGGACGGCACCGCCACGAGCAGACCGGGCACATGCAGATACAAGGCCTCGAACGAGTGCGAGTGCGTCGGCCCGAGCTGGTGGCCGGCGCCCTGGGGCATCCGCACGACGAGCGGCACGGCGACCTGGCCGCCGAACATGTAGCGGATGTGCGCGGCGTGGTTGACGATCTGGTCCATCGCCAGCAGCGAGAAGTTGATCGTCATCAGCTCGACGACCGGGCGGGTGCCGGTCATCGCCGCGCCGACTCCCATTCCGACGATCGTGTTCTCGGAGATCGGCGTGTCGCGCACGCGCGCCTCCCCGAACTCCTCCAGCAAGCCGGCGGTGACCTTGTAGGCGCCGTTGAAGACGCCGATGTCCTCGCCCATCAGGAACACGCGCTCGTCGCGCGCGAGCTCCTCGCGCAGCGCTTGATTCAGCGCCTCTCGGTAGCGGACGACGGCCATCAGCCGCCTCGTTCCCCGTCGTGGTTGCGCTCCCCCTGCGCCTCGTCAGCGGGCCGCGGCGCATCGCCCGACTCGTGCGGCCCGGCAGCGTGCTGGTCGTACTCCTCGCGCACGCTCGCCTCGACCGGTCGCTCGCGCTCGTCCTCGCCGCGGTGCACGCCCGGTCCGCGCTCGTCGACCGAGTACCAGCCGCGCACCTGGTCGCCGAGCACGTACACGTCGTCGTAGAGCGACTCGGGCGCGGGGAAGGGGGAGGCGTCGGCGAACGCGACCGCTTCGTCGACCCGGGCGACGGCGGCTTCGTCCGAGGCTCTCACGCCTGCCTCGTCGAGCACGCCATCCTCGACCAGCCGCGCCGCCCACAGGCCGATCGGGTCGCGCTTGCGCCACTCGGCGACCTGCTCTCTCGTGCGGTACTCCTCCGGGTCGGCCATCGAGTGCCCGCGGAACCGATAGGTGATCGCCTCCACCAGCACTGGCCGGCGCTCCTCGCGGGCCTGCTTCAACGCGTCGCGGATGACGCGGTATGTGTCGGCGACGTCCATCCCGTCGCACTCGACGCCCGGCACGCCGAAGCCCTCGCCCTTGCGCTGGAGGTCGGTCACGGCGGAGTGGCGTTCGAGCGCGGTCCCCATCCCGAACTGATTGTTCGTGACCATGAAGACGACCGGCAGTCTCCACAGCGCCGCCAGGTTCATCGTCTCGCCGAACGTGCCCTGGTTCGAGGCGCCGTCGCCGAACATGCAGAGCGTTGCGTCGTCGGTTCTCAGCAGCTCGGCCGAGAGGCCGAAGCCGGCCGCGATCGGCAGGTTGCCGCCGACGATTCCGTAGCCGCCCATGAAGCGCCGGTCGAGGTCGAACATGTGCATCGAGCCGCCGCGCCCGCGCGAGCAGCCGCCTTCCTTGCCGAACAGCTCCGCCATCACCGCCTCCGGCGGCGTGCCGCGCGCGATCGCGTGGCCGTGCGAGCGGTACGTCGAGATCAGGTAGTCGTGCTCGCGCAGCGCGCGCGCCGCGCCGACGATCGTCGCCTCCTCGCCGATCGCGAGGTGCAGGAAGCCGCCGATCTTCGCCTTCGCGTACAGCTCGCCGGCGCGCTCCTCGAAGCGGCGGATCAGCTGCATCGTCGCAAGCCACTCGCGGGCCGCCTCGGGATCGGGCAGCGGCGCGGGGCCCCCTGCCGCTCCGCTCCGGCCGCGTCTGGCTGCCGGTGTCGTGGCCATCGAGGTGACCTTACCCGCCGCGCTGCTCCGCGTCCCAGGCGCTCAGAAACTCGCCCGCCTCGAGGCGGCTGAGGTCCTCGCGCAGCGCGCGCACGAGCCGCCGCGCCTGCACCGCGGGCAAGTCCCAGAACAGCAAGACCTCGCCGCTCTCGACGCCCACGACTTCGATGTGGTCGACGCGCCGCGGGCCGGCGAGCCACGCCGGCCCGGCGCCGCCGCGCGTCACGATCAGGCGGTAGGCGTTGCGCGCGGTCATGCCGACGCCGCCTCCTGCGCGGCGAGCGCGGCCGCTGCCTGCTCGACCGCGTCCGGTCCCTCGTAGACGGCGTCCTCGATCACGATCGCGGGCAGCTGCGTCACACCCGCTGCGGCGGCCTTCGCGGTCGCCGTATCGAGCGCGGCGGCAACCGATCTGCGCCCGAGCGCCTGGATCACCGCGCGCGGGTGCATCTCGCACGCCGCGGCCGCGATCACGACGGTGTCCTCGTCGAGCGTGCGGCCGCCGGCGAACGCCTGCCGGAACGCCGCGAGCGAGAACGCGACCGCGCGCCCGATCTGCTTCGCATAGGTGGCGCCGATCATCGCGACGCGCGTGTCGGCCTGCGGCCAGTCCGCGGGCCAGCGCAGGGTCTGCACGTGCTGCGTCTGCGCGCGCGCCTCGATCGCGGTGCGGCGCTCGTCCGCCGTCGCGGCGGGGACGCCGCCGCCGGGCAGCCCGGCCGCGTCGATCGGCACCCACTCCGGCACGACCGGCAGCTCCGCCATCACGCGCTCGGCAGCCAGGTAGCACTCCGGGCTGCCGAGGTCGAAGTAGAAGACGGGCTGCACGGTCGTCAGCCGATCGCGTTCCCTACCCGTGGATGAGCCAGCCGTCGGCGGCGCGCGCGGCCTCCATCACGCCCTCCGAGAGCGTCGGGTGGCCGTGCACGATGCGCGCGACCTCTGGGTAGCCGCCCTCGAGCGCGCGCGCGTTGACGAGCTCCTGGATCAGCTCGGTCGCCTTCGCGCCGATCACGTGGCCGCCGAGCAGCTCGCCGTATCTCTTGTCGCCGACGATCTTGATCAGGCCGGTGCGATCGCCGTAGACGGTGCCGGCGCCGACGGCGCCATAGGGCACTCTGCCGACGACGACGTCGTGGCCGGCCTCCTTCGCTTGTGCCTCCGTGAGGCCGAACGACGCGACGTTCGGCGTGCAGAAGGTGGCGCGCGGGATGTCGATGTAGGAGAGCGGGTGCGTCTCGTTGCCGGCGATGTCCTCGGCCGCGATGATGCCCTCGTCGGATGCCTTGTGCGCGAGCGCGGGCCCGGGGACGATGTCGCCGATCGCCCAGATCCCTCTGGCCGAGGTGCGCAGCGCGCCGTCGACCTGGATCAGGCCTCTGTCGTCGACCTTCACGCCCGCGTCGTCGAGCCCGAGGCCCTCGACGTCGGCGCCGCGGCCGGCCGCGATCACGAGGTAGTCGACCTCGCCCTGCTGGTCGCCGTAGGTGAACGTGACGGAGTCCTTGCCGTCTCTCACGTTCTCCACGAACGTTCTCGTGAAGATCTGCATGCCCTGCTTCTTGAGGCCGCGCTCGGCGAGCTTCGAGATCTCGGCGTCCTCGGTCGGGAGGACGCGGTCGAGCGCCTCGAACAGCAGCACCTCGACGCCGAGGCGCGCGTAGGCGGAGGCGATCTCCGCGCCCGACGCGCCCGCGCCCACGACGGCGAGCCGTCTCGGCAGCGACTCGAACGCCCACGCCTCCTCGGTGCCGATCACGCGGCCGCCGAACTGCGTGCCGGGGATCGGCTTCTTGACGGAGCCGGTCGCGAGGATGATGCCCTTGCTGGCGGTGTACTCGGTTCCATCCTTTGCGGAGCCGACGCGCACCGTGCCGTTGCCCGTCACCGCCCCGAGGCCCTCGATGAAGTCGATCTTGTTGCCTCTGAAGAGGCCGCTGACGCCGCCGGTGAGCGTCTTGATGACTCTCTTGCGGCGCTCGTTCACTCTCGCGAAGTCGATCGAGCGGCCGTCGACGTTGATGCCGAACTCGGCGGCGTCGTCGATCTCGCTCAGGATGTCGGCCGTGCGCAGCACGGCCTTGGCGGGGATGCAGGCGTAGTTGAGGCACCGTCCGCCGACGACGTCCTTCTCGACGACGGCGGTCCGCATCCCGAGCTGAGCGGCGCGGATCGCCGCCACGTAACCCCCGGGACCGGAACCGATGACGATGCAGTCATATGCGGATTCGGGCATGGCGGCGAGTGTATGTCACCCCTTCTTTGGGCCGCTTTCCGGGGTCGGCACGACCCCCCGATCAGCGGGTCGCCTACCCGCCGAGCGCCGCTCTGAACGAGTCCGGCAGCGGCATCGATCTGCCGGCCGCGTAGTCGTAGCCGACGACGGTGCCGTAGCCCTCGGCGATGAGACGGCCGTCGCCGACCGCGTGCATCTCGAACGCGAGCTTCACGCTCGAGCGCGCGACCTCCGCCGGTCTCACCCGCGTGCGGATCTCCTCGTCGTAGAACGCCGGCGCGCGGTAGTTGACTCTCATCTCCGCGAAGATCAGCCCGAAGCCTCTGCGCGTCGTCGGGTCGTTGCCGACGAGCCCGGTGATGTACTGGATGCGCGCGTCCTCGAAGAAGCTCAGCGCCGCGACGTTGTTCAGGTGGCGCATCGCATCGACGTCGCCGAAGCGCACCTTGTCAACGTGCGAGTAGGGCCAGTCCGCGTCCGTGGTGCTCATGGCGCCGGCCGCCGCTCGGGCATCTGGATCCGCGCCATCGCGCGGATCAGCTTCCAGAACAGCCAGCCGCCGAGGCCGATGATCGCGACGCACTCGATCACCGCCCATACGTTCGACGCGACCATCAGCGCGAGCGATGCGATGATCACCAGGAACGCGAGCAGCGCCTGGAAGCCGAGCACGGCCCAGTAGCGGACGTTCCACATGCCCCATCCGGCGACGAGCAGCACCCCGGCGATCAACAGCGCGCCGGGGAGCGTGCCGCGGTCGGCGACGCGCGCGTCTGTGAAGTAGCCGACGAGCACGAGCACCGCGAGTACCGCCGCGACGATCGCGCCGGCCGTCACGGCACCCGGCCGCTCACCCTCTCCGAGCGGTCTCAGCTGCGCGCGCAGCTCGGCGTTGCGCTCCTCGGAGCTTCTGCGCCTGCTCGCCTCAGCCAACGCCGGCCTCCTGAGGTAGCGCGCCGCGCAATGTGCGCGCGGTCGCCTCGGGGTCGCCTGCCTCGGTGAGTGCACGCACGACGACGATCCGCGTCGCGCCTGCGTCCACGACCGCCGCGACGTTCGTCGTGTCGATCCCGCCGATCGCGAACCACGGCACCGCGCGCGGCGCGCTCGCCGCGTGGCGGATCAGCTCCAGACCCACCGCGGCCCGGCCGGGCTTCGTCGGCGTCGCGTGCACGGGGCCGACCGCGAAGTAGTCGACGTCCGCGACGGCCGCGTCGTCGACCTGCTCAGGTGTGTGCGTCGAACGGCCGAGCAGCACGTCCTCGCCGACGAGCGCGCGCGCCTCGGCAATCGACATGTCGTCCTGCCCGACGTGCACGCCGTCGGCCTGCGCCGCGGCAGCGAGGTCGGGCCGGTCGTTGAGCACGAACAGCGCGCCGTGGGCATCGGCCGCCGCGCGGAAGACGCGCGCCGCCTCCAGCAGCTCCGCGTCGCTCACAGCCGAGTCCTTCTCGCGCAGCTGCACGACGTCGACGCCGCCACGCAGCGCCGCGTCGAGGAACGCGCGCACGTCGCCGCGCCCGTCGCCACCTGCACCGCACACGAGGTACAGCCGCGCATCGCGCAGCCGCGCGCGCCGTTCGTCGCCACCGCGAGTCGCCATCGACACGAATCTTGGCAGTCAGTGCGGGCGGGGGCAGCGCAGCCGCGCGGGCGGGTCGATCGGCAGGCGTTGGATGCCCCTGAAGCCGAGCGTCTCGTAGCGCACGACGAGCTCGAAGACCCGGTCGCCGTGGACCCGGTATGGGCCGCTGCACGACGCGCGTGAGAGCTGCAGCCAGCCGTGAAGCTCGTTGCCATGTGCGATGTGCTCCACGCCGACCGGGCGGTGCAGGCCCGCAAGCGTCGCCGCCGACGTCACATCGGTGCGCTGGGTCATGACGTCGACGTCCGGCGGCGCTTCGTCATAGGCGTGAACCGACCGCACGGTCACGGCGGCGAGCCCGTCGTTCTTGATGATGAAGCCGAACTGTGCGTAGCGGTGTGACGTGTCCTGGCCGCTGCTGACGCTGAATCCCGAGTCCGAGCTGCGATCGGCGAATGCCGCGGCCAGCGGATGCAGCGGTCGGTACGTGAGCGCGACGACGGCGACGGCGGCGATCGCAGCGATCGTGCCGGCGAGCTCCCAGCGGTTCGGTCTCCAGCGCGACGCCGGCCGCGGCACGAGCGCGACGTTGCGCGCCACGACCACGATGAGCGCGAAGCCGGCGGCGGTGAGGCTTCTGTCCGCATCAAGGCTCGCCAGCGCGAATGCGATCGCGACCGCGACCGGGGAGGTCCGCATGTCCCAGCCGTCGGTCCAGTCGCGTACGCAGCGGCGCCCCGCCCAGGCGAACAGCCAGCAGGCGAGCGCCGTCTTCGCCGCGTAGCTGGTCCACGCCCAGCTGTCGTCCCCCGTCGCCGGCAGCCGCAGCAGATGGGGGTCCCCGTCGAGACGGGTCAGCTCCAGCACGATCTGGGCGCCCGCGATGGCGAAGCCGCCGAGCACCGCGGCAAGCCCCGCAAGGACGGTCATGCGCATCCAGGTCGGCCGCTCGCCGGGTGTGCGGCTCTGGACGGTGAGGTCGATCCCGCTCGCCTCCATATTCCGGATCGTAAGGCCGGTGCGGACGCGAGCGCGCCGGCACGCCGCGCTACGCCCGCAGCCCCTCCAGCAGCGCCAGCAGCGGTCCTTCGACCTCGGCGCGGGCGGCGGCGGGGTCGGCGGCGTTGGCGATCATCATCGACGCCTCGACCATCGCGCCCATCAGCATGTGCGCGAGCGGCTCGGCGTCGCGTCTGCGCATCAGGCCGCCGTCCATCGCCTCGCCCAGCGCCATCGTCAGCACGCCGAGCCAGTGCTCGGCATCGACCTCGCGCCACTCGGCCCAGCCGAGCACGACCGGCGCGTCGAGGTGAGAGATGCGGATCACGGCTGGGTCCTCGCAGATGTCGAGGAAGGCGCGCATGCCTCGTACGAGCGCCTGCCACGCGTCGGCACTGCCGGCGGTCTGCGCGACGATCTGTCCCAGCAGCTCATCCGCCAGCTGCGAGTGCACGGCGCGGAAGAGGTCGCGCTTGTCCTCGAAATGGTGGTAGAGCGCGCCGCGGGTCACGTGCGCGGCGCGCACGATCTCCTCGGTCCCGACGTCGGCGTAGCCGCGCGCGGCGAACAGCTCGCGCGCGACGCGCAGCAGCTCGGTCCGCGTGGCGACAGCCTGCTCCTCCCGGGACATACCGTCTGTATGCTAGGACATACAACCTGTATGTGAACGGCGGACAGGAGGCTGGCATGGCGAGCGCGAACGGCAACGCACACTGGCGTGCACCGGAGCTGGGCGGCGCGCGCACGCTCGAGCTCGACGGCGGGCGCGTGAACGTGCATGTCACCGGCGAGGGACCGCCGGTCGTCTTCGTCCACGGCCTGCTCGTGAACGCCAACCTGTGGCGCGGCGTCGTCGGACGGCTCGACGGCTTCAGGCGCGTGGCGATCGACATGCCGCTCGGCTCGCACCTGATCCCGATGCCGGCGCGCAGACTGACGCCCGACGATCTCGGCGCGCTGATCGGCGAGGCGGTGCAGGCGCTCGGCCTCGAGGACGTCACGCTCGTCGGCAACGACACCGGCGGCGCGCTCTGCCAGATCGCCGCCTCGCACCGGCCGGACTGGCTCGGTCGGCTCGTGCTGACCTCGTGCGACGCGTTCGAGCACTTCCCGCCGCCGATGCTCAAGCCGCTGTTCGCGTCGCTCAGCGTGCCCGGCGGCGCGCTCGCGGCGATGGCGCCGATGCGCCTGCGCGCCGCGCGGCGGCTGCCGATCGCCTACGGGCTGCTGACACATCACGCGATCGCCGACGAGCCGTCGGACTCCTACGTGCTGCCGGCGCTGCAGGACAGCGAGATCCGCGCCGACCTCGTGCGCGTCTCGCGGGGGATCGACTCGTGTCACACGCGGCAGGCCGGCGAGCGGCTGAAGGCGTTCGACCGCCCGGCGCTGATCGCATGGTCGGCCGACGACAAGTTCTTCCCACGCGAGGACGGCGAGCGGCTCGCGGCCACCATCCCGGGTGCGCGCTTCGAGCTGGTGCAGGGCGCCCGCACGTTCTCGCCGGAGGACAGACCGGGTGAGCTGGCGGATCTGATCGCCGAGTTCGCGCGCGAGACGGCGTCAGTCGGCGGTGCCGCGTGAGCGACGGCAAGGCGGCCTTCGTCGAGCACTTCCGCGCCGGCTGGGAGGGCGGCGCGGACACGCTCGTCAAGCTGTTCCTGCCAAGGCTCCTCGATCCCGACGTCGTGATGACGCAGCCGTTGCTGCCGCCGACGCGCGGACACGACGGCTTCGCTGCGTTCTTCGGGATGCTGTTCGACGCGATCCCGGACCTGCGCGGCACCGTGCGCGGCTGGCGCCCGACCGACGACGGCGTCGAGATCGACTTCGTCCTGCACGGCACGCTCGGCGGCGAGCCGTTCCAGCTGCCGACGACCGACCGCATCGTGTTGCGCGAGGGGCGCCTCTTGGAGCGGCATGCGCGCATGGACCCGCGCGTGCTCGCGGCGACCGTCGTGCGTCATCCGCTCGCGGCGATCGCGCTGGTCGCGGCGCCGCTGCGCGCACAGCCGCCGCTCGACCGCGCGCTCGCCGGGCTCGCGCTCGGCCGCCTCGCGCTCGGTGCGCCGAGCCGGCTTGCGCCGCGCGGCATGGCCCGCGCGTTCGGCGCCGGCCGCGGGGCAAGTCCCGAGCTCGACTACATGACGCGCGTGTTCGGCATCCGCGCCATCGCACTCGGCCTCGGCTGGCTGTCGAGCGAGGGCGCCGCGCGCCGCCGCTGGCAGCGGCTCGCGTTCATGTGCGACGTCTCCGACACGCTCGCCGGCATCGGCCACCTCCGCCGCCGCGACCTCCCGCGCGCCCCCGCGCTCGCGACGACCGCGCTCACCGGCGCCTACGCGCTCGTCGGCGCGCTGCGCGTGGCGCGGGATCGGCGCTGAGCCCTACGTGTCCTTACTCGGGCTTCGCGGACCCGCTCGGAGTCTCAGCAGAGCGTCGCTATCGGGTCCGAGCGCCTTGCGCCAGGCAGCCACGATCCATGGCCCGAAGCACACCGAGGCGAAGGCCCCGACCGCCCACCAGGGCGCTCCGGCGACGCCGCTCAGAATGCTGGGAAGCGCGGACGGGATGGCGCTGTAATCACTGAGCGCGCGCAAGGAATCTACGTCCCTCATCCGTGATCCGCCAGACGCCACGCGGAGCGGCGGGATCGAGCAGACCTTGCTCCTTCAACCGCAGTCGTGCGAAGCGCACGCGGTTCTTCCAGCGGACACCGCCCTGATCGAGGCTCTCGTAGTCGCGCGAGGTGAAGCGTCCTCTGAGGCGACGTCCGACCTCCTCGATGGCGTCGTTTGCGGGCAGCTCGCCGCCTGCCGTCGCAATCGTGTCGAGCAGTGGCAGCCAGTACTCGCCCTCGGACAGGATCGAACCTGGAGGGGCGCGCCGTGTGGTCGCGCGAACCTCAGGCGCCACCTGGACGGGGTCGCCCTTCTGCTGGTCCAGCAGGCGGCGGATCACGTCATCGGCCGAATCCTCGAATGAGCGGACGAGCCGCAGGAGCCGCTGGTTTGTCTCCGCGGACACTCTGATGAGCACGAAAGACTCACTCATTAGCATCAATATACCATTAGAACATTGCTCCAGCGCTCCTGCGGCTCAAAGGGGACGGCGCTACCATCGACTCCACGGGAGCCCTCAACCGGGCTGAGAGGGCGGCACTCCGGCCGCCGACCGTCAGAACCTGATCCGGGTCATGCCGGCGCAGGGAAGGAGCACGTGCCCCACACCACCCACCGCTTCGACGTCGCCATCGTGGGCGGCGGCATCGCCGGCCTCGCCGTCGCGTGGCGCGCGCAGCAGCGCGGCCTGCGCACGCTCGTGCTGGAGCGCGGCCGACTCGCGCACGGCGCGACGCACGTCGCAGCCGGCATGCTCGCGCCGATCAGCGAGGCGCGCGTCGGCGAGCGCGGCCTGCTCGCGCTCAGTCGCGCGTCGCTCGATCGCTACCCGGCGTTCGTCGAGGAGCTCGGACAGGCATCCGGCCGCGACCCCGGCTACAGCGCCGCGGGCACGCTGCTGGTCGCGCGGGATCGTGACGAGGCCGAGGCGCTGGAGCGCGAGCTCGTCGAGCGCGAGGCGATGGGCTTGTCGGTCGAGCGGCTGCTGCCGAGCGAGGCGCGCCGCCGCGAGCCCGCGCTCGCGCCGACGCTGCGGCTCGCGCTCGACATCCCCGACGACCACGCGGTCGATCCCCGCGCGCTGAGCGCCGCGCTGGCGACGGCGGTCGAGCGCGCGGGCGGTGTCCTGCGCGAGGACGCTGAGGTCGCGCGCGTGACGACCGCAGACGACGAGCGCGTCGCGGGCGTCGAGCTGACGACGGGCGAGCACCTCGACGTCGACCAGGTCGTGATCGCCGCCGGCGCGTGGGCCAGCCAGCTCGACGGCCTTCCCGCGCACGCGCGCGTACCCGTACGACCGGTCAAGGGACAGATCATGCGGCTGCGCGATCCGGCCGGTCCAGGACTGCTCACGCGCGTCATCCGCATGCAGCCCGGCTACCTCGTTCCGCGCGGCGATGGCCGCTACGTGCTCGGCGCGACGATGGAGGAGCAGGGCTTCGACACGGCGCCGACCGCGGGCGGGGTCTTCGAGCTGTTGCGCGACGCGATCGAGCTTGTGCCCGGCGTCAGCGAGTTGCAGATCGAAGAGGTCGCCGCCGGCCTGCGACCCGGCACGCCCGACAACGCGCCGGTCCTCGGCCCGGGTGCCGTCACGGGGCTTCAGTGGGCGGCCGGATGCTTCCGCCACGGAATCCTGCTCGCGCCGCTCGTGGCCGACGCGCTCGCCGCGGCGCTCGCCGGCGAGCCGCTGCCGGAGGTTGCACAGCCGTTCGGCGCGCAGCGCTTCGCACGCGAGGCGATGACCGCATGATCTCCGTGCAGCTCAATGGCGCGTGGCACGAGCTCGCCGACGGCGCGACCGTCGCCGACGCGGTCCAACTGCTCGGTGTCGAGCCCGACGCGCGCGGCGTCGCCGTCGCCGTCGACCGCGAGGTCGTGCGTCGCGGCGCGTGGCACGAGACGCCGCTGAGCAGCGGCGCGCGCGTCGAGATCCTCACAGCGATCCAAGGGGGATGATGCGTCCATGAGCATCGAGGCCAATCCGACGCACGACGACCCGCTCGTCATCGCAGGCAAGGCCTTCCGCAGCCGACTGCTGCTCGGCACGGGGGGCTTCCGCTCACTGGAGGACATGGGTGAGGCGATCCGCGTCAGCGGTAGCGAGCTCGTCACCGTCGCGCTGCGCCGCGTCGACCCGCAGCAGCGCGGCTCGATCATGGATGTGCTCGCCGACGCCGGCGTCGACGTGCTGCCGAACACCGCCGGCTGCTACACGGCGCGCGACGCGATCACGACCGCGCAGATGGCGCGCGAGGCGTTCGAGACCGACTGGGTCAAGCTCGAGGTGATCGGCGACGACCGCACGCTGCTGCCGGATGCGGTCGAGCTGATCGCGGCCGCCGAGGCGCTCGTCGCGGACGGCTTCGTCGTGCTGCCGTACACGACCGACGACCCGATCCTCGCGCGTCGGCTGGAGGACGTCGGCTGCGCGGCGGTGATGCCGCTCGGCTCGCCGATCGGCTCGGGCATGGGGATCCGGAACCCGTACAACATCGCGATCATCCGCGAGCGGACCGAGCTGCCGGTGGTGCTCGACGCCGGCGTCGGCACCGCCTCCGACGCCGCGCTCGCGATGGAGCTCGGCTGCGACGCGGTGCTGTGCGCGAGCGCGATCTCGCGTGCGCACGACCCGGTCGCGATGGCGCGCGCGATCCGTGCCGGCGTCGAGGGCGGGCGCCTCGCGCGTCGCGCCGGACGCATCCCACGCCGTCTGCACGCAGAAGCCTCGACGCCCGACGCCGGCCTGCCGGACTTCGGCGTCGGTGCGCCGGTCGATGAGTGACGCGCACAACCCCGCGACCGCCAAGCCGGCGATCCGCTCGGTCGACGCGCTGCTCGACAGATGGGAGGCGGCATGGAGCGGGCGCGACCCGGCCGCGTTCGCGCCGCTGTGCGACCCGGCGATCCAGTACGAGGACCCGCTCACGCGCGCGCCGCTGATCGGCGTCGATGAGCTGGCCGCTCACGCCGAGCTGCTGTGGCAGAGCTTTCCCGACGCGCGTGTCGAGCGCGCCGGCCTGCGACTCGTCGACCCTGCCGGGCGCTTCGTCGCCGCGCCCTCCAAGCTGGCCGGCACGCATCGCGGCGCGCTCGAAGGGCTGCCGCCGACGAGACGCTTCGTCGTCGTGCACGGCGTCGTCTGGTGCGAGCTGCACGGCGGACGGCTGCTGCGCGTGCGCGCGTTCTTCGACCGCTACGACGCGGCGGTGCAGCTCGGCGTGCTGCCCGCCTCCGGCACGCTCGGCGAGAAAGCCCTGCTCGCGCTGCGCGGCTTCGGCCTGCGCGCGCGCCGCGCCTGAGACATCATGTGCCGGCTGTGTCGGTGACCCTCACCCGCGACGCGCTCGAACGACGTCTGGAGCTCGGTGTGCAGCGCGCCGACTCCTCGTCATTGCTTCCGGCGGCGTGGCTGGAGCGCGCCGAACGCATGGACGCGTGTCCCATGAGGGGCTACGTGGCGATGCTGGGCGTCGCGCTGCTCGCGCGCGCGACTGACGCGCAGATCGATCCGTTTGCGCTCCGCGCCCGCCAGCCGAATGGATACTCGGCGCGCTTCGTGGGCGGCGTCCTCGCCGGCCGGGCGCGCCTGTACGAGTATCACCTGGGCACGAGATCCCGGGAGCCGCTCGCCGGCCAGCCGTGGTTCGCGGCGGAGCGCGTCGACCAGATTGCACACGTCCGCCCCGAAGTTCGCGAGCACCACCGGCTGTTGCTCGAAGCCCTCCGCGACCTGGCGGGGCTCGATGCTGACGACGCGCTCGACGCGCTCGCTGCCTTCCTCCGCGTGCGGCTCGCCGTGCGCTGGGCAGACGAGCACGAGTACGACGTCTGTCTCTCCTTCGCCGGGGAGCAGCGGCACTACGTCGAGCGCGTCGCACGCGATCTCAAGGCTGCGGGGGTGCGCGTCTTCTACGACCAGGACGACGGCGTCGCGCCGCACCTCTGGGGGCGCGACCTCGGCGAGCTGCTCGACGACATCTACCGCAGACGCTCGCGCTTCTGCCTGATGTTCATCTCGACCGACTATGCGCGCAAGGCGTGGTCGAGGCACGAGCGGCGCAGCGCGCTGGCACGCGCGCTTGAGGACGACGACTACGTGCTGCCGGTGCGCTTCGACGACACCGAGCTGCCGGGCTTCCGTCCGACGCTCGGCTACCTCGACCTGCGCACGACCGATCGCGCGACGCTTGTCGCCTATCTGCTGACGAAGCTGCACGGCGAGCGGCGCAGCGAGCGCCGCGCTAGCTGAACGTCACGAGCAGCGGCGCGTGGTCGGACAGCCTGCCGCGCTCGAGTGTCTCCGCGCGCGTGTGTGCATGCGAGAGCCGGTGCGCGAAGAGGTGGTCGACGTGCGAGGCGCCGACGTGCGCGAGTCCCGGCAGCGCGAGGCGCACGACGTTGCAGTCGCCGCCGAAGACGAGCGGCTCCTCGCCGGCCCAGCGCAGCGTTGTTGCATGTGCGAGCGCGAGGTCTCGACGCGCGCGAGGCGGATGCGTCGAGGCGTGCACGTTCGCGAAACACAGGCCTTCGCCGACCTGCACCGCATGCACGACGCGCCGCTCGGGCCACACGCGCAGTCGCCGCCGCGCGTGTACGCGCACGCCGCCGAGCCCGCGCACGAGGATCGCGTTGCAGCCGCCGCCGTTCGCCTTCAGCAGCTCCGGTCGGCGCATTGCGACACACTGTCGCAACGGCAGCAGCGCGTTGCGCGATGTGAGCGCAAAGCGCACCTCTGCATCGCATGCGCGCGCCAACGACACGGGCCACCACGGCGGCACCTCTTGAAGCAGTGCGACGTCCCACTGCCATCCGGCAAGGCGCAAAGCGAAGACGTCGAACAAGTCCTCGTCACGAGGAGGAACGGCGCGGCCGTGGAACAGGTTCCACGTGAGGACGCGCAGCGACATGCTTCGAACGTACACTTGCGCGCTTGCCGCGCCACCTGCTCACCGGAGAAGAGCTGACGCACGAGGAGCTGCTCGCGCTGATCGAGCGTGCGCTCGCGCTGAAGGCCGAGCCGCTGTCCTCACGCGTGCTCGCGCACAAGCACGTCGCGTTGATCTTCCAGAAGCCGTCGACGCGCACGCGCGTGTCGTTCGAGACGGGCATCGTCGAGCTCGGCGGTCACCCGCTGATCCTGCGTCCCGACGAGATGCAGTTGAGCCGCGGCGAGGCGCCGCGCGACACTGCCCTCGTGCTGTCGCGGCACGTGCACGCGATCGCGATCCGCACCGGTCCCGACGAGCTCGTGCGTGAGCTCGCGGAGCATTCGTCCGTCCCTGTGATCAACATGCTCACTGCCGGTCACCATCCCTGCCAGGCACTTGCCGACTTGCTCACCTTGCGCGAGACGTTCGGACAACTCGAGGGACTGAAGCTCGCCTACGTCGGCGACGGGAACAACGTCGCCCGCTCGCTCGCGATCCTCGGCGGTCGTGCGGGCGTAGAGGTGCGCATCGCGTCACCGGATGGGTACCAACTTGAACCGACCGCGAACGCTTTGCTGACTGACGACCCGCATGAGGCGGTCGACGGCGCGCACGCCGTCTACACCGACGTGTGGGTCAGCATGGGCGATGAGGAGACAGCTGCCGAGCGCCGTCGCGCGCTCGCCTCCTATCGCGTCGACGACGCGCTGCTCGATCGAGCAGCGCCCGACGCGATCGCCCTGCACGACCTTCCCGCCCATCCGGGCGAGGAGATCTCGGCCGAGGTGCTCTACGGTGCGCGTCAGCGCATCTGGGACCAAGCCGAGAACCGGCGCCACGCGCAGAAGGCACTCATGGAGTTCCTGCTGCGGTAGGGTCGCGCCCGACCGGTCCGTCTGTCCACTACGAGGAGCATCGATGCCTCAGCCGAAGTCCCCCGCTGCGAGAAGAGCGAGAAGAGCTGCCGCTCGCAGACCGGCTGCCAGACGTTCCGCAGCCGCTAGAAGAACCACCGCGACCCGCGCCGCGAGAAGACCGGCGCGCAGAGCGACGAGAAGAGCGGCCGCGAGAAGAACCGCTCGCAGAGCTGCCGCGAGAAGAGTCGTCCGCAGAGCGGCGGCGAGAAGAGCCGCGCGCAGAACGACGAGAGCCGCGAGAAGAGCGGCGCGCCCGGCGGCTCGCAGAGCCGCTGCGAGAAGAGCGGCTCGCTCCGCTGGCAGAAGACCGGCCGCGAGACGCCCGGCCCGCAGAGCGGCGAGAAGAGCCGGCGCGAGAAGGGCTTCCAGAAGAGGCTCCAGTACCACCGCGCCGACACGAGCGACGGGTGCCGCGGGTCGGCGCCCCGGCGACACCGTCGCCCAGCTCGTCGACGCGCTGCGGGACCAGCTCGGCGATGCCAACGAGCTGGTCGACGAGCTCCTGCGCCGGGGTCACGAGCAGAAGGACGACGTGCTCGCGCGCCTCGACGAGCTGCTCGGCAAGGGCGTCGAACAGCTCGAGCAGCTGTCGCGCAAGCTCGACGGCACGGCCGCGAGAGCACGCCGTGCCGAGTCGGTCGACCTGCTGCTGAGAGGCGCCGAGCGCGCCCGCGCAGCGGTCACGAGAGCACGGAGAAGGTGAGCTGCGGGGGCGTCCCGGCTGCGTCAGCCGGGACGCCCTTCGGCATAGCGCGTCAGACCGTCGTCGGGGATCGGGTCCCACGAGGCGGCCGAGGAGATCCACTGGCGGAAGCGCGGCGCAATACCCGGGTCGTCGTCGAGCGCGCCGAAGCGGATGCCGCAGACGCCGGGTCCTCCCGGCGTACCGCTGAAGAGGTGCGCACCGCACGTGCCGCAGAACGACTTCGGGTAGCCGTCCGCCGGCTGCCATGTGCGGAGCGCGTCGGCGCCCTGCACGACCGCGACGTCCTTCGCGTGCGCGATCCCGCTGATCGCCGAGCCCGTTCCCGTGCGGCCCTGACAGCGCGTGCAGTGGCAATAGCCCGCGTCGAAGAACGGCGCGCGCACCTCGAAGCGCACCGCGCCGCACAGGCACGACCCGGTCAGCGGCGCGTCGCTCATCGCGCCGCCTCTGCGAGTCCGAGGTCGGCGAGCAGTGCGCCGAAGTCGAGCTCGGCGCCGGTCAGCTCGCCGAGCAGCTCCTCTGCCGAGAGACGCTGTCCGTCGCGCCACAGCGCGCGCAGCGCCTCGCCCGCCTCGCGCCGCTCGAACCAGCGCTCGCCGAAGCGCTCGCGCAGGTATGCGCGCAGGTGCGTCTCGAGCGCCCACGCGCGCAGGTAGGCGGCGACGTAGAAGCCGGGGTCGAGGTCGGCGAGGTAGGTCTCGTGCGGCCAGCGCACGCGCGCGGCGTCGCCGAGCAGCGTGGCGTAGCGCTCGCGCAGCGTTGCGTCGTCCGGCGGATCGACGCTGTGCACGTCGAGCTCGTAGGAGAGCTTGGCGGCATAGCGGCGCAGGTAGATCAAGCGCGTCGCGCGCGCGTGCGCGGCGAGCGTGCCGTCGGGATCCTCGACGCCCAGACGCGCGCGCAGCCACGCCGGGTTCTCGACGAGGTGGTCGAACAGGAACGCGAACGCCTCCGTGATCGCGTTGTCGCCGAGGTGGCGGTACTCGAACGCGAGCTGCGGATCGACATGCGCGTAGTGCTCGACGTGCCCGCCCTCGTGCAGCAGCGCGATGAAGTCGTCGCGCCCGCCGATCGGCGGCACGACGAGCCGCACGTCGTCCGGCACTCTGATCGCGACGCAGAACGCCCGCGGCGACTTGGCCGGGCGCGACTCGACGTCGAGGTGGACGTTGCGCTGCGCCCTCGGGTCGATGCCGAGGCCGTCCAGCGTCGCCTCGAAGCTCGGCAGCAAGTGCGCGCCGTCGAACGCGGCGTCGGCCTCGGCGAAGCGGAACAGGCGCGGCAGGTCCGCGCGCTGCAGGTCCTCGAGCGTGGTGCCGTCGAGCGTGCGTTCGAGCACCGGCCCGACGAGCGGTCCATACGCGTCCTCGGTCGCGCGCGTGAACGCGTCGGTCGCGCGCGCGAGGCGGTCGAGGTCGAAGCCCTTCAGCTGCTCGCACAGTGCTCGGTAGCTCGGCCAGCCGAGCTCGACCGCTCTTGCGCGGGCGCGCTCGAGCATCTCGCGGTAGAGCGGGTTGAGGTGCGTCTCGGTCGCCTCCAGGCGCGCTGACTCGATCGCGAGGCGGCGATCGCGGTCGGGCTCGTTCGCCTGCACGATCGTCGCCTCGCGGAACGGGATCGCCTGGCCGGTGCCGTCGTCGGGCGAGAGCATCAGGCCGGCCTCGCGCTCCGCGAGCTCGCCCTCGAGGTCGGTCGAGATCAGCCCGAGGTGCCCCTCGACGGCGAAGTCGAGCAGCATCCGCGCGCGCCGCGCCGCATCCCCGCCGCGCCCGCCCGCGGCATCCGCCTGCTCGCGCAGCCGCGCGACCGTGTCGGCCGTGAAGAGGTCAGCGTGGCGCGCGTAGATCGGCTCGACGTCGAACTCCGGTCTGAGGCCCGCGAAGTGCGCGTGGTACTCCTCGCCCAGCTCGGCCGTGAAGGTCTCCGCTTGCGCTCGGTACGCGGCGAGGTCCATGGGCGTGCGATGCTAGCCGGGTGAGCACGACCCTGACGAGAAGACAGCGCCCCAACCGCGGCGACGAGGTGGAGCTGACGATCGAGTCGCTCGCCTTCGGCGGCAACGGCGTCGCGCGCCACGACGGCTACGTGGTGTTCGTGGTCGCGGGGATCCCGGGCGATCGCGTGCGGGCGAGAATCACGCGCCCGAAGCGCGACTACGCGGAAGCGATATGCGTCGAGATACTCGAGCCGAGCCCCGAGCGGATCCCGCACACGGCGCCGCACCCCGGTGTGCCGTGGCAGGTGATGCGCTACGAGCGCCAGCTGGAGATCAAGTCCCAGCAGGTCGAGGAGGCGCTGCGGCGACTCGGCAAGCTCGACGGCTTCACGATGGAGCCGATCGTGCCGGCGAGCGAAACGTGGCGCTACCGCAACAAGATGGAATATTCGTTCGGCAACGACGAGCACGGCGACCTCGTCTACGGCTTCCACGCGCCGGGCCACTGGGAACGGATAGTCCCGATAGAGGACTGCCTGATCGCATCCGAGCGCTCGAATGTCGCGAGCCGCGAAGTGTTGGCGTGGTGCCGCGCGAGAGGGCTGACGGCGTGGGACCGTCGCACCCACACCGGCCAGCTGCGCAACCTCGTCGTGCGCGAGGGCCGGCGCACCGGGCAGATCCAGGTGCGGCTCGTGACGATGCCCGGCGCGCTGGACGTCGACGGCCTCGCTGAAGCGGTCGAGTGCGACGGGCTGCTGTGGACCCAGTTCGACGGCGTCGGTGAGACGACCGCGCTCGGCGAGACGGAGCTGGTCGCTGGGACCGACTATCTCGACGAGGAAGTGAACGGCCTGCGCTTCCGCATCTCCCCGCACGCGTTCTTCCAGACGAACACGGAGATGGCCGAGAAGCTGTACGCGCTCGCGGGCGAGTACGCCGCGCTGAGAGGCTTCGAGCGCGTGTACGACCTCTATTGCGGGATCGGCACGATCGGTCTCACGATGGCGCCGCGCGCCGCTGAGCTGTGGGGGCTGGAGCTGATCGAGCCGGCGATCGGCGACGCGATCTCGAACGCGCGCCTGAACGAGATCGACAACGCGCACTTCTTCGCCGGGGACGTGCGCGTCGCGCTGAGAGAACTGGTGAAGGAAGCCGGCTCGCCCGACGTGGTCGTGGTCGACCCGCCGCGCGCCGGGCTCTCGACGAAGGTCGTCAGACGCATCATCGACAGCTCGCCGAAGCGCGTCGTCTACGTCTCCTGCAACCCGACGACGCTCGCGCCGAACGCCGCGCAGCTCGTCGAAGCCGGCTACGTCCTGCGCAGAGTCACCCCGGTCGACATGTTCCCGCAGACCCCGCACATCGAGTGCGTGGCGCTGCTGGAGCGGGGCTGACGGGGCGTACGGCGCGGTAGCGTCCGGCGCGTGCCGGACGTGCGCATCCATGAGCTGACGATCGCCGACGAGCCCGCGACGTGGGCGGCGCTCGGGTTCGCGGTCGAGAGCGACACGTGCCGCGTCGGGAGCGTGCCGATCCGCTTGGCGGGACATGACGCGCGCGGCTCCGCCGCATCCGGCCTCGTCGGCTGGGCTCTGCGCGGGGTGGCGACCGAGCAGCTCGACGGGCTGCCAACGCGTAGCGTCGACGACGCTGAGCGCGAGCCGTCCGGCGACGCGCCGCCGCACCCCAACGGCATCACCATGCTCGACCACGTCGTCGCGATCACGCCGGCGCTCGACCGCACGGTCGCGGTGCTGCAGGCGGCTGGGCTCGACCTGCGGCGCGTGCGCGAGGAGCCGACGCCGGCCGGTGCGCCGCGGCAGGCGTTCTTCCGCCTCGGCGAGGTCATCCTGGAGGTCGTGCAGGCGCCGGAGGAGGCGATCGAGCGCAGCGGCGGTTCAGATGGTCCAGCGTTCTTCTGGGGCCTCGCGTTCAAGGTCGCCGACATCGACGCGACGGTCGCCGCGATCGGCGCCGAGCGCTGCAGCGGCCCACGGCCCGCAGTCCAGCCCGGCCGTCGCATCGCCACGCTGCGCCGCTCCGTCGGGTTGGCGCTGCCCGTTGCGCTGATGACGGAGTGAGACCGGCTCTCGCGAGCACACCGCCGATGCGGTTGTCGCTGCCGCCCGGGCGACCTATGCTTAGCTCGATTGCAGTAGCAGTTAGAGCCATGATGCCGCCGAATTGCAAACGGGCCGGGGGCGCCAACCCCCGGCCCGTTGCGTTCCACACCGACACGGAGCCTGCCGTCGGTATGGCTTCGCCCGGCAGTTCTTGCGTCAGCGTCGCCGGTCGACAAGCCGGTCGATGACCAGCAGAGCAACCAACAGCGCTATTGCAGTAGCAGTAGCTGCCATGTCTCCCTCCTTTCGTAGCCGTGAGGCGTCTGAAGGACGCCGGGGCTGACAGGCCCCGACCAGTCCCGGCGTCCGGAGGGATCGGACGGCAGCAGTGCTTCCACCGTGCGCTGATGACGTTACGACCGGGCCGCGGCATTGTCGCCCCGACACATCTGTGATTCGGTAAAGACTCTGTGGAAGTGACAGAATCCGGCGCCATGGCAGCGGAAGCCAACGCGCGCGGGGCCGTCGTCGTCACCGGCGCGTCGAGTGGAATCGGGGAGGCGTGTGCGCGACGGCTTGCGGGGCTCGGCTTCCACGTCTTCGCCGGCGTGCGCAAGCAAGCGGACGGCGAGCGGCTCCAGCGCGAGATCAACGGCGTGACCGCGCTCATCGTCGACGTGGTCGACCAAGACTCGATCGCGCATGCGGCGCGCACCGTGAGCGAGCAGACCGGCGGTCGCCTCGCCGGCCTCGTCAACAACGCCGGCGTCGCCGTCCCCGCGCCGATCGAGCACCAGCCGATCGAGGACTTCCGGCGGCAGATCGAGGTCAACCTGGTCGGCCAGGTCGCCGTCACGCAGGCGTTCCTGCCGCAGCTGCGCGCTGCGAGAGGCCGGATCGTGAACATGAGCTCGATCGGCGGCAAGGTCGCGGTTCCGCTGCTCGGCGCCTACGCCGCCTCGAAGTTCGGCCTGGAGGGCTTCTCCGACACCCTGCGCCGCGAGCTCAGACCGTGGGGGATCCATGTCTCCGTGATCGAGCCCGGCACGATCGCGACGCCGATCTGGGACAAGGGCATCGCCTCGGGCGACGAGCTGGAGGCGAGCATGGGCGCGGAGGCCAAGCGCGACTACGGCCCGCTGATCGCGACCGTCCGCACCGCCTCCGAGCAGGGCGCGAAGACCGGCCTCCCACCCGACGCCGTCGCGAAGGACGTCGCCCACGCGCTCACGGCGCGCAAGCCGAAGACGCGCTACCTCGTCGGCCGCGAGGCGAAGTCGCGGGCACTGCTCGCCCGCATCGTCGGAGACCGCGTCATCGACGCCGGCGTCGCCAGAGTCATGAGATGGGGCTGAGCGCGCCGCCTCGGCCGGCGCGGCGCGCGCACTAGACTCCGCCGCCGATGCGCGCCGTCACGATCCGCGACAGAGCGATCTCGATCGAGGAGCACCCCGACCCGACCCCCGGCAAGGACGAGGTGCTCGTTCGCGTGCGCGGGGCCGGCCTCAACGGCGCCGACATGATGCAGCGCAGAGGGCTCTACCCGGCCCCGCCCGGCTGGCCGGCCGACATCCCCGGCTTGGAGATCGCCGGCGAGGTCGTCGAGAACGGCCCGGGCGCCGGCCGCTTCACCGCAGGCGACCGCGTCATGACGATTGTCGGCGGCGGCGGTCAGGCGGAGCTGTCGGTCGTGCACGAGCGCCTGCTCATGCCGGTCCCGGACACGCTCGACTGGCCGCAGGCGGGCGGCTTCCCGGAGGTGTTCGCGACCGCGCACGACGCGCTCTTCACGCAGGCCGCCCTCCAGCCCGGCGAGCGGCTGCTCGTGCACGGCGGCGCCGGCGGCGTCGGCACCGCCGCGATCCAGCTCGGCGTCGCCACCGGCGCGCGCGTCACGGCCACGGTGCGCAACCCGGACAACCGCGACGAGGTCGCGCGCTTCGGAGCGACCGTGATCGAGCCGGACGGCTTTGAGCAGCACGGCCCGTTCGACGTGATCCTCGAGCTCGTGGGCGCACCCAACCTCGGCGCCAACGTCGACGCGCTCGCCACGACCGGCCGCATCGTCGTGATCGGGATCGGCGCCGGCGCGAAGGCGGAGCTGAACCTCGCGAAGCTGATGTACAAGCGCGGGCGCATCACGGCCTCCACGATGCGCGCGCGGCCGCTGGAGGAGAAGGCGCTGATGATCCGCGGGCTCGAGCGCCACGTGCTGCCGCTGGTGGACGCCGGCAGGATCCGCGTACCCGTCGCCGAGACCTTCAGCCTCGACGAGGCGCCGGCCGCCTACGAGCGCTTCGCCGCCGGCGGCAAGCTCGGCAAGCTCGTGCTGCTGCCGTAGCCCGCCGACGATCGGCTACGCGCTCAACTCGTCCACGTCGTCGCCGTCGGCGTCGTCGACCGCGAGCAGCTCCGCCGCGTGGACCGAGCACAGCGCCGGTCCGCCCGACTCCAGCACCTGCTGCTGCTCCTGCTCGGTGAGCGGCGCGCCGCACTCCTCGCAGTGGTCTCCGATCTGCTCGATCGTGCGCTCTTCGAGATCCATGTCGCGCAACGTACCCGACGCCCCGCGGCGCGGAACGCCGAAGCCTCAATACGGCGGCAGGCTCTCGTACCACTCGCCGAGCACGCGGAACGCCCGCCAGAACGAGCGCTTGGCGCTCTCCTCGTCCAACGCCTCGTCGATGTTCGGCACGTACAGCGCCTCGATCGACGGCGTCAGCCGCTGCAGTACGCCCGCCTCGGCGACGAGCATGCGCGCCAGCGGAATCTCGAGCTCGTTGACCACGTCCAACGCGTCCTCGCCCATCACCACGACGAGCTTCGGCTGCACGATCGCGAGCTCCTCCAACAGCCGCTCGACGCAGGCCGGGTCCGCCAGCGAGGGATCGGGCAGCGGGCACTTCACACACAGCGTCCCGTACACCGCCAAAGGATCGATCTGCAGCCGCTTGAGCGACTTCATCAGCGCCGCGCCGGCGCGCCCGTAGAAGGCGACGCCCTCCTCGATCTCCGAGGGCCGCGGGTGATGCTTGATCAGCATGATGTCGGCCTGCGGGTGGCCGGATCCCAGCACCGGCATCAGGTTCCCGCGCGGGCAGTGGCTGCACTCCTGCAGCTCGCGCGTGAAGTGGTTGAGCTCGCGGATCGCCCGCTCGAGGTACTTCTCGCGGATCTCGTCGTCGGTGATGGGCATGCTGGGGGGAAGATTGGACGCGCCCCCCGCATGTCCCTCCCCTTGCATCAGGACTTGCGCGCCGCCCGCCGGACCCGTCGCTCGCGCGAGGCCGCGCGCGCGGCTCTCGGGACAGCTCTCGTCTGCAGGAACTTCAAGGCCTGTACGTAGAGCAGCGACGCCGGCGTGCGCACGATGTCGGCCTCGCGCAGCGCCTCCAGGAACTCCTCCGGCCCGTCGAAGTCGGGCATGCGAATGCGGACCGAGCCAAGCCCCTGCGCGACGTGGGCATCTGAGCCGGCGCCGGCCGGGATGCGGTACTTGGCGGCGAAGCGGGCCGCCTCCTCGTTGAACTCGTGGATCGCCACGCGCGGGTTGAAGACCTCGATCGCGTCGACGTCGTCGAGCACCGCCGTCAGGTGCTCGTAGTCGGGCACGGCGTGCATGCGGTCGAACGGGTGCGGCACGTACACGACGCCGCCCTGGCGCTTGATCTCGGCGATCGTCGACTGCAGCGTCAGCCCCTTCGGGATCAGCTCTCTCAGGAACAGGCCGATTACCTCGCCCTGGTCGGCCGTCTTGACCTCCTCGCCGACGATCACCTTGATCCCGCTCGCCTTCGCCTGCGCCTCGAGCGCTCCGGAGATCTCGTTGTGGTCGGTGACGGCGATGGCGCCGAGCCCTCTCGCCTTCGCCGTCGCCAGCAGCACCTCGACGGGCGTCGCACAGTCGTAGGAGTGATCGGTGTGCATGTGCAGGTCGACGTCGATGCGTCGGCGCTTGGCGACCTTCGCGCGCAGCGCGCGGTCGCCGCGCCCGTCGTGGCGCTTGGCGACCAGGCCGGCGTAGACCTCCTCCACCTCGTCCACCACGCGTGACCAGGTCAACCGCTCCCGCAGCGGGTCGGCGGCGTCGCGCAGTCGCGTGCGCAGCGCCTCGTCGCCGACAAGCCGCGCGAGCTGGGCGGCGAGCGTGTCGGCGTCGCCGGGCTCGAACAGCAACCCATGCCGGCCGTCGCCGACGAGCTCTTCGTAGACCGGCACGCGCGCGACGACCGGCACGCAGCGTGCCGCGAGCGCCTGCACCAATCCACCGGGTGCGGGTGCGACCCCGCTCGATGCACGCACGACCACGTCGGCACCCGCGAGCAGGGCGTCCTCGTCGCAGTCGTCCGGGCCGACGAAGTCGATCCGCTCGCGCAGCTCGGCGCGCAGCGGGCCGGCGGCCTGCGTCGCACGGCGCGACCACACGGTCGCGTGCCAGTCGCCGGCCGGCATGCGCCGCAGTGCCCGCACCAACGTGCGAACCGCGCCGCGGTCCTCGTCGGCGATCAACGCGATCTCCACGCGACCGTCGCCGTCCCGGCGTCCGGCGTCATCGGCAGGCGGATCGGCGCCAGGCGGGATCACGCCGCACTCGCCGGGGAACCAGCGCTGCAGCAGCTCGCGCGTCGCGGCATAGCTGGCGATGCGCGCGTCGAGACGGCCGAGGAACAGCTCGACGACGCGCCGTGCGACCTGCGTCGAGAGCACCCGCTCCGTCGGCGCGTGGAAGGTGCCGACGTTCAGCGCACGCGAGTGGCGCAGCGCAGCGCTGGCGGCGCTCGGCGCGAACGGCTCGTGCAGGTGCACGAGGTCGAGCGGCGCGATCGCGAGGGCCTGCTCGATCGTGCGCGCGACGTCGATCGGCAGGGAGGCGACGCGCCGCCGCGCGGGCGCGAACGGCAGCACCTCACCGACTCCGAGGACGCGGTACGGCTCCTCGCCGACCGGCTCCAGCAGCGCTTCCGGCCGCTCTCTCGCCGAGTGGATCGCCCTGCGCGACTCGCGCACGAGCGCGCTCGACGTCGAGGGAGCGATCACGACGACGCGGTGACCGCGCCGCGTCAGCTCCTCCGCGTAGCGCGCGACCGCATGGTTGACCTCGTGCGGCGTCTCCCAGGCGAACGGGGTGACCTGGGCGATCGCGAGGCGCTCGGGCACGCTCTGGAGGATAGACCGGGTGGCGATCCGCCGGTCAGCGGCGCAGCATCACGTCGACGGCGCTCTCGGCAGGGAGGCGGGCGCCGTGGTGCGGGAACTGGTGCTGCACGACGAGGCGGCTGCGATGCGCGCGGCGCGGCGCCGCCACAGCGCCGACGGTGCAGTTCGCGCGATGCAGCCGCCGCTTCGCGCCCGCGAACCGCAGCCCGACGAGCCGCGGCACGACGCAGCGTCCGCGCGGCGGCACGATCTTCACGATCGCGCGGGTCGCCGTCATCCAGAGGTTGCCGTCCGACCCGACCGCCAGATCGCCGGGCGCGACGGCTCTGCTCGGCGTGCGGAAGATCGTGACCAAGCCCCTGCGCGTGATGCGGCCGACGCGGCCGCCGCCGACCGTGTACCAGAGGTTGCCGTCCGGTCCGCTCACGATCGAGCCGAGGAAGCGGTTGCGCGGCGCGCGGGCGTCGAACAGCGTGTAGCGCCCGGTCGTCGTCATCCGCCCGATCTGCTGCGCCGGCCCCGAGGCCGTGAACCACAGCGCACCGTCGGGCCCGGCCGTCAGGTCGAACGGTCTCACGCCTCTGGCTCTGAGCGGGAACGGCGTGATCGCGCCGGCGGTCGTGATGCGCACGAGGCCGCGGAACGTCGTGCCGGCGCTCGGGTGCTCGGGCTCGATGAAGCTGCCGCCCTCCGCGTACCAGAGCGCGCCGTCCGGCCCGGCCGCGATCTGCTCGGGCTGGCTCGGCCCGTAGGTCGAGGCGTAGCGCGTGACCGCGCCCGCGGTCGTCATGCGGCCGACGTTCTGCTCGGCGCCGAGCAGCGTGAACCACAGCGCCCCGTCCGGCCCGCTCGCGAGCGAGAGGACCGAGCCCGGCGGCGGCCCGATCGGGAACCCTCCGCGCACCGTCCCGTCGACCGTCACGCTTCCCAGCGCCGCGCCGGCGTCGGGCAGCGTCTCCGAGAACCAGATCGCCCCGTCAGCGCCGGCGGCGATCGCGAGCAGCGGCCCGGAGCCGACGAACTCCGTCACCGTGCCGTCCGTCGTGATGCGGCCGACGCGACCGTCCCGCTCGGTGAACCACAGGTTCCCGTCGGGACCGGCGGCGATCGCCGCGATCCCGCGCTGCGTGATGCCGTCGCTGTACGCGACCGTCTGGATCGCGCCTGCCGCCGCGGGGCCGAGCAAGAGTGCGCACAGGGCGCCGAGCAGCGCGGCGCGGGCGGTCCTGCTCATCGCACCCTCGCGAGGCGTCGCTCGAGGTTCATGCGGACATCCTTCCACTCTCGATCCAACACGCTGTACCAGGCGGAGTCGCGATAGCTGCCGTCAAGCAGCACACGGTGCTGGCGATGGATTCCCTCGGACTGCGCCGGCAGCGCAGCCATCGCGGCGCGCGAGCGCTCGTTGCGCGCATCCGTCTTCAGCTCGACGCGGATGCAGCCGGCCTCGTCGAACGCGCGGCTGAGCATCAGCAGCTTCGCCTCGATGTTCGCGCCTGTCTGCCACATCTCGGGCGCGAGCCACGTCCAGCCGATCTCGACGCCGCGGTCGCGCTCGCGCAGCTCCAGGAAGCGCGTCGACCCGACCGCCACGCCGTCGGAGCGTCGCACCGTCGCGAACGTCACGTCGCGCTGGGACGCCCACGCGGAGGCCGCGTCCTCCCGCCACCAGTCGAACCACGTCGGCTCGTGCAGCGGCACCGGCAGCCAGCGCGAGATACGCGGATCGGAGGCGGCGGCGCGCAGCTGCTCGACGTGGTGCTCCTCCAGCGGCTCCAGCGCCACGAGCGAGCCGACCAGCGGTCGGGTCAAGACGTCCCACACAGTGCGCGCCACGATGCCACATCAGCGCCGGACGGGCGCCTTCGTGATCCGTTTGCCGTCGAGACGGGAAGGTGGCGACCATGACCGCCCGCATCCGCCGCATCCTCTCGTGGGGCTGCACGGGCATGCTGCTCGCGCCGTTGCTCGGCGGCTGCGGCGCCGGATCGCCGGCCGGGGACCAGCGGACATCGGCGAGCGCGCTCCCGGCCGCTCACCGCGCGTCGCACGGGCGCACGCAGCCGGCGCAGCTGCGCCCCGGTCGCATCCCGCCGTTGCTCTCGCCGGGGAACGTCTACGCGGCCGAGCGCCCCGGTCAGCTGGCGCCGGCCGCCCGCCGGGCCCGCGCGCTCGTATACGTGCCCAACTCCGACTCCGCCGCGGTCGACGTGATCTCACAGCGCAGCGGACGGATCGTCGGGCACTTCCCGGTCGGTCGGCTTCCGCAGCACGTCACGCCCTCGTGGGACCTCAAGACGCTGTGGGTGACGAACGACCTCGGCAACAGCCTCACGCCGATCGACCCGCGTACCGGCAGGCCCGGCAGACCGGTCCAGGTGCTCGATCCCTACAACCTCTACTTCACGGCCGACGGCATGCGCGCGATCGTGGTCGCGGAGGCCAACCGGGTGCTCGACTTCCGCGAGCCGCACACGATGCGGCTGCGGCACCGGCTGCGTGTGCCGCAGTGTCCCGGCGTCGACCACATGGACTACACCGCCGACGGTCGAGCCGCGCTCGCATCATGCGAGTTCGGCGGGCGCATGATCGTCGTCGACCTCGTGCACGAGCGGGTGCTGAGGACGATCCCGCTCCGACAGGGCGCGATGCCCCAGGACGTCAAGCTGTCGCCCGACGGTCGCGTCTTCTACGTCGCTGACATGGCCGCGAACGGCGTGTGGCTGATCGGCGCCCGTCGCTGGCGCGTGCTGCGCTTCCAGCCGACCGGACGCGGCGCGCACGGGCTCTACCCGAGCCGCGACGCGCGCACGCTCTACGTCACCAACCGCAGCGCTGGGACGATCACGCTGATCTCGTTCCGCACGCGCAAGCCGTACCGCACGTGGCGGATCCCCGGCGGCAGCCCCGACATGGGCGGCCTCTCCGCCAGCGGTCGCGTGTTGTGGCTGAGCGGCCGCTACGACAGCGAGGTCTACGCGATCGACACGCGCACCGGCCGCCTGGTGCACCGCATCCCGGTCGGCAAGAGCCCGCACGGCCTCGCGGTCTGGCCGCAGCCCGGCCGCTACTCGATCGGCCACACGGGGATCCTGCGCTGAGCGGCCCGCCCGCGGCCCGGCCGGCCGCGGGCGGGTGGACCCGCTCGGCTAGGACTCGCTGCCAGCCGGCGCCGGGACGGTCGCCCCGGTCGGCTGCGTGCCGGGCAGCCCGGCGTACTCGGCGATGAACGTCTCGGTCGCCTCGCGCGCCTCGTCGTCCGGGCGCTGGTTGTGCGGCGACTTCATGAGATACGACGACGGCCCGTCGAGCTGGCCGCCGACGCCATGGTTGAGCGCGAGCTTGCAGCAGCGCACGGCGTCGATGACGATGCCGGCGGAGTTCGGCGAGTCCCACACCTCGAGCTTCATCTCGCACGTCAGCGGCACGTCGCCGAACGCTCTGCCCTCGAGGCGGATGTGCGCCCACTTGCGGTCGGTCAGCCACGGCACGTAGTCCGAGGGGCCGACGTGCACGTCGCGCTCCGGCAGATCGACGCCCGCGACCGAGGTCACGGCGTTGGTCTTGGAGATCTTCTTCGACTCCAGGCGCTCGCGCTCGAGCATGTTGAAGAAGTCCATGTTGCCGCCGACGTTGAGCTGCGAGGTGTGCTCGAGCATCACGCCGCGCTCGTAGAAGAGACGGGCGAGGGCGCGGTGGGTGATCGTCGCGCCGACCTGCGACTTGATGTCGTCGCCGACGATCGGCAGGCCCGCTCTCCTGAAGCGGTCGTCCCAGTAGTCCTCGCGCGCGATGAAGACCGGGATGCAGTTGACGAAGCCGCAGCCGGCCTCGAGCACCTGCTCGACGTACCACTTGGTCGCCTGCTCGGAACCGACCGGCAGGTAGGAGACGACGACGTCGGTTCTCGTGTCCTTGAGGATCTGGACGATGTCGGCCGTCTGGCCCGGCGCCTTCTCGATCTTCTGCGAGAGGTACTTGCCGAGGCCGTCGTGCGTCATGCCGCGGTGGACGGTGACGCCGAGGTGGGGCACGTCGGCGAACTTGATCGTGTCGTTCTGGCCTGACCAGATCGCCTCGGAGAGGTCCTTGCCGACCTTCTCCTTGTCGACGTCGAACGCTGCGGTGAACTCAACGTCGCGGACGTGGTAGCCGCCGAGGTCGACGTGCATCAGGCCGGGCACTCTGCCGTTCGGGTCAGCGTCCTTGTAGTACTGGATGCCCTGAACGAACGAGTTGGCGCAGTTGCCGACGCCGATGATCGCGACGCGCACCTTCTCGTGCTGATAGCGGCCGGCGCCGTTGCTGGGAGTGTTGCTGGTGCTCACGGGGAATTCATCTCCTGGAAGGTCTGGGGGATAGACCCCGCCGGCGCGTGCCGGTTACAGCGGGGCGGAGCGGGACAGCTCCCGCCGGACGTGGAAGATGCGCTGGAAGACGGTGATGGTAGAGAGACCGGCGAGCACGTACACGGCCGGCGCCAGCAGCTCGAAATCGCCAATTCCCGCGCCCTTTGCGAAGACGAGGCCGATCGAGAGGATCACCACGCGCACCGCGCGGCTGGCGATCCCCACCTTGCACTCGACGCCGAGCGCCTCCGCGCGAGCGCGCGTGTACGAGACCATCAGCGACGCGAGCACGGCGATCACGACGGCCGCGACGGCGAGGTCGTCGCCGCGCGAGGAGAAGTAGGCGGCGACGGCGGTCAGCACGATCCCCTCCTCGATGCGGTCGAGCGTCGAGTCGAGGAACGCCCCGAACGGCGTGCCCTTGCCCGACATGCGCGAGTAGCGCCCGTCGAGCGTGTCCATCACCGAGCCGAGGATGAACGCGACGCCGGCGAGGAAGAACAGCCGCTGCGTCACCAGGACCGCCGCGACGACGTTGCCGACGAGGCCCGTCATCGAGATCGCGTTCGGCGTCAGGCGCGACTCGATCAGGCGGTTGCGCACCGCCGCGGAGAACTCGGCGCCGGCGCTCACGCCGCGGCCTCGGCCTCGGCGCGCGAGAACGACCATGCCTCGGGGCGCCAGCGGGCCAGCAGCTGCTTCGACAGCAGCGCGGACGTGCCCGCGGTCATCGCGCCGAGGAAGGCGTCGAAGAAGTAGTGGTTGCCGGTCGCCACGACGACGAACGTGACGAGGAACGGATACAGGAACCACACGACCTTCAGCGGCCGCGGCTTCACGAGCCGCGCGAGCGGCCAGCCGACCATCAGCGCGAAGCAGACGTGCATCGACGGGACCGCTGCGTACAGGTTCAGGAGCGCGCTGACGGGCTCGTTCTCGACGCGCACGCCGGTGAAGGCGGCGACCGAGTCGGTGAAGCCCCACTCGGGCATCAGGCGCGGCGGCGCGGTCGGGTAGGCCGCGTAGCCGACGAGCGCGAAGCCCATCGCGATCATGAACATGTTGCGCACGAAGTAGAAGCTGTCGTTGCGGCGCAGGTAGATGAAGATGAGCGCGCCGAACGTCACGACGAAGTGGCTGTTGAGGTACATCCAGTCGGCCACATGGATGATCCAGCCGCGACTCGACGCCCACGCCTGGACGCTCGGCTCGGCGAAGACGTGCAGGCTGTGCTCCAGGTTGATGATCTTCGTCGCGTTCCAAGCGGCGACGGCGACCTTCCCGTCCACCGCGCCACGCACGAGCTGGTAGGCGTAGTAGGCGGTCGCGAAGAGGAGCACCTGACGCGCCGCGTCCGCCCATCCCTGCGGCAGCACCCGCCGCTCGATGTTGCGAAGGCCGCGAATCATGGGGAACCCCGAATCCTATCGGTGTTACCCGTTGTTCACGGCGGTCCGATCTTCGCAACGTGCGGCGTGTGCGCCGATTCGCAGGAGTGAGAAGCGCATCGCCAGGCGGACGACGCCGGCGCGCCGCACCTCCAGCCGCGTCCAGTCGCCGTCGGACGCGATGCACGCGTCGCCGCCTACGACCGCCCAGTACGGCGACCAGCGCACGCGCAGGTCGAAGGCTCCGGCGCGCGGCGTGCCGACGGTGAGCGAATCGGTGTCGGCCGCCAGCACCCGGGCGGGCGGTACAGCCAGCGGCGCCGCCCCGCGCACCGCATAGAGCCGCCAGTGCGCGTTGCGCCACACCTCGCGCAGGTACGGCAGCCCGTCCGCAATCAGCGTGGCCTCCTCGCGCGCTGAGTAGTCGAGCGGCACGTCGGGAACCGCGACCCACTGCACGGCCATGCGCGCCAGCCAGGCGCGGTAGCGGGCCGGCGTGAGCGCCGCGTCGTCGTAGAAGAGCGGGTTGACCTTGCGATCGAGCTGCCGCTCCCACCCGCGCGCGAGCGGGATCGCGGGGGCGGCCCACCGCGCCTCCCAGTGCACCTTCGTGAACGGGATCTCCAGGCGGCCGCTCGCACCGTCTGCGCCGCGTGCGCGCAGCTGCGCCAGCAGCGGCGCGTAGTAGGGGGCGCGCACGCTCGGATCGCCCTGTGCCGTCGTCACATCCAGGATCCCCGGTCCGAGCTGCCACCACAGCAGGAACGGCGCGACGCAGGCGAGCGCGACGCGCCGGCGCGGCCACAGCACGAGCGCCGCGACCGGCCCCGCGCACAGCGACCCGAGCCGGACGACGTTTCCGCCGATGGGCGTGTCGAGCACGAACACAGCGACCGCCAGCGCCGCATAGAGCACGACCGCGATCCGCAGCACCCGCTGCTCGCGCGGCACCAGCACGAGCGCGACCGCCGCGAACGCGATCACCGGCCAGAACGCCGACGACACGAACGGCTCGACGCCACCCTCCGGGAACGCGACAGCCAGGAGCGCGACCGGCGCAAGTGCCGCCACTGCGACCAACAGCCCCACCCATCGCCGCATCCCGAGCCAATACGCAGCGCCGACAACCGCCAAGAACAGAGCCGCCATCGGGCTTGCCAGCGCCGTCAGCAGAGCGAGCGCGACGGCACCGCCGGCGAGAGGCCACGAGGGGGAGGGGACGGTGGAAGCCGAGGCGTCCCCCGCTTCCGCCGATCGGGCGGGTGTCGCGGGTGAGACGATTCTCGCGGCCCCGTCCGCGAAATCGTCTTCACCGGCGACAGGACCCGCCCGCCAGCCCGGTCGAGCCGAGGCGAGCACGCACCCCAGCGCTGGCACGAGCCCGAGCAGGAACGTGATCCGGCCGCTGTAGAGGGCCGACGCTGTGCCGAGCGCGAACCAGGTCGCACCGAGCCATGCGTCAGGTCCGAAGCGCCTCCACGCGATTTGCTCGAACAGCCACGCGGCGGCTACGACCGCGAGCGCGCCGAGCAGCCGCGGGCCGAGCCAGTGCGCGAGTGGCGGGACGACGACGCTGTAGCCCGGCAGATGATGGCCGCCGTACCACTGCGCGTCCCAGATCGTGAAGCCGGCGTGGCCGAACAGCCACGCGCGGTACTCCGCCGCCGCCAGGTCGAGGCTCGCGGGCTGCCAGATCAGGTAGACGACCGCCAGCGCTGCCGCGAGCGCGACCGGCGCGATGCGGCGCATGTCCGGTGCGAAGCGTCGGCGGCCCATGCGGCCGCGGAGGCTACTCAGCGCGCCGACGCGAAGTCGACCGTGTAGACGGCCGACAGTTCGCCGCCGATCGTTCCGGTCGTGCGGCCGATGCCGACGCGGCGGAAGCTCGCGCCGAGCACGATCGGGCGGTGGACCGGGGAGTTGAGCCAGGCTCGCACGAGCCATGCCGCCTCGCCGCGCGGGTCGCCGGGTGCGAGCCAGCCGAGCACCTCGCCGATGCTGCTCGCCCGGCGCGAAGCGGCGGCCACGCGACCGCTCCAGCTGCCGTGCGTGACGGAGCCGCTCGCGGCCATCGCACGCGAGTGCGCGCGGGCGCCGCCGTCCATGCGCGCGTCGTCGCGCACCGGCGGCAGCGCGTACCACGCGCGCGCGTGGTTCAGCTCGCGCACCAGCGCACGCGTGAAGGGGCCGAGCTTCCTCGGCGCCGCTTCGGCCGACGCGGCCGCCGGCAGCAGCGCGACCAACGCGCACGCAAGCGCGATCAGCGGCCGTTCAGCTTGCTTCTTCCAGGAAGGTCGCAATGCGGTCGATCAGATCGGGGCGGTCGAGCCAGGGCCAATGCCCCGCGTCATCGACAAGCACAAGCTCTCCCCTCGGCAGCTCCGCGGCGTACTGCTCCCCGAAGCGCGACGAGATGAAGGGGTCGCGCGCGCCCCAACCTACCAGCGCCGGCATGCCAAGAGATGAGAGATCTCTCCCAGACGCCGCCAGCAGCTCCTCAGGTGCGCTGCGGTAGAGGCGCAGGATCGCCCGCTGCGTGCCCTGGTCGAAGTGGCGCATCGCCGCCTCGACGAATCCGTCCGGCACCTGCCCGCCGGCGAACGCCGGGGCCAGCGCGCGCCGCATCGTCGAGCGCAGCGTGAGGCCCATCGCGATCTCCCCGACGAAGCGCGTGCGCCACAGCCGCGCGACGCGGTGCCAGCGGTAGCCGGGCACCAGCGGGACGGCGTTCAGGATCACGAGCCGCTCGATCCGCTCGGGCGCGCGCTGCGCGAACGCGAGTGCCGCCGAGCCCCAGTCGTGCACGACGAGCCGCACGCGCTCGACACCGACGACCTCGTCGAGGAAGCGCTCCACGAAGCGCGCGATCCCTTCGAGCGAGTAGTCGTTCTGCCCGCCCTTGCCGGAGCGCCCGAAGCCGAGCAGGTCGGGTGCGAGACCGCCGGTGCGCGCGAGGAACGGCAGCCAGTCGTCGCTGCTCGTGGGGACGCCGTGGACGTAGAGAACGGGCGCGCGGTCGCCGGTCGTCGTCGCCGAGCGCCAGAAGACCGGCTGGCCATCCAGCTCCCCGGTGTGCTCGGCGACGTCCACGGGGGCGGCACACTAACGTCCGCCGGCGTGTCGCCCGGCGCCACGATCCCCCCGGCCGAGTGGCGGCGTCCGACGCGGCGCCGCGTGAGCGCGATCCGCGACCGCCTGCGCGACGTCTACGGGGTCCCGATCATGGCGCCGCACGAGCAGCCGCTGGACGAGCTGATCCTGACGGTCCTCTCGCAGTCGACGAACGACCGCAACCGCGATGTCGCCTACGAGCGCTTGCGCGAGCGCTTTCCGTCGTGGGAGGCGGTCCTGAACGCGCCCGTCGCCGAAGTGGAGGAGGCGATCCGGCCGGGCGGGATCTCGAAGGTCAAGAGCGAGCGGATCCAGGCGATCTTGCGGGCGATCGACGCGGGGGGCGGGGGGCGGGGGGCGGGAGCCGGTTCGCTGGACTTGAGCTGGCTGCGCGATGTGCCCGTCCCCGAGGGGCAGGCCTACCTGACCTCCCTGCCCGGCGTCGGCCGCAAGACGGCCGCGTGCGTGTTGCTGTTCGCCTACGGGCTGCACGACGTGCCGGTCGACACGCACGTCTCGCGCGTCGGCATGCGCCTGCGCCTGCTGCGCCCGGGCGCGCCGTTCGAGGAGCTGCACGACGCGATGCTCGCGCTCACGCCGCCGGGCGAGGAGCTGGAGCTGCACGTGAACCTGCTGCGCCATGGCCGCCGCACCTGCCACGCACGCACGCCGGACTGCGCGAATTGCGTACTGCGGCGCATGTGTCCCAGTCGACGGGTGTAGAAATCGCGCAAGATCTACTACACTCGCGCTTAGATTTCTTTCTCTCCCGCACACGCAGCATCGAAGGAGACCACGCCCATGGGCAAGACGATCGGCATCGACCTCGGAACCACCAACAGCTGTATGGCCGTCCTTGAGGGCGGTGAGCCGACGGTGATCGAGAACGCCGAGGGCGGTCGCACGACGCCGTCGGTGGTCGCGTTCACGCAGTCCGGAGAGCGGCTCGTCGGCACCGTCGCCAAGCGGCAGGCGGTCACGAACCCGACCAACACGATCTTCTCGATCAAGCGCTTCATGGGTCGCAAGGAGGCCGAGGTGCGCGAGGAGGAGCAGATCGTCCCCTACAGAGTCGTCGCGGGCCCCAACGGCGACGCGCGCGTGGAGGCGGGCGGCAAGCAGTACAGCCCGCCCGAGGTCAGCGCGATGATCCTCGCGAAGCTCAAGGCCGACGCCGAGGCCTACCTCGGCGAGACGGTCGACAGCGCCGTCATCACCGTCCCCGCCTACTTCAACGACGACCAGCGCCAGGCGACGAAGGACGCCGGCAAGGTCGCCGGCCTCGACGTCAAGCGCATCATCAACGAGCCGACCGCGGCTTCGCTCGCGTACGGGCTCGACAAGGAGACCGACCAGACGATCCTCGTCTTCGACCTCGGCGGCGGCACGTTCGACGTGTCCGTCCTGGAAATCGGCGACGGCGTGTTCGAGGTCAAGTCGACCGCCGGCGACAACCACCTCGGCGGCGACAACTTCGACAAGGCGATCGTCGACTGGCTCGTCGCGGAGTTCAAGAAGGACCAGGGCATCGACCTCGCGGCCGATGCGATGGCGCTCCAGCGCCTCTACGAGGCGGCCGAGAAGGCGAAGATCGAGCTCTCCACCACGCAGGAGACGCAGATCAACCTGCCGTTCATCACGGCCGACCAGTCCGGTCCCAAGCACCTCGACACGCGCCTCTCCCGCGCGAAGCTCAACGAGCTGACCAGCGACCTGATCGAGCGCACCGTCGCGCCGGTCCGCCAGGCGCTCGACGACGCGAAGGACAAGGGCGCGGCCTCGATCGACCACGTCGTGATGGTCGGCGGCATGACGCGCATGCCGGCCGTGCAGGAGAAGGTCAAGGAGCTCACCGGCAAGGATCCGCACCGCGGCGTGAATCCCGATGAGGTCGTCGCTGTCGGCGCCGCCATTCAGGCCGGCGTCCTGGCCGGAGACGTCAAGGATGTCCTCCTGCTGGACGTCACTCCGCTCACCCTCGGCATCGAGACCAAGGGGGGAGTCATGACGAAGCTGATCGAGCGCAACACGACGATCCCGACGCGCAAGGGCGAGGTCTTCTCGACGGCCGACGACAACCAGCCGTCGGTCGAGATCCACGTGCTCCAGGGCGAGCGCGAGATGGCGCAGTACAACAAGTCGCTCGGCAAGTTCCAGCTCACCGGCATCCCGCCGGCGCCGCGCGGCATCCCGCAGATCGAGGTCGCGTTCGACATCGACGCGAACGGGATCCTGTCGGTCTCCGCGAGAGACCTCGGCACCGGCAAGGAGCAGAAGATCGAGATCAAGGCGGGCTCGGGCCTGTCCGACGACGAGATCAGACAGATGGTCGGCGACGCTGAGGCACACGCCGAGGAGGACAAGAAGGCGCGCGAGCTGGCGGAGGCCCGCAACAACGCGGAGAACGCCGCCTACCAGGCCGAGCGTCAGCTGAGAGAGCTGGGTGACGGCGTCGACGAGGCGTCGAAGACCGAGATCGAGGCGGCGATCAGAACGGTGCGCGAGTCGCTCACCTCCGAGGACCCGAATGAGATCAACGCGAAGGCCGAGGCGCTGCAGGCCGCCTTCCACAAGGTCTCCGAGGCGATGTACGAGAAGGCCCAGCAGCAGCAGGCCGCTGCGGCTGCCGACGGCGCGTCGCCGAACGGCGGCGCCGGTGACGCCTCCGCGGAGGAGGACGTCGTCGACGCCGAGGTCGTGGACGAGGGCAACTGACGATGAGCGCCGAGCACGAGCAGCAGGTCGAGGTCGAGGAGCAGCCGGTCGACGGGGTCGAGCCCGCCGGGGGGCCCGCCTCCGCCGGCCACGTGGCCGGCTCCGGCACCCCTCGGACCGCCGAGCCGGAGCAGCCGGACGCCGCCGAGGAGGTCGAGCACGACCTCGACGAGCTGCTCGCGCGCGCCGGCAAGGCCGACGAGTACCTCGCGCTCGCGCAGCGCACGCAGGCCGACTTCGAGAACTTCCGCAAGCGGATGACGCGCGACGTCGCCGCCGCGGAGGCGCGCGGGGTCGGCCGGCTCGCCAAGGAGCTGCTGCCGGCGCTCGACAACCTCGGCCGCGCCTTGGCTGCGGCCGAGGCCGAGGGCGAGGCCGACGGCCACCTCGGCACGGGCGTGAAGCTCGTCCAGGACGAGCTGCTCGCCGTCCTCAAGCGCGTGGGGATCGAGCCGTTCTCGCCGAGAGGCGAGCGCTTCGATCCCAACGAGCACGAGGCGATGGCGCAGCAGCCGGTCGAGGGTGCGGAGGCCGGGACGGTCGTCGAGGTCTACCAGCAGGGGTTCCGCCACGGCGAGAGCGTCCTGCGTCCTGCCCGCGTCGTCGTAGCCGCATAACCGGAGGGCTGATCCGTGGCCGCCACGAAGCCCGATCTCTACAAGGTCCTCGGCGTCGGCAGAAACGCCTCCGACGCCGAGATCAAGAAGGCCTACCGCAAACTCGCGCGCAGATACCACCCGGACACGAACGCGGGTGACGCGAGCGCCGAGGAGCGCTTCAAGGAGATCTCCGCGGCCTACGACGTGCTGTCCGACCCGGAGAAGCGCAAGGCCTACGACACCGGGACCGGTCCGTTTGCGGCCGGCGGCGGCGCCGGCTTCGACCCGAACGCGTTCGGGTCCTTCAGCGACATCCTCTCGAACCTGTTCGGGCGCGGAGGCGGGGCGGGCGGGCCGGGCGGGCCGGGTTCCGGTCCGGCGGGCGGCCGCGCCGGCGGTCGCGCACGGCCGCAGCGCGGGCGCGACCTCGAGACGGAGGTCTCGCTCTCCTTCCAGGAGGCGGTCGACGGCGCGCAGGCGGCGCTCGCGATCCCGACGTCGACCCCCTGCGAGACCTGCCACGGCACGGGTGCCAGACCGGGCACCTCGCCGATCGTCTGCCCCGTCTGCCAGGGCCGCGGCGTCGAGTCGCAGGGCCAGGGCTTCTTCTCGATCACGCAGCCGTGCTCGCGCTGCGGCGGCAGCGGCACCGTCGTCGAGTCGCCGTGCCCGACGTGCGGCGGCAGCGGAGCGCGGCGCACGATCAAGCGCCTGCGCGTGAACATCCCGGCGGGTGTCCGAGAGGGCAGCCGCGTCCGCATCGCCGGCAAGGGCGAGCCGGGCGCGAACGGCGGCCCGCCGGGCGACCTGTTCGTGGTGACGCGCGTGACGCCCTCGCCGGTCTTCAGACAGGTCGGCGACCACATCGAGGTCGAGGTGCCGCTGACGGTCGTCGAGGCGCTCCAGGGCGCGACCGTCGAGGTGCCGACGCTCTCAGGCAAGAAGCGCCTGCGGATCGCGCCCGGCACGAGACACGGTGCCGTGCAGCGCCTCAGAGGCGAGGGCGCCCCGCGGCTCGGCGGCAGAGGCCGTGGCGACATCCACTACCGCTTCACGATCGAGCTGCCGAGATCGCTGAACGCCGAGCAGCGCGAGGCGGTCGAGCGGCTCGCGCAGGTGATGAACGGCAACCCGCGCGAGCGGCTGTTCACCGGCGGACGGACGGAGGCGAAGGCATGAGCAGCGGCCAGCGACGCATTCGCACCACGACTCGCATCGAGCTGAGCGACGACCGCGGCGTCTTCATGATCTCCGTCGCCGCCGAGCTGGCGGAGATGCATCCGCAGACGCTGCGCATGTACGAGCAGCGCGGGCTGATCGAGCCGAAGCGCTCGCCGAAGGGCACACGCCTCTACTCGCAGGCCGACGTCGAGCGGCTCAAGCGCATCCAGCAGATGACGGCGGAGATGGGCATGAACCTCGCCGGCGTCGAGCGCGTGTTCGAGCTGGAGGATCAGCTTGCTTCGATGAGCGCGAAGGTTCGCCGGCTGGAGAGACGCGCGGCCGCGCTCGCCGAGGAGGTCGAGCGGTTGGAGGAGCTGCGCCGCTCGCTGCGCGCCGAGATCGTCCCCTACGTGCGCGGCGGCGCGATCGTCCCGGCCGCGCAGAGCCAACCCCGTTTCAGAATCCCCATCGAGCGACCGAGCCAGGACGGAGGTGCCTGATGCAGCTCGAGCGCTTCACGATCAAGTCTCAGGAGGCGATCCAGGCTGCGCTGCGGCTGGCTGAGGATCGCGCGAACCCGCAGGCGACGCCCGAGCACCTGCTCGCGGTCCTGCTGGAGCAGTCGGAGGGCATCGTCGCGCCCGTCCTGCGCAAGGTCGGCGTCGACCCGGCGGCGATCCGCGCGTCGGTGAACGGCGCGCTCGACGCGCTGCCGAGAATGACCGGCCCGAGCGGCGGCAGCGGTCCCTCGGAGGAGCTCGTCCAGGTGCTGCGCGCGGCCGAGTCAGAGATGCGCGGGCTCGGCGACGAGTACGTCTCGACCGAGCACCTGCTGCTCTCGCTCGCCGGCCACAACTCGAAGGCCGGCGAGCTGCTGCGCGACGCTGGCGCGCGCAGAGAGGTCCTGCTGCAGGCGATCAGTGAGGTGCGCGGCTCGCAGCGCGTCACCGATATGAACCCGGAGGACAAGTTCCGTGCGCTCGAGAAGTACGGGCGCGACCTCACGGCGGCGGCGCAGGACGGCAAGCTCGACCCGGTGATCGGGCGCGACGACGAGATCCGCCGCGTGATCCAGGTGCTCAGCCGCCGCACGAAGAACAACCCGGTGCTGATCGGCGAGCCCGGCGTCGGCAAGACCGCCATCGCCGAGGGGCTCGCGCAGCGGATCGTCTCCGGCGACGTGCCGGAGGGCCTGCGCGACCGCCGCGTCGTCGCGCTCGACGTCGGCGCGCTGATCGCCGGCGCGAAGTACCGCGGCGAGTTCGAGGATCGGCTGAAGGCCGTGCTGCAGGAGATCCAGGACGCCGAGGGCACGGTGATCCTCTTCATCGACGAGCTGCACACGATCGTCGGCGCGGGCGCAGGCGAGGGCGCCGTCGACGCCGCGAACCTGCTCAAGCCGATGCTCGCGCGCGGTGAGCTGCGCGCGGTCGGCGCGACGACGCTCGACGAGTACCGCAAGCACATCGAGAGAGACGCGGCATTGGAGCGCCGCTTTCAGCCGGTGCTCGTCGGCGAGCCGTCGGTCGAGGACACGATCGCGATCCTGCGCGGGCTCAAGCAGCGCTACGAGGTCCATCACGGCGTCGACATCCAGGACAGCGCGATCATCGCCGCGGCGACCCTCAGCCACCGCTACATCGCCGACCGCTTCCTCCCCGACAAGGCGATCGACCTGATCGACGAGGCGGCCTCGCGGCTGCGCATCGAGATCGACTCGAAGCCGACCGAGATCGACGAGATCGACCGGCGGATCATGCAGCTGGAGATCGAGCGCGAGGCGCTGGCGAAGGAGTCCGACGAGGCCTCCGTCGCGCGGCGTGAGGCGATCGAGCGCGAGATCGCGGAGCTGCAGGAGAGAAGCGCCGGCATGAAGGCGCAGTGGCAGCGCGAGAAGGACGCGATCGAGGCGGTCAAGACCGTGCGCGAGCGCCTGGAGCAGGCGCGCGTGGAGGCCGAGAAGGCCGAGCGCGAGGCCGACCTCCAGCGGGCAGCCGAGCTGCGTTACGGCGAGATCCCCGAGCTGGAGAGACAGTTCGCGGCCGCCGAGGCGTCGGAGGGCGCGCCCGACGGCGGCGTGCAGTTTCTCAAGGAGAAGGTCGACGCCGAGGACGTCGCCGAGGTCGTCGGCAAGTGGACCGGCATCCCGGTCTCGCGCCTGATGGAGGGCGAGGTCGAGAAGCTCGTGCACATGGAGGAGCGGCTGCACCAGCGGGTGATCGGCCAGCACGAGGCGGTCGAGGCGGTCGCGAACGCGCTGCGGCGCTCGCGCGCCGGCCTGCAGGACCCCGACCGACCGATCGGCACGTTCCTGTTCCTCGGCCCGACCGGCGTCGGCAAGACCGAGCTGGCGCGCGCTCTGGCCGAGTTCATGTTCGACTCGCAGGACGCGATGATCCGCATCGACATGTCGGAGTACATGGAGAGACACGCGGTGTCGCGGCTCGTCGGCGCGCCTCCCGGCTATGTCGGCTACGAGGAGGGCGGCCAGCTGACCGAGGCAGTGCGCCGCCGGCCCTACTCGGTCGTCCTCCTGGACGAGGTCGAGAAGGCGCATGGCGACGTCTTCAACATCCTCCTGCAGGTGATGGACGACGGCCGCCTCACCGACGGCCAGGGCCGCACGGTCGACTTCAAGAACGTCGTGCTGATCATGACCTCCAACATCCCGGGCGGTCGGGCTGGCGCGGAGCAGCACTTCCGGCCCGAGTTCATCAACCGGCTGGACGACATCGTCGAGTTCGAGCCTTTGTCGCGCGAGCAGATCGGCGCGATCGTCGACCTCCAGGTCGCGCGGCTGATCCGCCGTGTGCGCGAGCGCGAGATCGACGTCGAGCTGACCGACGACGCGCGCACGCTGCTCGGGAACCTCGGCTACGACCCGACCTACGGCGCGCGTCCCTTGAAGCGCGTGATCCAGAAGCGGCTCGTCGACAAGCTCGCGCTCGCGATCCTTGAGGGCGAGTTCGCCGCCGGCGACCTCGTCGAGGTCGACGCGGCCGAGGGCGAGCTCGTGTTCACGAAGGCTGCGCGGGTGGCGGCGGCGGCCTGACGTTGTGTCGCTCCGCTCAGGCGCTGCGGCCGCGCCGGCGTGCGCCGGTCGGCTGGGGAAGGGGGTGAGCAGGTGCGGTCGCGCCACCGCTCGCGGGGCCTCGCGGTCTGCTTTGCACCGGATTTTGAGGAGCGCGAATTAGACCGTCGTATATGGGGTCTAATTCGCGGTCCTCAAACCGAGCGCTCAGTCCCCCGTCTGCCCGCCGCTCGGCCGTCTGCCTCTTCTCGGTCTTCTGATCTCGAAGCCGATCAGGAGGCGGGGGGTGGTCGAGGTCTTGTATCTGAGGCTCGCGTCGATCTGGAAGGTCCAGGTCCCGTAGCTGTATCTGAACGGGAACAGGGCGATCGGGCCGGTCTTGAGCGAGCCGCACGCCCCCTTCGTCGTGCCGATCCGCAGGGTCCGCTTCAGCTTTCCGTTCGGCTGCACGTAGTGGACGTAGACCCCGTGTCTCTGCCCGAGTCCGAGGACGCGCCAGCGCACGCGCAGCGTCGCCGGGTCACCCGTCCTCGGGCTGAAGCTCGCGTCGAGCGGCGTCATCAGGAACGTCGTGGAGGCGACGTGTGGACCGTCCGTGACCGACAGCGTGAGCTCGCGCGTGCCGTGCGTCCCGTGGTACTGCGGGGCGGTGAAGCGCGCGCGGATGCCGCCTCTGCCGTCGATTCTGCCCGTGCCGATCTCCTTCGTGCCGGACAGCTTTGCGGTCCATCTGCCGTTCGCTCTGAAGCCGCTGCCGGTCAGCAGGCCGCTGCCGTTGCTGAGATAGCAGCCCGGGTCGAGCACGATCTTCGCCGTCGTCTCGGCCCCGATCGCCGCGCTCGCGCCAAGCGCGGCCGCGGCTGCGGCGCCGGTGGCGAGGAGGGCGAGCGGAAGGCGGGGGATCATGGTTCTCACTGCGACACCGGACGTACGTGCACGGGGATCTTTGCGCGTGGGCCGCTCGCATGCACGCGGTAGCGGCGATGCATGTCGAACACGAGCAGCCAGCGACCGGGGTCCGGGCGGAACGGGAACACCCGTCGCGGCGGCGTCGTGAGCGCGCCGCAGTCGCCGCTCACGGCGCCGAGCGCTGCGCTGCGCCGGACCGCTCCGGCCGGGCTCAGCCAGTGCAGCCACACCACGCCGCCGCCTCTCCGCACTCCGAAGTCCCAGACGCGAAAGCGCGCGCGCAGCGTGCGCGGATCGCCGCTCGAGGGCTGGAAGTCGGCGCCGGCCGGTCGCGTCACCGTGAAGCGCGCCCGCGGTCTGCGCGTCCCGTCGCTGACGACGAGCACGTGGCGCAGCTGCACCGCCCCGGCCGCGAGCGCCGGCGTCGCGAACGAGCTGGCGTAGGAGCCGGCCGCGTCGGATCTCGGCGTCGAGCCGTCGCCGTAGTTGAGCTGGCGCCCGTCGAGCAGGACGGTCAGCGGCGCGTTCGGCGCCAAGCCGCCGGCCGTCATCTGCAGCTGTGCGCCCTGCAGATAGCAGCGGGCGTCGGTCGTGAGCGTCGCGCGCGCGGCGGCGCTCGCTGGGGCGCACGCGAGTGCGGCGAGCAGCGCTCCGAGGGCGAGCGCGTTGCGCGATCGGGCGTGGGGCATCATCGCTTCCAAGAACAGGCGAGCGGGGCGGTCGATGCGCCGCGCCGGCTGTTCGGATAGAAACCAGCCCGCAGCTACCGCGAACGACCGCGACGATGGGAGCGCCATGCCGACGTACATCATGCTCTCGAAGCTCACTCCCGAGGGCACCCAGACGATCAAGACGAACCCGCAGCGAATCCGCGAGGTCAACAGAGAGATCGAGCAGCTTGGCGCGACCGTGAAGGCGCAATGGGCCGTGCTCGGCCGCTTCGACTTCGTCAACGTCGTCGAGGCGCCGGACGAGAAGACGATCGCGCGTGTCTCGCTCGAGCTCGGCTCGCGCGGCACCGTCCAGTACGAGACGCTGACCGCGATCCCGATCGACGACTTCATCTCGTCGCTCTAGCGGCTGGCGCGTGCCGAAGAAGGTCCTCGTCATCGGCTCGGGCGGGCGCGAGCACGCGATCGTGCGCGCGCTCGCGCGCTCGCCGCAGGCGCCGGAGCTGCTGTGCACGCCCGGCAACGCGGGCATCGCCGGCGATGCGCGAGTGCTCGACGTCAAGGCCGACGATGTCGCCGGCCTCGTCGCGGTTGCACAGGCCGAGGGCGTGGACCTGACCGTCGTCGGCCCGGAGGCGCCGCTCGTCGCGGGTGTCGCCGATGCGCTCGCGGAGGCGGGTCTGCGCTGCTTCGGCCCGCGTGCGGCTGTTGCGCGGCTGGAGGGCTCGAAGGCGTTCTCGAAGGAAGTGATGGAGGCGGCCGGCGTGCCGACCGCCGCCTACGAGGTCGTGAGGACCGTCGAGCAGGGGATGGCTGCGATCGGGCGCTACCCCGTCGTGATCAAGGCTGACGGCCTCGCCGCCGGCAAGGGCGTCGTGATCGCGGCCGACGAGAGCGAAGCGCGGGCCGCGTTGGAGGCGTTCCTCGTGCAGCGGCTGCACGGGACCGAGCAGGTCGTGGTGGAGGAGTTCCTCGACGGCGAGGAGCTGTCGCTGTTGGCGATCTGCGACGGCGAGCGGGCGATCCCGATGGCGCCCGCGCAGGACTACAAGCGCATCTTCGACGGCGACGAGGGCCCGAACACGGGCGGCATGGGTTCGTACTCGCCGGTCCCGGGCTTCGACGCGGCGCGCGCGCAGGAGCTGTGCGCGCAGGTGCATCAGCCGGTGATCGACGAGCTGCGCCGCCGCGGCACGCCGTTCTACGGGATCCTTTACGCCGGCCTGATGCTGACCTCCGGTGGCGTCAAGGTGCTCGAGTTCAACGTGCGCTTCGGCGACCCGGAGACGCAGGCGGTGCTGCCGCGCTTGCGCTCGGACCTGCTCGACGTCCTGAGCCGCGCGTGCGAGCCCGGCGGGCTCGCAGGCGTCGAGCTGGAGTGGGACCCCCGTTCTGCCGTGACGCTCGTGCTCGCAAGCGCCGGCTACCCCGAGTCGCCCCGCACCGGCGACCCGATCTCCGGCCTCGACGGGGTACCGGCGGGGATCGAGGTCACGCACGCCGGCACGCGCCGCCGCGACGACGGCGCGGTCGTGACAGCGGGCGGGCGGGTCCTCAATGTGACCGCGCTCGGCGACGACATCGCCGCTGCACGCGCGGCTGCCTATGCTGCCGCCGATTCGATTGTCTTCGAGGGCCGTCAGCTGCGACGCGACATCGCGCTGCGCGCCGTGACCACGACTGGGAGCACCGCATGACCGACGAAGCCGCCGCCGCGATCGAGCCGACGACCGACCCGAGCGTCGAGGCGCTCGAGCAGGAGCTCGCCGCCGAAGGCGTGCTCGTCGGCATCGTGATGGGCTCGCAGAGCGACATGGAGACGATGCAGAAGGCGGCGAAGGTCCTGACCGACCAGGGCATCCCGAACGAGATCAACGTGATGTCGGCGCACCGCGACCCCGACAAGGTCGCCGCGTACGCGAAGAGCGCGCGCTCGCGCGGGCTGAAGGTGATCATCGCCGGCGCCGGCCTCTCCGCCGCGCTGCCCGGCGTCGTCGCCGCGCACACCGACCTGCCGGTGATCGGCGTCCCGCTCACGAGCGCGATGACTGCCGCCGGCGGGCTCGACGCGCTGCTGTCCGTCGCGCAGATGCCGCCGGGCGTACCGGTCGCCTGCGTCGGCATCGACAACCCCAGAAACGCCGCGGCGCTGGCGGCGCGGATCCTGTCGGCGTAAGCGACGCGGCTCGCGAGCGCTACGCTCATCGCGTGAAGACGATCGAGGTTCGCAACGTCCCGGATGATGTGCACCGCGCGCTGTGCACGCAGGCCGCAGCGGCCGGAGTCTCGCTTTCGGACCTCGCACTCGGCGAACTCGAGCGCGCCGCTCGGCGTCCCCCGGTCGCCAGGCTGCTGCAGCGCGCACGCTCACGCGCCGGCGGGGCGTCGAGCAGAGCGATCGTCGCGGCGGTGCGCGCAGGCCGCGATCGCGGCTAGAAGCCCGCGACACGCGGCTCGCTGCCACTCCTGGCCGCCGCGCCGCCATCGCGCTCTACGGCACGCGATAATGCGCCGCGCATGATCCCCCGTTACAGCCGCCCCGAGCTCGCTGCCCTCTGGACCGACGAGGCGCGCATGTCCGCGTGGCGCGACGTCGAGGTCGGGGCGTGCGAGGCGATGGAGGGGCCGAGCGCGCAGGAGCTGGAGGCGATCCGCTCGGCGACGTTCACCGTTGAGGCGGTCAACGAGCGCGAGCGGACGACGGACCATGACGTGGCCGCGTTCGTCGACGTGCTGTCGGCGTCGGCCGGGCCGGCCGGGCGGTGGATCCACTACGGGCTGACGTCCTCCGATGTCCTCGACACGGCGCTCGCGTTGCAGCTCAAGCGCGCCGGCGAGGTGATCGTGCCGGGCGCCTACGGGCTCGTGCGCGCGTTGGCCGCCCGCGCACGCGAGCACAAGGACACGCTGTGCGTCGGGCGCACACACGGGGTGCACGCCGAGCCGACGTCGTTCGGGATCAAGCTCGCCGGCTTCGCGTTTGAGGCGCACCGCAACGCCGTGCGGCTGGAGCGTGCGTTCGCGCAGGCCGCGGTGGGCGCCGTATCCGGCGCGGTCGGCACGTATGCGGCGACCTCGCCCGAGTTCGAGGCGAAGGTGCTGGCGTCGTTGGGCCTGGAGCGCGAGCCGGTCTCCACGCAGGTCGTCGCGCGCGACCGCCACGCCGAGCTGCTGCAGGCGATCGCTTTGGCGGGCGCGGGGCTGGAGCGCTTCGCGACCGAGCTGCGCCACCTCCAGCGCACGGAGGTGCGCGAGGCGGAGGAGCCGTTCCGCAGAGGGCAGAAGGGCTCCAGCGCGATGCCGCACAAGAGAAACCCGATCAAGTCCGAGCAGCTGTCGGGGCTCGCGCGCGTGCTGCGCGGCAACGCCCAGGCGGCTGTCGAGGACGTCGCCCTGTGGCACGAGCGCGACATCTCGCACAGCTCCGTCGAGCGCGTGATCCTGCCCGACTCGACGGTCCTGATCGATTACATGCAGGCGCGCGCGACCGCTTTGGTCGAGGGCATGGTCGTGCACAGAGCGCGCATGGCCGAGAACCTGGAGATCACCTGCGGCGCCCTGTTCTCGCAGCGCGTCCTGCTCGCGCTGATCGAGCAGGCCGGGATGGTGCGCGACGACGCGTACCGGATCGTGCAGCGCACCGCGCAGGAGGCGTGGGACACGCGGACGCCGCTGCGCTCGCTGCTCGAAGCGGAGCCGGCCGTGACCGACGCCGCCATCGACCTCGACGCGATCTTCGACTACTCCGTCTACGTCCGGTACGCCGGCGAGATCTTCGCGCGGCTCGACGAGATCGCGTAGAGCGCCGCGCGGTTCGGGCGCCAGGCGCGCGCGTCGCCGATTGACCGCGAGGGGGAGGGAAGTGGCTGAGCCTCGGGCGCCCGCGCGGCCTCCGGCGTGTCCGCCTCACTCTAGATTCACGTGCGTGCGCCAGGGTGCCCATACGACCCCCTCGTGCACGCACGTCATTCCGGTGCACGGTAGACCGCGGGAGAATCGGCCGCGAGGCGCCGCGGACGGCGGCGCGACCACAACAGCCCTTCCCCCTCGTGGCCAAACGACGCGCGCCGGACCCGAGGGCCCGGCGCGCGCTGAACGCAATGCGGCTGGTGAACGGCTAGGCGGGAACCGCCGTCCCGTCCAGGTACGGCTCGTTCCGCTCGGCCCGCTCGACCAGCGAGGCCGGCGGCTCGAAGCGGTCGCCGTACTTGGCGGCGAGCTCGCGGGCGCGGGCGACGAAGGCGGCCGGGCCGCCCGTGTCCGGGTTGCGGATCGGGTCGCCGTACTGGTTGATGTACTGGAGCACCCCGCCGGTCCAGGCGGGGAAGCCGATGCCGAAGATCGAGCCGATGTTGGCGTCGGCCACGGTCTCGAGCACGCCCTCGTCGAGGCACTTAACGGTCTCCAGCGCCTCGGCGAACATCATCCGCTCCTCCAGGTCTCTCAGCGAGATTGAAGACGGATCGTCGACTGGCGGGAACGCCTCACGCAGACCCGGCCACAGCCCGACCCGTCTGCCGTCGGCGTACTCGTAGAACCCGCGGCCCTCGAGCTTCCCGGGCCGGTCGTGCTTGTCGAGCATGTCGTCGATCACCTGCTCGGAGGGGTGGCCCTCCCAGCCGCTGGCGGACTCCATCGCCGCCTTCGCGGCGTCGCGGATCTTGCGCATGAGCTTCAAATTGAGCTCGTCGCTCAGCTGCAGCACCGGCGCGGGATAGCCGGCCTGCGAGGAGGCCTGCTCGATCGTCGCCGCGGGGATCCCCTCGGTCAGCATCGAGATGCCCTCGTTGATGAACGTGCCGATCACGCGCGAGGTGAAGAACCCGCGCGAGTCGTTGACGACGATCGGCGTCTTCTTGATCTGCTGGGCGACATCCAAAGCGCGCCACAGCGTCTCGTCGCTCGTCTGCTCGCCCTTGATGATCTCCAGCAGCGGCATCTTGTCGACGGGCGAGAAGAAGTGCAGGCCGATGAAGTCGGCCGGCCGCGAGACGTGGCCGGCGAGCCCGGTGATCGGCAGCGTCGAGGTGTTCGAGCCGAGCAGCGCGTCGGGCGCCAAATGCGGCTCGATCTCCGCGAACACCTGCTCCTTCACCTTCGGGTCCTCGAACACCGCCTCGATCACGAGGTCGGCGCCCGCGGCCGCCGCCGGGTCGGTCGTCGCGGTGATGCGGGAGAGCAGCGCGCCGCCGTCCTCCTGCGTCGTCTTGCCGCGCGAGACGCCCTTCTCGACGAGTCTCTCGGAGTAGTTCTTGCCGCGGTCGGCGGCCTCCTGCGAGACGTCCTTCAGCACGACCTCGATGCCGGCCTTCGCGCACACGTATGCGATCGCGGCGCCCATCATCCCGGCGCCGAGTACGACGACCTTTCTCGCGCGGAACGTCTCGACGTCCTCGCCGCGGCCGCGCGGGCCGTTGACGGCCTGCAGGTCGAAGAAGAACGCCTGGATCATGTTCTTCGAGACCTGGCCGGTCGCGAGGTCCACGAAGTAGCGTCCCTCGATCTCCAGCGCGTTGTCGAAGTCGACCTGCGCGCCCTCGACGGCCGCGGCCATGATGTGGTGCGGCGCCGGATAGTTCGCGCCCTTGATCTGCTTGCGCAGGTTCGAGGGGAACGCCGGCAGGTTCATCGCCAGCGCGGGGGTCGAGGGCGTGCCGCCGGGGATCTTGTACTTCTTGTCGGCGTCCCACGGCTGCTGCGCCTCGGGGTTCTCCGCGATCCACTTCTTCGCTGCCGGGATGAGGTCGTCTCTCGACGCCACCAGCTCGTCGACGATGCCGAGCTCGACGGCCTTGCTCGGGCGCACTCTCTGGCCCTGCATCAGCAGGGACATGAGCGCGTTGACGATCCCGATCATGCGCACGGTCCGCACGACGCCGCCGGCGCCGGGGAGCAGGCCGAGCTGCACCTCGGGGAAGCCGAAGACGATCTTGTCGTCGTCAACCGCGATGCGATGGTGCGTGGCGAGCGCCAGCTCGAGCCCGCCGCCGAGCGCCGCGCCGTTGAGCGCCGCGACAACCGGCCGGCCGAGCGTCTCCAGGCGGCGCAGCAGCTGCTTGTTGGCGCGCACGCCCTCGGCGAGCTGCTCCGACTGCTCCGGGCCGGCGAGTCTCAGGTCGTTGAGGTTCGCGCCCGCGAAGAAGGTCTTCTTCGCCGACGTGATCACGACGCCCTTGACGGACTCCTTCTCGGCATCGAGCCGGTCGAGCGTCGCGACGAGCGACTCGATGTAGGCCTGGTTGATCGTGTTCGCGCTGGCGCTCGGGTCGTCGAGCGTGAGGACGACGACGCCGTCCGCGTCCTGCTCCCAGCGGATCGTGGTGCTCTCGGCCATCTAGATCGCCTCGACCACGGTCGCGATGCCCATGCCGCCGCCGACGCACAGCGTCGCGAGGCCGTATCTGCCGCCCGTGCGGTGCAGCTCGTCGACGAGCGTGCCGAGGATCATCGCGCCGGTCGCGCCGAGCGGGTGGCCCATCGCGATCGCGCCGCCGTTGACGTTGACCCTCTCCATGTCGAGGCCCATGTCCTTGACGAAGCGCAGCACCACGGCCGCGAACGCCTCGTTGATCTCGACGAGGTCGAGGTCGTCGACCGTGAGGCCGGCCTTCGCCAACGCCTTCTTGGAGGCCGGCGCGGGGCCGGTCAGCATGATCGTCGGGTCGGCGCCGGACAAGGCGGTCGCGAGGATGCGGGCGCGCGCTCTGAGGCCCAGCTCCTCGCCGGTCTTCTCGTTGCCGATCGCCACCAAGGCGGCGCCGTCCACGATCCCCGAGCTGTTGCCCGGCGTGTGGACGTGGTTGATCTTCTCGACCCAGTGGTACTTCTGCAGCGCCACCGCGTCGAAGCCGCCCATCTCTCCCATCACCTCGAAGCTCGGCTTCAAGCCGCCGAGCGTCTCGACGGTCGTGCCGGGGCGGATGAACTCGTCGTGGTCGAGGATCACGTGGTCGTTGACGTCCTTGACCGCGACGACCGAGTTGGCGAAGCGGCCCTCGGCCTGCGCCTTCGCGGCGCGCTCCTGCGAGCGCACGGCGTAGGAGTCGACCGTCTCGCGGTCGAAGCCCTCGACCGTCGCGATCAGGTCGGCGCTTACGCCCTGCGGGATGAATGACGTGTCGTAGTTCGTCTCGGGGTCGAGCGCCCACGCGCCGCCGTCACTCCCCATCGGGCAGCGCGACATCGACTCGACGCCGCCGGCGAAGACGAGGTCCTCCCAGCCGGAGGCGACCTTCTGCGCGGCGACGTTGACGGCCTCCAGGCCGGAGGCGCAGAAGCGGTTGAGCTGGACGCCGGCGACGGTGTCCGGCAGGCCGGCCTTGATCGCGGCCGTCTTGGCGATGTCCATGCCCTGGTCGCCGATCGGCGTCACGCAGCCGAGCACGACGTCGTCGACCCGGTTCGGGTCGAGCTTGTCGTTGCGGATCAGCATCTCGTGCATCAGGCCGACCACGAGGTCGACCGGCTTGGTCGTGTGCAGGGAGCCGTTGCTCTTGCCCTTGCCACGGGGGGTGCGGATCGCGTCGAAGATCAACGCGTCGGTCGAAGCCACGATCGTCTCCTCGTACTGGTTCGGTCGGTCCGGAAACTTGCGTTCACGAATGAATGTATCGTAGGCGTGGTGACCGCGACGCAGCCACGGCGGACGCAGGAGGAGCGGCGCGCCGCCACGCGGAGTGCGCTGCTCGACGCCGCGATCGCCTGCCTCGTCGAGTACGGCTACGAGGGCACCACGACCGGACGGGTGTGCGAGCGTGCCGGCCTCTCGCGCGGCGCGCACCTGCACCACTTCGGCACACGGCCGGTGCTGGTCGCCGCTGCGCTGGAGGAGCTGGCGATGCGGCGGCTCGACGAGATCCGCGGCGAGCTCGCCTCGCTGCCGGCGGGCGACGCACGCGTCGAGCAGGCGCTCGACGCGATCTGGGGGTGGTTCACCGGCCCGCTGTTCCAGGCCTCGATCGACCTCGCGGCCGCTGCGCGCACGGACGAGGAGCTGCGCTCGCAGCTGGCGCCGGTCGAGGCGCGGCTGTCGCAGGGCACGCTGTTGTGCTGCCGCGAGATGCTCGCCGGCGGCGCGGAGGACCGCTCGCGCGATCCGCTGATCCAGATGACGCTCGGCACCGTGCGCGGGCTCGCGCTGCTGCCGATCCTGCATCCCGGCAACCGCAGCGCAGGGAAGCAGTGGGCGTTCGCGCGGGAGCGGCTGGCGGAGCTGTTCCGCGGACGTCCCGCGAGCTGACTCACCGGCCGCCGTTGTAGATTCGGCGGCGGCGATGGTGGATCTCGACACCCGTCTGCTGCGCGCGTTCGCCATGGTCGCGGAGGAGCTGAGCTTCACCCGCGCGGCGGAGCGGCTGTTCCTGGCTCAGCAGGCGCTGTCGGCGCAGGTGCGCCAGCTGGAGGAGCGGCTCGGCGTCAAGCTGTTCGAGCGCACGACGCGGCGCGTCGCCTTGACGGACGCCGGCGAGCGGCTGCTGCCACACGCGCTCGCGGCGCTGCAGGCGCTCGATGCGGGCGTCGGCGCCGTCGAGGAGCTGCGCCGCAGCGAGCGCGCGACGCTGCGGATCGGCCTGTCGGGCACCGCGATGGTGCCGCTCGTGAGCGAGACGCTGCGGCGCTTCGGCGAGCGCCATCCGGAGGTCGAGCTGAAGATCTCCAACGCACCGCTCAACCAGCCGGCGGCCGGACTGAAGGAGGGCGCCGTCGACGTGGCGTTCGTGCGGCCGCCGTTGCTCGACGAGGGCCTCTCGCTGGTCACCGTCCTCACCGAGGATCGCTACATCGTGTTGCCGAAGAGCCACCCGCTCGCGTCCCGCGAGCACGTGCGTCCGGAGGACGTCGTCGGCGAGCCGTGGATCTGGGTCGAGGGCGCCGATCCGAAGGCGCGCGCGTTCTGGTCGCTGCAGGAGTTCCGCGCGGGCGAGCCGCTGCGCAGCGGCACCCCGATCAACTCGACCGAGGAGGCGTTCGGGGCCGTCGCCGCCGGCCTCGCGATCACCTGCCAGGCGGAGTCCGCGGTCCGTGCGGTCGCAGCCGGCTTCTCGGAGATCGTGGCCGTGCCGCTGCGCGGCGCGCCGCCGGCGCAGGTGGCGGTCGCGTGGCGCACGGCGCACGAGACGGACCTTGCGCGCGCGTTCGTGCGTGTCGCGCTCGAGGTCAGTCAGCAGCCCGCGGATTGACAACGAGAGCCGGTCGCTGAGCCTGCCGATCGCTGTTTCACATCGCTGCTGTGCGGCGGCACAGTCGGCGGCATGTCAACCATCACCACACCCACCACTCACCGTGTCGAGCCGCACGTCGCCCACCAGGGCGAGGCGCGCTGGTACGGCGACAGCCTGTTCGAGTTCCTCGTGCCGCAGGAGGCGACGGGCGGCGCGATGTCGGTGCTGCGCGCCACGATGCCCGAGGGCTTCAGCCCGCCGCGCCACGTGCACACCCGCGAGGACGAGGTGTTCGTCGTGCTCGACGGCGACATCGCGTTCGAGATCGCCGGTCGCCGGTTGCTCGCCGGTCCCGGCACGAGCGTCTTCATGCCGCGCGGGGTCCAGCACAGCTTCCGCGTCGAGAGCCCGGTCGCGCGCGTCCTCGGGTTCATGGCGCCCGGGCAGTTCGAGCAGCTGTTCCACAACCTCAGCGTCCCGGCCGGCGCGCGCACGTTGCCGCCGCCGGGGACGGTCCCGTTCGACGTGCCCGCCGTGATGGCCGAGCAGGCGCGCCTGGGCACCGACGTCGTCGGGCCGCCGATGGGGCCGCAGGACGCCTGACCGGAGGGGCGGCGGCGGGCCTCTCGCCGTCGCCCCCCGCTGCTAGCATCGCGCCACGTGACCCCCCTCGCAGATCTCCCCCTCATCGCTTCGGGGAAGGTCCGCGAGCTGTACGACCTGGGTGACCGGCTGCTGCTCGTCGCGAGCGATCGCATCTCGACGTTCGACGCCGTCCACCCGACGCCGATCCCGGACAAGGGCAAGGTCCTCACGGGCCTGTCGGTGTTCTGGTTCAACAAGCTCGCGGACGTCATCCCGAACCACTTCATCTCCGCCACCGACGGCGTGCCCGACGAAGTGCGCGGCCGCGCGCTCGTCGTCAAGAAGCTCGACATGCTGCCGGTCGAGTGCGTCGTGCGCGGCTACATCACCGGCTCCGGCTGGAAGGACTACCAGGCGACCGGCCACGTCTCCGGGCTGGAGCTGCCGCCCGGGCTGCAGGAGTCCGAGCAGCTGCCGACGCCGCTCTACACGCCATCGACCAAGGCCGAGGTCGGCCACGACGAGGCGATCGACTTCGAGCAGACGGTCGAGCTGCTGGGCGGCGACCGCGCGCTCGCTGAGCAGGTGCGCGATGTGTCCGTCGAGCTCTACGCGAAGGCGTCCGAGCACGCGCGCTCGTGTGGCGTGATCCTCGCCGACACGAAGTTCGAGCTGGGCCGCGATGAGAGCGGCGCACTGACGCTCGGCGACGAGGTGCTGACGCCGGACTCCTCGCGCTTCTGGCCGGTCGAGGGCTACACGGTCGGCCGCGGGCAGCCGAGCTTCGACAAGCAGTACGTGCGCGACTGGGCGGCCGAGACCGGCTGGGACAAGCAGCCGCCGGCGCCGGAGATCCCGGACGACGTGGTCGCCGCCACGCGCGCGAAGTACGTCGAGGCGTACGAGCTGATCACCGGCGAGCCGTTCGACGCGTGGCTGGAGCGGACCGCGTCGTGAGCCAGCGCATCCGCGTGCTCGTGCGGCCGAAGGCCGGGATCCTCGATCCCCAGGGCCAGGCGGTCGAGCGCGCGCTGCCTGCCCTCGGCTTCGGAGGCGTCGCGAACGTGCACGTCGGGCGCCTGATCGAGCTGGACGTCGAGGACGTCAGCCAGGTCGGCGAGATGTGCGAGAAGCTGCTCGCGAACCCGCTGATCGAGGACTACGAGATCCTGCCAACGTGATCAGAACGGTCGAGAACCAAGCAGATCAAGGAAGCAGGGTCGAAGCCTTGGTGGTGCCAAGGCGAGACCCGATGACGCCGAGCTGCGCCGGTTATCGGCCGTACTGATGCGCTTCGGCGTCCTCCGTTTCCCCGGCACCTGCGACGAGGTCGACGCGCAGCTCGCGTGCGAGCGCGTCGGCGAGGCGACGATCCTGTGGCACGGCGACACCGACCTGCAGGGCGTCGACGCGATCGTCGTGCCGGGCGGCTTCTCCTACGGCGACTACCTGCGCGTCGGCGCGATCGCGCGCTTTGCGCCGATCATGGAGTCGGTCATCCAGTTCGCACGCGAGGGGGGACCGGTGCTGGGAATCTGCAACGGCTTCCAGGTGTTGTGCGAGGCGGGGCTGCTGCCGGGCGCACTGCTGCCGAACAGAACCCTGCGCTTTGTCTGCCGCCAGGTCGACCTCGTCGTCGAGCACGCCGACACGGTCTTCACGAACGCGTGCGCGGAGGGCGAGCGGTTGTCGATCCCCGCCAAGCACACGACCGGCTGCTGGTATGCGCCGCCCGAGCTGGCCGAGCAGGTCGAGGCGAACGGGCAGGTGCTGCTGCGCTACGCACCCGGCGAGAACTTCAACGGCTCGCTCGGCGATGTCGCGGGCGTGCGCAACGAGGCCGGCAACGTGTTCGGGCTGATGCCGCACCCGGAGCACGCGGTCGACCCGCTCACCGGCTCCACCGATGGCCTGAAGCTGTTCCAGTCGATCGCGAACCACGTTGGTGCGCATGTCGGCTGAGGCGCTCGCGCCGCACCGCGCGCTCGGCCTCACGGACGCCGAGTACGAGCTGATCGTCGAGAAGCTCGGCCGCGAGCCGAACGCCGTCGAGCTGTCGATGTTCTCGCTGATGTGGAGCGAGCACTGCGCCTACAAGCACTCGAAGAAGCTGCTCGGCCAGCTGCCGACCGAGGGCCCCTACCTGCTGATGGGCCCCGGCGAGAACGCCGGCGCGGTCGACGTCGGCGACGGCCTCGCGATCGCCTTCAAGGTCGAGTCGCACAACCACCCGTCCGCGGTCGAGCCGTTCCAGGGCGCGGCGACGGGCGTCGGCGGGATCCTGCGCGACGTGTTCGCGGTCGGCGCGCGGCCGATCGCCGTGCTCGACTCGCTGCGCTTCGGCGAGCTGGACTCCGCGCGCTCGCGCTACCTGCTCGAGCACGCCGTGGGGGGCATCGGCCACTACGGCAACTCGATCGGCGTGCCGACGATCGGCGGCGAGCTGTACTTCGAGGGGCCCTACGAGCAGAACTGCCTCGTGAACGCGATGGCGCTCGGCATCGCACAGCACGAGCGACTCACGCGCTCCGCGGCGACCGGCCCCGGCAACGCGCTGATCCTGTTCGGCGCGCTGACCGGCCGCGACGGGATCGGCGGCGCGTCCGTGCTGGCGAGCGCCGAGCTGGGCGAGGGCGATGCCGACAAGCGCCCGACGGTGCAGATCGGCGATCCGTTCGCGGAGAAGAAGCTGATGGAGTGCTCGCTGGAGCTGCTCGACCGCGAGCTGCTCGTCTCGCTCCAGGACCTCGGCGCGGCCGGCCTCACCTCGTCCTCCTCGGAGATGGCGAGCAAGGGCGGCCTCGGGCTCGACATCCACGTCGACCGCGTCCCGTTGCGCGAGCCGGGGATGGAGCCGTTCGAGATCATGGTCTCCGAGTCGCAGGAGCGGATGCTCTGCGTCGTCGAGCCGGCCCGCGTCGACGAGGTGCTCGCCGTCTGCGCGAAGTGGGAGACGACCGCGACCGTGATCGGCGAGGTCACGGACAGCGGGCGCCTGCGCGTGCTGAGCGGCGGCGACGTTGTCGGCGACATGCCGGTCGAGGCGCTCGTCGATGACTGCCCCCTCTACGACCTGGCGCCTGAGAAGCCGAGCGCGCCGATCTATCCGGCGCCGCGGCGCACCCTCGACACCGATGACCCTGCCGCGATCCTGCCCGCGATGCTGGGCTCGTGGAATCTCGCCGACCGCCGGCCGGTGTTCGAGCAGTACGACTGCCTCGTGCAGTCGCGCACGGTGCGCCGCCCGGACGACGCCGACGCGGCGGTGCTGCTGCTGCCTCCCACAGCCGACGGGGCCCATCCCGCGATCGCCGTCTCGATCGACGGCTCCGGCCGCCGCGTCGCCTGCGACCCCTATCGCGGCACGGTCGAGGCGGTCCTGGAGTGCGCGGCGAACCTCGCGTGCGTCGGCGCCGAGCCGCTCGGGCTCACGAACTGCCTGAACTTCGGCAACCCGGAGAAGCCGCACATCGCGTGGCAGCTCTCAGAGTCTGTGCGCGGGATGGCCGACGCCTGCCGCGCGCTCGACGTGCCCGTCGTCGGCGGCAACGTCTCGCTCTACAACGAGGGCCCGGACGGTCCGATCTACCCGACGCCCGTCGTCGGAATGGTCGGGCGCCTGCCCGATGCCGCGCGCGCCGGCCGGCTCGGGTTCGCAATCGAGGGCGACGCGATCGCGTTCGCCGGTCCCTTCACGCCGTCGCTGCCGGGGAGCGAGCTGGCGAAGCTGCGCGGCGAGGCATTGCCGGACGGCCTGCCTGAGATCGACGTCGCGGCCGTCCGCAAAGCACAGGAGGCGATTCGCGACGCCGTTCGTCGCGGCGAGCTGCGCTCCGCGCATGACGTCGCCGAGGGCGGGTTGGCAGCCGCGCTGGCGGAGTGCTGCCTCGGCGGCGGGCACGGCGCCACGCTCGACTTCCGCGGCGCCGGCACAGAGGGCGAGCGGCTGCTGGAGACGCTGTTCGGCGAGGGCCCCGGCGGCTTCGTCCTGTCAGGCCCGCGCCCGGTGCTCGCCGCGCTCGCGCGCGAGATCCAGCTCACCTTCGTCGGCGAGGTCGGGCCCGCCGACGACGCCCTGACGCTCACGCTCGACGACGGCGCCCAGCTCAGCTGGCCGCTCGCCGACTTGCGAGCGGCCCGCGCGCGCGGCCTCGCCGACGCGCTCGACAGCTGAGCCCATCCCTACGGGAGGACGGCCGCCGGCCCGGCGGCGGTCAGCAGCGTTGCCGGCGCCACTGGCGCGGGCGCCGGCCAGGCCGCCGCGGCGGTGTGCGTGCTGTTGCCCCTGATCGCGCTCGCCCAGCCCGATCTCGTGCCGCCGTAGAGCGTGCCGATCTCGGTGCCGCTGAGCGGAATCGTCGCCGTCGTCGCGCCGCCGTTGACGATCGTGACCCTCGTGCCTTCGATGTAGCCGGTCACGGTTCTCATGCTGCCCCACGTGTCCTGGCGCCCGATCTGATCGCTGATCTGCGTCGGCGTCAGCTGCAGGATCGGCGCGCTCGCGTTGAACCAGCGGTTGTAGTCGGCGAGCATCGCGTTCAGCACCGGGTAGAAGACGGCGCCGTCCGGCTGGTCGGACTCCGCCAGGTTCGTCTGGTGGAAGTAATGCGGCCGCGGATCGTTGCCCATCGTGTGGGTGAAGATCCGATCCGACTCGGCTCTCACGTAGTCGCTCCAGCTCGCCGGGGCCGAGAAGCAGGTCGTGACCGACGAGTTCACGCACGCTCCGCCCAGCGCCGGCGGCAGGTAGAGGTAGTTGTACTCGTCGAGCTGCTGGGCCTGCGTGGCGGTGTTGTAGTAGACGTTCGTCGGGTACCGCGGGATGACGCGGAAGCCGTTCTCGACGAACGAGGTGCCGGCCGGGTACGTGGGCCCGGTCGCGCTCGTCGGCGTGACCGGATACGGCTTGGAGGCGTCGCCGCCGGTGTTCCTGACGCCCGCGCTCCTGAGCGCGCTCTCGAAGCTCGGGTTCTGCCCGTAGGGGTCGAGTGCCGCGCCGTTCACTGCGGGCGGCGTGGCCGGTGTGCCGGTGGTGCCGATGTCGCGGAACCTGATCGTCACCGCTCCGCCGGAGTTAAAGGCCGGCGACGGCTGTGCGATCGTGCCGATCAGCGCCCACCCGCCGGCGGGCGAGAGGCGGCGGTAGACCCTGTAGGTCGTCGCATGGCAGACCGTCAGGAAGTCGATCCGCACCGACGCGGTCGCGAGCCTCCTCACGGGGACGACGACCGTCGTCGCCGCGCCGAGCGTCTCGCCGCGCGGGGTCGTCGCGGTGATCGCGTAGTCGTAGGTACCGCCTCTGAGCGTGCCGCCGAGTGAGGTGTCCCACGCGTCTTCGATCGACGGCGGGTCGATGTAGCCGGGGCTGCCGGGAATCAGGTTCGCGAGCCCCGAGTGCTCGCCGGTGACGAGCTCAGCGGGGTTGACCGTGAAGCCGTTCGTCCTCGCCCAGGACGTGTTGTCCAGGATCTGGTCGACGATGAAGCCTCTCGCCGAGCAGTCGACGTTCGGGTGGTCGTAGGTGTGGTTGACCCATCCGAACGTCGCCCTGTTGGCCTGGAAGGTCGTGAGCAGCGGGTCGCTGCCGGCGTGTTCTGCGGCATACGCGACGCTGCCGCCGCCGTTGTAGAGGGCGTCGAGCCGCAGCCCGGTCGCTCTCGACCAGGCGACCGCGGTCGCCACGTCGCCGGGCGTCATGCGCACGGCGTCTTCGGCGTTGAAGTCGGTGGTGTGGGTGGTCGGGTTCCAGATGTCGTCCGGCAGGAACACGTCGTCGATGTGCAGCTCCAGGTAGTTGCGCTGGTCGCCGAAGAAGGTGCCGCGCGTCACCCATGCCAGCTGGCCGTGGCGCAGCAGCTGGCTGTGCAGCTGGAACTGGTTGGAGTCGAACGTCTGCACCATCTCCTCGCGGCCGTCGGGGTGCGTGTAGACGCCCACGAGTGCGGCGCCGCTGGTGTCGGTCAGCAGCGTGCTGAAGGTCGCGCCTTCGAGCGGCGTGGCGCCGTAGCCCCACGTCCCGGCACCGATCTTCACGGTGCCGTTCAGGTAGGGGAAGGCCGCCTGACCGGCTGCCGTCAACGTCGCTTCATCGCCGTCGAGCACGCCGGAGAAGGTCGGCCAGTTCAAGCCGAAGTCGGGGCTTGGGAACGCATATGCGGTCAGCTGGCGCACGTGGAAGGTCTGCTCGAACGTTGCGAGCGCGGTCCACTCTTCGGGCGCCAGCGCCGAGGCGCAGCCGTTTTCGTCGCAGCGCGGCAGGCCGCCGGTCGCGACGATCACAGCCTGGTACCGAGCCTCGTCGATCCCGCCGGCGAGCGTCTGCGAGAGCGTCGCGGCTGTGATCGGCGCGTGTCCCGGGGCGGCGACCAGCTGGTCGAACGGAACGCCCTCGCGCCTGAGCTGCGCCTGCCACGCCTGGAACGACGGTTCGCTGCCGCTCGCGCCGAGCAGCAGGACCTTCATGTCGATGCGCTGCGCCGCCGTGGCAGCCGATGCGCCGACGGCGACGAGCAGCGCGCAGCAGGCTGCCAGTGCGGCAATGATCGTTCGGACTCGCATGCGACCGTCCCCTCGGTTCGGAATCTCGCCACTCTCGCCGACTTCGCCGCCGGCGCCAACGAGCCGTACGGCGCATTTCGCGCGTTCAGTGCCTGAACGCCGGCCGCCCTCGCTGCTACGCTTGCGCCTCCAGGCCGGGGCACCGCCCGACCTTGCCGCTGCCGGAGCGCTGAGACGCCTCCTCGATGACCGACCATCTGACCGATCGCGACGGACCGCGCGACGAGTGCGGCGTCTTCGGGATCTACGCCCCCGATCACGACGTCGCCCGCCTCGCGTACTTCGCGCTGTACGCGCTGCAGCATCGCGGGCAGGAGTCCGCCGGGATCGCGACCACCGACGTCGGCGGGAACATCATGACGTTGCGCGATCTGGGGCTCGTCTCGCAGGTGTTCGACGAGCAGAAGCTGCGCGCGCTGCCCGGCGACCTCGCGCTCGGCCACGTGCGCTACTCGACCACCGGCTCCTCGGCGTGGGAGAACGCCCAGCCGATCTACCGCTCCGACGCGCGCGAGCTGGCACTCGCCCACAACGGCAACCTCACGAACGCCGTCGAGTTGCACGCCGGCCTGCGTGAGCGCGACGTCGCGTTCCGCTCGACGTCCGACTCGGAGATCATCGCCGCGCTGCTGTCCACCCACCCGGCGACCCAGATCGAGGACGCGGTCGTCGACATCCTTCCGCGCCTGCGCGGAGCGTTCTCGACGGTCGTGATGACGCGCGAGAAGATCGTCGCGTTCCGCGACCCGCACGGCCTGCGGCCGCTGGCGCTCGGCATGATCGGCGACCGCTACTGCGTCGCGAGCGAGTCGTGTGCGCTCGACATCATCGGCGCGAGATTCCTGCGTGAGCTCGAACCCGGCGAGGTGGTGACGATCGACGAGGGCGGCATCTCGACGCGCATGGCCGTCGAAGGCGCCCGTCGCGCGTTCTGCGTCTTCGAGTACATCTACTTCGCCCGCCCGGACTCGATCATGGGCGGCACCGTGCTGCAGGGCGCGCGCGGGCGGATGGGCGAGATCCTCGCGCGCGAGGCGCCGGCCGACGCCGACCTCGTGATCGCCGTGCCCGACTCCGGCAACCCGGCGGCGCGCGGCTTCGCGCGCGCGAGCGGGATCCCGCACGACGACGGCTTCGTCAAGAATCGCTATGTCGCGCGCACGTTCATCCAGCCGGGCCAGGAGCTGCGCAAGCACGGCCTCAGACTGAAGTTCAACCCGATGCCGGAGATCGTCGCCGGCAAGCGGCTGGTCGTCGTCGACGACTCGATCGTGCGCGGCAACACGACGCGCCAGATCGTCGAGATGCTGCGCGACGCCGGCGCGCGGGAGGTCCATCTGCGCATCACCGCGCCGCCGATCCGCAACCCCTGCCACTACGGGATCGACATGTCGACGCGCGAGGAGATGGTCGCGCACGGCCGCGAGGTCGACGAGATCGCGCGCGAGCTCGGCGCCGACTCGCTGCACTACATCTCGCTGGAGGGTGTGTACGAGGCCGTCGGCGTGACACGCGAGACGCACTGCGACGCCTGCTTCACGGGCGAGTACCCGTTGCCGGACGGTCCCGGCGGGCAGTCGAAGGACGCCTTCGAGCAGGCCGTCCCGGTCATACACGCATAGAGCGGAAATCGGGCTTCGCTCGCGCCGGGTGCGCCGATATCGTCGGGTTAGTGGTTCCTCCGGCACATGCACCCACCGTCCAGCGGACACGGATGACCGCCTGGCGGCGTCCTCGGATCTCGAAATACCTCTGGTATTCCTTCGACCCTGCGTCCTTGCCAGTCGGCCCCCGTGCCTCGCTGGCCGGCACGTGCACATACCGGAGGAACCACGGGTGAACCCCCGCGAGGCACTGCGCACCCACTTCGGCTTCGACGGCTTCCGCCCCGGCCAGGCGGAGGCGGTGCAGGCGGCGCTCGCCGGCCGCGACACGCTCGTCGTGATGCCGACGGGCTCGGGCAAGTCGCTGTGCTACCAGCTGCCGGCGCTGATGCGCGAGGACCTGACGATCGTCGTCTCGCCGCTCGTCTCGCTGATGCAGGACCAGGTCGACCAGCTGCGGCGGATCGCGCCGGAGCGGGTCGGGCTGGTGAACGCGCAGCAGACGGCTGGAGAGAATCGCGAGGTCATGGACCGCGCCGCCGCCGGCGAGCTGCGCCTGCTCTACATCGCGCCCGAGCGCTTCGCCTCGCCGGCGTTCGTGGAGCAGATCGCGCAGGTGCGGGTCGGATTGTTCGTGGTCGACGAGGCGCACTGCGTCTCGCAGTGGGGGCACGACTTCCGTCCCGACTACTTCCGCCTCGCCGACGCTGCGCGATACCTGAGAGCGCAGGCGATCGTGGCGCTGACGGCGACCGCGACGCCCCGCGTCGCGCGCGACATCGTCGCGCGGCTGCGGCTGCAGGACGCGGTCGCTGTCACGACCGGCTTCGACCGCCCCAACCTCTCGTTCGCCGTCGTGCCGTGCAGAACGAAGGCCGACAAGCAGCGGCGCATCGCGTCGGCGCTGGGCGAGCCCGGCGCGCTGCCGGCGATCGTCTACGCGGGCACCCGCAACGGCTGCGAGGAGCTCGCGATGAGACTCGGGCACGCGCTCGACGAGGAGGTGCTCGTCTACCACGCCGGACTTGACCGCGAGCGCCGCGCGGCCGTGCAGCGCGCGTTCATGGGCGGCGAGGCGCGCGTCGTGGTCGCGACGAACGCGTTCGGGATGGGCGTCGACAAGGCGGACGTGCGGACCGTCTGCCACGACACCGTCCCGCAATCGGTCGAGGCGTACTACCAGGAGGCCGGCCGCGCCGGCCGCGACGGGGCGCCCGCGCGCTGCCTGCTGTTCGCCGAATCGCGCGACAAGGGCCTGCACGTCTTTTTCATCCAGCGCTCGGAGGTCGAGGATGCGGCGTTCGCGGCGGTTGCGCGCCGGCTGCACAGGCAGGCGACCGAGCAGGGGCGCTACGACGTGGAGCTGCGCGAGCTGGCGGCGCTCACCGGCAGAGGCGGAGACGCGGACCAGGCGCGCGCGATCGTCGGCCACCTCGCGCGCGCGGGCATGCTGAGACCGGCGCCCTCGGCGCCGGACCGGGCGGTCGGGCGGATCGTCGGCGCGTGGGATCGCGCCGCGCTGCTCGCCTGCCGTTCCTCCGCCGGCGACGCGACGCGCGTGCGCTGGCAGCAGTACCGCGCGATCTGGGCGTTCGTCGAGCAGCGCGCCTGTCGGCGCAAGCAACTGCTGCGGCACTTCGGCGATCCGGCCGCCCCATTCACGGACGACGGCGTGCCCTGCTGCGACGTCTGCGAGCCGTCGCTCGTGCCGGCCGCGCCCGCGGCGCCGGCGGTGTCCGCACCCGCCGCGGCGCGTCGACGGGGAGGCGACGCGAGCGCCGTCCCCGGCGATCTGGACGACGCGATCTTCGCCGTCGTTCGCGCGGCCGAGCCCGCGGTCGGCCGCACCCGCGCGGTCGAGATCCTCTGCGGCGGCCGCTCGAAGGTCGTCGAGAAGTACAGCTACGACGGCCTGCCGGCGTACGGCACGTTCGCGCACGTGCGACGCGACGACGTGCTCGCACGCGTCGACCAGCTGCTCGCCGCCGGCCGGCTGCGCTCGACCGGCGGGCGCTTTCCGAAGCTCGCCGCCGCATGAGCGCGTTCCGCCTCGCGGTGCTCGCATCCGGCACCGGCTCGAATCTGCAGGCGATCCTCGACACGCTGCACGGCGGGCGGGAGGGGATCGTCGTGGCGGCGGTCGCCTCGGACAAGCCGGGAGCGCGCGCGCTCGAGCGCGCCGAGCAGGCGGGCGTCCCGACCGCGACGTTCCCGCTCGGCGGCTTCCCTGACCGTGCCGCGCGCGACGCGGCGATCGCTGACTGGGTCGCCGGACATGACGTGCAGCTCGTCGTGCTCGCCGGCTACATGCAACTCCTGACGTCTGCGTTCCTCCAGCGCTTCCATCACAGAGTGATCAACGTGCACCCCGCGCTGCTGCCGGCCTTCCCGGGCCTCGATGCGGTCGCGCAGGCGGTCGCGCACGGGGTGAAGGTCTTCGGCGTCACCGTCCACTTCGTCGACGAAGGCGTCGACACCGGCCCGATCATCCTGCAGCGCGCGCTCGAGCTGCCGCATGCGCGCACGCGCGAGGACGTGCTCGAGCGGCTCCACGCGGTCGAGCATGAGCTGCTGCCCGAGGCGATCCGGCTGATCGCGCGGGGCGCCGTCCGCCTCGACCCGGCCGACCCGCGCCGCGTCCTGCTGGAGCCGTAGCTATGCTCGCTCCCCGCATGAGCGACGGAACCGAGACCGCCCATACGGAGCCGCTCACGGCGCCCGGCGAGGTCCAGGTTCGGCGCGCGCTGCTGTCCGTCTCCGACAAGACCGGGATCGTCGACTTCGCGCGCGGGCTCGCCGAGCTCGGCGTCGAGCTGATCTCGACCGGCGGCACCGCCGGGGCGCTCGCGGACGCCGGCATCCCACACCGCTCGATCAGTGACTACACGGGCTTTCCGGAGATCATGGACGGGCGTGTCAAGACGCTCAACCCGAAGCTCTACGCCGGCCTGCTGGCGGTGCGCGACAACCCCGCACACCTTGCGCAGGCAGCCGACGCCGAGGTCGAGATGGTCGATCTCGTGTGCGTGAACCTCTACCCATTCGAGCAGACCGTCGCCAAGCGCGGCGTCGCCGACAGCGAGGTGATCGAGAACATCGACATCGGCGGCCCGACGATGATCCGCGCGGCTGCGAAGAACTTCGCGTTCGCGGCGCCGGTCGTCTCGCCGGCCAGCTACGACGCGGTCCTCGACGAGCTCCGCACGGACGGCGGCGCCTGCAAGCTGTCGCTCGCGACCCGTGAGTCGCTCGCGGCGGAGGCGTTCGCGTACACGGCTCGCTACGACACCGCCATCCAGCGCTGGTTCGCCGAGCGGCGCGACGACTTCCCGCCGTTGCGCGTGCGCGCGTACGAGAAGGTCACCGACCTCTCCTACGGCGAGAACCCGCACCAACGCGCCGCCTACTACGCGCAGATCGGCTCGCCGACGCATCTCCTCTCCAACGTGCGGCAGCTCGGCGGCAAGCCGCTGTCGTTCAACAACTTGCTCGACCTCAATGCTGCGCGCACGCTCATACGCGAGTTCAGCGGTCCGGCGTGCGTGATCGTCAAGCACAACAACCCGTGCGGCGTGGCGCTCGGCGACGACCCGCTCGATGCCTACCGCAAGGCCTTCGCGTGCGATCCGCAGTCGGCCTTCGGCGGCGTCATCGTCGTCAACCGACCGCTCGACGGCGCGTTCGCTGAAGCGCTCGTGCAGCAGTTTGCGGAGGTGCTGTTCGCCCCGGGCTACGACGACGCGGCGCTCGCGACGCTCGCGAGCAGACCCAACCTGCGCATCCTGCAGGACGATGAGCAACAGCCGCTGCATCTCGCCGATCCGGACCTCAAGCAGGTGCTCGGGGGCCTGCTCGTGCAGGATCGCGACCTCGACACGCAAGAGCGCGCGGAGATGACGGTCGCGACGAGACGCGAGCCGACCGACGCAGAGTGGCGCGAGCTGCTGTTCTCCTGGCGGGTCTGCAAGCACGTGCGCTCAAACGCGATCGTGCTCGCGCGCGATGGAGCCTCGGTGGGGATCGGTGCGGGCCAGATGAGCCGCGTCGACTCGGTGCGCATCGCGATCGACAAGGCGCATGAGGCGCAGCCGGCGGCGCTGTCCGGGTCCGTCATGGCGTCCGACGCCTTCTTCCCCTTCCCGGACGGGCCGCAGGCGGCGATCGACGCCGGCATCACAGCGATCATCCAGCCGGGCGGATCGGTCCGCGACGCCGAGGTGATCGCCGCAGCCGATGCCGCGGGCGTCGCGATGGTCCTCACGAGCCGGCGCCACTTCAAGCACTGAGGACTGAGGGTCCTCACCACGCGCTGCTATAGGCGCGTCCCCGCTCTGCCGATACCGACGGCGTGACGCTGGGAGCGAGACGACCGCGAGGAGACGCGCGCCAATGGCCGCGCTGGCTCCGGCGTGCGCACACGCGCGACGATCTGGAGGCCGAGCTGCGCGCAGCCGAGCTGCGGCATCGCCTGCTGGCGGACAACGCGACCGACATGATCCTCGCCGTTGGAACGGACGGGTGCATCACGTACGTCTCGCCGGCTTCGCGTGAGCTGATCGGCTATGCGCCGGAGGAGATCGTCGGACGCAAGCCGCACGAGTTCGTGCACCCCGACGACCGTCGCTCGGTGACACGCGCTCGCACCCGCGTCGCCGAGGAGGGTGACACGATCACCGTCACAAGCCGGCTGCGCCACCGCGCCGGTCACTACGTGTGGATCGAGGCGCGTGTGCGACGTGTGCTCGATCCGAAGACGGGCGTTCCGGTCGAAGGGCAGGCGATCGTGCGCGACGTGAGCGAGCGCGTGGCCGCCGAGGCGGCGCTGCGCGAGAGCGTGGAGCGGATCGCCGCCGCCGAGCAGCGCTTCCGGACCGCGTTCGAGGCGGCCCCGATCGGGATGGTGCTGTGCGACCTCGATGGGCGCTTCATTCAGATCAACGACGCGCTGTGCGCGATCACGGGCTACACGCGCGAGGAGCTGGAGGAGATGGGCTTCGCCGACCTCAGCCACCCGGAGGACGCCGGGCGCGAGGAGGAGATGATGCGCAGCCTGCTCGTCGGCGAGCAGAGCACGTACTGGATGGAGAAGCGCTACGTCGACGTCGTCGGGCAGGTCGTGTGGGTTGCCGTGCACGCGACGCTCGTGCGTTCCGCCGACGGCACGCCGCAGCATTTCCTCGGCAGCATCCAGGACGTCAGCGAGCGCGTCCGCTACGAGGCACAGCTTCAGCACATGGCGGACCATGATCCGCTCACAGGGCTGCTGAACCGCCGCTCGTTCGAGCGTGAGCTCAACGAGCACATCCTGCAAGTGCAGCGCTACGGCCCCGAGGGCGCGGCACTCGTGCTCGACATCGATCGCTTCAAGCACATCAACGACACGCTCGGTCACAACGTCGGCGACGAGCTGATCGTGAAGGTCGCGCAGACGCTGCGGACCCGCCTGCGCGACACCGACGTGCTCGCGCGTCTGGGCGGGGACGAGTTCGCGATCCTGCTGCCGCGCGGCGGCGCGCCGGAGGCGGCGCGCGTCGCTGAGGCGGTGCTCGGCGCGGTGCGCGCCCAGTCGGTGCTGACGGCCGCCGGCCGCCGGCGGCCGATCACCGCGTCGATCGGCATCGCCTTGTTCGGCGACACGGAGCGCTTGAGCGCCGAGGACGTCCTCGTCAACGCCGACCTCGCGATGTATGACGCGAAGGAGGCGGGCCGGGATCGCTGCGCGATCTACTCCTCCGAAGAGCGAGGCGCGTCGCGCATGAAGGCCCGCATCACGTGGGCCGAGCGCATTCGCGAGGCGCTTGAGGAGGATCGCTTCACGCTCTACGCGCAGCCGATCGTGGACCTTTCCGACGGCGAGGTTCGCCAGCATGAGCTGCTGCTGCGGATGGTCGACGAGCGTGGCGAGGTGATTCCGCCGGCAGCGTTCATCGGTATCGCAGAGCGGTTCGACTTGATGCAGGAGATCGATCGGTGGGTCGTCGCGCGGGCGATCCGACTGATGGGTGAGCAGCGTGCGGCTGGGCGAGAGCTCGTGTTCGAGGTCAACATCTCAGGCAGTTCCACGGGCGACCCTGAGCTGCTGAAGATCATCGAGCACGAGTTGGCTGAAGCTGGTGTGGATCCCGTAAATCTCGTGCTGGAGGTGACGGAGACGACTGCCGTTGCCAACATTCCACGAGCGCAGCAGTTCGCTGCACGACTTGCAGAGCTTGGTTGTCGGTTTGCGCTTGACGACTTTGGAGCAGGCTTTGGGAGTTTCTACTACTTGAAGCACCTTCCGTTCGATCTTCTGAAGATCGACGGCGAGTTCGTTCGCTCTTGCACCAGCAGCACGACTGATCAGCTTTTGATCCGTGCAGCGGTTGACATTGCCCGCGGGCTGGGGAAGAAGACGATCGCCGAATACGTCGGCGACGAAGCGACCGTCGAGTTGTTGCGCCAATTGGGAGTGGACTATGCCCAGGGTTTCCACATTGGACGCCCAGGGCCCCTTGCGGCACGGCTCGATCACGATTGCGTCGGTTCCTAAGAATCGCTTCACCATTCAAGATTCTGTAACGGAAGAGCGCCAGCTTGTTGACGAGAACCTCCCCATGGGTTCAATGCAGAGGCGTATATTGCTAGCCTAGAAGCACCCCCCAGGCTTACTAGGAGTCACGTACATGGCAGATCTCGTCGGGCAAATTCAGCGCGACATCGAAAGGCGTCTCCAGGAGTTGCGGCCGCTGATCGAGGAGAAGGAGCGGCTGGAAGCCGTGCTCGCGGCGCTCACGAACGGAAGCTCCGCTGCCCCCTCCGCGCCGCGTGCCCGTGCGACGACGCCGCGTCCCGCCGGGCGGGCTCCGTATGCCGCGGGCAAGGGCCGGCGCGCGCCGCGCGGCGCCAACCGCGAGGCGATCTTGAGCGTCGTGCGGGAGCGCCCAGGCGTGTCCGCTGCCGAGGTCGCTGAGATCACGAAGATCGCGAAGCCGACGGTGCACACCACCATCTCGCAGCTCAAGCGCAAGGGCATCCTCGAACCTGAGGGCTCGGGTGGCGTGAAGCTCGCGAGAGGCGCCTGATCCGAGCCCTGCGCAGGCCGGGCCGGACGTCGTCCGCCCGGCCCGATGCGCGCCCTGGGACTCGAACCCAGCCCGCCGGATTAAAAGTCCGGTGCTCTAACCCGATGAGCTAGACGCGCACCACGCATCCTCGCATGCCGAGCGTCCGGCTGGGATGAGAACGTCCTATCCTGCACGGCAGACCCCGTGCGACCCGCAGTCCCCCTGCCCCCATGGTGTAGCGGTCAGCACGCCAGCCTTTCACGCTGGTAGCGGGGGTTCGATTCCCCCTGGGGGTACTGAGGACCTTCCCGCCGCCCGCGGCTACCATCCGAAGAGCCGCGGGCGGTTAGCTCAGCTGGTAGAGCACTTCCCTTACAAGGAAGGGGTCGCTGGTTCGAACCCAGCACCGCCCATCTCCGCCTGCCGCGCGGCACCGCGGGCAGTCGTCTGCAACGCTTTCGCGTCGCATGACCGAGCCGCTCTCGTTCGATCCGATCGCACAGGCGCGCCGCCAGTGGGTCGACCGCTGGGGCGAGGAGCCGGCGCGCCCGATGGCGGCCGTGACGTCGATCATGCGCGTCCAGCAGATCCTGCTCGCGCGTCTCGGCGAGCTGCTGCGCCCGTTCGGGCTGACGTTCCCGCGCTACGAGACGTTGATGGTGCTCGTCTTCAGCCGCACCGGCTCGCTGCCCGTCGGCAAGATGGGCGAGCGCCTGCAGGTCCATCGCACGAGCATGACCCACATGGCCGACCGGCTCGAGGAGGCCGGGCTTGTGACGCGCGTCCAGCACGCCGAGGACCGCCGCTCGACGCTGATCGAGATCACGCCCGCCGGCCGCGACCTCGCTGCGCGTGCAACCGCTGTCCTCAACGAGGCCGGCTTCGCGATGGATCCGCTCGACGACGAGTCGCTCGACGCGATCACCCAACTGCTTGAAGGCATCCGCCGCCACGAGGGCGACTTCGCCGAGCCTCAGAAGACCGGCGCCTCGGTGTAGCGACCGAACACGCGCTGGAGCGATTCGACGATCTCGCCCTCGGTCGCCTCGGCTCGCGCGGCGGTGAGCAGCGGCTCCATCAGGTTTGCGCCGGCGGTCGCGGCGACGGTGCGGACGAGATCAAGCGCCTGCTCGACGGCGGCGCTGTCGCGGCGCGCGCGGACGGCTTGCAGGCGGTCGATCTGCTTGCGCTCGAGCGCGGGATCGATCTTGAGGATCGGCGTCTGCCCGTCGCCCCCCTCGGTGAACGCGTTGACGCCGACGACGAGCCGACGTCCTTCGTCGATCTCGGTCTGCAACTCGTATGCGGCGTCGGCGATCTCGCGCTGTGGGTAGGAGCGCTTGACGGCCTCGACCATCCCACCGAGCTCGTCGATCTTGGCGAAGTACTCGTAGGCCTTCGCCTCGATGCGATCGGTCAGCGCCTCGACGAAGTAGGAGCCGCCCAACGGGTCGGCCGTGTTCGCGACGCCCGTCTCGTGGGCGATGATCTGTTGCGTGCGCAATGCGATGCGCACGGCGTCCTCCGTAGGGAGCGCCAGCGCCTCGTCATATGAATTGGTGTGCAGCGACTGCGTGCCGCCGAGCACGCCCGCCAACGCCTCAATGGCCGTGCGCACGATGTTGTTCAGCGGCTGCTGGGCGGTGAGGCTGACGCCGGCGGTCTGCGTGTGAAAGCGCATCAGCCACGAGCGCGGGTTCTTCGCGCCGAAGGTCTCCTTCAGCTCTCTCGCCCAGATGCGCCGCGCCGCACGGTACTTCGCGATCTCCTCGAAGAAGTCGATCTGCGCGTTGAAGAAGAACGACAGGCGCGGTGCAAAGTCGTCGACATCGAGGCCGCGTTCGACCGCCTGCTCGACGTAGGTGAGGCCGTCCTTCAACGTGAACGCGAGCTCCTGTGCGGCGGTCGCCCCGGCCTCGCGGATGTGGTAGCCGGAGATCGAGACCGGATGCCAGCGCGGCATCCGCTGCGAGCACCACTCGATCATGTCGCCGACGAGCCGCATCGCCGGATCGATCGGGAAGCACCACTCCTTCTGCGCGATGTACTCCTTGAGGATGTCGGTCTGGATCGTGCCGCCGAGCCGCTCGGCCGGAACGCCCGCGCGCTCCGCCGCCACCACATAGAAGGCGAGCATGATCGCCGCCGGCGCGTTGATCGTCATCGAGACCGTCACCTCGCCGAGATCGATCCCGCCGAACAGCGTCTCCATGTCGGCGAGCGAGTCGACGGCGACGCCCTCGCGGCCGACCTCCCCAAGCGCGCGCGGATGGTCGGAGTCATGGCCCATCAACGACGGCATGTCGAACGCGGTCGAGAGGCCGGTCTGGCCGTGGTCGATCAGGTAGCGGAAGCGCTCGTTTGTCTCCTCCGCGGTGCCGAAGCCGGCGAACTGCCGCATCGTCCACAGCCGTCCGCGGTACATCGACTCGTACACCCCGCGTGTGAACGGGTACGCGCCGGGCACGCCGATCTGTGCCGGATCCGGCAGGTCCGCCGCCGTGTAGAGCGGCTCGACCGGCTCCCCCGAGAGCGTCGTGAACGAGTCGTTGCGCTCCGTCATCAGTCGAGTATCTCAGGCGCCCAGCGTGGCTGGCACGCCCCGCTCGCGCACCGTCATCAAGAGCGGCTCGCGGGGGCTGAGCGTTGGCATCTGGCGCACCGTCATCGTGCGTCCCGGGACGAGCTCGAGCCGTACCCGCTGCAACAGCAGCGTGACGATCGCCTTGATCTCCAGCTGACCGAAGCGCATGCCGATGCAGGTGCGCGAACCGCCGCCGAACGGGACGTATGCGCCCTTTGGCAGCTTTGCCTTCGCCTCCGGCGAGAAGCGCTCGGGCACGAACGCCTCCGGCTCGGGCCACACATCCGGCAGGCGATGGCTCGCCCACGAGCTGTAATAGACGTAGGCGCCCTGCGGGACCCGATGGCCGCCGAACTCGAACGTCTCGACTGCCTTGCGCGGCCCCACCCACGCGGCCGGGTAGAGCCGCAGCGTCTCGTCGAGCGCCATCTCCAGCTCGGGCAGCGCCTCGCCGCCCATCAGCTCGGCGGGGCTGGGGGCACGGCCCCCCAGCACGCGGTCCTGCTCCTCGAGCACCTTCGCCAGCACCGCGGGATGGCGCGCCAGCTCGTAGAGCATGAACGAGACGGTCGAGGTCGAGGTGTCGTGACCGGCGAACAGCAGCGTCATCACCTGGTCGCGCACCTCCGTGTCGGACAGGCGCGAGCCATCCTCCGCATCCGTCCCCTCGATCAGCATCGACAGCACGTCGGTGCGCTCGGAGTCCGGTTGTCGGCGGCGGCGTTCGATCTCGGCGTAGACGATTGCGTCGAGCGCCTTGCGCGCCGCGAGCAGGCGCCGCCACGGCGTGCGCGGCCCGCGCATCACGCGGACGATGAAGTCGGTGCCGTAGAAGGCGAGCGCGCGCTCGAACTCAATCGCCGCCTGCGCTCCCTTGCCCTGCTCGTCGGGGTCGAGGCCGAACAGCGCGCGCATCGCGATCCGCAGCGTGAGGCGGCGCGCCCAGTGGTAGACGTCGAGCACCTCGCCGACGCGCCAGTCGCGCAGCGCCTGCTCGATCTCCTCGGCCATCGTGTCGTACGCGGCCGCGATCCGCTCGCGGTGAAAGGCCGGCAGCATGATGCGGCGAGCGCGGCGATGATAGGCGCCGTCGATCGTCAGCAGACCGTCGCCGAGCAGCGGGATCAGGTCGCCCATGCTGCCCTCGCGCCAATGGAACGTGTCGGCGTTGGAGACGGTGATGAAGTGGTTCGCCTCCGGCCCGAGCATGAACACGACGCGTCCGTGGAAGACGCGCATGCTGAAGATCGGCCCGTGCTCGAGGTACAGCGGCAGCAGGATCCGGAGCGGATCGCGCACGAAGCGGAAGGTGCGCTCGATGCTGAAGTCGTTCGGCCCCGGCGGGAACGGGACGGCCGCGGAGCGCTCCGCCTGCAGGTCGGCGAAGATCCGGCGCAGGGCGTTGCTCGAGAGTGGCTCCGGCGCCGCGACGCTCATGCAAGACAGCGTACTGGCTGCCTGGCCAGGAGTTGCGCATCAGGTCGGTCACGCGCGCTCTCACCAGAAGGTAGGGTGGGCGCGCACTGAACACCGCAGGAGGGGGAACCGATGCATCTCAAGGTCGCAGTCGCGATCGTCGCGGCGCTCGCGCTCGTGGCGGCGGGCTGCGGAGGCACCGAGACGACGACGCTGGGAAGAGCGGCGCTCGTGAGACGGGTGGAGACCGCGTGCAGGGAAGCTCAGAATGCGGCGGCGAGGGAGTCGAGAGCGACCAGAACGCCCGATCCGATCGCTGCGCTCCAGACCAGTCAGAGGGTGCTCGTGGACAAGCTCGAAGAGCTGGAGGGCACGGGTGCCGCCAAGGCGGACTTCGACGCCTACAAGGAAGGCATCAGGACACGCTTCGACGCGATTGAGAAGGTCGCCTCGGCGTCCAGAGCCGACCGTCAGAGAGTCTTGAGATCGGTCCAGGCGGACGCCACGGCGGCGGCGAGGAAGCTCGAAACCGCCGCGAGAAGGCTCGGCATCGAAGGCTGCACCTAGGCGATGCGTTGGTTGCCGTGCGGCGCGCCGTCGCCGCGCGGCAACGCGTGCCATACTTCACGCCCCCTCGTGGGGGCGTAGCTCAGTTGGTTAGAGCGCCGGCCTGTCACGCCGGAGGTCGCGGGTTCGAGTCCCGTCGCTCCCGCTTCAAAAGCCCTGCAAATGCAGGGTTTTTTCGTGCCTGAGCTGGTCTTAGTATTTTGCGGTAGATCGGACCGGAGGTCGGCCCTGGGTGGGCGTCAGGGCGGTCGCGCGCGCTGGGTCGGCATTGGATGGAAACTGCTGGTTTGCTGGGCTTTTGCGTGTTGGCCCTGGCGCGTGCGTTCGTTCGCGTGAGCGGCTGCGCGATAAAAAGGGGACCACGCGTGGGTACCAACTTGGGTACCAACCACCCGGTCGGGGTGGCGCGTCGGCGTGGTGGCGTGGGGTGTCTGCACGGTGTCTCCTAGGCGCGGCTTTTTCGGGTGCTCGTTACTTCTGTACCTGCGGGCCCGAGATTTGCCCCAGCGGATTTCGCTTGGGCGGTCAGAGACTTGGGCGTGCGTCGGTGCTGAAGGCGCGGTCGAGTCGGGCGGCGTCGTCGTGGCGGGGTTTCGCGTGGAGGTATTGCTCGGTCGTGATGAGTCTCGCGTGCCCCATCCAGGCTTTGAGCGTCGCGGTGTCGACCTCGCGTACGGCGATCGATCCAAACGTGTGGCGCAGGTCGTGGAATCGCAGCGGGCGCAGTCCGGCAGCAGCCCGGGTTCGCAAGAAGCGCTTGCGCATGCCAGTGGGTGATGGCGGCGTCCCGTCCGGCTCGCAGAACACATAGTCGGCCGGCTCGGTGTGCTTCGAGCGTCGACGGAGCGTCTGCAGCTCGACCGCCGGTCGGGTCGCGAGCGGGACGGCGCGCGGTCTGCGCGACTTGGGGCTCGTGAGCTCGTCTGCCGACCAGGAGCGGCTGACGGTCACGGTCGCACGCGCGAAGCTCACGTCGCCCCAGCGCAGAGCGCGCAGCTCGCCGGCGCGCAGGCCGGCGCAGGCGGCGAGCATGTAGAGCGCTGCGTCGCGTTGGTTGACAGCTCGCCGGATGCGACGCTCGGCGATTGACCTCGCGGGTCGGTGCGGCGACCAGTGGGCGCCCATGCGGGCCGCGTCGGCGAGCATCTGGATCTCGCCAGGCTCGTAGAAGTCGAGCGCGCAGTGGTCGGACTCTCGCCGCAGCGGCACCGTGGCCGCGACGTTCTCGACGATGCCGTACCGATCCGGTCGTCTGGCGGCGAAGCCGAGGATCGAGCAGAGCAGCTGGCGGTGCTTGTTGACCGTACGCCTGCTCAACCCCAAGTCGTCGAGCTGCTCGAGCCACCGCTCGATCTGATCGGCCGAGATCGTGTGCAGCTCTTGGCCGCCGAACTCGCGCAGGACGCGGCCGTCCCCGGGACGTTTGCCTTGCTTGCGCGCGGGCGTTCCGGGCGGGGTCAGCAGGTAGTCGTAGTCGGCCAACGTGGAGGGCTTGACCCCGGCGACATGCTCCTGGTGGCGGCGCCAGTCGGCCGCAGCTGTCTCGAAGACACAGCTCGCGCGGGCGTTTAGCGATGCGAGTTCCTGCTCATGCGCGACGATCGCCGCTTCCACTGCGGCACGAGCTTGCCTCTCGTCGAGGAAGCCTTCCGCCGGCTGGCCCGGGCGAGGGCGCCAGTTGTTCCCGCATGACGTGTGCTCGAGCCACGCCGAACCCAGGCGCTGCTTGACCTGCCGGCGCTCAGAGTCCCGCCACTTCGCCTCGTAGAAACGGACGGCCGCGATGGGCGCGGACTAGCAACACTCCAGGTGAGGTTGGTGGCATCACGTCCAATCGTAGGCTCGCGAGGGCGCGCGAAGGGGCCAGATCCGCTCCAGTGCCAACCTGGCACCGCTCAGGTCGTAATAACGCTCCGTAGCATTAGACGCGGCGCGGTGGTGGACTCGAATCCGGCCCCGCTATGGCCTATTAGCGACCAGGGCCTAAAGAGCGGTCGCTTCCGTGAAGGCGCTCGATACGAGGGCCTGTGTCAACTCCTCCACACTCGACTTGGCCTTGAGCCGGAATGGGCGACGCGACTCCTCTGCCGGCGGCTGCTTCGCCAGGAATAGGGCGGACGTGATCAGTCTGCGCCGTGTGGCCCCTCAAGCAGCCCAGCCGATTGGTGACGGGCGTAGATGACCTCTGCGAGGGATCCTTGCGCATCCGCGGTGACGTCGAGCGGATCCGTCACCCATGCCCAGTCGGCACGATCGAGGTCGTCAGCGAGGACGAAGGCGACACCGAAGATGCCTAGCAGCGAAACCATCGTCGTCGGGCCGGGAGGTGACACGACAACCGCGGTAGCCGGGCGAGGCGCAAAGGCGGCTATGGCCTCGATCGAGACGAATCTGACCTCAGAGGCAGTCGGGCGCGACCTCATCGCTGCTCGCAGTCGGTTCGCGGACTCGCCACGTCGCCAGGCCGCGGGCTGCTGCTCGGCGAGAAGCGCCAGCGCGATCTTCGCTCCCATTCGATGCCAGCGGCCGGGCTCGACCTGGCCGCCGCCGGTGATCTGCGGTTGATCGGATGCGGCGCCGATCTCAATCGGCGTCACCGTTCGGCCGGCAGCTTGGAGCTTGCGGACCTGTTTGTCCGTCTGAGCCTTCAAGGCATCGGTGTCCGCCGCAGTGATGCGCATCTGACCGGTGCTCCCGTCGATCGTCACCGGAGCGTTGCGCAGCACGGGCACGCCGTCCCGACCCATCGTCACCCATCGGCCATCATCGGTCTTGCCCGTGAGGAGCGGGCTGGAGTCAACCGTCCTGCCACGACGGTCCGGGATCCGATACTGGAACCGGCAGTCCAGAACCAAAGGATCGTCGAGCCACGGCTGGTCGATGTCGCGGCCTGCCCAGCGGTTGCACGGCACGCAGACTGCTTTCGTAGTCAGCCGACCGCCGACCGCTGCAGGGATCGCGTGCTCGGGATCCTCGGTGCCGGTGAGCACCGGCTGGCCACAATAGGCGCAAAGATCGTCGTCAGACACCCTGACATTGTGGCTGTCCGATGACCCGGAAGGGGCTGGTCTCTGGCGAGCGCCGCAGTAGATTCGCGCCATGGCGATCAGTGACCGAACGAGGAAGCTGCTGTGGGGACGCGCGGGCGATCGGTGCGCGATCTGCCGCAAGCCGCTCTCGCGAGATCCCGAGCACGCCGCGGATCGCGTGACGCTGCTGGGCGAGGAATGCCACATCGAGGGAGGCAGCCCAGAGGGGCCTCGCGGTGCCAGCGGGAGCGTGCGCGATCTCGACGGCTACGAAAATCTCATTCTGCTTTGTGCCAGTGACCATGTGGTCGTAGATGGACAGCCAGCGAAGTGGACGATTGAGCGGCTGCGCGAGACCAAGGCCGCACACGAGCGATGGGTCGCGGCACGACTCTCAGAGCGCGGAACTCGGCCGGAGGTGTTCTGGCAGACACCGGGTACACACCGGACCGACCTGGAGTCCATCCGGTCGGGCTCCCGCCTGATGGGCCTCTACGCGCGTGCGCTGTCGACATCCGTTCGGCTGCCCGAGCGGCTGGCGCAAGCGCCGCGCGAGCTGGTCGGCATCATCTTTCGGACGGCGGAGGAGTGGAGCGATATCTGGGAGGACGTCCCGTTCGACCAGAAGCTGTCGATCGAGGCCGAGCTCGACGATTCGCTCGACGAGCTCGCCGCTGAAGGTTTCACAGTCCTTGGCGGTATAAGCAAGATGCTGGTGGTGGTCGACGGCCGAGAGTCACCTTGGCCGGAGGCGTTGCTCCTCGTCCGCAGCAACGCCGAGATCGATGCAATGCTGGAGACGACGAGGTCCAGAGCCGCTGGCTCGACGAGCGGCAGCGCTGGGTCGTCGGCGCCGCCGTCCAGCATCTAGCCAAGGAAAGGTGGGTGCGCGCCGAGTACGATCGGGCGATGGAGGGTTCGCTTCCGAGCGAGATCGCCTACTACTACCCAGAGCCGTACTGGCTGGCCCATGAGGGCGGTTGGATCAAGAGCCTGCTGCTGTTCTTTGACGAGATCGCTGTCTTGCTTCCGTCCTACATGCGCGGGCGCCACGTCGTGGCCGACCCGACGCTGGCAGGCCCTCTTGAGAACCGTGGTCTGCTGCGGGTGCTCGAGCCGGAGACGTTCGTGGACGACGTCACCGCGACCCACCTCACCGAGGTCATCGAGGCACTTGTGGATAGCGGCGCGTTTGCCGACCTGCCCAGTGGCATCCGGTTCGCCGAGCTCTCCATGTCTCGGACGGGCAACGGCACGCTGCGTGCGGTTGCGGAGAAAATCGGCGAGAAGCTGCGCGAGCGTGGGCTTGCAACGTCCACCGAGGACGGCGTTTCGATTCCCATGCATCCGGCAGTGCGGTGCGCATACCTGCTCGTGCTCGCCCAGCTGGCTCGCGAGACTGGCGCACGGCAGGGCATTGATCTTCATCCCGTGACAAACGGGCGAGGCGCGGTAGAAGCGCTTCATGGGTTGCTGGAACTGGAGCCGATGCCATCCCGTGGTCAGGTCGTCGACGTGGACCTTCAGGTTGTGGGGGTCGACCTCGACGTCATCCCGCTGGACGACGTCCTGCAGTTCAAGCGCGAGTCGGCGGGCGCGCATCGTAGGTACATGCAGCATCTGCGCGAGTTCGTGCTGAGCCTGCGCACGATGGACGACGTCGATCGGGAACGTGCGTTGGCTGACCGTCGCGCCGACCTTGAAGACGAGGCCCGCGATCTGCGTGAGCGAGCGCTGAGTGCATGGCGGAGCCCAAAGGACATCGCAGGGTTTGGGCTGGGGATCACCGGTGCTGCCTGGGCGGTGGCGACAGGCAGTGCGATTCCAGCGGCCCTGACGGCGCTCGGCGCCGGACTGGCGATGCTCCCGAGTAAGGGTGGTGGGAGCGCCTACTCATACATCTTCGAGGCGCAGAAGCAACTTCAGTAGGCGGCCCGTGGATCCCTCAGTGGTCCCCGCTACCGTTGACGTGTGACCATTCAGCGGCAGCCGCGCGACAGCGAGGGCATTGGCTCGCTGAAGCTGCTGGGGGCCGTGGACTTGCCCGCTGCTGCTACGCATGCTGCTGGGGCGGCCGATAGCGTCGACGAGCTGATTCGGCGGCTGGCCGCTGGCGCCCGAGCTTCGCTTGACAATCCGAGTCGTCTGCACGGTCTGCGCGCGGAGGCAATGTTCCGTGCGGTACTCGTGGCATTGGGCAGCTTTCAGCTCTTGGTCGAAGAGGACGCCGGCGATCTCTACTACGACGATGCCCTCGGCCCGGTCAAGCTGCCTGACTACCGAGCAGTCGACGCCGACGGCAACCATCTGCTGATCGAGGTCAAGACGGTTCCGCCCAAGGCGCACCGGCTTCGCCACAGCATCACCGCCACCGAAGCTCAGGGACTGCGCCGCTACGGCAAGCTGACCGGCGCGACGATGATGGTGGCCCACTACTGGTCCGCGGCAAACCTCTGGACACTGGTCGACCTCAAGCGGATGCAGCGGCGGGGCGGGCGCCATGAGATCCAGCTGACGGACGCCCTGAAGTTCAACCAGATGGGCCGCTTCGGTGACCACACGGTCGGGACGGTGCCACCCCTGGAGCTGCGCCTGGAGGTCGAGGAGCTTGGCGAGCGGGTTCACCCGAACACCGCTACCGTCGTCATCAGGAATGCGCAGCTGCTTGCCGCTGGGCGGTTGCTTGCAGACGAGGTCGAGGAGCGAATCGCCTTCCTGCTGTTCCGCTATGGAGGCTGGGAGGTCGAAACGCCGGCGGAGGTCGACTCGACCGGCCGGATCACCTCCTTCGCCCTGCAGGCTGCACCACCGGAGGAGGCCCGCGAGCTCGTCGAGCGGCAGGGCTTTGCGATCGTCGGCGCGCTCAGCTCGATGTACTCGGCAATGTTCAATGAGATCACGCTTGACGATGCCGGAGCAGTACGGCGCCTCGATCATCACTCCGAGCCCGGCGAGCTGGGCTCACTGATACCCGCCGACTACTTCGAGCGCCCGGACCGCCAGCTGAAGCTCTGGGTATTGCACTTGCAGCCAGCCGATGACGACACTAGAAGCTGAGTCAGTCTGCGCTACGGCAGCTCTCCCACCGCGACGACTCGATACGCGGTAGTGGATCTCTGTCCAACCCACCCCTCTTGAAGGGCGGGTGCCGCTCGTGGGCCGGGACGTTCGATTGATCTCATGCAGGTCCGCGACGGTCTGGCGAGTACCTTGCAGAATCGAGCGCATTATGAGCACGGAGCGTCCGCGGCTGTCGGTCGTTGACGCGGTCGAGATCGCGCTGAGCGTCTACGGCGTTCCCGCGGCCTCGGCGCGAGACCTCGGGAGCGATCGCGATCGCACGTTCGCAATCTTGCGGACAGACGGGTGCTCGATCGCCGTCCTGAAGGTCTCGAACCGTTGGGAAGATCCAGCGGTGCTAGACATGGAGGCGGAGGCGGCGCTTCACATCATGGGAGAGGACCCAGGGCTGCGGGTGGCGTTGCCCTGGCGCGCGCGCCGAGACGCCGGGCCGGCGCGCCCCGGGGATCGCCCCGAGGACCTTCGCGCGCGCTGGTGGCATGGCGACGTGGCGCACTGGGTTCGCCTCTACCACGTCCTCCCGGGACACAGCCGGATCGACGCGCATGACTTCTCCGATGCGGCGTTGGAGGCGTGGGGCATGACCGCGGCGCGGCTGACGCGGGCGCTCCGTGGCTTCTCTCACCCATGTGCTCGCCGGCCGATGCCATGGAATGTCCAGAACGCGCTTTCGGCACGCGCCATGCTCGACGATGTTTGGGACGCCGACGTGCGGGCCGCTGTCGCTGGCGTCTTGGACGCGTACGAACGGCACGCTGCGCCGATCTGGCCGGCGCTGCGCGCGCAGGTCGTGCACGCAGACCTCACCGTCGAGAACGCCCTCTCCGATGACGACGGCTTCATCACCGGAATCATCGATTTCGGCGACATGGGCCACGCCACGATCGTGTCCGACCTGGCGGCGGCGCTCGACTCCGTGACCGGTGGTCGGGACGGGGCAGAACTGCTGCGCGCCGGCCGCCTCGTCGTGAAGGGCTTCCAGCGTTGCGTGCCGCTCGAGCGCCGGGAGCTTCAGGCGCTTCCGGTCGCCTGGGCGGCACGCAGCGCGCTCAACATCGGGTTGGCAGCTTGGCGTACCGCCCGCGGGCTCAAGGAGCGCGAGTTCGCGGAGCGATTCAACGCTCCCGGCCTGCGGACCATCCGCACGCTCGAAGGCGTCGGATGGGACCGCGCCGCGCGGGCTCTGGCCGAACCCGTACCGCGGGATTCGTGAGCCGGCATCACCACGGGTTGCCGTCGCGCCAGTCGCAGACGAGCAGGTCGCGGACGTCGGTCGGCGCCCGGCAGCCGGCGAGGATGTGGACTCCCTGCGGGCGGGTCGTCCGCTTGATGCCCGTCGGCGTCAGCGCCGCGAGCGAGCCCAGCCACGGCCGCCAGTCGCGGGTCGTGTAGAAGGGCTTGGCCATCTCGCTTGAGTTGAGCGCTCCGACGTCATAGGCCGTGCGGATGACCCGCTCGAGCTGGGCCATCATCGCCGAGCCGTGCCCTCGCCGGCGATGGCCTGCGCGCACGACCACGCCCTCCACGTACCCGGCGCGCAACGCCCGTCCCCGGTGCAGCAACCGACGTTGAACGACCGCGGCGTGGCCGATCAACCGGCCGTCCTCGTGGCAGAGGACATGAAGCCCCCCGAGCGTGTGCTCCCAGTCGTCGTCGGTGAACTCCGGCGGGGGGAACGCATTGACCAGGAGAGTGCGGACCCTCGAGAGCGTGCTGGCGTCGACGTCTGACGTGTGCAGCACGCTCAACCTCGCCATGGCCCACAGCATCGCAGCATCGTTCTGCAACTTGCAGGTGTGGTGCGCATGCGGCACGATGCCCCCGCCGCAACCCGGCATCGGACGCATGGAAGACCTCGCGCACACCCCCGCACTCCAGGGTCTGTCGCCGGTCATCGGCAAGCACTCGTCGAGCGGTGCGCAGCGGTGACGGACGAGACCGTCGTCGTGCTCTCGGCCGTCACGGCGGTGGCCGGCGCCGTCGGCGCGTGGCTCAGCTTCGGCGCCGGCGTCATGGACTGGCGGGCGCGGCGGCGCAAGGCCAAGGCCGCCGCGGCCACGGCTCTGCCGCCGGCAGCGCCGCAAGCGCTGTCGCCGGCCGTGTCACTCACCGTCCGGCATCCGCTCAAAGGCTCGCTCCCCGTCCCCGTTCCCGCCTTCGTCGACCGAGACGCACCGCTGCAGGATGCGATGCAGCGCGTAGGCGGCGGCCGGGAGCCGGTCCTCGTCATCGAGGGACCCAGCGGCATCGGCAAGAGCGCGACCGCCAACGAGCTGGCGCACCGGCTCCAGGCGGGGGCGACCACCGGCACCTTCGACCTCAGCGAGCATCGCTTCATCTGGGTCGACGGGCATGACGGCTGCACCACGCTCGCCGAGATCGGCCGCTCGCTGCGCATCGAGACCGACGACGTGTCCGTCGCGATGGCCCCGCCGCAGGCCCGACTCAACCGACTGCTCACCCACCTCAGCGAGCACAAGACGGCGCTGGTGCTCGACAACCTGCGGCTGACCGACGATGCGGACTCCAGGGAGCTGCGCGACCTGCTCCGCGCGCTGCCCGACGGTTCGCTGGTCATCGCCGCTGTGAACGGCCCTGACGGGCTCGACGCCTACCGCGTGCCGCTGGAGGAGTTGAGACTCGAGGATGTTGAACGACTCGTCGCACGCCAGGTCGAGCGGCTCAAGCTCCAGCCCGCCGAGCAGTTTGACGCCGCGTTCGCGCGCCGCCTGTACGCCATCGTCGGCGGTCACCCTGGCGTGATCACCTGGTTCCTGCTCGGCTACAAGAACAGCGGCGAGACGTTGGCCGAGCGGCTTGCGGCGCTGGAGCGCGGACAGGACCTGGAGACGCTGTTCGAGCCGATCTGGGGAAACCTGAACGCGGAATCGCGCGCGATCCTGGTCGCATGCGACGGTCTCGGCGGCAGGGCCACGGCGGACCAGCTCGCGATCGCCTGCGACCTGCCGAGGGAGACCGCGAGAGCACAGGTGGCGTCGCTGGTCCGCGAGAACCTGCTCACCTCGGCTAGCGTCGCCGGTCGCTCCGTGCTGGTCTGTCCCCAGGCGTTCGCGCTGTTCGCCTTCGGCCAGACCGAGCCGGGGCAGCGCGCCGCGCAGTTCCTTCGGCTGGCGCGCAGCTACGTCGAGCGGTTTCGCCGGGATCCCGAGAACGCCCGCGACGTGCTCGTCGAGGTCGACGCGATCCGCGCGCTGTTCAAAGGCCTCGATCGCGAGATTCTCGATGCTCTCGATCCCGAGCCGCTCGAGCGCGCGCTTCAGGACCTCTTCCAGGCGACGCTCGACCTGCTGCTGACGCTGGGGCTGCTCGACGACCGCCTCGCCGCGGCGGAGGCGGCCTACGCGAGCGCAATCCGGACCCAGCGGTTCTGCAGCGCGTCGCTGGCGGCCCACGTGGTCGCGGGCACGCGAGCGTTCCGCGGGGAGCTCGAGACGGCAAGAGAGGCTGTGGCGCTCGGGTGGGAGGCTGCCGATGCCTGCGGCAGCCCGGCCGAGAGAGCCCGGCAGAAGTACACCGAAGGCTTCGTCCTCTATCGCTCCGGCGACGCGGCCGGCGCGCTCGCCGCCGTCACCGACGCCGAGCAGGAGGCTCGCGCCGGCGACGACCCGGAGACGGTCGTCAACATCCTGGATCTGCAGGCGGCAGCGTTCCTGCACGTCGGCGAGCTCGACGCCTGCACAGCTGCCGCGACGCGCTGCCTAAAGGTCTGCGAGGAGATGCGCTGGCAGCGCGCGAAGGCGTTCCCGTTGCGGTTCCTGGCCGAGGTGGCGGTGCACCGCGGTGCGTCCGACGAGGCGTCCGGGCTGCTCGACCGGGCCCGCCGGATCGCCCGCCGCTATGACGACCAGCGACAGTCCGCGCGGGTGTCGTTGACATCCGCGCGCATGTTCCTCCTCGACGGCGACCTCGACGAGGCGGAGCCGTGCGCGGAGCACGCACTCAAGGAGGCGCAGCGGCTCGGCCTGCCTCCGGAGGAGCGCGAGGCCTGGGCGCTGCTCGAGGCGGTCCGGCTCGCACGCAGGTCGCCGACGGCGCTGGAGCGCTACCGACGGGAGCGGCCGCTGCGGCTCACCGACGCTCCGGTCGCCGGCGACTAGGCCGGGCTCGGGATGACGGGCGTCCAGCGCCGATCGCGCGCGCTAGCGAGCAGCGCCTCCAGCACGTGCAGCCCGCGCGCGCCGTCGGCGAACGTCGGGTGCTCGGCGTCCCGGTCGCCGGCGATGCGCCGGTAGACCCTCGCCATCAGCGCGCGCGTGGCGTCCGCGTGCCCTTCCGGCTGGCCGTGTGCCAGCCCGGTCGTCACGCCCAGTGCGGTCACCTCGGCGCTCCCGCGTTCGACCACGCGGTGCCGCCCGCCGAGACCCCGGACCACGAGCCGGTCGGCGGCGCGAATGTCCCACTCCGCGGACGCGCGCTCCCCGACCACCTCCAGCACGACCGTGTTGCCGTGGCCGGGCACCGCCTGCGAGATCAGCGCGTCGACGAGGACCTCGCCCGTGCAGCGCGCGAGGACTGCGGCGGTGTCCTCGCCGCTCGCGGTCGCGTGCGACCGGGCGACCTGCGTCTCGCAGATGACCGCGGTGATGCGCTCGTCGACGACGTGCTCGACGAGATCCCACAGGTGGACGCCGACGTCGGCGAGCGCGAGCGCCGGACCCATCTGCGCTCGATCGAACATCCAGTGCTCGGCATCGAGCATCAGGAGCTCCTCGAGCGCCCACGTCGCGCGGACTGCGCGCACGCGGCCGAGATTGCCGCGTGCCACCAGGCTCCGCAGCGCCTGCACCATCGTGTAGTACCGGTAGTTGTGGCACACCGCATGCGTCACGCCGGCGTCCTGCGCCTGTGCGAGCAACTGCTCGGCCGCATCGGACGACGTCGTGAGCGGCTTCTCGACGACGACATGCTTGCCCGCTGCGAGCGCCGCGCGGCAGTGCCGCGCGTGCAGCGCGTTGGGGGTGCAGACGTGGACCACCGACACCGCGGGACTGTGGATCAAGGCCTCGGCCGACGCGAACGCCGCCTGCGGCTCGAGACCCAGCTCTTCGGCATCGCGGGCGGCGAGTTCCGCTGTCGCCGCGGCCACGCCGGCCACGCGCACGCCGAGTCGTCGCAGGGCGTCGACGTGCAGCCGCCCCACGCCGCCTGCGCCGACGATCCCGGCACCGCTCAGCACAGCGCGCGCAGGACCTTGTCGAGGGCCTCGGCGGTCTGCTCGACGTCGAGCGCGTCCATCTGCGGCGGGACGTCCACGTGCACGGCGCGCGCGAGGAGCGCGAGGCTCCGGGGGCACAGATCGCGCCGATAGGGGATCTCACGCCGCGCCATCGTGAACGGGTAGCCCTGCCGGTTCCATGTGCGGCGCGCGAGCAGGTCCCGCCAGCAGGCGTACACGTGCCAGTCGTGCTCGCCGGCCGTGTAGAGGACGCGGGCCGGCACGCCCTCGGCCACCAGCGCCTCGGCCACCCGGGCCGCCCGCTCAGAGTCTGGGGCGAAGAAGATGACGCAGGTGCCCGCTTCGCCGGGGTCGGTCACGCCTCGGAGGGCCACCCGGCTGGTCGCCTCGACTGCCGCCCGGAGCGCTGCCTGGTGGGAGCGCATGCGCGACAGCAGGCCGTCGAGCCGCGTGAGCTGCGCCCGCCCGAGCGCACCGGTGATCTCCGCCATGCGGAAGTTGAGCCCGGGAAACGCGACGAAGGTCTCGCGGACCGCGGGATCGTCGCTGAGCCAGGCCGCGCCGCGCCACTCGCTGGCGGAGTCGTGGAAGCACCTGGCGCGGAAGAGCAGGTCCGGATCGTCGGTCGTGAGGATCCCGCCTTCGCCGGTCGTGATGATCTTGTGCATCTGCAGGCTGAAGGCGCCGATGTCACCGAGCGATCCCAGGGGACGGCCGCGGTACGAGGCACCGGTGGCCTGCGCGCAGTCTTCGATCACCGCCAGTCCCTTCGCGTCCGCGAGCTCGAGCAACGGGTCCAGGTCGGCGGGCATCCCGCGCATGTGCACCGGCATGAGCGCACGGGTGTGCTCGGTCAGGGCGCTGGCGGCCGCCTGCGGGTCGAGCGTCAGGCTGTCGTCGACCTCCACGATGACCGGCAGCGCACCCACTGCCAGGATCGCCGCCGCGCTCGCGATAAAGGTGTACCCGGGCAGGATCACCTCGTCGCCGGGGCCGACCCCGAGGGCCGCGAGGCCGGTGATCAGCGCTGCGGTGCCGGACGTGACGCCGAGCGCGTGAGCCGTCCCTGTCCGCGCGGCGAACTCGGCTTCGAACCGGTCAACCTCTGAGTCGACGTCCTGGCCGTCGGGATCGTCCGGCCCGTAGAAGCGGATCAGCCGGCGGCTGTCCAGCACCCGCAAAACAGCCTCCCGCTCGCGGTCGCCGATCTCGAGCCCGCCCGGGAACATCGGCGCGGTCGCGCGATCGCGCGCCGGCGGGCCGCCGTCGACGGCGAGCGCCGGTCGGTCGGTCATGTGGCCCACACGGCCGGGACCCGGCTCGTCGTGACGGGAGTCTGCGCCAGCAGGTCGGTGAGCGCCCGGCTGACCTCGAGCGCTTCGGCGGTGCGCCGCAGGCACCAGCCGGGATCGCGCAGATGACGGACCAGGTCGACGTAGAAGGGGACGTAGAGGGCGTCGACGTGAGCGCGCTCGCTCAGCGCGGGCACCCGCCTCCGGACCGGTGCCCAGCCGGGAACCCCGAGCGTCAGCGCGTCGTCCGACCAGCACGCGAGCGTTCCCGCGGCGCGCACCTGCACGCGCGTCCGGCGCGCGTCTGCGCCGGTCCGGACGCGGGCCACGAGCAGGCCGGAGCCGACGCCGACGATGCCGATCGACTGCTCGTGGCGGTCGTCGCGTATGCGGGCCCCTCCGAGCACGACCATCCGCGGGTCGAGGGTCCAGGCGAGCGCGAGGAAGTGCACCCCGGCGTCGGCGAGCATGCCGCCCGTGCGTGGCATGTCGTCGCGCCAGGCGGAAGCGGCGTGACTGTCGCTGCCGATGCGTTCGACGTCGACGACGATCGAGAACGGCTGTCGCAGCCGGGCCGCCAGGCGCGCCCACCGGGACACTGAAGCCCACGCGGGCGAGTAGCGGTATTGATGGACGGGGACGAGCGCGGGCGCCCGGGAGGGCGATCGGGCGACGGCATCGTCGAGCAGGTCGAGCTGGTCGCGGGCCGGCGCGACGGGCTTCTCGCAGACGACATGCACCCCGCGCTCCAGCGCGAGCGCCGCGAGCGACGCGTGTCGATCGGGCTCGGTTGCCACCACCAGGACATCGCAGTCGATCGTGGCGAGCAGTTCCTCGACGCTGTCGAACCCGGCGACGTCCGGACGGAGCCGCAGCAAGGCCGCCCGCCGTTCGCGATCCGGCTCGGCAACCGCGGTCAGCCGAGCGCGGCCGCTGCGTTGAACGACGGAGATGGCGGGCAGATGCCCGCGCGTCGCCGCTCCGCCGAGGCCCGCCACGGCGATCCTCATACGAGGACCTCCGAGAGGACGTCGAACAGCCGGTCGGTCTCAGCGATCGAGAGCGTGAGGGGCGGGCTGAGACGCACGCGCGGGGCATTCGCGGCCACCAGCGCGCCGCGGTCCCGGCAGGCTCGGAAGACCGCCTCGCACGCCGTCGGCGAAGCCAGACGCTCGGACGCCGGATCGACGAGGTCGAATCCGAGCATGAGTCCCAGGCCCCGCGGACGGGCGACGCGTGTGGATCCGTCCGCCAGCTCGCGCAAGCGCCGCGCGGCGTGCGCGCCGGTCAGGCGGACCTGCTCTAGGAACCCGGCTTCCGTCACGATCTCGAGCGTCGCGAGACCCGCCGCGCAGGCCAGCGGATTGCCGCCGAACGTGCTCGACGTGCCGGATGGCGCGTTCAGCGCCGATCGATCCCAGAGCTCGTGGCCGGCACAGACGGCGCTCAACGGAAAGCCGCCGCCGAGACCCTTGCTCAGGACGAGCACATCCGGCTCCGCGTCGAAGGCCTCGAACGCGAAGAGGGTGCCGGTGCGCCCGAAGCCGGTGATCGACTCGTCGAAGACCAGCAGCCATCCGCGGTCGTCGCAGAGCGCGCGCAGCGCCCCCAGGAACGGGCGGCGTGGCGGGATGTTGCCCGCGGTGCCCAGCACGGGCTCGACGAGGACGGCGCCGACGTCGGCGACCTCGCCGATCGCGGCGATCTCCGCGATGGCCGCGTCGACGTCCTCATCGCAGCGGTCGTAGTCGACCGCGTCATGACGCCCGCAGGCCGGGAACGGCGCGACGTGCAGCCACTCGGGAGCCAGCGCTCGGGCCTCGGCGCTCGTGGCGTCGCCTGCGTATCGGACGCCGACGGTCTTGCCGTGAAAGCCGCGTGAGAAGGTGAGGACGCCGGAGCGGTTGGACGCCGTCTGTACGAGCCGCAGAGCGAGCTCGACGGCCTCGGCGCCGGTCGTCGTGAGGGCGATGCCCTGCAGCGCCGGAGGCAAGACGCCGGACAGGGCGACGAGGTAGTCGGCCAGTTGCGGCGTGTACAGCGATGTCGTTACCAGGCGCGCCGCCTGCTCGGTCACGGCCTGCACCCATCGCGGATGGCTGTGGCCGAGCGATGCGACGCCGTAGCCGGAGATTGCGTCGATCAGGCGGACGCCCGACGGACCGTGTAGCTCAGCTCCGGCGGCGCGGTCGACCAGGACGTCTGCAAGCTGCGCGGTCGGCCGCGGACCGCCGCCCGCGTGGGCGCGGATGCGGGCGAGTGCGTCGCCGTCCGCTCGATCGGACTCGCTCACGTGAGCGAGCCGTCCAACCTGCCCCCGGCCGTAGAGGGCTGATTCAGTTGATCA